>Ga0228535_1001097_pt1 | contig 50408 bp, 50 predicted proteins | sample SJ1metagenome_FD_168457 | JGI IMG/M metagenome (GOLD analysis project Ga0228535, IMG submission 168457) | Enriched culture of PCE-dechlorinating microbial communities from Ithaca, New York, USA - SJ1 | ecosystem: Engineered > Modeled > Simulated communities (microbial... > Unclassified | place... | reverse complement strand
TCATACATCCCCTGACCGGCGCATAATCGGCCAGTTCTGCCGCCTTGATCACGTCGAGATACCACTGGGAATAATCCTTTTCCCTCGAAGCAATGTTGCGTGCCATATCTTTTTTCCTCCTCATCCGGATGCGTATTGCTTATATTTGTTCAAACATACCGCACATTGTAGGCACAAACATGGGAAGGGGCAAGAATTTTTCCGGTTCAGCGTGCCATCAGGATCAGGGAAGGGGATCATTGTCCCACAATGGCCTGCCGATGGTAAAACCGAAAGTCCACTGGGACCTGTCATCATAAATGACCAGCAGCCTCCCGCTGAAGAACCTGCCCGGCAGGGACAGGGAAATTCCGGTCTCCCAGGCGCTGTCAAGCCTTTCCCAGGACGGCCCGTAAGTTTGCCCTACATTGGCAAAAAGGTCAAGATTTATTGTTCCCCACCAGCTCTTACGGAAAACCCTCCTGAGGGCTATGCCGCCCCAGGCCGTGTTTTCAGCTGCCATGGGACGCGATGCCAGGGAGAACAGTTCCTCCCGGGCACCCAGGTAGGCTGAATGAAACGGTTTTGAAGCATCACCCGCAACAGCACCACCCCTTACGAAAAGCCTCCAGTTCTCTCCTGGCGAGGTGACCCAAAGCAAGTCCATTCTGGCCAGAAGCGAAGAGTTGTCCCGCCACCACATCGAAATTGAAGCGGAAAACCCTTCCGTGGGATCAATGGGATCATCAAGTCCCTCCCACCCCAGGGTCAGCACAGGACCCGAGAAGTAATATTCCCTTCCTTCGAAATGGATCATCTCGCCTGCATAACCCAGCGAGGCTCTGAAAGGCCCCGATGCATAATAGCCGGAGAATGCCAGTGAGTATCGTTCCCATTCCTGCCTTACGCCATCTGCTGGCGATATGTACCGCTGGCCTGCTTTTGCGCTTATCTCCCAACGCCTGTAGCCTTCCCGGACAGGTGAAAGGTATCTGGTGCCGAACCGCCATTGCTCGCCAACCCCTATGTGAGTCCTGAGGGAGTCCCCCTCGTAAAAAAGATCCCGCCTAACCGCCCCGAGGTACAAAGAGGAATAGGGGTTAATGTTGGAGGCATACCCCCTGGCGAAAACCTCCCAGACAGGTTCCTTCTCCACGTTAAGCACAACGACGGCACTGCCGTCCTGCCTGTATTCAAGCCAGAAATCGGCCGTCCTGACGTCATCCCTGTCCCTAAGGCTTGTACAGGCCTCTATGATCTCCGAAGGCTTCGCAGGGTTGCCTATCCAATGGAGATAACGTTTTCTGACATCCCCGGATAACAAGGCTCCAAGACCACGGACGCTTATGTCGGCTACTATGATGTCTTCTCCCGGTTTTGCGGCTTTCGCCCCTCCGTTTCGGGATGCTATATCCTCTATAAGCCCCAGGTTAGCCATTGCCGCTTCTTTTCCAGCTTTTACAATTTCTTCATAGCCGGTCATGTCAAGCATTGGAAGATCACCAACATCGGGCGTGACCACAAGATCTGCAAACTTGATCTCCTCCTGAACGTTACGCCGAGTCATGATGGTTATCATCTGATCCACAACATCGATCACAGAGCGGACGTCACTCCTCTCCTTCCCCCGACCTGTAACATCCACAAGTATTATCGGCCGGCCAGGAAAGAGCTCCCTGGCTACAAGAACTGGAGCGTTGGACACCAGGCCGCCGTCCACCAGCAACCTTCCGTCGATCGTCCAGGGGGAGAACAGCCCCGGTATAGCCATGGATGCCCTCATCGCCGAGGCAAGGTTCCCCTTTCTCAGAACGACCGCCTCGCCGGTAACAATGTCAGTAGCCACTGCGGCGAATGGAACGGGAAGATCGGCAAAATCAATAACAGGTCTTCGTGAGGTCCATATCTGAAGATTTTCCAGGAGTTTTTTCCCGCCCAGACCCCCCAAGGGTCCGGTCAGATGCCCCTCTTCGTTGAATTCAAGCCTCATAAGCGACTGGACGGAGGAATATATCTCCTCTCCCGGAGGGGCGCTGGCTTCACTCTTGCGGTCGTAAAGGAGTGAGGGAAGATCGAGAGCGACCATAATGTCCTCAAGTTCAGAGGCAGAATAGCCGCAAGCGGCAAGCCCCCCCACTATGGACCCGATGCTGGTACCCACAATACCTTCGATCCTTATCCCCTGTTCCTCGAGGATCTTCAGGACACCAATATGTGCAATTCCTCGCGTACCCCCGCCAGACAGTACAAGCACAACTCCTTCCGCCATCGCAGGGGATGGGATCGATAACACGATTAAATAAATGAGCAGAACTGTCGAAAAGGCTTTCCGCACAGAACAGACCCCCTTATTTGACGGGATCCAGAGGTGTTGATCCGCGTTAGAAATTTATCTTACCAGATGGGCCGTGTGTATACCCACTGCATCGGGACAAATACACCCTGAGAAGATATAATTACAATTACATTGGAATTTATATTTAACTGTCTTTTCCGCATTCTCCGAGAACCGCGCCGGAGGTGATGCCAATTACAGCGATGAGACCGAACAGAAGGAACAACCTGTAAGATCCGGGAACAATTGAAAGGAGTGGGATTGCTTTGGCAGAGAATAGATCAATCCCCTTGATCTGGAAAATTGCGATCGGTTTTGTTGCGGGAATTCTGGCAGGGATACTGTTCGGTGAGAAGATCTCCTTCATCGCTCCTGTTGGCACGATATTTGTCGCTTTGCTACAGATGCTGGTCGTCCCGCTGGTGTTCGCCAGTCTTGTGGTGGGAACGGCCTCCATAGGAGACCCTCGCGCCCTCGGCAGGGTGGGCGTAAAGACCATTGGACTATATCTTTTTACGACCGCCATAGCCATTGCTATCGGGCTGACCCTTGGCAACGTCTTCCAGCCCGGATTGGGAATGGGGCTTGGAGCTGATCTGTCCGGGTTCCAGGTTCCAACACCCCCGAAGGCCGCCGAGGTCATCATTGGCCTCTTCCCAAGGAACCCCGTTGCCGCCATGGCTTCGGCCAATATGCTCCAGATCATTGTGTTTGCGCTTTTCCTCGGCATATCGGCCGTTTTTGCCGGAGAGAAGGGCAAGCCCCTGATCAATTTCATGGAATCCCTGGCAGAAGCTATGTACAAAATGACTGGCCTCGTGATGAAACTGGCTCCCTACGGTGTCTTCGCCCTTATCGCCGCCACCGTTGCAAGGTATGGCGTCTCGGTACTTGCGCCTTTCGGGAAGGTTATCTTCGCTGTATACCTGGGATGCATCATCCACGCTGCATTGATATATTCAGGTCTGCTTGCGATCTGGGCAAGGGTATCCCCGATACGTTTCTTCGACGGTGTCAAGGAAGCCACCCTGACCGCTTTCGTCACCCGTTCGAGCTCTGCAACGCTCCCGATCACCATGAGGGTGACCCAGGAGAATATCGGCGTGTCCGAAAAGATATCGTCCTTTGTCCTGCCCCTGGGCGCTACGATAAACATGGACGGGACAGCCCTTTACCAGGGCGTCTGCGCTCTCTTCGTGGCACAGGCTTTCGGCATAGAACTCTCTGTGGGTGCCCAGCTCGGGATCCTTCTTACTGCGACCCTTGCCTCCATCGGGACCGCGGGAGTTCCAGGAGCAGGCCTGATAATGCTCACCCTGGTGCTCACCCAGGCGGGGCTACCCGTGGAGGGTGTTGCCCTGATCGCCGGGATCGACGCAATTCTGGACATGGCGAGGACAGCCATCAACGTCACTGGCGATGCCATGGTCGCAACGATCGTCGCGAAAACGGAGGGCGAACTGACGGATGCCACGAAAACCGAATAAGGTCCTTGGTGTTCTGGGAGGTATGGGCCCCGCTGCCACGGCGGAATTCCTTCGCCTTCTGGCGGAGATGGCAGGAGTTGATAAAGATCAGGACCATCCGAAGGTCCTTCTCTTTTCAAACCCCCAGATCCCCGACAGGACCGCGGCAATTGTCGGGGGCGGCGAAGATCCCGCCCCCGCTATTTTTGAAGGACTGAGACGTCTCGAATCATGGGGGGCGGAACTTCTGGCCGTTCCATGCAATACGGCCCACGTATTCATAGACAAATTTCGGGATGATCTTCATGTACCCCTTGTCCATATCGTCGAAGAGACCGTAACAAGCGCCCGAAAGGCAAGCCCTGAAGGAGCATGGATAATTGCCACGAGCGGGACGTTATATTCAGAAATTTACACCCGGGAAGCCCATCGGCAAGGGTACAGCCTGCTGCAGCCATCCGGGGAGATCCAGCGGCAACTCCAGCTGATCATAGGACTTGTCAAATCGAACAGGTTAAAGGAGTCGGGGGAAACCATGGCAAAAACCGTCATGGAACTCTGGAATAAAAAAGAATTACCCGTAGTGGCAGCCTGCACGGAACTTCCTCTTGCCTTCATTGCATCGGGACTTGCATCTACTGGAATGGTATCGAGCCTTGAGTCTCTTGCAGGAGCATGCCTGCAGATGATCTACTCTTCATCCTGACCTCCGCGGCCTGAACCCTCCTCCGAAGATATATCCCTCGGGTAAAAGACCCTTCTCTCCCAGTAGGCTTTAGCCTCTCGAAGGAAGGACGGGATCCTGGTTATACTGAGATCAATGGATGTCCTGTGATGTTCAACGGGAAGGTTGCCGGAAAGTTCCAGCACGGGCGATTTGGGCCTGGCCAGTATCTGGCTCGGGAAGACGCTTCTGTGACCGCTGATGGCAAAAGACACTATACATGCGATAGCCGCCAGGGAGGCTATTTCTGCACCGAAAAGTTCAACGGCCATAATGGTCGCAGCAATAGGTGTGTTCGCTGCCCCGGCAAGTACCGCTACAAGTCCTATCGAGCTGAAAAGTGATGTCTCAAGACCGAAAAAAGCAGCAAAGGCGGACCCGGCCCCGGCACCAACAAAAAAAGTGGGCGAAAGAATTCCACCGCTCCCGCCTGATCCCAGAGTGATACCTGTAAAAATTGACTTAAGGATGAAAGCCCCTCCCGGGACAGCTACCCCTGATATAGCCATATCTGTGAAATCCGTACCCAGGCCCAGGTACTTTCTCCCGAACAGGAGCGAGAGCAATATAAGGACTAAACCGCCACCTGCTGCCTTTAAGTAGGGCCCCGCGGGGATGCGGCGTATCCATTTTTCGGAAGCAGTAATGATCTCAATGTGGATCAGGGCGACGATCCCGAAAAAAAGTCCGGCAGCTGCGATCCAAGGCAAGGTGGCCCCTCCCTGGGATGACACAGTCACCAGGGAATGATCAGGATAGACGACCCCGAGAAGAGATGCGGTCTGGAATGATATTATTCCGCTTATGAATGCAGGGAGCATAACATCGTAGTATATCTTCCCGATAAAAAGGACCTCAAGCCCGAAGATAGCCCCGGCCACAGGAGTGCCAAAGATAGCCGAAAAACCAGCCGCGATGCCGCAAACTACAAGTTTCTCCCTGTCCTTGTCGTTCAGGCCGAAAAAACTTGCCATTGCAGATGTCAGGCCCGCCCCGATCTGGGCACAGGGACCCTCCTTGCCGGCAGATCCTCCGGATGCAATGGTGATTACCGTAGCAGCAAGTTTTACGGGAACAGCTGGAAGGGAGACCCGCCCCGATCTTTGATGGATAGCCTCAATAACCTTTTCGGTTCCGTGTCCGGAAGCTTCAGGCGCATACTTGCGTATGATAAAGGTACTAGCAAGAAACCCCACGGGTATCATTAGGATCCCTGCCGTTCCAAGTGAGAACCCCCTCTTGATTCCTGATTCCAGAAGAAACAGGAACAGAAAAGCAGCCGATCCCACGATAATTCCTGCCATGACGGCCAGAACGAACCATTTCAGAAAGGCATAACCCAGAACAAGTTCCTCCCTGGCAATATCACCGATCCTCTGTCTCAATTCTCACTGCTCCCGGGATTCTTGAAGCCCATCACATCATCGACCGCCGACTCAAGATCCTTCCATTCGGGAACTCCCCTGAAAAGGACTTTGCCGTTCAGGATCCATACCGGCTCCGTGCTTTTGACGTGATGCCTGAATATATCGAAAAGGAATGCTATATTCCTGGGGTCTATCAGGTCTACCCTCAGGCTGTCGCCGAACTTTTCCCTGAGCCTGACCAGCAGGGACCCTACACGTTTCCTCTCGCCGCTCAGAAGGAAACTCTTCATCTCTTCCTCACCATAGTCGAGATCGACACAGCCCACGGAAAACCCCGGCTGTTCAATAAATATTTTCAACCTGGCTTTTTCAGTCATTTTTCAACGCTCCTTGAAAACAAATCCGGGATCTTCTGTCACCTGTTCTTCAGAAAATGGAGCACAAGACTCCATGCAGCAAGGTCGTCCACGCTTCTCGGGGGTACCAGCATGGATCTGGGCAAAAGCTTTCGGATCCCGCCAGGAGGGTGGATATCCCAGTAGAGTTCCCTCCCTCTGATCGAAGAATAGCTTTCGGGAACCACGCGCACTTTCAACCCTGTCTTCTTAAGCCTGGCCACGCAATCACGGCTTCCTGTCCCCGACCCGGCAATAATGAATTCAGGCATGTTTATCATGTCCGCAAGAACGTCTCTTTCCAGAGCAGACTTCTCAAGATAGCCCAGATTCCCTGAAAGAATAGCTCCGGCCCACAACTCGATATCGCCGATCACGGAAATTCCGGAAAAGATAAGGTCACCGTCATCCGTGCAAAGGACCCATCCGAATTTCTCCGTTCCGGGATCTACGGCTGCAAGCATTACCTGTCACCTGTTGTCGAGGCCCACCTGGGGTAGAGCCACATCCAGTGGCCGGGGTAACGCATTATCCATTCGCTTAAAACATCATTGCAAAGGGTCAGCGAAGCCTCTACATTCCTCCCGAAGGGCTCCCCACCCGCATCTCCAAGGGCGGGCAAAATGTAAAGATCGTGATGGATGCCGTCCGGACGGCGAACAAGGAACATTGGCACCACTGCGGAACCGATCCTGTCGGCCATCTTTACTGGTCCGAAAGGAGTGCTAGCGGGAATGCCCATGAAGGGCACAACTATCCCGTTCTCGCCAAAATCCTGGTCAAGGAGGACCCCCAGGATCTCTCCCTCCCTGAGACAGCGTATTGCACCCTTGAGGTCAAAACCCTTGCTGATGGTCTTGACGCCACAGGCTGCGCGCAGGGAAACTATCAGGTTTGTGATCCTGGGATCCCTCTGGTCAGCCCCTATCGCATTCAGGGGATACCCTTTTACCGAAAGGACCGCGGCTGAATACTCCCAGTTGCCGAAATGGGCTGTCAGACCTATTACGCCTTTCCCTTTTTCAAAGGCTTCCTTAAGGTTCTCCTCACCATGGACCTCTACGTATTCCAGCACCCTGTCACCTGTAGCTGGAAGGCGCAGGACCTCGGCAAGCCCCCTTCCAAGGTTACGATACGATTCCAGAACGATACTTCTTGCCCTGGTCACCCCGACCTGAAGCACTCTTACACACCTGGCTTCTGCCCTGTCGACCCTGGCCCTGCTGAAAAACCAGACGAGCATACCGATGATCTCACCAAGCTTGACAGATGCCCTTTGGGGAAGGAAGTTCATGAGCTTCCCAAAACCCGAAAGAAGGGACCAGGTAAGACCAGGAGACAGTTTCAAAATGAATCCTCCCTGCCATGAAATGATGGTTTCCTTGACGGTGTTTTCCTGTCTGGTAAACTGGTTTAGTCTATCACAAAATTAAAGGGGGTTGCCTTTAATGTTCAGAAAGATCCTCTTCCCCACCGATCTGTCGGACCTTTCGCGAAAGGGTCTGACCTGGACCGCAGTCAACGTCGCCGATCCCTCTTCGGAGATAATTCTTGTACACGTTGTGGAACCGATGAGCGGGATAGACACATCACCCATGATGATAAAAGCCGAGGAAGCCATGGCCGGGCTCGAAAGTGAACTGTCTGCCCTGGGCATAAAAAGCAGGGCCTTAGTGCTCTCCGGGGATCCCTTTGATCTGCTCCCCGAAATAGCCCATTCCGAGGGGTGCTCCATTTCGACCACCTTTGCAGACCTGAACGACGTGGTCGTACCCTTCATAAGGCTTATGGCCATACCTCACCTGGTGGTGAAAACAGCGGATGGATCAATGCCACCTCCAGACCCTTTCAGGAAGATAGCTCTAACCACCGACCTTTCACCTGAAAGAACCGACACCGTCCTGAGAGAACTCAAAAACCTCCTCGGAGGCAGGACGGTCCCCCTTACTATCCTGCATTCTGTTGCCATGGAATACCCTTCCACCTCGACGGAAATGTTCCAGATAGCATCATCTGCCCTCGAGGAGGTCAGGGGTGCCGTTGAAACCTGGAATCCTGGTACGGAAGCCGGGATCTTCGGCGGCGAACCGGAAGTGGAGATACTTCACAAGGTCTCGGAACTGGACCCGGGAATTCTCGTAGTTGGACTCTCAGTCCATGGCCACCTGTGGGAGCTGATCATAGGAAGCACCGGCGAGTCTATCATAGAGAGAGCGCCCTGCCCCGTCCTTGTCATTCCATCCTGAAGTTACCCCTTTCAGGACCTGTCTGACGATCGGGATTCCATATCCTGGAGGATCCTGATGATGGACTGATCCGCCGACATCAGGCCTTCGCGGCTGAAGATGCCTACGTTCCTTGCCGTCTCGACAAAATCCGAAGAAATGATCCCCTGGTCACCAGGGTTATCAAGTCCTCCCAGCGCAAGCAACGCCGAGGAACATGCCTCAGCCGCAGCGGTGCCTACCTTGAGGGCACATGATCCCTTTGCGCCGTCACAGACCATCCCCTGCAAAGACGAGAGCAGCAGGGCAACAGATATCCCGGCCTGTTCCGGAGTACCCCCTCCCAGACGCACAATTGCCGCGGCAGCCCCGGCACCTGCAGCGATCGCACAGCCGCAGACAGGTGTGAGGCGTCCTGTATGGGCCTTGATATAACCCGTCACCAGGTGGCCTAGAGCAAGGGCCTCGGCAAGATCTCTCCCGGTCTTGCCCCACTTTTCGGCAACGACCGACGGGGGAACGACAGCTGTTATTCCGTGATTGCCGCTCCCGGCACTGCTCATGACAGGCCACGGCCCTCCGGCCATCCTGACATCGGCAGCGGAGGCAGACCAGGCTTTCACCAGGTGGACAAGGTCATCAGTTCCGACCAACCTGGCAAGGTGAAAACCCACCCCCAATCCCCATGGTTTTTCAAGGCCGCGTTTTGCTACTTCCATGTTCGTGGTTGAACCTTCCAGAAGGAACAGCACTTCGTTATCCCCGATCTCCCCGCAAAGTTTCCATAACCCCGCCATGCCTTCTTCCAGGAGATCTTCAATATACGGAGGTCTTCCACCGCTTTCTGTATCAGCCTCAAGGAGTCTTTTCACGATCCTGCCGTTCTTCCTGATCTGGACGATCCTGTCGTGCCGTCCGGAGATCACCGCTGAAACAGTCCCTTCGTCGTCTTCCAGTTCGACCTCAACGTAGACAGAAGGAACGTCCTGTACAACTTCCTGGGCCACTTTTCCCGAACACACAAGACCCATTGCCCGTTCGACATCTTCGGACGTCACTCCATCAAGGGCCATAAGCCCTTTCTCAGGGTCGCCGGCCAGCGCCCCCAGGGCAGCGGCAAGGAGGTTGCCAGTCTGGCCACCTGTTCCCGGAATTCCTGCCCGAAGTCCGTTCTTGAAAATGTTCGGCGACAGGCTCAGTTTCAGGGACTTTATTTCTCCTCCCCCGTGCCGGGCGGCCCAGGATGCAGCCAAAGCCACAGCACCCGGTTCGGTACATCCGAGCGCCGGTTTCACCTCATTGGAGAAAAAAACAGAAAGGTCCAACATAATCCCCCCGAGTATTTCAAGAATCCCAACAGTATATTTTTACCCCAAAACACCTGCTGCCACAAGCCGGAGAGTAATACCGCAAGAGAAAAGGGGCAGAACCGCTATCGGCTCTGCCCCCGGGATGCCTGTTCTTTGCAGTGTACAAAAATCAGTTGGTAAGAAGCGTAAGCATGGCTCCCGCTGCAACGGCAGTCCCGATGACTCCGGCTACGTTCGGACCCATAGCGTGCATGAGAAGAAAGTTGGAGGGGTTCTCCTTGGCGCTTATCCTCTGGACAACCCGGGCAGCCATCGGTACTGCGGAGACTCCAGCTGCACCGATCATCGGGTTGACCTTGCCCCCCGACAGCACCTTCATTAGCTGGCCGAAGAGGGTTCCGCCGGCAGTGGAGAAAACAAAGGCCACCAGACCCAGTATTATTATCTTGATCGTCGCCGTGGTGAGGAAAGTATCAGCCCCCATGGTCGCACCCACGGAGAGTCCAAGGAGAATTGTTACTGTATTGAGGATCTCGTTCTGGGCCGCCTGGTTCAGCCTTTCCGTGACTCCGCACTCTCTCAGCAGGTTGCCGAACATCAGCAGCCCGATAAGCGGCACTGACGCGGGGAGGATCAACCCTGCGGAAACAGTACATACGATCGGGAACAGGATCCTCTCCCTCTTGCTGACCGGGCGAAGGGCATCCATCCTTATGGCCCTGTCCTTCTTTGTGGTTAACATCTTGATCACCGGTGGCTGGATAAGGGGGACAAGAGACATGTAACTGTATGCCGCCACGGCTACAGCCCCGAGTATCTGCGGGGCCAGCTTCATTGTAAGGTAGATCGAAGTTGGTCCGTCGGCTCCGCCTATGATAGCTATCGATGCAGCCTCGGGCACGGAAAAGCCCATCATCATGGCCCCGAAGAGGGCAATGAACACACCCAACTGGGCCGCTGCACCCAGAAGAAAGGTCAAGGGGTTGGCCAGGAGGGGAGAGAAGTCGGTAAGTGCGCCTATCCCCATGAATATAATTACCGGGTATATCTCATGTTCGGCCCCGTAAAAGAGATACCTGAGGAAACCTCCCTCGTCCATGATCCCTGAAAGCGGAAGGTTGACCAGAAGGCATCCTGTCGCTATCGGCACCAGGAGAAGGGGCTCGAACCCCTTGGCAATGGCCAGGTAGAGCAGAATGCAGGCCACCACGAGCATTATTACGTTTCCGGTGGTAAGCCCCAGGAACCCGGACTGCTCCAGGATCTCACCCAGGGCTCTAAAGTAAAGTCCCATTTTTGAACCTCCCCTGCAAGGACTAAGAAGCCCTACCCTATTACTACAAGAACATCGCCGGTGTTGACCGGGGATCCGTCAGAAACCTTGATTTCCTTGACTGTCCCGGCCGAAGGGGCCTGGATCTCGTTTTCCATCTTCATAGCCTCAAGCACGAGGAGCAGGTCGCCCGCGTTTACTGATGCACCCACACTGGTTGATACCCGGAGCACCTTGCCGGGCATAGGGGCAGTTACAGTAGTTCCTCCGCCTGCCGCTGGAGCCGGGGCCGGAGCTGGTGCAGGAGCCGCAGAAGGCGCCGGGGCAGGAGCCGCAGCTGCTGCGGCAGGTGCCGGGGCTACGGCGGGTGCCGGGGAGGATGACCCGATATCCTCGACTTCAACCTCGTAGGCGGTTCCATTCACGGTGATCTTGTATTTTTTGGACATGGCTTTGTTTTTCCTCCTTATTTATCTCGAATAATTGAACCATTGTTTTCAAATTGCAACTGGCCTTCCATTTGTTCCATTCGTTAATCGTGAATCGTGAATCGTGAATCGAAAAACCTTAGAAGGATCCAGAAACCTGAAGTACGGTTAACGGTTAACGGTTAACAGTTAACGATTCACGGTTTACGTAATTACTCAAACCCCTCCAGCAAGTCCATTCTTCCGGCGGTCTTCCAGGCTGAGGGCTTGCCCCTGCCCGTGACCGTAAGAGGCCTGATGGATGTGGCCCTTCCTCCGCCCGAGGCGGCAATTGCAGCTGCTATGACAACCGCGATAACGTTCTTGTCGCCTTCAGCAGGAGCGGCCGGGACAGCAGTTTTCGCTACAGGGGTAGCTTGCTGGCCTGGACCGGAGATCTTTGAAGTCCTGCGTTCCGAGAAATCGGCCAGATAGCGGGTACCCATTATTATCAGGGTAAGCGCTATCAGCACGAGGAACACTACCGAAAAGGCTATCATCGCCAGGGCTAGTGCCCCTCCAAGGCCGTGGGAAAATTTGTCGGCAATGTGGGAAAGTTCCATCTGGATACCCCCCTCTAGCTCGGCATTACGCCGTGTTTGCGCCTCGGCCGGAGTTGACGCTTGCTTTCGCTCTGGACCAGTGCGCGGTAGATCTCACCCCTTGTCTCCTCGGGGAGAATGACCCTGTCGACGAATCCCCGCTTGGCTGCCTGGTAGGGCGTTGCAAAGGCTTCACGGTACTCCTCGATCTTCTGGGTCCTGGTAGCCTGCGGATCCTGTGCGCTTTCGATCTCTTTCTTGAATATTATGTTGGCTGCTCCTTCAGCGCCCATAACAGCGATCTCGGCCTGTGGCCACGCAAGGACAACATCGGCGCCAAGGTCCTTGCTGCACATCCCGAGATAGGCCCCCCCGTAGGCCTTGCGGAGGACCACGGTTATCATGGGGACAGTGGCTTCACTGTAAGCGTAAAGAAGCTTGGCTCCATGTCTTATGATTCCGCCAAGTTCCTGGGCTTTCCCTGGAAGGTACCCAGGCACATCGACAAAGGTTACGATAGGGATGTTGAAGGCATCGCAGTAACGGATGAACCTGCTCGCCTTGTCGGAGGCATCGATATCAAGGCATCCGGCCATTATTGCAGCCTGGTTTGCAATGATACCAGCCACGTAGCCTCCTACCCTCATGAACCCGGTGACCATGTTCTTGGCCCACATGGGCTGTACTTCGAAAAACTCGCCTCCGTCAGCCACCCTGGTCAAAACGTCCTGTACCTTGTAGCCCTTGTTGGGGTTGGTCGGGACAATGTCCCTGAGGCTGTCATCCGTACGGTACGGATCGTCGCCGTTGTCGCAGAACGGGGGCTCTTCCATGTTGTTGGAAGGCAGGTAGGAAAGAAGTTTCCTTACTTGTGAGAAGCACTCGTCCTCGGTGGAAGCAAAGAAGTGGGCATTGCCGGAGATCTGGTTATGGGCCATTGCCCCTCCGATCTGCTCACTGGTGACATCCTCTCCAGTTACGGCCTTGATGACCGCCGGTCCCGTGATGTGAAGAATGCCTATCTTGTCGACCATAAAGATAAAGTCGGTCAACGCAGGGCTGTAAACAGCTCCGCCCGCGGTGGGGCCGAGAATGAGGGAGAGCTGGGGCACCACCCCGCTTGCGACAGTATTGCGGTAGAAGATGTTGCCGTAACCGCTGAGGCTGTCGACAGCCTCCTGTATCCTGGCTCCGCCGCTGTCGTTCAGTCCGAGCACAGGTGCACCGTTCTGCATGGCCAGGTCCATGACCTTGCAGATCTTCTTGGCGTGCATCTCGCCGAGGGATCCCCCCATAACGGTGAAATCCTGGCTGTAGATATAAACCAGGCGGCCATCGACTGTCCCGTAACCGGTGACAACCCCGTCTCCCGGGTAAGCCTTCTTTTCCATACCGAAGTAGATGCAACGATGTTCAACGAAGGCATCAAGCTCGACGAAGCTTCCCTCGTCGAGAATCTTGTCGATCCTTTCTCTTGCTGTCATTTTGCCTTTCTCATGCTGCTTTGCAATGGCTTTCTCTCCACCGCCGGCTTCGGCTTCGTCCCGGAGTCTCATCAAAGCCTCACAAAGCTCCCCTATCGTCCGCTCAGACATCTCTTTTCCTCCCTATTGAACAGATTCCGGCTCTTGGCCGTGATCGGATTATGGACGTTCGCTGAGTTCCAGCAGAACCCCCCCGGCTGTCTTGGGGTGAACAAAGGCGATCCTTGCGCCTCCAGCTCCGTAGCGCGGTTGCTCGTCGATCATTCGAAGGCCCAGGGCCTTCATCTTCTCCAGGGCTTCCTCCAGGTTCTCGACCCGGATGGCCAGATGGTGGATCCCTTCGCCTTTCTTCTCTATGAACTTAGCCACCGGGCTTTCGGGATCGGTAGCCTCCAAAAGCTCGACCTCGGTATCACCAAGCGGAAGGAAGGCCGTCTTGACCTTCTGCTCGGCAACTTCCTCGACACCGGTACATTTTATACCAAGAGACTGTTCCCAGAACTTGAGAGCTTCATCGATGCTCCCGACGGCGATGCCGATGTGGTCGATCGCTACAGGTTTCATCCTTTACCTCCATAGGCAGGCCCGGATGCTTCCGGTCCCTGATATTCCGCATCCCTGCCAAAACAGATTCCCTTCAGGAGCCGGGGATTCCGCTGGCAGGCATGCAGGTGTTCCAAACTGCGGACATTTGCCTCAGGATTCCTTTATCCTTTTCTCCTCTACAGTCTTTTCTATCCATTCTATGCATTTTTTTGTTGAGGTCCCCGGTCCGAAGATAGCCCCGGCCCCCATTTCCAGAAGCCTGGGGATATCGCCATCGGGAATGACCCCGCCGCCAAAAACGATAATATCCTCGGCATTTTTGCTCTTGAGAAGCCTGATTATCTCTCCGAAGTAATGTTCGTGGGCTCCGCTAAGAATGCTTATCCCTATTGCATCGGCATCCTCCTGGATGGCTGTCTCGACAATGCTCTCAGGTGTCTGCCTGAGACCTGTGTAGATTACCTCCATACCGGCGTCCCGGAGCGCCCTGGCTACCACCTTGGCCCCCCTGTCGTGTCCGTCAAGGCCCGGTTTGGCTACGATAACACGGATCCTGCGTTCGCTCATTGTTCGTCCCTCCTGATCCCTGACGTCCCTAAAGGACGATATTCTCCCGGTATTCTCCAAATTCCTCTCTTAGAACCCCGCAGATCTCGCCCTCGGTGGCGTATACCCTTACGGCGTCTATTATTGACGGCATCAGGTTCACGCTCTCATCTTTGGCTGCCGACCTTATGGTGTCGAGGCGGTTTTTCACCAGTATGTTGTCACGCCCCTGCTTCATATCCTGAAGGGCCTTTTCCTGGTTCTCGCCGACGGAGGGATCGACCCTGAGGAGGTCCCTTCCTCCGCCGTTCTCGTCGACCTGGAACTTGTTGACCCCGACCACTATACGTTCGTCATTCTCGACGGCTCTCTGGTACTGGTAGGCAGCATCCTGGATCTGCTGTTGTGGGTATCCCTTTTCGATCGCGACGAGCATCCCGCCTATTTCATCTATCTTGTTAATATACTCTATGGCCTGGCGCTCGATCTCGTTTGTCAGGCTTTCGACGGCATAGCTCCCCGCAAGGGGATCAACCGTGCAGGTAGCCCCTGATTCATGAGCGATTATCTGCTGGGTCTTGAGGGCAATACCAACGCTCTTTTCGGTTGGCAGGGCAAGGGCTTCGTCAAAGCTGTTGGTGTGCAGGGACTGGGTCCCCCCCATTACCGAAGCAAGAGCCTGAATAGCCACGCGAACAATATTGTTCTCCGGCTGCTGTGCCGTAAGTGTGCTCCCGGCAGTCTGGGTGTGGAAGCGGAGCATCATTGCCTTAGGCTCTGTAACGCCTATCCGCTCCTTCATCAATTTTGCCCAGAGCCTCCTGGCCGCCCTGAATTTTGCCACTTCTTCAAGGAAATCGTTGTGAGCGTTAAAGAAGAAGGAGAGCCTCTGACCGAATACGTTGGGATCGAGTCCCGCATCAACCGCAGCCTCGACGTAGGCAAGTCCGTCGGCAAGTGTGAAAGCGACTTCCTGCGAGGCAGTGGAACCCGCCTCCCGGATATGATAGCCGGAAATGGAGATAGTATTCCACTTGGGGACATTGTCGCTGCAAAAGCCGAAGATATCGGTTATCAGGCGCATCGACGGCTTCGGGGGAAAGATGTAGGTCCCCCTGGCTATGTATTCTTTAAGAATATCGTTCTGGATCGTTCCGGAAAGTTCCCCAGGACCGACACCCTGTTTCTCGCCAACGGCTATGTACATGGCAAGAAGGACGGCAGCGGGCGCGTTTATCGTCATTGATGTCGAGACTTTTCCCAGCGGGATCTCCTTGAACAGGGTCTCCATATCGGCAAGGCTATCTATGGCGACCCCCACCTTGCCGACTTCCCCCCGGGCCATTGGGTGGTCCGAGTCATAGCCTATCTGGGTTGGAAGGTCGAAAGCCACGGAAAGGCCGGTCTGCCCCTGCTGGAGAAGGTACCGGTATCTTTCGTTGGATTCCGCAGCAGTTGCAAAACCCGCGTACTGACGCATGGTCCAGAACCGCCCGCGGAACATGGTCGGCTGTACTCCCCTGGTATAGGGGTAGGATCCGGGAAACCCCAGGTCCCGGCAGTAATCAAGATCTTCGAGATCAAGGGGGGTGTAAAGACGTTCAAGGGGTATCCCTCCGACCGTTGTGAAAACCTCCTTCATCTCCGGCTGCCTTGACAGCCCCTTTGCCACCTTTTCGTCGTAACCCTTTCTTCCTTCGAGCAGATTTTTGCAGATTTCCTTTTCGCTCACGCTGAAACGCCCCTTTCCCGGCATACAGCCGTCTTCACTTCTATTCAGGACCTGAGGCCAAAATGACTGAACTGTTCTTCAAACAACGGTCCGTTCGTGAATCTTGAAGCAAACGGGAATATTATTCCCCAACAGGACAAATGATGCAACCATTTCAGCGAATTGCCAGATAATTCCATCCAATTTATTCCCGGAATTTATTACTTACTGCCGATAACCTTTCATCTTCTCCTGAAATCTCCCATTGGCAAGATCTCCACACCTGCGTTCTTCAGGGCTGACCTGACAGCCTTCGCAATCTGGACCGCGCCGGGAGTGTCGCCATGCAGGCATATAGTATCGGGAATTAAAAAAATCTCTCCTCCCTCGATGTCAAGGACCCGGCCTTCAGAAACCATTCTGACAGCCCGGGACGCAGCTTTGGCAGGATCATCTATAACAGCCCCGGAGACCGACCTTGGAACAAGGGAGCCATCCCGGGAATATTCCCTGTCAGCGAAACCCTCTGCGGCAAAAGGAATGCCTTCAGCATGACATACCTTTTCAAAGGCCGATCCGGGAGGCCCTACAATAATAAGATCCTCTTCCATATCTCTGGCGGCGGAAGCTATAGCACCGGCCACCAGCTCATCCGCGGCAGCCCTTTTGTAAAGGGCCCCGTGAGCCTTTACATGCTGCAGCCTTCCGCCTTCGGCCCTCGCTATTGCGGAGAGAGCACCTATCTGGTAAAGGCAGAAGGCCCGTATTTCCGAGGGAGAGCATCCGATCTCCCTTCGACCAAAACCCGCCAGGTCCGGATAACCGGGGTGAGCACCTATCGCCACTTCCCTTGAAAGGGCAAGCGCTACTGTCCCGGCCATTATGGAAGGATCCCCGGCATGAAGGCCACAGGCTATGTTGACTGAGGTCACCTGTTCCATGACCTCCGCATCATCTCCCATTCTCCATGGCCCGAAACCCTCCCCGAGATCACTGTTAAGATCCACCGGTCTTACCATCATGCACCCCCTGACAAGTTCACTTTTCCCTTTCCCAGCGGACATCATAACTCTTTCCGCAGAAACGGATCTTCATGGAACCGGAATCCTGATGCAATAATTTTATATTTCCCCTGCTGCGAGACCTGTGATCCGCCAAAAGGACATGGATCCTTGCCAGTCCCTGTTTCAGTTTCGCCGATGCCTCGGCAGCTTCCCTGATCCCGCACTTCCTGAAAGAAAGGACGTATCCAGGGGCAAGCTGGGCTAAAAGATGGAGATCAGCATTTATAGCACAGGCGATCTTCGTATAACCCCCGGTGGTCTGGCTGTCGGAGAGCATAATAATAGGAAGGCCGTCTCCTGGGACCTGGATGGAACCTTCCGGCACTGCGTCTGAAACAATATCCGGGCTTCCGCAATGGCTGATCGCAGGACCCTCCAGTCGGCAGCCCATCCTGTCGGATTCGGTCCCCACCCGGTAGGAAGATCCGTAAAAGACATCTAATCCCGCTGAAGTGAAAGCCCCTTCCTGGGGACCGGGCAAAACCCTGATAACCGGATCCGTCGAATGGACGGTCCTCAATTCGCCCGGAACGGAGAAACCCTCTCCTCGAGCCCATAGTGGATCTGGAACACCGAGGGACAGGATGTCTCCCGCACGCAGCCTTCGGCCCTCCATTCCTCCCAGGCTTCCCCTGAGGTAGGTCGACCTGCTGCCCATGACCGGTTGAGTGTTCACACCACCGCTAACACAGAGCCACGCCCTTATCCCCCTTGAAGAGGGACCTGAAAAGGACAGAACGTCACCTTTACGGACAATGCCTCCCTCCCAGCAGGGGAAAGGAGCACCGTTGAGGCGGGGTGCAAGGTCACCGCCAGTGATGCAGACCAGCCTTTCTGATCCGAAAAGGAGTTCCGGACCCGAAAAAGTTATCTCAAGGGCCGCAGCCCCTGGTCCATTTCCTGCAACAAGGTTGCCAGCCATGAGGGAGTAGCGATCAAGAGCACCTGCTACCGGCATACCGTAGGCGCGGAAACGGTACCTTCCAAGGTCCTGTACAGTTGTGTTCATACCCGGAGAAAGCACTTCAACAGTCACAGGCCGGTACTTCCCCGTTCAGAAAGGATCTTTTCAAAGGTTTCCGGCGATATCGGCACGAAAACGATCTCCATTCCCGCCTCCAGGAGGAAAGGGGCTTCCCTTTCGTGATCAAAAAGGCGGAGTGGCGTCCTTCCCACGAGGTTCCATCCCCCCGGGCTCTGGATAGGGTAGATACCCGTTTGCTTTCCCGCTATCCCCACGCTCCCCTCGGGTATTACGGTCCTCGGGCTTGGAAGCCTGGGTGTTTCAAGCTTCGGGTCCATCCCTCCAAGATAAGGGAATCCGGGGGTGAATCCCATCATAAAGACGTGATAAAAGGATCCAGAGTGTATGGCAACCACGTCTTCGGGGAATAGGCCGGTATGCTCTGAAACCCTTTCCATATCGGGGCCGAACACCCCCCCGTAGCAGACCGGTATCTCGAGGACCGGGCCTGCCTGGACCGGGCCGGGCTCAAGGGAACGGCAGAGAGAGCGTACCAGCTCTTCAACTTTTTCGCGGGGGCTTTCCCAGGGATCAATGTAGATGGCGAGGGATCTGTAGGTGGGAACAGTCTCAACAAGCCATCCCGGAGCAAGGGAGTGGATATCCCTGTCCAGAGCCCTGACCATGGAGTTGGTTGTCAGATCAATAGAATCTCCAAATTCCACGAAAAGACATCCATCACCGCACCAGGCGAATCTTGGATACTCCAGATCCATCAGGAAAACCTCCGCCAGGGTATTCTGACTTCTCCATCCTTTTGCACCTGTTCATTCCGCCCCGGGTCTCCCGGCAGGATCTCTCCGGTATTGGCGGGGTCCAGTTTCATACAGGTTTTTGCCGTATGCATCGATGAGGACCACCACTGGAAAATCCTCGACCCTCATTCTGAAAACTGCTTCCGGGCCCAGTTCCGGCCATGCAACAATCTCCATGCGAGTGATGCTTTTTGAGATGAGAGCCGCGGTCCCTCCGACGGCACCCAAATAGACAGCCTTGTTCCTTACCATCGCTTCAATGGCCTCCGCGGACCTTGTTCCCTTCCCTATCATTCCCTTGAGTCCAAGATCCAGAAGTAAGGGGGTGAAAGGATCCATCCGGCCGCTGGTCGTAGGACCGGCCGAACCGCAGGTCTTTCCCGGGGGTGTGGGCGAAGGCCCCACATAGTAGATCACCTGGCCATTGAGGTCGAATGGAAGAGGCCTGTTCCCGCCTATACTATCGGCTATCCTCCTGTGTGCTGCATCACGTCCGGTGAATATTATTCCGCTTATGAGCACCTTGTCCCCTGACCTCAGGGAAAGTGCAGCCTTGTCTGTAAGAGGGGTTACGATCCTTCCGGCATATTTCATCTTAGATCCCCCATCCTAAATGGTCACTTCCGCATGGCGCGATGCGTGACAGCAGATATTTACCACAACAGGTGTTCCGGCAATATGCCCCGGGGCAAAGTCAATATGCACATCAAGACAGGTAACCCTGCCCCCCAGCCCTGCAGGCCCTATCCCGAGATCGTTGACGGCAGCAAGGCTCTCGAGCTCCAGGGCCGCATACCTGCTGTCGGCATTCCTTCTGCCTATCGGGAAAAGAGTGGCCCTTTTGGCCATGATTGCGGCCGCCTCAACGGTTCCCCCTATTCCCACCCCCACGATCGTTGGCGGGCAAGGATTGGGCCCGGCTGCTGCTACGGTTTGCCTTATAAAATCCCTGACCCTTTCAGGGCCTTCCGCTGGAGTGAACATCTTCAGGGCGCTCGTGTTCTCACTTCCGAACCCCTTGGGGGTGACAAGCAGGGTCATCCTGTCTCCCGGGACTATACGGGTATGGATCACGGCCGGGGTATTGGTGCCAGTATTCTTCCTGTCGAAAAGTGGGTCGGTTACTACGGACTTCCTGAAAAAACCCTCCCTGTAGGCTTCTTCGACGCCCGAATTGATCGCCTGAACGAGGTTGCCCCCCCTGAAAACCACTTCCTGCCCGATATCTGCAAAGACCACCGCCATGCCGGTATCCTGACATATAGGCATCTGGTCAGACCTTGCGATATCATGGTTCCTGATGATCTGATCCAGGACGTATTTACCGACAGGCGATTCCTCGATCCTGTCACGGGCATGGACCAGGGCATTGTAGATATCCTGACCAATTGATATGTTGGCCTTGATCAACAGCCCCTTGACTGCCTCTGTAACGAGGGACAGGTCGATCTCTCTTGGCTTTTGCATGGGGCGATCCTCCCGCCTTTGGATCTGACTTTTTTGCATATGTTCAGTATAACCGCTCATAGCCTGCTCTTTCCATACTAATAAACGGGCACAAAATGGGAAACAGTAGTTATAATAAGGTCGAACAATTCTCATTTCTGCAACCTTTTGGAGGCGATGCAATTTGGATATGCTCTACCTCAACGGAGAACAGATCGAATCGATGAGGATCCCCATCAAAGAGGTCATCGAGGTCATTGAAGAAGGGTTCGTGATGAAAGGCGAGGGGCTTGTCCAGCTCCCTTCCTCCCAGGGTGTCTTCCCGAGGGAGAACTGCTTCATCGACGCGATGCCGGCATACTTCGCCGGGTCGGCCGACACTGCCGGGATCAAGTGGGTATCGGGCTACCCGACCAACCTTGAAAAAGGTATTCCCAACATAATGGGACTGATAATAATAAACGACGCAGAGACCGGAGCTCCCCTGGCTGTCATGGACGCAAAGTGGATCACGGCTTACAGGAGCGGAGCCGCCACGGCTGTGACAGCAAAATACCTGGCCCCGGAAAGATCCTCGGTCCTTTCGATAATCGGGCTGGGGGTACAGGGAAGGATCCACCTGCTCGGCCTCAAGGAGACCATGAAGGGACTGAAGAAGGTCAAGGCCTTTGACATAAGCGAGGACAACGCGAAAAGATTCCTGGAAGATATGCAGGCAAGGGTCCACGGCCTGGATTTCGAACTATGCCCTGATGCACAAAGCGCCGTGCATGACGCAGACGTGATAGTAACCTGCACTCCGGTCCGGAGAAGACCCAGGAGATCCATATCCGCCGAGTGGCTTAAAAGGGACGTTCTTGCAGTATCGGCCAATAACGACACTTCCTTCCACGAGGAAGTAATGACGGGGGCATCCTTTTTCGTAACCGATGATAGGGGGCAGTATATTCAGACCCAGAAAGCGGGTAATTACTTTCAGGACTATCCGGAGGAGGTCCCGGCAGATATGGGCGAAATATGCGCCGGAGTCGTGGAGGTTCCTCGAGGGCCGGGGCGGAAAGCAGTGGTACTTATGGGAATAGGGAGCCATGACGTCGCGACAGCCAGGGTGATCTACGAAAAGGCACAACGCATAGGACTGGGGATCCGCCTTACGCTTTGAGCCTTCTACCCGATGCGTCGAAAAGCGGGCGTCCCTCTTCGGGGGATGCCTGTTTTTTTGCTCTTTTTGAGGGCATTTTCTTGAGCCCGCTACCGGTGAGAGGGACTACAACTGTTTCCCTTTCGGATATTACCCCGCTTTCCCTGAGAACCCTTTCCGCAGCCGGGGCTGCCGCGGCCGTCGGTTCCACCAGGAGGCCCTCTTCCAGTGCAAGGCGTTCCTGCTCTGCAAGGATCGATCCATCGTCAACCACCAGGACATCCCCCCTGCTTATTCTTATTGCATCAAGCATCTCCTTCATACGCGGGGGGGCGGCAACTGCTATGCCTTCTGCAAGGGTCGCACTGAACACCGATTCCGCCGTGTCCTTCCATCGGGCATACAGGGGGGCACAGGCAGCGCCCTGGACCGCGTAGATTCTAGGCAGTCTTTTGATCCTTACACGCTGCAGAAGCTCTTTGAAACCCTTGAAGACCCCCAGCAGCATTGTGCCGTTTCCCGCAGGAACCACCACCACGTCAGGAGCCCTGTTGCCGAGCTGTTCCCATATCTCGAAAGCCACGGTCTTTGTGCCCTCCAGGAAAAGGGGATTCCAGACGTGGCTGGCGTAATAGGAATTTTCAGCCAGGGCCATCGCTACGGTAGCCGCATCCTTCCTGTCGCCATCGACCACCTCAAGGGTGGCCCCGTAGAGCTCGATCTGCTTTTTCTTGGATTCCGAGGTGTCCCTGGGAACTATTATGGTGGCTTTGATCCCGTTCCTGGCAGCGTATGCCGCGATCGAGGAGCCTGCGTTACCGGAGGAATCCTGGACCACCGAGTCGCATCCGAGGCTCTTTGCCTCGGATATGACGAGCACTGCCCCCCGGTCCTTGAAAGACCCAGTAGGGGAAATATACTCCAGTTTGTAGAAAAGATCCTTCGAACGGCAGGGAACAAGAGGGGTCCAGCCTTCACCCATTGAGAGTGAAGGATCGGACTCGGGCAGTATCGATCTGTAGCGCCACATTCCGGGCGAAGATCTGTCTATGTCAAGATCCGACCAATCGATGGAGCTCTTCAGGGGAGAACCACAGTTACAGCTAACGGGCCTCAGGGTCTGGTCGAAAATGCTTCCGCACCTGGGACAGAAAAATTTTATCAGGAGGATCACCTCGTCAAAAGGTCATTTCGTACCATTCTTCTGCTTTGAATATATCATTATTATACTCAAAGAGTGTGCAGCCGCCCGCCCAGAGAACCGGCAACAATGACCCTGGACTGTGTTCACACTACTGCGATCGACTGAACGGTTTGACAAAACCATCCCCCAGTCGTATAAACAAGACTGCAATGGGGGAGTCGGAAATATCCGGCTGAGAGGAGACACCGGTCTCGACCCCTGGAACCTGATCCGGGTAATGCCGGCGAAGGGATATTGCGGGACAATATGATCCAGGTGCCCCGTAAGCCCCCCGGACCCTCGGGGGGCTTTTCTTCGGTCCAGGACAGGTTCCCTTTCAATATTAATGGAAGGGAGAAGTTTAGAAATGGAAAACCGGAAGGTAAGGATCCTTGTCGAAGGTGCGCTTGCGGCCGCCCTGGCTCTAGCGCTCTCCTACCTGAGGCTCTGGAGAATGCCCCAGGGAGGCTCCATAACACTTGAGAGCGTTCCCCTCTTTCTCTTCACCCTTCGCTGGGGGCTAAAAGCGGGACTGGGTACGGGCTCGGTTGCAGGACTGCTTCAGCTGATCCTTGGAGGTTACGTAGTCCATCCAGCACAGGCCCTGCTTGACTACCCCCTGGCTTTCGCCGCCCTTGCTCTTGCCGCCGTCTGCCGTCGGCCCCTGTGGATCGGCCTTCTGATCGGGACAGCGGCGCGATTTGCCTGTCATGTCCTCTCGGGGGTGGTCTTTTTTGCCGCTTACGCACCTGAGGGGACCAATGTCTGGGCCTACTCCGCTATCTACAACGGTTCTTTCATGCTGCCGAGTCTCGTGCTCTCGATCATTGCCATCTACATTATCTGGCCAAGGATCCAGAAAGCAGGTTAAGAAACAGGGGCCGCCCATGGGCGGCCCCTGTTCATGAACACGGAAGATGTTTCTATTTTCTCTTCAGAAGTCCTATCAGGAAAAGCAAAACTATCGCCCCGGCAAAGGCCATAAAAAGGGATCCGACAAATCCCATTGGGTAGATACCTATGGAACTGAAGATGACCCCACCGACGAATGCACCGATAACCCCGACCCCGATGTTGCCGAAGAACCCGAAACCCCTGCCCTGCCACACCTTACCGGCAAGCCATCCCGCTATCGCCCCTACAACCAGGTAGCCAATGAGATGATTCATTCGATAAGGCACCTCCATCTCCTGCGATCAGTAATAATCCTAGGCGTCTCTCTCGACCAGGTCTTCCTCGTCCACAGTCTCCAGCGAGAGCCATTTCCCCCAGTCCACACCTGCAAAACCACTAACAATGTATATAAGTATCCCTGCCAGCGGTGCTCTGTTCCGGAGAACGGCAATGAGCATGAAGGCAAAAGCCCAGAGAAAGGTCGCCTTACGGCGGTCCATGTTGCCGGGCTTCAGCGCCTTGAGGTTGCCGAAGGGAACGTTAGATATCATCAGAAAACCCGTTGCAGCAACTATCAGGGCCATGAGAGACGGAGGAAGGTATATCCCGGCAACGACGAAGGAGACCACGAAGTGGCCTGCAGCCGGTATGGGGAGTCCCTGGAAAGATCCATCAACGTGATGGACGTTGAACCTGGCAAGCCTGAGTGCCCCGCATAGTGCGAAAAAGGCCGCTATGATAGCACCCGTCACCCCAAAGAAACCTTTTAGATACACGGAGTACATTACCATGGCCGGGGCAACTCCAAAGCTGACAACATCGGCAAGGCTGTCGAGCTCCATGCCGAAACTGCTGCTTCCGCCCAATTTTCTGGCCATCTTGCCGTCCATGAAATCAAAGATCACGGCTATGAATATCAGCCAGGAGGCTGGAACGTATTGGCCATGGAATGAAAGAACCAGGGACAGCATGCCGCAAAGCATGTTGCCGCTGGTTATCATGTTGGGGATTATCGTCCTCATCGGAACCGGCTTGCCCCTGTTCTTACGCCTCATCCTGTTTCCTCACTCCCATCACTGTCTCGCCTGACCTGACCTTCTCCCCCATTTTTACAGCGGGAAGCATCCCTTCCGGAAGGTACAGGTCGACTCTGGAACCCAATTTTATCATCCCGAAACGTTCACCGCGAGAAAGGGTTTCCCCCTTCTGTCTGGAACATACAATTCGTCTTGCCAGAAAACCGGCCACCTGAACAGTCATCCCCCTGCCTTCAACGGCATCGAAACCCATCATAAAACGCTCGTTCTCCAGGGAAGCCTTGGGGTTAAAGGCCATAAGCTTTTTACCCGGAACATACTCCATGAATGAAAGGGTTCCGTTACAAGGCATCCTGTTCACATGGACATCAAGCGGCGACATGAACACCCCTAGCACTGTGCATCTGCCCGTGAAAGGGTGTTCCGTAGAGTAGATTTCCACGACCCTTCCGTCAGCGGGGCTGACCCACCCTTCTCTGCCCTCCGGAGGAAACCTTTCAGGATCTCTGAAAAACCAGGCCAGAAAAGCAGCCATGGACGCAGGCAGTATCGCCGCCCACCAGGGGAAAATCAGGATCGAAACGACCGCGGCACCTGTGAATATGAGAATCGGCTTGCGTCCCTCCGGTGCCAGTCTCAACAACTATTCCCCTTCCTCTTCGCTGGTCCTGATGACGCTGATGTCCGCAACCTCATCCCCCTCTGCCACCTTGATGACCCTGTATCCAGTTGCGGTCCGGCCCAGAATGGATATCTCATCTACGTCAAGCCTTATCACCCTGCCCCTGTTGGTCATGACAATGATCTGGTCATCAGGCATAAGCCCCCACGAACCAACGATCTTGCCGGTCTTGGGTGATATTTTCATGGCCCTGCATCCGCCGCTGGCCCTGTGATGGGGCATGAACTCATCGTAACAGGTTCTCTTCCCGACACCGCGTTCACTCACCAGCAATACCTGGTGGCCGGGTTTAACGATATCACATCCAACAACACGGTCACCCGCCATAAGGCGTATTCCCCGTACCCCCCTGGCCTGACGCCCCATGGGGCGGAATTCGCTCTCGGAGACTCTAAGGGCCTGCCCCCTGGCGGTCACGAGAAAAATATCGTCGCTGCCGCTCGAGAATCGTACCCTGGCGATCTCGTCTCCATCGTTGACAGTCAGGACCCTCCTGCCGGCCCTGGTAAGGTTGTCCAGCTCTTCCGCGGGAAGTCTCTTGGCCACACCTCTTGCGGTGATAAAGAATACGAACCTTGCACCGTGAAGGTGGCTGTCCTTCATCCCCACAACGGATTCGCCGTTCTCAAGGGAGATCAACTGGCTCGCAAGTCTCCCCTTCCCTGTCCTTGGTTCGGGAATGGCATGCCCCTTGACCGCAAAGACCCTGCCCTTTGTCGTAAAGAGAAAAATATCCCTGTGAGTTGAGGAAACCGAAATAATGGCAGCCTCGTCACCCACCTTCGGGGTGGCTCCCTTTACCCCTTTGCCCCCCCGACCCTGGAGACGGTATTGCTCAAGAGGCATCCTCCTGAGATAGCCGTCCCTCGAAAGTACAACTACGATCTCCTCTTCCGGGATAAGGTCCTCAATGGAGACTTCGTCAACAGCATCAACAATGGTTGTCCTTCTGTCATCGGAGAACCCGGAACGGATCTCCTTCAGTTCCTCCCTTACGACCATGTCCAGGGTGACCGGGTTGCCCAGGATGCTCCTGTACTTTTCGATGTCGGCCAGAAGCTGGGCGAACTCCTCTTCCAGTTTGTTCTTTTCAAGGTTTGTGAGTCGCTGTAGCCTCATGTCCAGAATGGCCTGAGCCTGTGCTTCGCTGAAGCCGAGTGTCCCCACAAGTCCAGCCCTGGCTTCCTGGGGGTCTTTCGAGGCTCTGATCAGGGCGATAACTGCGTCGATCATGTCTATGGCCCTGATAAGCCCCTCTACTATATGGGCCCTCTCTTCCGCCTTGCGGAGACGGAAGACGGTCCTTCGTCGGACGACCTTCCTGCGGTAGTCAAGGAAGAGGCCCAGCATGGCCATCATGGAGAGCTCCAGGGGGCGACCGTCGACCAGGGCTAGGTTTATGACACCGAAGGTGGTCTGGAGCTGGGTCCTCCTGAAAAGCTGCCTCATGATGACTTCGTCGTTAGCGTCCCTGGCAAGCTCCATTACAACCCTTATACCCCGCCGGTCGGACTCGTCGCGAAGGTCGGTTATTCCATCTATGGTCTTGTTCTGGACGCCCTTGGCTATGGCCTCGAGGAGGTTGGTCTTGTTGACCATGTAGGGGATCTCGGTTATTACTATCGAGTTCCTTCCTTTGCGCCCCTCTTCAACGTGGGCCTTGCCCCTGATGATGAGCTTTCCTCTGCCCGTACGGAATGCATCCTGGATACCCTGCCTCCCGAGGATAACACCGCCTGTCGGGAAATCAGGGCCCGGCATGACTGAAAGTATATCCTCGACCCCGGCGTCGGGATTGTCGAGCATCAGGCAGAGGGCATCGACGACCTCCCTCAGGTTGTGGGGCGGCATGTTGGTTGCCATCCCTACAGCTATGCCGGTGCTTCCGTTCACCAGGAGGTTGGGGACCCTGGTTGGAAGGGTAAGGGGTTCCTTGAGGGAGTCGTCAAAATTAGGTCCCCAGTCGACGGTCTCCTCGTCGATATCGGCCAGCATCTGTTCGCCAAGTGCCGACAGCCTGGATTCCGTATATCTCATCGCCGCAGGGGGATCCCCGTCGATAGAGCCGAAGTTCCCCTGGCCGTCCACGAGGGTCTGTCTCATAGAGAAGTCCTGGGCCATCCTGGCCATGGTGTCGTAAATAGCCGAGTCGCCGTGGGGATGGTATTTACCCATGGTCTCGCCGACGACCCTGGCGGATTTCTTGTAGGGCTGATTGTGCCTTAGACCGAGCTCCAGCATGGAGAAAAGGACCCTGCGCTGAACGGGTTTAAGACCATCCCTGGCATCGGGAAGCGCACGCCCCACAATGACGCTCATGGCATAGTCCAGATAACTGTGCTTAATCTCATCCTCAATGGGGAGGGGTATCACTCTCCCGAAAGAAAGTTCCCCTGATTTTTTCTCCATGTTATTACCCAACTCCTTCTGCATCGGTAACAAGAAAAAGCGGCGGGAACGGACTCCGCCGCAAGGCGATATTGCCGTGAGCTTACAGTATTGCCCGGGAAGACCCCGGCAGGACTATTTTACACCAAATACGACCCTGTCACAGGGGAACAACGTGGATGCTACATCCGGTCCGCAATATCCCTTCCCATCTGCCGGCATTTCTCGAGCCCCTCGGCATCGGGGCACCATTTCATGTTAAGCCCCTGCACGGCAAGGGAGATCCTGGCCTCTTCCAGATGGCTTTCGATCCTTGATATGTTCTCCCCGCTCCAGCCGAAGGATCCGAAAGCAGCTCCTGTCTTGTTCCTGAATTTGAGCCCCCTCAGGTCTTCCAGGATGGGGGTTATTGTGGGGAGGACGCCGCCGTTGATGCAGGAAGACCCCACTATCACCGCCCTGGACCTGAAGATCTCGGTGATCACATCGTTTCGGTCGGAGAGGGCCATATGGAAGACCTTTGAAGGGACCCCTCTCTCGGCCAGCCCCTCGCTGATCGCACCGGCCATGTCCCTGGTGGAGTTCCACATGGTATCAAAAAGGACGACCGCGCTCCTCTCTGGCTCCTGCTTCGCCCATTCCTGATACTTCTTCACTATCTGAAGGGGATCCTTGCGCCATATCACGCCGTGGCTGGGAGCGATCATGTCGACCTTGAGGTCCAGCGCCAGTACCTCTTCTATCTTTTTCAGCACCATTGGACTGAAAGGGGTGAGGATGTTGGCGTAGTATTTCAGACACTCCTCGAACAGTTCCTCCTGGTCGACCTGGTCGTTGTAGGGGAAAGCCGTGGCGTAGTGCTGACCGAAAGCATCGTTGGGCATCAGCAGACCCCTTCCCGACAGGTAGGTGAACATACTGTCGGGCCAGTGAAGCATTGGGGCCTCCACGAATACCATCTCCGTCTCTCCCAGGTGTATGGACTCACCCGTCCTGACCTGGCGGAATTTCCATTTTTTATGGAAGTGGCCTGGCACGCTCTCCATTCCTCGAGGGGAAACCACCACTTCAGCCTGGGGCGCCAGATCCATGAGTGCTCCCAGTGCTCCCGAATGATCGGTCTCGGCGTGGTTGGTCACTACATAGTCGATCCTCGACGGCTCCACCAGGGATCTCACGTTCTGGATGAACCTGTCAGTGAAGGGCCCCCACACGGTGTCGATCACCGCTGTTTTTTTGTCTCTTATCAGGTAGGAATTGTACGTACTGCCCCTGTGGGTGGAGAGTTCGTGACCGTGGAAGTGATGAAGGGCCCAATCCTTTGCGCCGACCCAGAAAACACCTTTCATTATCTCGAAAACCAATGAGATTCCCTCCTTTCTTCGCGCGTTTTTTTAAGTTTCCAGAAGGGTTAAAGCAGCTTCGTCGCAGTGACAGGCCTTGGCGTCTTTACAACGAGGAACCTGAAGGTGGCGTCGCTCTCGTTGTACAGGCAGTGGGGTATATCCTTCGGGCTCTCGACAAGGGTATCCCTTGACACGGTTTTCTTCTCGTCACCAATCTCCACCACCCCGGTGCCCTCAAGGACGTAGAAAAATACGTCAACGGGAGTGATGTGTCTTTTAAGGGACTCTCCCGGTTCCAGGGTAATATGTACCACCTGGGCGTCGGGAGTGTCGTAAAGCTTGCACACTTTTACCCCGTGGGGTGTCGCGGCCTGTTCTGTTTCCCTGAAGTTTGTGCATTTCAAGGGGTCCACTCTCCTCTCCGGTCTGTATTGCATGAGGAAATGATAACGCAAAAGACCCGCGAACACCTAACCACGCCAAGGTTGTATAATCCAGGCTAAACAAAGACCGGGATCCAGGCCCTTCACGAGAGGAGAGACCACTGATGGCCAAGAAGATAGCTGTTCTGGTCGAGAACGATTTCCATGACATAGAGTTCTGGTATCCCTTTTACAGGCTGCAGGAGTCTGGGCATGACCCCGTAGTTGTAGCACCTGTCGCTCCCAAGTTATACAAAGGCAGATACGGTACCACCATCGATGCCTCATACGATGCCGGCAGCATGGCTGGAAGGCCTCTAGACGGAGTGGTCATTCCAGGAGGATGGGCACCCGACAGGCTTCGAATGTCGGCTGAGATCACAGGACTTGTAAGGAACACCTACAATTCGGGTGGATTCATAGCAGGGATCTGCCACGCCGGAAGTCTTCTGGTCTCATGCGGAATACTCCAGGGAAAAACTGTAACGAGCTACCCCAGTTTGAAGGACGACATGATCCTGGCAGGGGCGACATGGGTGGACAGGGAAGTTGTCAACTCGGAAAGGATCATTACAAGCAGGCGCCCGTCGGACCTTCCTGCCTTCATGGCCGAGATAATCAGCATTATCGGGGAATGACGATACCTTCCGCCTGCCCAGACTGAATTATTTCCAGAATGCTATAATGCTTATTAGTTAGATAGGTAAATCAAAGACCCAGAATATAGCAGGGAGGGAGTAATAATGAAGCCAGGTATGACAAGACTGCTTTTTGCTGCAATATTTATGTCTCTTATGATCCTGGCATCGGGCACCGCCTGGGGGGCGATGGGGGAAATAACGGCCTTCTCTTTCAGGTCCGCCCAGGAAGACTTGCTGGGGTTGGAACGGTCACTGGAACCTGACGGAGAACCGGACGTCCACTTCGTGTTATCGCTGAAGGGAATAGGCGCCGTTACCGATGTTTCGATCAAGGCCGTCGACGGTACCAGAGAATGGGATACCGCAAGAGGCAGCTCAAACTGGGCATTGGTTGTAAAAGACGCCACAGGCAAGACCCTGACGGCTACTTCGGGAATGCCGATAGCCCCGTTCCTGGGGTTTGCGACCCTTAACCTTTATCTTTCCGACGACGGGGCTTCCTTCTCCCAGACCCGGGAATACGAGGTTTCGGTCAGGTTTATAGACGGCAGCACGTCCACCGCCAGAACAGAGGTCAAGGGTATGCCCGACATCTTCAAACTTCCCGTACCCGCCCAAGAGGAGGGAAGCGGACCGATCACCGCGACAGCCTACGGAATCCAGGGCCGTGATGTGGCCGGAAAAAGAGAGACACTGGGCAAGGACGGCGCCAATGATGCCCATTTCAGGGTCAGATTCACCACCATATCAGTGGTCGACCAGATAACCATCCGAAATGTTGACGGCATGAACGCCATGTGGGACACAATACCCGGAAACGGCGTCTGGGCAATAGCCGTGTTCATGGACGGCAATCTCAAGAACCGCGCCGACGGGAGCGTCCGCTTCCCCGTTGACGGTGACACCGCCCTGGACCTCTGGGTAGCAGACAACGGAGCCGTGTCAGGCGGCAAGACCAGGTTTGAGGTTATCGTACAGTTCAACGACGGCACGATCTTCCGCGCGATCGCCCAGCCTGGAGAAGAGGAACCGGAGGCGGGCGAGGGCATACTTTCCGCAAAACTTTTTCCCCCCGAAACGACTGATATCGCAAACCGCGGCGAGAACCCCGGAGCAGACGGCAACCCCGACTGGAGGGTCGATATGTCATTGTCGGGCCAGGGCACCGTGATCAGTTTCATCGTAAGGGGAGTGGAAGGATCCGTCGCCGAGTGGGACACGCTTCCCGGCAACAAGAAGCCGATCGTTGTGGTAACGGACAAAGCGGGGAAAGTGCTGAACTCTTCAAGCGGCGCTGTATCGATAAAGCTTTCCGGCACAAAGGACCTTTCGTTATGGCTTGACGACGCCGGGGCTTTAGCCGACCAGGGGAACAGGTTCAGAGTGATCGCTGTCATGAGTGACGGCAGGACCTTTGAAAGGATCATCGACCGGGTGGTCTTTGTCCCGGGGGTACCGCCAAAGCCGGTAGTGCCTTCAGGAGCTGTGGAGAATATCCAGGAATCCAGCAGCGTCAGAGCCTTCTACATGGGGAAAGGACCGAGGAACCTGGTAGGCAAGGGTGAGCCGGCGGACATCAGGACAGGTCTTGACGCTAATCCCGACGCCCATATCCGGCTGCGCCTTGTTTCCCTCCAGGGGACTGTACATTCATTTGCCGTGGAATCGCTGGACGGCAAAAGCGGAGCATGGGACACTATACCCGGGAACCAGCGTTGGCACATTGCCGTGACGGAAACAGCAACAAGCCCGATGCTGAACAAACCGGACGGGTCATTCAGCCGTAACATATCGGGCAACTCGGAACTTCACCTGTGGATGGCCGACAACGGCAAATTAAGCGCAGACCCTTCTAATTACCGGATAATCGTCCGATTCACAGACGGAAGAGCCCTTTCCCAGACAATTTTCTAGGAATAACTCGAGGGCAATGAATGGATACAGGGGGCACCTCATCCTGAGGGGTCCCCTTTTTTCACCCCTTTGATTCCTGAAAGGGTGATCTTCCCTTCAAAGAGCAGAAGGAGCACCGCCATAACAATCAGCAGCCCCCCCCTCAACTGGCTTGAAGAGGGCACCTCCCCCAGGAATACCCAGGCCATGAACCCGGCAAAAATGATCTCCGACATCGAGGTGATGGCGGCAACTGTCCCGGGTATATGTTTCAATGCAAAGGATATCAGCGCGTAGGAGGCCAGCGTGGGGAAAACGGCCAGATGTGAAAGCGAGAGCAGGGCAGGAAGGGGCAGGACCCGGGGATCGGGTATTTCCCCCTTGAAAAGGGTGATGGCCAGCATCATCAGGGCACCCCACAGGAACATCTGGACAAAGGTCTTGAAAGGCTCGGTCCTTCCTGTACCGTAACGGCTGTTGAGCATGTAGAAGGAAAAACCGAACCCTGAGACCACAGCAAGAAGAATTCCATTTACGTCCACTTCTCCGAAACGTATGCCGCCTATACCCCCCACGGCGATCCAGACCCCCGCAAAACCGGAGGCAAGGGCCGCAGCCCTGGCCCTTGTGAAGGACTCCTTCCCCATCATGGCAGCGCCTATGGCTGTCCAGATCGGATTCGTATAAAAAAGGATCACCGTTAGTCCGACAGGAATGGTCACGAAAGCTATGTTGGATAAGTAATAGACGAAGACCACCCCGAAAAGCCCTGCGAGGGCGAACTTCCAGGAATGCCTCATGCCGGGGACCAGTGACGATGGATCTTTTATCAGGGCGTAAATCCCCACAACCAGGGCACCTACTACAGCCCTTACCAGGGAGACCCCCGCCGGCGTCACTCCGTATTCAAAAGCCACCCTCTCCGCAGGCCCCAGAGAACCGAAGAAAAAGGCGGAAAGCACCATGCAGCCGAACCCGACAAGGACCAATTGGAAAACCCCTTTCTTCCAACTCCGATATTCTTGCACACAAGGCCGGGATCTAACAGCGTCAATCCCGGATTTCGCAAATTTCACACATTACCCTATAATACTGTACAGCGGTTCCCCGGAAATACCGACTCCGTATTGTTCGTCTACCGGCATCGCCTGTTTGGACACTTCGGGAATGACAACACAGATCAGCCCCAGATTCCGGACAAACCGGACCGCTCCAGAGAAAGGAGAGATGGATCATGGGCCTTCCCTACATAGCCAGGCTTGAACACTACGAACCATATATCGGCGCGGAAGCCGTGGACAGGATACTTCTGAAGGCTGAGAAAATGTCAGACAGAAGGATAGTGCACGTAAACTCTACGTATTATGGAGGGGGTGTGGCCGAACTGCTGGGGTCGATGACCCTTCTGGCCAACCTTTCAGGGGTACAGATGGGCTGGAGGGTGATCCAGGGCTCACCCGACTTCTTCAACGTTACCAAGAAGATGCACAACGCCCTCCAGGGCGGGGACATCAACCTGAGCTGGAAGAAGTTCAGGATCTATGAACATGTCGTATTCGAGAACGTACTGCGGAACCACCTTGACCATGACATAGTGGTCATTCACGACCCTCAACCTTTGCCTATGGTCCGGCACTATCACAAAAAGGGACCCTGGATCTGGGTCTGCCACGTGGACCTCTCGAACCCGAACAGGAAACTCTGGCCCTATATCAGGAATTACGTAAACCGCTACGACGCAGCCGTGTTCAGCATACCGGAATACAGGCAGGACACGAGAACCCCCCTGGTATTCATTAAACCGGCCATCGACCCCTTCAGCATCAAGAACAGGGATTTCTCAGAGGAGGAGGTCCAGGAAAGACTTGAAAAATACAACATACCCACGGACAAGCCCCTGGTAGTCCAGGTGTCACGGTTCGACAAGTGGAAGGATCCCGCAGGGGTGATCGAAGCCTTCAAGATAGCCCGCAAGGAAGTGGACTGCAACCTGGTCCTGCTCGGGAACATCGCTTCCGACGACCCAGAGGGGGTCGAGATATTCAATGAACTGAAGGAGCAAACGGAAGAAGGCATAATCATGCTTACCGTCGAGGATACGGCCCTTGTGAACGCCCTGCAGCGGAAGGCTTCCGTGGTGCTGCAAAAATCGATCCGGGAGGGCTTCGGGCTAACGGTAACGGAAGCCATGTGGAAGAGCAAACCCGTGATAGGCGGCAACGTGGGAGGGATAAGACACCAGATCACCGACGGAGAGAACGGTTTTCTGGTAGATACAGTGGAAGAAGCCGCCGAGAGGATAATAATGCTCCTTAAGGAACCGGACCTGGGACGCCGTATTGGAGAAAAAGCCCGCAAGACCGTGCAGGAAAAGTTCCTGATGTCGAGATACCTGGAGGACTACCTGGACCTGTTCAAATCCTTTGAGGCCAGCTACACCCTCCAGAAACCCATCTGGAACAGGAAGGCTAAGCCTGGCTCAAGGGGGCGGCACTGATCGAAGGACTGGATATGACTGAAAAAGCAAGGCTAGTTATCGTCTCCAACAGGCTCCCTGTAAGGATAGATGGCTCTGCCGGGAAGTGGAAGGTGACACACTCCTCAGGAGGACTTGTGTCGGCTCTGACCCCTGTACTCAGGGACAGGGGGGGCATCTGGATAGGCTGGACAGGAACGGCGGAAATGGTCGATATGAAAACCCTGAGGGAAATACTTGGACCGGCATCGAAAAGGGCCGGCTACCGGGTGTTCCCCGTGAGGCTTTCAAAGGAGGATGTGAACTCCTTCTATTACGGTTTCTCCAACGAGGTCGTCTGGCCCCTTTTTCACGACCTTCAGACCCACTGCAAATTTGAACCGGACTACTGGAAAGCCTACAGGAGGGTCAACCGCAATTTCGCCAGGGCGGTTGCAAGATATACACGGGCTGAAGATTTTGTCTGGGTCCACGACTACCAGATGATCCCCGTCTCAAGGATCCTCAAGGAATCGGGTATCCAGAGATCCTGTGCCTTTTTTCTCCATATCCCCTTTCCGCCCCCGGATATTTTCCTGAAACTGCCCTGGAGGGACGACCTTCTGAGAGATCTGCTTGAATATGGATTTGTCGGGTTTCAGACCACCAGGGACCGCAGGAACTTTACTGATTGCCTTAGGGCTCTCTTCCCGGATGTCAGGATCTCGGGGCGGGGGCCTATCGTCAGTGTTTCGGCAGAAGGCAGGAGGCTCAAGGCCGCGGCTATGCCTATCAGTATTGACTACCGTTCTTTCCGTGATGCCGCAAGGTCAGCAAAGGCGACCACGCTCCTGCAGGAACTCAGAAAACAGATCCCCCGGGAGAATATTGCTATCGGAGTAGACCGCCTTGACTACACAAAAGGAATACCTCAGAGGTTGAGAGCCTTCGGCGAGGCACTTGGGAAATATCCCGATCTGAGGGAGAAAATAACCTTTATCCAGATAGTAGTGCCAAGCAGGGAAGAAGTATCGGCCTATCTCCAGCTGAGAGATGAGATCGAGAAACTGGTCAGCTCGATCAACGGGGAGTTCTCCTCTCCGGGGTGGGTGCCCATACATTACATGTACAAATCTTTGCCAAGGGAAGAACTTGTAGCCTATTACAGGCTGGCGGACATGGCCCTGGTGACCCCCCTGAAGGACGGCATGAACCTGGTTGCCAAAGAATATTGCGCCTGCCAGGTCGAAGATGACGGTGTCCTCATCCTCAGCGAATTCGCGGGTTCGGCCTCTCAGATGCACAGGGGGGCGATACTCGTGAATCCCTATGATATAGAGGGGATAGCCGATGCTATCCACCAGGCCGCCACGATGCCGGAAGACAGGAAAAAGGCGCGGATGCGCCGCCTCAGGGCAGGCATCCGCAGTCAGAACGTCTTCTGGTGGGTTGATAACTATCTAAGGGCATCTACAGGCAAGGCACTGGTCGACTTCCCGGTGACCGAGATGGCCCCGGTTTTCCACGCCCTTAAAAGGCGCTCCCCGGAGACACCAAAGGACTGAGATCCGGGTCTTTACCTGGCGCTGAAAGGACTCCCGAACACAGCCCTGCCTCCAAGCCCGGCCTCGATCTCCAGGAGCCTGTTGTACTTGGCGATACGTTCACTCCTGCAGGCGGAGCCGGTCTTGATCTGACCCCCGTCCATTGCTACAGCGAAATCGGCGATAAAGGTATCCTCCGTTTCTCCACTCCGGTGAGATATGACATAACCCCACCCGGCATCCCTGCACATATTTATGGTCTCTATGGTCTCCGTAACGGTTCCGATCTGGTTGAGCTTTATCAGAACGGCATTGGCCGCCTTTTCACGGATGCCGCGCTCGACAAATTCAGGGTTGGTGACAAAAATATCGTCACCGACAACCTGGATCTTTTGACCAAGCCGCTCCGTATGGGACCGGAAACCCTCCCAGTCGTTCTCATCGAGACCGTCCTCTATGGAGATCACGTGGTATTTCTCCACCCACTTACTGTAAAGTTCGGTCATCTCTGAACTGGTCTTGCGCCCCTGTCCCGACTTTGAGAGTACGTAAGCCCCGTTCTCGCAAAAAGAACTTGCCGCCGGGTCAAGGGCTATGGCCACATCTTTCCCCGGGGAGTATCCGGCCGCAGCTATCGCTTCGATAATCACCTCACAGGCCTCGTCGTTACTTCCCAGGCAGGGAGCGAAACCGCCCTCGTCACCTACGCTCGTAGCATAACCCCTGGCCGAAAGTATCTTCTTCAGTGCGTGAAAGGTCTCGGTCCCATATCTCAGGGCCTCGGCAAATGTTGGAGCACCTATGGGCATGACCATGAACTCCTGGAAGTCTACGCTGTTGTCGGCGTGCTTACCTCCGTTAACTATGTTCATCATGGGAACGGGGATCCTTACGGCATCACCACCGCCCAGGTATTCGTAGAGGGGAAGTTCCAGGCTGGCGGAAGCAGCCCTGGCCACAGCCATGGAAACTCCAAGAATGGCGTTGGCGCCCAGATGTCCCTTGTTGGGTGTCCCGTCCAGGTCGATCATCAGACGGTCTATCTCCTCCTGGCGTGTGGGGTCCATCCCGACGATGCGTGGACCTATGATCCTGTTCACGTTCTCGACGGCTTGCAGTACCCCTTTCCCGCCATACCGCGACTTGTCCCCGTCACGAAGCTCAACAGCCTCGTTCTCTCCGGTGGAAGCCCCTGACGGCACTGAAGCCGACACTTCTATCCCGTTGGAGAGCCTGCACCATGTCCTGACGGTGGGATTCCCTCTGGAATCAAGGACCTCCATCGCTCTGACGACTGATACGTATTTCTTCATCACCAGCATCCCCTTTGCAGAAAAATATCAACCTTCAACCTGCAATTCCTGACCGGGAACAAAGTTTCCAGCATTCCTTACACTTACAACTACTTACCTTTTAGCCACAAAAAGAAGAGATACAGCCACCAGTACAGCCATCCCCCCAATAACTGCATGAGGCTCAGGGATCTCCGAAAGAATTATCCAGGCCCACATCATGGAGAAAGGGACTTCGCACATCATAGCTACTGATGAAGAGTTACCCGAGACCCACCTTAGGGAAAGCGACAAAAGGTAATAGGGAACAACAGACGCCATAATGGCAATATAGGCAAGCACTAACCACGCCTTCAGGGAAAAATACCTCAAGGCACCAAGGTCTCCCCATATTGCTGCAGCTGCAATTACGATAAATGTAGAGAAAAAATAGGTTAATACATATGATCCAAAGGAGTTGATTCTGCCCGCCCCGTATCTCCCGTTAAGGATGTACATGGCCGAACCCGCCGCAGCCAAAAATGCAGAAGCAGCGCCTATCAATTCAAAAGTACCTGCCTTTCTGGCTCCACCTGCAGCGAACCAGATCGCTCCAAGAGCTATAGCAAATGCGGTTATCTGAAGAAAAGTCGGTTTTTCACCCCCGATGAACCAGGAACCGGCCATTACCAGGAAAGGTGAAGAATAATAGAGCACCATTGTCAGGCCAATGGAAATCCGAAGAAAGGCCATATTAAGCCCGAAAGAGATCATAACCATACCGACGGCACCAAGGATCAGAGGAATGGAAAATTTTACTCCTTTAAGCTCCTGGTTAGTCCTGTCTCTTCTGTACCTCAACGCCGCCGCGATACCCAGAACAAAGCTGGCTATAAGCGCTCTGGCAAAGTTAAGTTCCAGAATGCCTACACCCAGGTTATCGGCCATCCGAAGAGCCGGACCCGAAGTCGCCCATAAAAGCGCTGCAGATACAGAACAAACCAGTCCCTGAACAATGATAATGAACACCCTCTGACATATGATCCCAAACTGTGATCAAGTTGTCCTTTTTTATTGTTTCTTCACTTGTCATTCCTGACCTATAAAATTATACAATTTGAACAGGAAAAAACCTTGAGAACCTGAATCGGGAAAACTACATTCTCGACAGTCATACTCCAGATAACAGACTAAACATTGAAGCATTGGACCATGATTAACTGGATGATAAAATTCTTACCCCTGGAGAAAAAATGACAAGTGAATTATGGATCATGAAATCGTTCTGCCGCAGGATTAAGAAGGTACCGGGAATAATTTCCTGGAACTTTTCCCACCGGACCACCGGAGCTTGTTATTGGACATACGGGAAGACAACAAAAGAAATTAACGGTCCTGCATCAAGTCTACGAAAAAACCGGGAAGCAAAAAGAAGAGACCCGGTCGACGGAATAGAGGATCCTCAACTCTTTAAAGTATACACAAAACAAGTCATCTATTTTTCTATTGTCGCGTTCAGTGTATAATTTTTTGTTGGGTCAGCAGAAGACAAAGACCGGTTTTGGCAAAGACCTTTTCAGGCTAAAGCACGATCTGCAGGTTTCTTTTTAAAAAGTTCCTCAAGGTTTCATAACTTTTTTAGAAAGTGATCTGATCCTCGCCTGGTGACAATATTTCGGGAGGTAATGCTTTTGCCTGAAAACAATGGCCCTCCTTCCAGAGAGAAAATTAACGATGCTATCCTCTGTACCCTTCTGGAGAGATCTCCGGAAGGGCTTGTGTTCAGCGATCGCTCAGGCCTGATATGCCAGGTTAACGATGAATTCTGCAGGATGTTCGGCTACGAAAGAGAGGAGATCCTCGGCAAGGATCTGGACGAAGTAGTATCCCAGGATCCTGCGCTGACCAGGGAAGGAAGGGACCTGTTAAGCAAATTGTCCGGCAAGGGATCTATCTCTCTTGAGACCGAGAGGCAGAGAAAGGACGGCACGCGTTTCCCGGTAGCAATAACTTCCTATCCGGTATCTGCCGATGATCAGTATTGCGGTTTCTTCACCATCTATAAAGACATCACCCGGCAAAAACGTTACGAACTTGAGATCAGGGCAAGAGAGGAAAGACTCAGGGAGATACTGGACAATAACCCGGAAATGATCCTGAGGTTCACCCCGGACCTGGTCGCATCCTACGCGAACCGAACCTATTGCGAATACCACGGCATCAGCTACGAGGATTCCGTGGGCAAGTGCTTCAGCAACCACATTTTCCCCGACGACATACCCTCCGTCCATGACAAGCTCCTGTCCCTGACGCCTGAAAACCCGTCAACAACCGGCGAGGAAAGAGTGCTGCTGGACAATGGTGAGATCCGCTGGCAGGAATGGACAGACCAGGGCATCTTCGACGACGAGGGAAACCTGGTGGAGATACAGTCACTGGGGAGGGACATAACGGAGCGCAAGAAAATCGAGAAGGCCCTTTCCTTCGAACGCGAATCTTTACATGCCCTTTTCGAGAACGGCATGGAGGGGATCGTGTTCTGTGATAATACGGGGGCCGTCCTTAAAGCCAACTCCGTCTTCTGCGATATGTTCGGCTATTCACGTGAGGAGGTCCTCGGAAAATATATCGATGACCTCATTGCAAAGGGGTCGGAGTTCATTGATGAGGCCAGGGCCTTCTCAGCAGCCACAGCCGCTGGAGAGAACATAGCCGCGGAGTCGGTCCGGAGAAGGAAGGATGAATCCCTGATCCAGGTGTCCTTCCTGGGCATCCCTGTCTTTCTCTCCGACGGGAAGATATTCGGTTACGGAATATACCGCGATATCTCCGAAAGGAAAAATGCGGAGGAGGCACTGAGGGCCAGCGAAGCGAAATTCAGGGACCTTATCGAAAAGATGCCCAACGGTTTCTACACGTCGACACCGGAAGGCTATCTGGTCGACGCAAACCCAGCTTTTGTCAGGATGCTGGGCTATGACAGCCTTGAAGAGCTGAAGACAGTACACATACCCACTGACATTTACGTCCACGAAACCGAAAGAATTCAGATGCACAACGAAAATGACAATACCGAATTTGTCGACCGGTTGGAGACATACCGCCTTAAAAGGAAGGACGGGCAGGTCATCTGGGTCGAGGATCACGCCAGGTACATAAAGGACGTCAACGGAAAGGTCCTTTTCAACCAGGGGTTATGCAAGGATATCACCGACCGCAAAAAAGCCGATGAAGAGCTGATAAGGCTGAACAGGGAACTGATGGCATCCGCCACGACCGACAGGGTAACGGGTCTTTTCAACAGGCAGTATTTTGACGAGATCATCCAGAGGGAGATAGCCAAATCTGCGCGATACGGCACCCCCCTCTCCCTGGTCATGATCGACCTGGACAACTTCAAGCAGCTGAACGATACCAGGGGGCACCTCGCCGGCGACAGGGCCCTTTCGGACATTGCCCGTACTATCAGGGAGAATATCCGTTCTTCGGATATTGCCGCCCGCTGGGGCGGGGACGAATTCATACTAGCCTCACCCACTGGCTCCTCTCAGACACTGGTCCTTGCCAAGAAACTCCAGGAACTGCTATCGGGACTGGATCACGGAGGCTATGGCCCCGTAACAGGGAGCATAGGGGTATCCTCCTTCCATGACGGAGACGATGGGAATTCGCTGACAAAGCGGGCCGACAGGGCCATGTACGAAGTTAAGAGGAGAGGCGGCAACGGTGTGAACGCCGACAACCAGGGAGCATGACCTGGAGCGGGGGGATCCCCGCTCCTTATGTTACTGACGGAGCTTCCCGTGGATGGCGAGCCAGATGCATGGGGGTTCTGAAGAAGTCAGGGCTACACGATGCCGGGTGTGGGACGGAATGAAGACCCAGTCCCCCGATTCAAGATCTGCCTTCCTGAAATCCTCGTATTCAAGGACCGCCTTGCCCTGGAGAAGCGCCACCCATTCATCGACTTCCTGCTCAAGCCAGATACCAGGGGGAGTCGACTGGCCCGCCGAGACGATCCTTTCGATCTTGACCGGTGATCCGGGAACAAGTGATTCGAATATCTCCTCTTCGGGAAGAACTTCGGGTATGAAGAAAAGGTTCCTGGAATGCCTCAAGGGTTCACTTCCCTTCCAGGTTCTTTTTTAAACCATATTAATTATAGGCACTAATCTCCGATCCGGAAAAGGGAAGGATCTGCTTTTCGAGCGAACCGTGGTTAAGATGCTTCGTCAAATTCAGCAGGACCGGAACATTCTCTCAGGGTAATTCCATTGATTTTGGTTTGCTTCCCAACGGGTTCTTCTTTTTTCATATCTGGAACAATGGGAGGTTTTGCCTTCTATTAATACTTCCGCTGGTATATCATTGTAGGTGCTTGAAAAGGCAGGTTTTCTACATGGAGGGATGACCATGTGCAGAATGCTCCTGGCGAACAGGTCGGGTATCTCAAGGCTGGTTGAAAAACTGGGTGGGTTTCAGGGGTGCCCGAACCTCCCGGCCTTTCTGAAGGGTCTGGAACTCCGTGACGGCGGCAACGGAAACGGGGTGGTCCTTTACGGGGACGGGACCGTCCTTCATTACGAAAGGGGCGTCGACATGCCACCTGAAAGGGCCGCGGCCATCCTGGAAGGGCACGATTACGAATGGGCGGTCTTCCATTCAAGGGAGGCCAGTTCAGGTTCTATCAGGGACGAGAACTGCCACCCCTTCGTCGTTGAGGGGAAACATCACCTCATTATGGCCGTCAACGGCAACGAGCTCCAGATGGCATCCCTGGGAAAAGCGATCGGCGACAGGACCGACAGCGAGTTCATTGCGAGAATGATAGTGGATATGGACCTTCCTTTCCCGGATGTCCTGGCCTGCTTCTGTTCCAACTTCATCGGTATCTACGACGGTAAACCCTTCGCGAAGAAGGGAGACAGGCAGTTTCTGCGTTTCCAGGCCGGCAACGACATCGTTTTTGCCAGCGACTTTCCTTTCGGTTTTGACGGTCTGACCAAGCCCGAACAGAACTACTGCTGGTTCGACTGGAAGGAAACGATCATTGGGGTCTGAGCCATGAAGGGAGAAACCATGAAGAGGATCACCGTTTACGGAGCCGGAAGCTGGGGAACAGCCCTGGCGGATCTCCTCGCCCGAAAGGGTCACCAGACCACTCTCTGGTGCAGGCGGCCTGAACAGGCAAGAGCCATAAACTCCACGGGAAGGAATCCCGACTACCTCAGGGATTCGGACCTTTCCCCTTCCCTCGAGGCTGTTACCGACCTCGAAGAAGCCTCCGGAGCCTCCGATCTTCACGTCTGCGCCATACCTACCCAGAGCGTAAGGGGTTTCCTGGGAGAGGCCAAGCCCTTCTGGCCTGAAGACGCAAGACTTTGCAACGTGGCCAAAGGAATAGAGATATCCACAGGATTGAGGATAAGCCAGATATCATCGGAGATACTCCCTCGCTGCAGGTATTCCGTACTCTCGGGGCCGAGCCACGCAGAGGAGGTAATAGCCGGAAAACCTACAGCCGTAGTTGTTGCGTCCGCTATCCCCGGCGAGGCTGAACTCTGGCAGGACATCTTTTCCGGTAGATTTTTCAGGGCATACAGCAGCGACGACGTCCCGGGTGTTGAAATAGGCGGGGCCGTCAAGAACGTTATCGCGATCGCGGCAGGTATCGCCGCCTCAAGAGATATGGGATACAACACCCTGGCCGCCCTCGCCAGCAGGGGGCTGGCCGAAGTAATGAGGCTGGGTGCCCGATGCGGGGCGCACCCACTTACCCTCGCCGGCCTGGCGGGAGTGGGTGACCTTATGGTGACATGTTTCAGCGATCTCTCCCGGAACTACAAGCTCGGGAAAGCGATAGGGGAAGGAATGTCACTTGATGAAGCCATGAGGTCCCTCGGGCAGGTGGCCGAAGGAGCATACACCGTGGACGCCCTTGTAAGACACGCAAGGGAGATCGGCGTTGAACTCCCGCTGACTGAAGCGGTACATCGGATCCTGTACGACGGGGTCTCTCCCGAGTGTATGGTCGGATCCCTTTTCGGAAGGGAACTGAAGCCTGAACTTCCGCCTGAAATGTACTGGGGAAGAGAAAAGAACCAGAACCTGTGAGAGCAGATAAGGAAAGATGAATTCAAAAACACAAAAACAAGGGGACCAGGAGGTCAGAAAATGGATCTGGATCATTTGGGCACAAAGATGAAATCACTGGACCGCTGCGTGTCAAGACTGGAACAGAGGGGAAGGTCCTCCGATCCTGAAGTCCAGGACATAATAGCACTCGACCTGGAAGAGAGCGTCCAGATATGCCTGGACGTGGCATCGGCCATTATCTCTCTTGACTGTTCAGTGCCGGCCGCAAATTCCATGAAGGGAAAGTTCGAGGCTCTGGAACGCATGACAGTGCTGACACCCGAAGTGGCAGAGGGGATGAGGAATTCCATTGAACTGAGGAACATTTTTCTGAACAACTGCCGATCGACAGACCCCGGGACTGTCCTTTCCCTTCTGGCATCGAGCATAGGATCCTTCAAGGAGTTTGCTGAATCGGTAACCAGGCACACGGGACTGGTCCCGGGTTCCTGCCGGTAAAATTGCGGGCTTTATACCCCTGAGCCATCCCTGATCCTGAAATCCTCCCCCAGCCAGGAAGCCATAAGTCTGGCCACGAGTATTACAAGGGGTATGGATACGGCAAAACGCATTATTGTGAACGATATCCCCAGGAACGAGGCCTCGAATATGGTCATGGGCACCCTGCATATTGCCGCCGCGTTAAGGAAGGTAAAAAGAACACCCAGGGAAGCACCTTTCCTCTGAAGCACAAGGCATAGCGGAAGGGCCACGAATATTCCTCCAACCATAGTCCCGGCAAGCACTATTGCCCAGAAATAACCCCTGGCCCCGGAATCTTTTCCCAGGTTGTTCTCGACGGTCTCCCTCTTCACCCAGGAATTGAAAAGGCCGACAAGAAGAAAAGCCGGGGGCAGAAGACCCGCCATGGACCTGGTGAAGGAGACCAGGTTTTCTGCGCTCCTGATCCCAGGCTCATAGCCCAGGTACCACGACAGAGCTGCAAAGATCCCGAATAGAGCAAGCGCAATACAGCCTGAACGGAAAGACCCCCAGAATTTCATGGCAGTTCCCCGAAGAACAGGCCTATGGCTACGGAAACCACCAGGGCAACGGCAAGCCCGGCCAGGTTCCTGACCAGGGCCACCCGGGCACCGAGGAACCTTTTTTCCAGCGGAAAGGTTACCACGCCCACCATCATAAGGGTGGTGGTAAAGGCCGCTATGACCGTGTAGGGAACCCCTTTGCCCAGGAGGATCCCCGAAAGGGGGAATGCCACGAAACCCGGTATGGCCGCGATAGACCCGGCGGAAGCGCCTATTATGGTCCCCGCAAGGAGGCCCTTGCCAGAGAGAAGGTCCAGGATCACATCCTCGCGGATCAGGCCAAGGCTCAGCGACGTCAGAACGAGAACTATCATGAACACCGGAAGGATCCCCCTGAAAAGGGACCACGCTGACCTTGCGGCTTTAACAGACTTCTCTCTGTCGGTGAACCACGAAAATGTATAGAGCACTATCGCCAGGACCCATGTAAAAACCATACACTTCCCGACCTTCCGCCGAAGCTTAATTTTTGCAGGCCAATATTACCTCCTATGGCTGCTTTTACCAAACCCTGCAGATGGTTATCCAGGACCGCCTTGCTACCCATGAAAGCCCGCCGATCCAGGGTTAACCCCGTAATTTAAATGATAGAATCACTGCAGGGTGGTGAGATCCATGAGCAAGGCATTGATGGCAGCTCTTTCGGCCTCGTCATTACTGGAGTCTCTGGGGCATTGTGCAGCAGTGGTCGGAGGAGCCGTACGTGATCTCATGCTGTGCAGAAAAACCGGGGAAGCCGATATCGCCACCTCCGCCTGCACTGGAGACATCCTTGAAGCCTGGCCCGGGTCGCCGGTGATCGGAAGGGAGCCGGTAGCAACGGTCGTTGTCCGTCACCAGGATGTGTTAATTGACATCAGCTCCTTCCGGAGTGACAACCTCGAAGAGGACCTTGGCAAGAGAGACCTTACCGTCAACTCGATAGCCATGACCTCCGGCGGCGAGGTCATTGACCCGTGGGGGGGTGCGGCCGACATCGCCTCTGGAATACTCCGTTTTACCCGAGATCCCTTCGCTCGGCTAAGCGAAGACCCTCTGAGAGCGGTAAGACTGGCACGCTTTGCTTCCCTGCTCAATAGTTTCTCAATAGATCCGGGATCGGCAGAGGCCTGTCGCGATTTTTCTCCGGCAGTAGCGTCAATCCCTGAAGCCCGGGTCGGCAAGGAGGTACTGCATGCCCTTGAAGGGGATCTCCCCCTTTTCATTTCTTCCCTGGAGAAGCTGGGTATCCTGGGATCAGTATTCCCATTCTTAACGGACATGCCACCCGACAGAAGGACAGCCACCATCTGGCGGGTGATACTGGCCAATGGAAGAACCGGCGATCCGGCTGTAAGAGCAGCATGCCTGATGGCGGACATCGGCGGCAGCGCCGGAGAGATCGCCGTTTCATGGGGCTGGCCCAGGCCTCTCGTGAGAGAGGTGGTCAGCCTCTTGAAATACCGGAATCTATCGTTGGCCAAGCTAGATCACAGGGTACTTGCGGGCCTTTTCAAGTCCAGGGGTGAGGTCTGGTTAAGTAAACTTTTCCTGTCAGGGCTCATAGACTGTCTGAACGAAAGACCTGATCTATCTCCCTTGTGGGTCGAGAACAGGCTGGAAGCGGCAATATCCGCCGTGCGTCTTGAAAAAATGAGAAACACCTATTCAGGGGATGACGTTATGGCCCTTAGCGGTCTGCAAAGCGGGCCTTCTGTGGGAAAGGTCCTCACCGAACTTGACGAGGCCGTATCCCTTGGCCTTGTCAAAAACAGGGAAGAGGCACTCCTCTGGTTGTCGTCAAATACAAAAACCTGTGCCTGAAACAGGTGTAGAATCTTTCCATATCCTCGTGAACATAGTATTCTTTATGTCAGCCTTTATTACACACAACGGAGGATCCGCATGGACCAGGGCGAAATGGGAAGAACCGCAGCAGAATTCAAGCAGCAGTATCGAAAACGTAAAATAGCTACCTGCCTCGTTCTTTCGGGCTGGTTCGCGACAATGTACCTCACAGACAGGCTTTTCGGTTACGGATCCATCAGGCAGATAGACGGAATTTTGGCTTTGATCTATCTGGCAAGCATCACAGTTGTAGCTTTTGCATCAAGCCCCCGAAAAAGATCATTTCTGGGCCTGATGGCGATAGCCAGCCTTGTCTTCATATCCTCCTTCCCCCTTTTCTTCACCAGGCTCGGAATGCCCGTCAGCGTTATTCTTCTCAGGCAGGTAATGACCCTGCTTTTCTGCGCCCTTATTGGACCCTATTTCGTAAAACCCAAGGGGTTCGCCTTCTTCCTGGTCCTTCTCTACAACGCGGCCTGCTTCTATTACCCCATCCTCAAGGTGAGGGACCTGGACGAAATAATGGCCTACATAATAGTCACCTACTCCTTTACCCTCCTCTTTTCCTACTTTTTCCTCGATATCCTCCGAATGAATGTCGGGCAGGTATCAACCCTGCTAGCAGCCAGGAAGAACGCCGAGAACATGGCACTCAAGGATGATCTTACCGGAGTGTACAACCGGAGGTACTGTGACAACCTCCTGAGAGTTCTGACAGAGAACGAAACCGAAAAGGCCCTTCTTTTCATAGACCTGGACGATTACCAGAACGTGTGCCAGGCCCATGGCCACCTGGTGGGGGATGCATACCTGAAGAGATCCGCTGAGGCAATTCTGGAGTCGGTACGCAGCGGCGACATAGTCGCCAGGTTTGGAGGGAACCAGTTCGTAGTGATCCTGGACAGCGGCGACATTCCGCTGGCAGAGACTGTGGCTAGGCGGATCAGGAAGGCTGTCGGCGAGGTTATACCTGAATTCAAGGCCACCTCGATAGGTATTACCAAGATAATCCCCGGGATAACCCAGCAGGCGATCCTCGTGAACGCCGACACCGCCCTTTACCGTTCCAAACATTCGCCCATGGCCAATATCGCCGTGGTCGACCCCGATAATCCCAGGATCGAGCCCGAGCATTGGCCCGACCCGGATATTGGGCTTCAACAGAGATAACATTAGCACAGGTGACCACTTGAGGCTTCCCTGTGCTTTTTCAAACCTGCCTCAACCGGCGCTGAAAAGTCCGCGGAAGAGGCCCCATATCCATGAAATGGCCGAAGCCACGGCCTTGAAGAGTATTCACATTCAGATCACTCTCCCTTATTTAATATTATACCATAAGGGGTATATAGGAGGAATTGATCATGGGATCTGAAGCGATCGACAACATCCTTTCCAGGAGGAGCATAAGAAGATACAGCGACGGGCCGATCGAGGCGGCTGCCCTGGAGACCATGCTTAAAGCCGCCATGAGCGCTCCCAGTGCCCACAACCAGCAGCCGTGGGCTTTCGTTGTGATCGACGACAGGAAGATCCTGGACAGCATCCCCGAGTTCCACCCCTATTCCAAAATGCTCTACCAGGCACCTACAGCAATTGTCGTATGCGGCGACCTGAGGGAACTCCCTGCCCCATATTTCTGGCAGCAGGATTGCGCGGCAGCGACCCAGAACATTCTGCTGGCAGCCAACGCTCTCGGAATAGGTTCCGTGTGGCTCGGAGTTTTCCCCCACGAAGAACTGGTAACAAAAGTGCAGGAACTCCTGGGCATTCCCGGAGATATCAAGCCCTTCTCCATTATCTCGCTGGGATACCCTTCTGAGGGCAAGGGGCCTTCCAACAGGTTCGCCCCTGAAAGGATCCATCATAACGGCTGGTAACTCCGAAAGGGGAGGAAGCCCAATCACAGCGGTCAAGACCCAAAACGGCAGCCGTCCTCTTTTTCTGGACCCTAACCTCAATATTGTTTTCGGGATAACGCTCATCTCCGTCCTCGGGGTGGCGAGCATCGCTCCAGCCTTCCCCGAGATCATCCGTGCCCTGGGAGTCCACCAGGAGGACACGGCTTGGCTGATATCGGCTTTCACCATACCGGGACTCCTGTTCACACCTGTCACGGGGCACCTCTCCGACCGTTTCGGCAGGAGAAAGATCCTGATCCCCTGCCTCCTGCTTTTCGGAGTGGCCGGGGGGGCCTGTTTCCTGGCCAGGGACTTAAGAACCCTCCTGATCCTGCGTTTCCTGCAGGGGGTGGGTTCAGCACCCCTCAATGCCCTGAACGTCGTGCTTATCGGTGATTTTTTCGAAGGGCATGACAGGTCAGCAGCAATGGGGTACAACGCAAGCGTCATAGGAGTAGGGACGGCTTCATACCCCGCCATCGGAGGCCTGCTTGCAATGGCTGGCTGGAACTACCCTTTCCTTCTCTCCCTGATAGCGATCCCGATAGGGATCTGGGCATATTTGAGGCTTGACGAGGGAAAAAAGGAAACATCCTCCTTTGCAAGGGACAAAGTCAGGAAGGTAAGACCCCTCTTGCCTGAACTCCTGAAAAGAGGTACCCCAGTCCTTCTCTTCGCGAGCATGATGACCTTCATAATCCAGTACGGCGGTTTCCTGACCTTTCTTCCCTTTTACCTTAAATTCGGATACGGGGCTACACCCCTGACAATAGGCCTGGTTTCGGCGGCGATGTCACTTTCCAGCGCATTTACCTCTTCCGGGGCAGGCTGGTTTCTGAGCCGCTTCAGCGGGCGTTTTCTTCTTTCGGCCGCTTTCATGTTCTACGCTTCGGCCCTGTTGTTCATCCTCCATGTCCCAGGGTCTTCAGGTATGATAATCCCCGCCGTTTTGTTCGGTGTAGGCCAGGGGATCAACATCCCCAACCTCCTGACGATGCTTACCGATAACTCCCCCGAGGAGAGCCGGGCGATGTTCCTATCGCTGAACAGCATGTCCCTCAGGCTGGGCCAGACCGTCGGCCCTCCCATTTTCGGGGCGATCTTCGCCTTTCAGGGGATAAGAGGGGTTTTCACGACCGGGGCAGTTGTGGCGGCAGCGATGGCGGTTATAATCTTTGGAACGCTTCGAGGAAGCAACAAGAGTTGAGAACTAAGGGCGTAACTCGAAGGATCAAGAGCGTGAACAGTAAACGGTCAACAGTAAACAGAAGGTGCAAAGACACCTGCTTTTAATCTTGCAATTCACCGTTCACTGTTAACTGTTTACGCTTTTTTCTTCTTACGTCTCACATCTCACGTTTCACATCTCACGTTTCACATCTAACGATCTACAAAAAAGGAGGTAATACCATGTTCTGCAGTTGCAAGGAAATGAGAGCGATCCGACGCGAGAACCTTCAGGGGGGACCCGGCGGTGCCATGTTCTACCCCCTTATCGCCCCGGGAGAAAAACCCGAGGGAAGCCATCTGAAGATGGTGGCCAAAGTGGAACTTGACCCGGGTGCGGCCGTGGGCGAACACACCCACGAGGGGGACGAAGAAGTCTACCACATTATCTCCGGGAGGGGCATCTTCATCGAGGATGGAGTCCAGGTTAAGGTCGGCCCCGGGGATACTGCCGTTACCCTCAACGGGCACAGCCACTCCATTGTCAACACCGGCGACGAACCCCTGGTCTTCCTGGCGGTGATCGCGGAATAACAAAAACCGTGAACGGGGAAAGCCGTCACTGGTTACTCGCAGGTTAAAAGGCGTAAAAGGTAAACAGTCAACGGTGAACGGTCAACAGTAGGCATCCGCTCCTGGCCTTGCGGTTTACCGTTCACCGGGGATTATTTTCTTCCCCCCGTTACGAGTTACGAGTTCCGATTAACAGGTCCTGTTCT
>Ga0228535_1001095_pt1 | contig 50496 bp, 45 predicted proteins | sample SJ1metagenome_FD_168457 | JGI IMG/M metagenome (GOLD analysis project Ga0228535, IMG submission 168457) | Enriched culture of PCE-dechlorinating microbial communities from Ithaca, New York, USA - SJ1 | ecosystem: Engineered > Modeled > Simulated communities (microbial... > Unclassified | place... | reverse complement strand
TTTTGTATACCATTCTCCCCACTTGAAACGGGAATGGGAGAGGACACAGGCAACGCAGTACAGTTTCCGGTAATTCCTTTTGTTAAAATCGAAGACATAGGCCATTCCCATGTCCACCTGCATTTGCCGCCCCATAGGTGGGTCTTCCACGGCTGCGTACTGCCTTTCATGGCCTTTTACCTTGGGAATTGAATATTGCTTTCTTATCCTCTCAACAAACCGCCTGGCCGATCTTTCCGAAACACAGACCTGGTAATGCTCCTTTAACCAGTCCAACACCTGGGCTGCGGTCATATCCGGGTGTTTTTTTAGCCAATCAACAACTACTCCTTCGTAAAGACCGAGATTTCTGCGCCTTTCCCGGTTGAGAATCTTGTGCTCAAATTCTTCCGGTGTTAAGGACAAATATTTTGACACCGTCCGAAAGTTGAGCTCCATTTTTTCGGCCACCTGCCGCTTGCTAAATCCCTGATTTTTCATCGAATGGATTTGCATGTACATATGCCACCTCATCAATCTGCACTCCTCCCGCCAATGGATTTGTGCCTATGGTAACACAACCCATTTTTCCCAGCAGGGGTGCTGTACTTGGTGGCCGTTTTTGCTGCATTTTTGTTGGCCATTTTTGCTGTATTTTATTTTACCGCTTACATGTCCTCGGTGACGAGGACTCTGAAGGAAGCCGGAGGCAAACTTCTGGTCTGACGAACAGAAACCACATCAGGCATTGTAAGCTGGGTAAGTGTAGTTTTGCACGCTAAATTTCTGATACGTTTGCGCAATCAAACGGCATAAAGCTGGGAAAAAGAAAGTGCTAATATGTAAAATTGGTGGAAATGCACATTAGCACTTTTAAACGGATGATAGAAATTACAACCCCACTTCGGAAGCAGCCATGCGGACGGACTCTTCATCCAATTGCTGGAGTCCTTTTTGGCAGCCGTAAACCAGGCAGGTCGAAGCCAGGCTATTAATGAGCCTGGGCCACCCGCGACTAACGGTTGAGATAGCTTCAATTGCAGAAGCAGTGAAAATGGGATGATTGGCTCCCGCTAGTTTCATGTGATGGTCAATGTAAGCGGCAACTTCCTCCTTGGAAAGGGGCTGCATCTTGTAACGCATGATGAGACGCTGATTAAGGGGTTGCTGATGGGCAAGAGACAGCTTGTTCAGAAGCGGTGGCATACCGCATAGAACCAGGATAAACGGGTTTAACGCATCCATCCCATAATTGAAAAGCAGGTGCAGCTCATTTAGGAAAGTGGGTGTTGCCAGCTGCAGTTCATCCAGGATGATCAAAGGGGTAATTTTTTTACCGTAATAGGTTTCACTGATGGCTTCCTGGATCTGTCGAAACAAGTCCACTTTACGAAAAGCCGGAGATATATCAAGCACAAAAGCCAGGCCTCGGTAGAAATCGCTTACCGTGACCGTGGAAAGCGGAAAATAGGCGGGCTTAAAAAGCGAAGGATTAAGGCTACAGACAAAAGCCCTAAGAGCCGAAGTCTTCCCCGATCCAGCCTCACCTGTTACCAGGCCCATTCCCCGGCTGTCCTTGAGAAACGCCAAACGGGCTAATAACTCTTCATAAGAAGATGAGGAAAACATATGAACTGGGTCAATCTCCTTGGAAAAGGGACGCCTGGACAGTGAATAGAAAGCACGGTACATCTACAGCACCTCCCTTTGTCCCATGGCATCCCGGAAAGAAAGGGTAGGCTGCTGACGCTTGATGATGGCATTGTCAGCCGGAATTACCTGTCTGGCTTGCCCCAACAGCTCATCATTCAGGTAAAGCCAGGCTAGAGACAGATCATCGGGATCAAAACGCACGGTTAAGCGCTGCCCTATTAAATGGGCGGGAACTTCAAAATAGCGGCCTGAAATCGATATAGTGGCGTCATTGTTAACCCGTCTTTTTTCCTGGTGAAGGAATAAATGCTGGATAGTCTCAGGACAAGGAGCTAGCTTAAGCTTCTCAACCTGAGACAAATACTTGTTCAAAGGGCTCATACCCAGAGAGGAATGCTCCTTGCGGTGATAATCCTCCTCCAACCAGAGAAAAAAGGCTTCGTTAAGCTGCTCCAAGGAACTCAAAGGCCGGGGTAAAAGAGGCAAAAACCGCTCCCGCACAGTTCTGAAAAAGCGCTCAATTTTGCCTTTGCTGGCAGCATCGTAGACTTGAGCATGGGCTACGGTAATGCCCAGGCGGGCGGATGCCTCGTGGAAAAGCTTGGAGCGATAGACTTTGGCATTGTCCAGATAAACCACCTGGGGAATCCCCCGACGCAGCAAAGCCTCGATAAACACTGATTTCATGGTCTTAAAATTCTGGCTGGTATCAAAACGGGCAAAAGGGATGATGCGGGAGCAATCGTCGATAAAAGCGAAGAGATAGGTTGCTTTTTTCCTTTCCTCACTGTAAAGATAAGGCCCGGCCATCATATCGCCTTGCCAGAGACGATTGACCTGATCATAGGCAAACTTCTTGCGGTCCTTTTGAGCTGCTTTCGTCTCAAACGAAGCTCTATGCAGACCGTGCTTTTTCAGGAAACGATATACCGAGTGGTAGGAAATTTCGCGGCGCAGCAACATTCCCTGGCGGGCCATCTCGTCATAGAAAAGTTGGACACTGAATTCGGGATGTTCCTTACGCATATCAATAATTCGTTCCCCCAAAGCGGGAGCAATACTCCGGGGAACGCCTTGGTCTTTACGAATCGCTGGCAGCAGGCTGTCCAGCCCTCCCTGCCGGTAGGCGTTTAGCCAACAGCGGATGGTTTTGGCCGAATATTCCTTGCGGCCATAATGGGGTACATCATGTACCTTTGAAGAAACCATTTCCAGGTACGTGTTGGGCTCATCGACCTGGTTATTAAGCAAAGGGGCAATCAGGCTGAAGCGAAAAAGTGCTACATCCATCTTCTGTTCTTTAGTTAGAGCCATATTTACACCTCCAAAACTAATTGGAGGTTAACCGGTTAACCACTATCAACATTGTATGGCGACTTACCCAAGCAAACCAGGCAAAAGCTGTGTGGGATAATTAAATCTTTCAAAATCCGGGATATCTGGTTACAATGAAAGTGCCATAAAGTTGATGTGGATTTGGGGTCCGGTGCTGTTCGGGTCACCCGGCAAAGTGTCGAGCAGCAGGGTAATTAACTTTATGGCTTTTTCATTTTCATCATCAGGAATTTTAAGCAAAAGCCCCAGTTCTCTAAATCTAAAGACAAGTGCATTCATATTGCGGCGGAAGCGGATTAAATAAAAGGCCAACATCTGACGGCTGACACAGCTATGGCCGGAAGTAAGGTGAGTTCTTAGTGTTTGAAGAAGGGAATCCCGGCTGCGTTGGAAGTGCTGCAGAAGAAAACTAGGCAAAAGCGAGACGGTGACCCCACATGACCTGCACAGATAGCGGCAGATATCAATTTTAAAGTCATCCTGACCAATCAAAATATTGCGGAGATAAAAACCATGGCGGTAGAGACGTACCCTAGCCCGGCACGCTGGACACTCCAGCAAAAGAGGAAAGGTAATCTTTTCACGACCTTGATGAACATACTGAACCGGGCTTAATTTAAAATCCCAATGAATCTGCAAATATTAAACTCCTCACATAATATTCTGCAAAAAGTTTAGCAGATTCCATGTTTTTCAGAATACTGTCCATCCGCTGGATTGTGCAATTTTTTACCCATTTTCGGCACCTTTTAATGTGCTAAACAACAGTAAGGTTGCAAAGCAAACTGAAGCCCGAAACTATCCGGAAGCTGGCGGTGTAAATGTGGCAGATAGGTGGAAGGAAAGACTGCGCTCTTATCCGGGGAGGTCTCACGGACGGGCGGAAACAGAGTAAGAAGCCCGGTTGAAACAAGATTTATCGTGAGAAGTCAGCAGAGGCCATAGTACGGAGGCAGCGCGATGCCGAAGGAAGGGCCGAACCAGAGGAGGTGTGGGACAATGAAAGTTACTGAAAGTGGCAACTCAAAACACAGTCAACTTCTAGTTGAAGACTATCTGCAAATGGTATCTGCGGAACAGAGAGAGTATGCAGAAGTGTGCGAGCCACCAAAGATGACTGAAACCGACAGCACCGACACAAACCCGCAGAGGGAAGGATTGCTAGAGCAAATCTTGAGCAGAGACAATCTGAACCGTGCCTACAAGCAGGTAAAAAAGAAACAAAGGCGCGGGTGGAATTGACGGTATGCAGGTAGATGAACTTCTACCCTTCCTCAAGGAAAACAAGAATAAACTGGTGCAATCCCTCCGGGACGGCAAATATCGTTCCAAACCCGTGCGCCGGGTAGAAATACCCAAAGAGAACGGGAAGACCAGAAAACTGGGAATACCAACCGTGGTTGACAGACTTATCCAACAAGCCATCTGCCAGGTCATAAGCCCCATCTTCGAGAAACAGTTTTCAGACAACAGCCTTGGATTCAGACCGAAAAGAAGTGCGCACGATGCGCTAAAGAGATGCCAGACCAACATAACAGAGGGCTACAAATGGGTAGTCGACATGGACTTGGAAAAGTATTTCGATACGGTCAACCAGAGCAAACTCATCCAGATATTATCGGAAACGATAGAAGATGGACGAGTTATCTCGCTCATCCATAAATTCCTGCGAGCAGGAGTCATGGTGGGCGGAATATTTGAGGACAGCCCCGGAGTACCACAAGGCGGGCCACTAAGTCCACTACTTGGGAATATCATGCTGAATGAGTGCGACCATGAACTGGAAAGACGAGGACACCGTTTTGTGCGCTACGCAGATGATCTGCTGATCTTCTGCAAAAGCAAGAAAGCAGCTACACGCACGCTAGCCCATATCCTCCCCTACATCGAAGGGAAACTGTTTCTCAGGGTGAACTGGGAGAAGACACAGGTAGCGTACGTGAACAAGGTCAAATACCTGGGGTACAGTTTCTACATCTACAAAGGAGAAGGAAGGCTCAGAATACATCCCAAGAGCGTCCAGAAATTCAAGGATAAAATCCGGGAAGTCACCGGACGCAGCAACGGGATGGGAATCGAGGCAAGAAAACTCCGATTGAATCAGGTGGTTCGAGGATGGATGAACTACTTCAAATTAGCGGATGCAAAGAATCTGCTACAGGGCTTGGACGAATGGATTAGAAGCCGTATACGGATGGTTACATGGAAACGGTGGAAGAAAAACCGCACGCGCTTCGAGAACCTCAAACGATTGGGAATCAAGGAAGAAAGGGCCTGGATGTGGGCAAACACGAGAAAAGGCTACTGGCGCACTGCCCATAGCCCGACCCTGTTAATGACCTTATCCAACGAGAGACTTAAACGTGCCGGATACCTCAGTCTGATGGAATGCTACTCTGCGAAATGAGGTGTAAACTTTGGAACCGCCGTATACCGAACGGTACGTACGGTGGTGTGGGAGGTCGGCTACTCAACTAATGGGTAGCCTCCTACCCGATTGCCCAAAATCATAGTAATGATGATCTATCATTCTTTTTCGGCTGGTGATATAAGAACAATCGTAACCCACACCCAACACAAGACTGCGTCTTGTGTTGCAGCAAGCACTGAATAATGCCAGCATTATTCGCTTGTCAGGGATAATCCCTGAAACCCTTAATAGAACAGGAGGTTATATATGCTCAAAAGAAGCATCAAAATAACGTTTCGCTTGAATGCTAAAGAACAGCAATCTCTTGTCAAACAGGTAAATAAATCAGGGCTGTCACAGGAAGGATATCTCCGATCCCTCATCAATGGCTATGTGCCCAAGGAGTTGCCCCCTCCCGACTATTTTTCCATGACGCGGGAGCTACACTCTATCGGCAACAACCTGAACCAGATTGCGGCCAAGGCCAACACTACCGGGCATATTGACAAAACGGTATTTCAATATGAAGCCAATCGGCTCAGAAAGGCAGTACAGGATATTATGGAGGCGGTCACAGCGCCGGAAAGGAGAACCTGATGGATAAGAAAACACGACTAATAGACCGCATCCACCGGAACTTTGCGGACTACAAGGAAAAGCTGCTTAAAGTGGACGGCAAAGGCATCTTTGAAAAAGCGGAGGAAATCGCCGCCTATACCCAGGCCCACAGGTATTTGACAGTAAACCATCACTATGAACCGGAGGAACTGGATTACCTCCTGCTGTTTCAAAATCCCCTGGAGGTTGTAACCGACCAATATCAGGAGGAATTCTGGTATGCGCAAAACATGCTTGAGCTTATCGCGGCGAGAATCTGTGATAAGCGAGATGCACTTGCGGATTACCCTTTGATGAAAAAGCACGGGGAGCCGGAGCGATGACCGATGGCAACCACAGCCATATGGGACGTGACCGACCGCATTGACCGAGTGATCGACTACGCCACCAATCCAGAGAAAACGGAGACACCCGATTTTACCAATCCCGACTTTCAGGTCTTGCGCATGGTGCTGGATTATACCCGGCAGGATGCCAAAACCGAAAAACAGTTCTATGTGACAGGCATCAACTGCGACCCGGCTACCGCCTGCCAGCAAATGGGCCGCACCAAGCGGCAATATCAGAAGCAGGACGGCATCCTGGCCTTTCATGGCTACCAAGCCTTCTCGCCGGGGGAGGCCACTCCCGAAACCGCCCACGCTATTGGCGTGAAGCTGGCGCAGGAGCTATGGGGCGACCGCTTTGAGGTAGTGGTTTCCACCCATCTTGATAAGCAGCATCTTCATAACCATTTCGTCCTGAATTCCGTATCCTTTAAGGACGGCAAACGGTATTACGACAACAACGCCACCTACGCCCTCATGCGCAAGATATCCGACCGGTTGTGCCGGGAACATGCCCTGTCCGTCATCGAAAACCCGCAGCGCGGCAAGTCCAGGCACTACGCCGAATGGAAGGCCGAGCAGGAAGGCAAACCCACCTGGCGGGGCCTGATCCGGGAGGACGTGGACCAGGCCATAGCCGCCGCCATGACCTTCACCCAGTTTATCGCCGTTCTGCGCAAAGAGGGCTATGAAGTCAAAACCGGCGTGAAACATATGGCGGTGCGCCCTCCGGGCAAGGAGCGGTTTGTCCGGCTGAAGACCCTGGGCGACGATTACGCCGAGGAAGCCATCAAACGGCGCATCCTGCAAAACCGCACACCCCAGCGGCCGCCCCCTTTGCCGAAGCCAAAGCGAAAACGCTGTGCCTTCAAAGGCTCCCTCAAGACAGCGAAAAAGCTAACCGGCCTGCAAGCGTTGTACTTTCACTACCTCTATAAAATGGACATCCTGCCCAAGCCCCGCGCGTCCCCCCGAAGGACGCATTTTTTATTGCGCGAGGACCTCCGGCATCTGGAGGAAATCACTGCTCAGACCAAGCTGCTCTGCAAACACCATATTTCCAGCATGGGGCAGCTTGTCGCCTACCGGTCAACCGTGGAGCAGGAAATGAGCGCCCTGTCCGCCGCGCGCAAGTCCCTTTACAACCGCATCCGCCGGTGCGGGGACGAGGAGCGGGCGACGGCCTGCAAGGAGCAAATCGCCGGGCTGACCCGGCAAATCAGCCGGCTTCGCAAGGAGGTGAAGTTTTGCACGGGCATCCTGTCCCGTTCCGGGGAAATGCGGGAGAAGCTGTCCCGGATCAAACAGGAAGAAATCCAGCAGCGAAAGGAGGAAAAAGCCTATGAGCAGCGGAGCCGACGCCGTGGACCAAGCCGTCAGTCTGAGTCTTAAGGGGATCGAAGTCATGGCCAGAATCTCCGGCGCGGGGGCCAAAAACCTGGCCACCTATTTGTATGCCGTTCTCACAGACAAAAAGAAAACCAGGGGGAAAATCCGGCTGGAGGGGCTGTTGCGCAGCGGCAAAGAGCTGAAAGTCTTTGCGGTCAAGAACGAGGACTTGCGGAAATTCACCCAGGAGGCCAAACGTTATGGCGTCCTCTATTGCGCTCTCCGTGACAAAAATGACACGGACGGCATGTGCGACATCATGGTGCGGGCCGAGGACGCGGCCAAGATCAACCGCATCGTGGAACGCTTTCAGCTGGCCACCGTGGACACCGCCAGCATCAAGAGCGAAATCCAGAAATCCAGGGCCGCCAAGCAGGAGGAAAAAGCGCCGGCCGAAAAGGAAACGCCCGCCGAAAAAAGCGCGGACGATTTTTTGGACGAACTGCTGGCCAAGCCCGACCAGCCGGGGCCGGAGCGGGAGCGGACCGACAACCCAAACCCCACGACGGACCCTACGGCGGCGAAGGCGGAGAAATCCCCTCCGTCCGAGCCTACTTACGAGCGCAGCGGGAAAGTCGCCGAGGGTACGAGTGAGCCGGAGCGAAAATCCGTCCGGCAGGAACTGAAGGAAATTCGGGAAGCCCACAGAGAGCAGGCGGAGCCCAAGCGCGAACAATCCAAGGAGCAATCCCATTCCACCGGCCAGCCCGCCAAATCGGGCCAACAGAAATCCCAGACCAAAAAATCAAAACCGAAAGAGAGGTAAAGTGAGATGAGCAATTTCGACGATCTTTTCCGGCAGGAACAAGACCAGGCCGCCCCCATAAGCGATCAGCCCTTCGACAAGGAGGCCTGGGGGCAGAAAAAGCAGGAGCAGCGGGAAGCGGTGTACGCCCTGATCGACGAAGCGGCGACAGACGTGGCGCGGGACGGAGACACCTTCCAGAAGTATCTGGACGTGCAGAGCCGCTTTGATCGCTACAGCGTTTCCAACGCCCTTCTAATCCTGGCGCAGAAACCGGAGGCCACCCGCATCGCGGACTTTGACACCTGGAAAGAGCAGGGCGCGTACATTCGCAAGAAGGAATCCGGCTTCCATATCTTAGAGCCGGGCGAGGAATACCAGCGCCAGGACGGTTCCACCGGCATAAGCTACAACCCCAAAAAGATGTTTGACATTTCCCAAACCGGAAACAGCCGCAAACGGGAAACCCCCGCTTATCCCGACGAGCGCACCCGCATCAAGGCATTGCTGGATCACGCCCCCGTGCCCGTCCGCATCAGCGATACGCTGCCGAGCGGCGTGAACGCCCTGTACCAGCCGGACACGCGGGAAATCCAAATCCGGCGCGGCCTGGACGCCAATCATATTTTCCGGGCTCTCGCCCAGGAGCTGGCCCAGGCGGAAATGGACCAGGGCAACGGGAGCTACAACCGTTCCGAGCAGGGCTTCCGCGCCTATTGCGTGTCGTATATGCTCTGCAAGCAGTACGGCGTTGAAACGGACGGCTTTTACCACTTCGAGGGGGTCCCCCAAATGCTGGAGACTTTGGAGCCGCAGGAGATCCGCGCCGAGCTTACCGTCATCAAGGAAGCGGCAGGCGAAATCTCCGGCCGGATGAACCGGACACTCAACCAGCAGCGGCAGCAAAAGCGGCAGGAGCCGGAACGCTAAGGAGGGATTGTCCATGAAGGAAGAAGAAAGGGTGCTGACCCTGGACGACTACGAATACGGCATGGTGGTGAACGCCCTTAATGAAATGCGAAACGACCTGATAAAGGAGAAACGGCCCACCGACGCCGTGGACGAACTGCTTTTGAAAACCATCGACGCCCCGACCAAAAAGCAGATGCGCAGGAACCACGATGAAGCGCGCTGAAACCGCCAAGAGCAATATCATCCTCTGGGCGGTTTTTTTAATTCCGGTGGTGTGGGCGGCCTTGTTGGTCGCCCCCTCCCTTTCCGGCGGGCTGCCTGAAATCCTGGAAAACCTTACGGCGGCGATGAACGACCCGTTCAACATCCGATGGACGGATGATTCGCCCAAGTGCGTTTTGCTCTTTATCGCCGCCTACGGCATGGGCGTCGGGATATACCTGTCCACCAAGCGCAATTACCGGCACCGGGAGGAGCACGGCAGCGCCCGCTGGGGCGGCGCGGCGGCTATCGATAAGAAATACCGGGACAAAGACCCTCCGAAGAACAAAATCCTGACCCAGAACGTCCGCCTCGGGCTGGACGGCAGGAAGCACCGGCGCAACTTGAATGTCCTGGTGGTGGGCGGCTCCGGCTCCGGCAAGACCAGGTTTTACGCCAAGCCCAACGTGATGCAGGCCAACACCTCTTTTGTGATCCTCGATCCCAAGGGAGAGATTTTACGGGATACCGGAAGCCTGCTCAAAACCAGGGGCTATGATATCAAGGTGCTGGATCTGATCAACATGCACCTTTCCCACTGCTACAATCCCTTTACTTACTTGCAGGACGACAAAGATGTCTTAAAGCTAGTCACCAACCTGATCCGCAACACCACCCCCAAGGGCAGCAACACCAACGACCCCTTTTGGGAACGCTCCGAAACCGCGCTCTTAGAGGCCCTCATCCTCTACCTGCTGTACGAAGCGCCGGAGGATGAGCGAAACTTCCCGATGGTCATGGAGATGATCGCCGCCGCCGAGGTCCGAGAAGAGGACGAAACCTACCAAAGCCCCCTGGACGAACTGTTTGAGCGGCTGGCCATGCGGGAGCCGGAGCATCTGGCGGTTAAGCAGTACAACATCTTCAAGCTGGCGGCGGGAAAAACGGCCAAAAGCATTCTCATCAGCCTGGGCGTCCGGCTGGAAAAGTTTAACCTATCCACCATCGCTGGCATCACCACGGTGGATGAAATGGAGCTGCCCGCCATCGGGGAGAAAAAGACAGCCCTCTTTGCTGTAATCCCCGACAATGATTCGTCTTTTAATTTCATCGTCGGAATGCTCTACACCCAACTTTTCCAGCAGCTTTACTACCTGGCCGACCATGTTTACGGCGGCAGGCTGCCCCTGCACGTCCATTTCGTAATGGACGAATTCAGCAACGTCGCCCTGCCGGATGAATTCGACAAGCTCCTTTCCACCATGCGCAGCCGGGAGGTCAGCGTCTCCATCATCCTGCAAAACCTGACCCAGTTAAAGGCCTTGTTCAAAGACACCTGGGAGTCCATCGTCGGCAACTGCGACGAATTTTTGTATTTAGGCGGCAACGAGCAATCCACCCACAAGTATGTGTCCGAGCTTTTAGGCAAGGAAACCATCGACCTGAACACCTACGGAAAAAGCGCGGGCAAAAACGGCAGCTATTCCACCAATTATCAGCTGTCGGGCCGGGAGCTTCTCACCCCCGACGAGGTGCGCATGCTGGACAACCGCTACGCCCTGCTGTTCATCCGGGGCGAGCACGCCGTCATGGACGACAAGTACGATATTCTCAAGCACCCGAATCTAAAGCTGACGGTTGACGGCGGCGGCAACCCCTACCGGCACGGCACCACGGAGCACGCCCTGGACTGGAAAGCCGTGGCTTTAAAGGAAAGCGGCGATTACGAGCTGCTTTCCGAGGAAGAACTCGAAAGCCTGTCCCCATCATAAAAACAGGAGGAATGATACATGAAAATCTCTGGAAGAACCAAAAGGGCTTTTGCTGTTTGTTGCGTATTGGCGCTGCTGCTGGCCCTTTTCGCCGTCCCCGCGTACGCGGCCGACGACCCCCTGGCAGTCATCAACAACCTGTCCGAATTTATCTTCGGGCTGATCCGCGCCATCGGCCTGATTCTCTTAGGCTTCGGCATCGTGCAGATCGGCCTGTCGCTTAAATCCCACGACCCGAGCCAGCGCGCTAACGGCTTTCTGACCCTGGCGGGCGGCGTCATCATCACCTTTACCAAGGAAATCCTAAATCTCATCACGGGAGGTTAATTACCATGTTTAACAAATTTCCCATCACTGAAAAAATGCACATCCATTCCCTGGACGGCGAACTGCGGGAAGCCTCCATCCTGGGGCGGCTGGGCGACAACGATTATCTTGCCGAATATAACGGCGTCAGGTGTCATGCCATTTACAACCCCTTTGTCAATCATTTCTATGTGGACGACAAGTATGGCGTCATCAGGGACAAAAAGCCCGGCAGGGACGAATCATGCCGGTAACGATCACAGGAGCGAGCCCGCGCTTCACGCGCGGGCTTTGCCTTGGAAACGAGGTGAGTTTATTTGGAAAGCGGCAACTGGGTGATTGAGAACCTGAACAGCGCCCTGGGAACCTGGAACGAAAAGCTGGTGGAAATCTGGCAGCTTGTCACCCAGTCTCCCACGGAATTCCGCGGCGGCGGCATCTGGCACGTCATTGCCAATATCCACGGCGCGTTGCAGGCCGTCGGCCTGGCCCTGCTGGTATTGTTTTTTGTGATCGGCGTGGTCAAAACCTGCGGCAGCTTTGCGGAGGTGAAAAAACCCGAACACGCCCTGAAGCTGTTTATCCGCTTCGCTTTGGCGAAAGGCGTTGTGACCTACGGCCTGGAATTGATGATGGCGCTCTTTACCATCGCCCAGGGAATCATCTCCACCATCATGGGCGGCGCGGGCCTTGGAACCACAAGCCAGGCCGTTCTGCCGCAGGCCATCGTGAAGGCCGTCGAGGAGTGCAGCTTCTTGGCGAGCATCCCCCTGTGGGCGGTGACGATCATCGGCAGCCTGTTCATCACGGTGCTGTCCTTCATCATGATCCTGTCGGTGTACGGTCGTTTTTTCAAAATATTCTTATACACCGCTATCGCCCCCGTGCCACTGGCCTCCTTTGCCGGGGAGCCCAGCCAGAGCATCGGCAAAGCCTTCCTTAAAAGCTACGCCGCCGTCTGCCTGGAGGGGGTCATCATTATCCTGGCCTGCGTCATCTTTTCCGCCTTCGCGTCCGCCCCGCCGGTGGTGGACGACAGCGCCAGCGCCGTGACGATGGTGTGGAGCTATATCGGGGAGTTGATTTTCAATATGCTGATCCTGGTCGGGGCGGTGAAGATGGCCGACCGGGTGGTGCGGGAAATGATGGGCCTGTAACGCTACCAGACGTTCATCCCCGTCTTGTACTGTTTTTGCTCCCGCCTGAGCCGGATTCTCTGGCGGATGGTCACAACCCAACTCAGTAATACGAGGGCGAGCAGGGCGAACAGAATACCGTTTGCCAATATCTCATGTTCCTGAACAAAGTCCGGGAAGAGAATGCTCACTAAGAGAGCGTAAAGCAGCGGTATCCCCAGCCGGAAAATCGACGTGAGCTTGAACATGAAGTTGAGCAGGAGCGTCAACAAAAATATGAAGATGGATGCGTACAGCACAAACAAACCCTCCTTTCTTACGCCTATTATCACGCATGAAAAAATGAAAAGACAGGCTGCCGCAGCGACCGAGGCAAAGGAGGCTGCATTGTGAGACGGGTGAATTACCATGAAGAATTGGAAAAAGAGAAGGAAAAACTCAACAGGCTTGCGGATGAAGCCATGAAAAACGGCATCCCTCTTACCCAGGATGAGGCGTTTATGGAGCAGAACCGCAAGGTTGACTCCTTGGTAGTCAAGATACAAAAGGAGAAAGAACGGAACAGAAAAAACCAGCGGGAACGATAAGGCAACCGATCTGTCGGCGCTTCGTTAAAGAGGCGCTATTTTTTATGGAGGTGATGATATTTGGAAGTCAAGATCAACCGGGAAATCCGGGATTATACGGAAAGCATGTTTTTTGGACTGTCCATGCGGCAGTTCATTTTTTCCGTCCTGGCCGTCATCGTGGCCGTCGGCATCTACTTCGGCCTGCGAAGCTTCTTCGGCACGGAAACCGTAAGCTGGATGTGCATTTTGGGGGCGGTCCCCTTTGCCGCCCTCGGTTTTATCAGTTACCACGGCATGACTGCGGAGCAGTTTATATGGGTCTACGTCAAGTCGGAATTTCTTCTGCCCAAACGCCTGACCTTTCACCCCGCCAACATCTATTACGAAGCCCTCGAACCCTCCCTGGAAAAACGCGAAAAGGAGGCATGGAAACGCCATGATTAAAACCCTGCAAAAAATCATCAAGCAGGACAAGGAAAGGTTCGTCGTTCCCAAAGGCGCCCAGCAGGCCATCCCCATCCGCACCATCTGGCTGGAGGGGATTTTTCAGGTAGGGAACAAATTTTCCAAGACCTTTCGCTTTGAAGACATCAACTACGCCGTGGCTTCCAAGGAGGATAAGGAGGCCATGTTTCTCTCCTATTCGGAGCTGCTCAATTCCTTTGACAGCGGGGCCACTACCAAAATCACCATCAACAACCGCCGCCTGAATAAGACGGACTTTCAAAACTCCATTTTGATACCCCTTCGGGGCGACCCTCATGACGATTATCGCGAGGAATACAACCGGATGCTGCTGGATAAGGCCACCGGCGCCAACAGCATCGTGCAGGACAAATACGTCACCGTGTCCGTGCTGAAAAAGAGTATCGAGGATGCGCGGAGCTACTTTTCCCGCGTGGGCACGGATCTCATCACCCACTTTTCCCACCTGGGCTCCAAGTGCGTAGAATTGGACGCCACCGACCGCCTGAGAATCCTGCACGACTTTTTCCGGGCCGGTGAGGAAACATCTTTTCGCTTCGGCCTGTCCGAAACCATGCGCAAGGGGCATGATTTCAAGGACTACATCTGCCCCGACACCCTGGAGTTTGAGCGCGACCATTTCCGCATGGGCGACAGATTTGGGCGCGTCATTTTCCTGCGGGAGTACGCCAGCTTCATCAAGGACAGCATGGTGGCCGAGTTGTGCGATCTGAACCGCACTATGATGCTGTCCCTGGACATCATCCCCATCCCCACGGACGAGGCCGTGAGGGAGGTGGAAAACCGACTGCTGGGGGTGGAAACGAACATAACGAACTGGCAGCGGCGGCAGAACCAGAACAACAATTTTTCCGCCGTGGTGCCTTACGACATGGAGCAGCAGCGCCGGGAAAGCAAGGAATTTCTCGACGACCTGACCACCCGCGATCAGCGCATGATGTTCGCCGTTGTGACGATGGTGCATGTGGCGGACAGCAAGGAGCAGCTGGACAGCGACACGGAAACCCTGCTGGCCACGGCCAGAAAGCACCTGTGCCAGTTCTCCGCCCTGACCTGGCAGCAGATGGACGGCCTGAACACGGCGCTGCCCTACGGTCTGCGCAAAATCCACGCCATCCGGACCCTGACCACCGAAAGCACGGCCGTGTTCATTCCCTTTAGGGCGCAGGAGATTGCCCATAGCGGCGGCATTTACTACGGACAGAATGTGATTTCTAAAAATATGATCGTTGCCAACCGCAAGCATTTGCTCAACGGAAACAGCTTCATTTTAGGCGTGTCCGGCTCCGGCAAATCCTTCACGGCCAAGCGGGAGATCGTCAACCAGATGCTTGCCAGCAATGACGACATCATCTTGATTGACCCGGAGCGAGAATATTCGGCGCTCGTGGGGGCGCTGGGCGGCGAGATCATCCACATTTCCGCCACCTCAAAAAACCACATCAACGCCATGGATATGAGCAAAGATTACGGCGACGGCGCAAACCCGGTGATCCTGAAATCCGAATTCGTCCTCTCTCTATGCGAGCAGCTTATTGGCGGTCAGAACCTGGGGGCGAAGCAGAAGTCCCTGATCGACCGCTGCACGGCCAGCGTGTACCGAAAGTACCTGCAAAGCAATTTCGAGGGGGAAACGCCCACCTTGCAGGACTTCCACGCAGAGTTGCTGAAGCAAGCGGAGCCGGAGGCCCAGGAAATCGCTTTAGCGATAGAGCTTTTTACCTCCGGCAGCCTGAACACCTTTGCCCAGCCCACCAATGTGGACGTAACCAGCCGTCTGATCTGCTACGACATTCTGGATTTGGGCAAGCAGCTTCTTCCCATTGGAATGCTGGTGGTATTGGACAGCATTTTAAACCGCATCACCCAGAACCGGGCCAAGGGCAAAAACACCTTCATTATTATCGATGAAATCTACTTGTTGTTCCAGCATGAATACAGCGCCAACTTCCTGTTCACCCTCTGGAAGCGTGTCAGAAAGTACGGCGCGTTTTGCACGGGGATCACCCAGAACGTTGACGACCTGCTGCAATCGCACACGGCCCGCACTATGCTGGCCAACAGCGAGTTCATTGTCATGCTCAACCAGGCTTCCACGGACAGAATGGAGCTGGCCAAGCTCCTGAACATTTCCGACCTGCAATTAAGCTATATCACCAACGTGGACGCGGGCAACGGCCTCATCAAGGTGGGAAGTTCCCTGGTGCCCTTCACCGACCAATTCCCGCGCAATACCAAGCTCTACAAGCTGATGACCACCAAGCCGGGCGAACAGGCCCAGGGCTGAATTAAGCCGCCCAGCACCAACGGCTGGCCGTGATTTCCGGCCAGCCGTTCATTTACGACGTGAGGAGGAAAACACCATGGAAACCATCCGGTTTGCGGACAGGGAACATAAGGCTTTTTTTAACGAAATGCTGAGCAAAACCCGCAACAACGACGCCTATCACCGGGCGTTTTTTTACACAATGGGCATCTGCGCGGAAACGAGGCGCAATATCCATAGCCTTTTTGATTTTGGGGAGGACGGCATCAGGCCGGAGGGCCTGGCGGCCCCGTGGCAGACAGGCGGAACCCGTCGTCTTTGCCGCCTGGCCTTCAACCTCTGGAACGGCTGGACGGAGGAAGGAAAAGAAAACCGTTCCACGCCCTACGAGCTGTTTGACTGCGGCTTGGCCCCCTACTTTTTTGAAGCCATCCGGCTGCGCTATCTCGAATATTGCCGGAGTTCGGAATTTACCGCGCCTCATATTTTCGCAAAGGCAAGGTAGCGGTCAGTAAACCCTGGAAGGAGGTTGGGCGCGTTGAAAGACATCAAAACCAAAGCCACCGTCAAGGACATTAAGGTGCTGGGCAAAAGCCTCGATGTGACCCGCAGGGCGAAAGCCGCCTTTATTCGGACCAAGGATCAGGCCGAGCGGACGACGCAGACGCAGCGGCCGGAACACGACAGCTATGTGGCGTATGCCGAGGATAAGGTAAAGGAAAGCGTGGAAACGGTCGGCAATGAAGCTGTTCACACGATGGGGCGTCAGGGCCAAAAGGCGGTTCAAAAAATCAAGGAACGCCGCAATGCTTCTTCGGATAGCCATCAAGCCAACACTGCCGAGCGATATGAGGGGGAGCAGACCTCCCGTTCTCAAACCGGCAGTCTCCAAACGGGCCGGAGCGTCGCTTCCCCTCAAGGAAAGCAAGCTGCCCCGCCCAGAGCTGAAAAAGCACCGGGACAGCACCCCGCTCCCGGGCAGGCAAAGCAATCAGCCCAGCGAAAAACCGCCCAATCCAAGGCAAAGGAAAGGGTAAAACGGAAATATACCCCGGCCAAGACCAACGATATGGCAAAGCGGCGGTTTATTCAGAGCCAGGCAAAGGCACGGTTTACCAAAAGCAGAGAAATTCATGCGGCGGAAACCAAAACCGCGCAGTCTGTCCCAAGTCCCGAATTCAGATCAAGCGAAAAAACAACATGGCGCACCGCCCAAACCAGCGTCGGCGGAACCGGCCACACCGCCCGGCAATCTGCCCGGTTCGGCGGCAAAACGGTAAAGGAAAGTACCAAGGGCACCATTAAAACGGCGCGAAAATCGGTTAAGACTGCGGAGCAAACCGCGAAAGCCAGTGCCAAAACCTCTCAGACAGCGGCTAAAGCCGCCGCCAAAACCGCCCAGGCCACCGCCAAAGCGGCGCGGCGGGCGACGCGGACGGCAAGGACCACCGCCAAATTCACTATTCATATGGCGAAACTGACCGTCAAAGCCGCCGCCGGGTTGATCAAGGGCCTGATCGTCCTGGTTGGCGCAGGCGGGACCGTCCTTGCCCTGTTCCTGATTATTATCGCCGTGGCCGCCCTGTTCTCGTCTCCCTTTGGCCTACTCTTTTCCGACGAGAACCAGGACGCGGAGGTAACGCCCGTCTCCATCGTGATACAAGAAATAAACGAGGAATACAACCAGCGGATAGAGGACATCAAGAACGACAATACCTGGGATACGCTGGATGTCCGGTACGTCGGCACCGGGGGCAGCCGGGGCAATATCTGGATAGACATTCTGGCCGTATTCGCCGTCAAAACCGCCCTGACCGAAGACGGCATGGATGTTTTCACGATTGACCAGGCCCGTGCTGACCTAATCCGGGAAGTATTTTGGGATATGACAGATATCGAGCACTGGATAGAAACCGTGAAGCATACCGACAGCGACGGGGGAACATGGTACGAGCGCATTCTGCATATCGTCATCACCCAGCGTACCGCGGGGGAGCAGGCGGAAATCTACCGCTTTAACGACGACCAGATGGAAGTGCTGGGGGAACTTCTGTGCGGCGAATACGACCGGTATTTTATGGCCCTGATCACGGGTTTGGGACACCTGGGGGATGGAACGGCCGTTATTGCGGAGGGCTTTTATATCTGGCCCAGCGCCGCCAGTGACTATGTAACTTCCTTTTTTGGCACCCGGCTGCACCCCATCCTGGGTATTTACAAAACCCACACCGGCATCGACATCGGCGCGGGATACGGAACGGCTATACTGGCTGCCGCGGACGGCGTGGTCACAACCGCCGCTTACAACGCGGGCGGCTACGGGAACTATATCATCATCGACCACGGCAATGGCAATATGACCCTTTACGCCCATATGAGCCAAATGATCGCCGGTGTCGGGCAGACGGTGAAGCAGGGGCAGACCATCGGCTTGGTGGGCAGCACGGGATTGTCCACAGGCCCGCATCTGCACTTTGAGGTCTATATCGGCGGCACCAGAGTTGATCCCCTGCTGTACTTCTCCAATTATTCGGCGGCATGGTAGATATGGGTGTAAAACGAATATGCCAAATTGCGGGCGTTCAGAAAAGAGCGCCCTCTTTTATTTCGGGTGAAATAGGCCATGGAACAATATATCTTCCGTATGATTAATGGTACTATTATTATTCAACAAACACCAAATAGTCTTTTTACTCTTTAGCTACAAGGTATTTAATCCTTTCGGAGACTGCTTTTATGTCTAGTATCGTTAGTAATTATTGATTTTTTCCACCAGAAGATGTTAAATTCCCCCTAGATTAACCGACATGATGGAAAGTCATATGCAGGTTACTCATTATAAAAATTAATATTTGAGTTAATTACTCAGATGTTGATTTTTTCTCCTTAGATTTTGAGGGCATATCTAATATACTACTGACATTAATTAACCAATCCAAAGATGTAATTAAGTCATTCCTTAGTTTCTGCAAATCATAAAACATGTTTGTCAATTCATTAGAATTTTTAGCATGCAATATAAGATCGTTAAATTTTGATATCGCAAAGGTTAGTTCATTTTGCGCAACAAACCGATCACTTTCATCAAGGGTCATACGTGCCCTCATATAGGAGTTTCGAGCTAATTTAGAGGCTAATAAAGTGCGCTTAATAGCAAAGTTCTTGGAAATATTATCATGATTAGGCATTTTTATATTCCTTCCTATAAATTTAAATATAAAATTTCCATGCATAAATTGTACCAATGCTAGATTCTATAGGTGATGCCTCACCTACTTCTCCGGCCTTTAAAATTCCTTCTCTCAATATGCGCTATAACATTTCATAGCTCCTGGTACTACTGTTTCCCAGGGACTTTTTATTGAAGGCTTAAAATATTCCCAATATCCTAATAACTCATAATGAACCATATATATTTGACTGGATTCTATTCACAGAAATTTCTCATTACGCTAAAAATTTATTAAAAAATTTTGATTATGAGAAATCACGATTAATTAAAGACTAATTAACTTTAATTTAACAATGAAAATACCTGATAAAAAAGCCTATGGATGCTTTAGCAAATTATTGGCATGTTTTTTGCTTTAATGCTGGTAGGTGCACGAAACTTTGCTTACTTGTGTGACAGCAAAAGCCTTGATAAGCAGCTATGCGTACATAAGCTGCATATGACGAAAATCTCCTGATCATTAAAGGTCAGAAAGCTGCAAACAATTAACCGGTTTTTCTGAAAGGAGGAAGAGTCAAGACTAGTGGCTTTGCTGGATATCAGCGCAAGAACAAGCAGTATTTTGGTTATTAGCGATTGTTGCTGCTCCGGGCAAAAGATGGAACCACACGAAGCTTAAACAACTAAAAACCGCGGGGGGGATTACCAAGCTTTTTAAAATCAAACGAGACGAATAAATAATTGGCACTAGCGAAGTGAACTAACCTTGAAGTTTGACGAAATGCACGGCGACTTCAATAGTATGAGTATTGTTTGAGCAGTCAAAGAAATCTCGAATTTGGGAATAGTTTAGGAGGTTTAAGATGGCAACCGATATCATTTACTCTACGCGGGACCATAAGTTTATCCTTAAAGAGTGGCTGGATACACAAAAAATACTCAATTTCTCGAAATTTAAAGATTATGATATCAATGACTTCGATCCGATACTAGACGAAGCCTTGCGATTTGTTAAAGGAGTTTTTCCTCAGGTTATTGAGGATGGAGAAAAGATAGGCCCTAAATTTGTTGATGGGAAAGTATTTCTTCCGCCATCCTGGCACGAGGCTTATTGGAAGACGATGGAAAGTGGTTGGGGCCCGTTCGACCCGGAAGGGGAAGGTGCACTGCCAACAGTTGTTAATGTTGCCTGGTGGGAATACTTTCATGCTGCTTATCACCCCTATTTTATGACGAGTACTCCTACTACACAGGGAAATGCGGAGGTAATTGAAGCTTTTGCCCGGCCTGTTGATAAAGAGGTATTCCTGCCCAAAATGTTTAGCGGTCAATGGGCTGGCACCATGTGTATTTCTGAGCCCAATGCAGGGAGTGACGTCGGCGATTCTACAACCAAGGCCGTACCGGCCGGAGATGAGGATCCGCAAGTTTACAATATAACCGGGACAAAGTGTTTTATTACCAGTGGCGACCAAGATATAACTGAAAACATTATTCATCTGACGCTGGCCCGGGTGGTAGGGGCGGCGCCAGGCACAAAGGGACTTTCGTTGTTTATCGTTCCCAAGTTTTGGGTAAATAGAGACGGGAGCCTTGAACCCAACGACGTTACCACTGTAGGCATTGAGCACAAGCTGGGCTATAAAGGTTCTCCGACCTGCGTATTGAGCTTTGGAGATGACAATAATTGCCGGGGAATTCTGCTGGGGAATCCGCCCGATGAAACCGGTGCCGGCGAAGGCATGGCCCAGATGTTTCAAATGATGAACGGCAAAAGGTATGAGATGGGCATAAACGCCGTAGGAGTAAGCCGTCTCGCTTATAATTATGCTGTGGATTATGCTAAGGTCAGGGTTCAGGGAAGGGCCTTTACCAACCCCAAGGGTGACAGGGTGCGATTGATAGAACATGAAGATGTCAGAAGAATGCTGTTGGACGTAAGAGCTACTTCAGAAGCTATTCAGGCCATGGTTTTCATGACTGCCTACTATAGAGACCTTGCTGCTTTTAGCGATGATGCAGAGGAACGCAAAATGGCTGCGAGACGGGTAGATATGCTGACTCCCTTGGTTAAGGGTTATTGCGGAGACTTTGTGTGGCCAGTGATGTTTGAGGCTTTGCAGACACTAGGAGGATATGGTTTCTCGGAAGACTATCCAATTGCAAGATTGGCCCGAGACAGCAAGTTTTTCGCGATAGGTGAAGGAACCAGCTTTATGCATTCCATGGATTTGATCGGAAGAAAATGGACCTTGGAAAAAGGCAAGGTATACAAGGAGTGGTTTGACGAGGTAGTCGACTATATCGAAAGCAACCAGAATACGCCTGGACTGGAACAGGAATTTGCCCTATTGAAGGGTGCCCTGGAAAGTTACAACGAGATATACGCCACCGTGAACCGGTATCTTGCCGAAAATAAACAACTGGTACCGTTTTACTCCGTCCGCGTGATGTATAGCAGCGCCATATTGTATGCTGGTATGCTGTTGTTGGATATGGCTAAAGTCGCGCAAAAGAAAATTGCGGAATTGGGTAAAGATCACTGGGATTATAAATTCTATGTGGGAAAGGTTTTGATGGCACAGTATTATGCTAAGAACAACATTCCACAAATTCAGTGTATGGAAACCCAAATAAAGGCAGCTGACACATCGGCTATTGAATTCCCGGAAGATGCTTTATAATATGGAGAATTTTCCCATGTCCCAAACTAGTTATTATGGAAGGGGTATGAGGATGGAAATGAAAAGCAATAAACCTATTGTAGTAACCACCGCCGCAATTTTAATTAACCTGGCCTCAGGAGGTCTGTACGCCTGGAGTATATTCGCAGCAGCTCTGATAAAACAAAATGGTTGGACTAAATCAGAGGCTATGCTGCCCTATACCGTCGCACTGGTTATGCTGGAGGGGTTAATGGTCCCGGGAGGCAGGTTGTATGATAGGTTTAGCCCCCTCATATTGGCTTCCGCAGGTGGCATCTTGATAATGCTCGGTATGGTTGCCGCCGGGTTTAAAAATAGGAAGGAAATGGGCTCTTACCGCTATGTTTTTCCTGCAATGCCTTAACATGTTGATGTTCAAGAATTACACCAGCATGGAGTTATTGCTGACCGGAGCCTGTTTGACCGGCATTGCCTACGGATCGCTTCTGGCAATTTTCTCGGCGCTTACGTATGACTACTTTGGCATGAAAAACGCCGGAATTAATTATGGCTGGGTGTTTAGCAGCTTTGCGGTAGCCGGTGTGGTCGGACCGCTGACAGCAGGACACATCGTTGATCTAACTAAATCATACAACGGTGCCTACCTATTTGTTGCAGCTCTCTTAGCCGTATCCGCCATTATGGTTCAGTTCCTTAAACCACCTGGGGAGACAAAAGACATTTCTATAAGCTAGCCAGTAATTAATGAAATATTAGTCATTAAGAAAACCTTGATTATTACATGGCTCCTCCTCTTTTTCTATTTGATGCTCCGCGGAAGGTTCAGGTCAACCTCCGCGGAGCACAAATTTAATCGAGTATACAGAGACAACTCTCTTCTCTATTTGGCCTTAATATCTCGTTTTAAAAGAACCCTTGCTGAGTGATTTAGCCAATTCAACGGATGGTTTTCCATGAAGAACTGGTTAGAAGTAAGAATTTTACAAGGAGGAATTTATGCTAACCAATGATGAAGTAAAAGTGATGAAAAAAATGACTCCCTTGTTAGTAGATCTCTTTCCGGATGGAGCTATATTCGGCATTACAGACAGGGAGAAAGTTATCTGGGCCTATAATTCAAAAGATTTTGAGGTTCCGGCCCTAACAGTGGGAACCAGGGTTCGAGTCAATGGAGCGCCGTACCTTTCCATGCAGGAAGCAAGGCTGGCAACTGAAATGGTTCCGCGAAGCGTATATGGAGTGCGGTTGCATATGACCTGTGTGCCAATCACAGATGAAGAAGGCCAAGTAGTAGGCAGCTTCGCTTTCATCCAGCCTCGTTACCACGCCGTGGCCCAGGCTTTTTACGATTTTGCGCCCATCATAGCCGAGATGTTGCCCGAAGGGGCATTTATATTTATGAATGACCTGGAAAAGGTAGTGGACCGCCAGAGCTCCACGAAAATTGATATACCTTCCATCCAGCCAAACACTCCGTTGACCGAGAAAATGACCGCTTACAAGGCCATCAAATCCGGCCGCCCAGTGGTAGAGGAAGTTGATGCCAGCGTCTACGGGATTCCGGCCATGACTATGTCAACCCCTTTGTTTAATGAAGAGCAAAAGCAGGTTGTTTGCGCTTTAAACATGGTCTTGCCCAAGCAAAACGCCGCTTTGCTCCGAGAGATGGCACATACTCTCAATCAAAGTCTGGGGGAAATATCAGCGGTTATAGAAGAATTAGCCGCTTCAGCCATGGAGATAAGCACTAATGAACAGCAACTGAATAGAAACGTGCATAACATTTATGAAATATCGGAAGAAATCGATCAGGTGTTGGGATTTATTCAACAGATAGCGGCTCAGACAAAAATGCTGGGTTTAAACGCTGCCATTGAGGCTGCGCGGGCGGGGGAAGCCGGTAGAGGCTTCGGCGTTGTGGCGGAGGAGATCAGGCGGTTGTCGGATGAATCCAAAAACACGGTTGTAAAAATCAGAAACTTTACCGGCCGGATTAAGACCCTGATTAATGGTACTGGTGAGCTTAGCAAAGTGACCTTAAATTCAAGTGAAGAACAGGCGGCTGCCTCCCAGGAAATAAGCGCCAGCATACAGGAAATAAGCGGCATGTCTGACCAACTTTCACAGATAGCCAGGGAAATGTAATCAAAGCACGATACGCAAAATTATTGGGCCATGTTCAAAAAGTCAGCTGGAAAAACGAGAATATTTGATTCCAACATTCTTAATATTCAGTTTTAGTATTTGGAGGTATAAGAAAAATGACGCATGTAATTAACGATTTATGCCTGGCTTGTGGAAGCTGTATTGATGAATGCCCGAGCGGTGCAATTAAAGCGGGCGAAGAAATATATACGATTGACCCCGAGCTATGTACTGATTGTGGACTTTGCGTGGATAATTGCCCGACAGACGCCATTGAAGCCGCAGAGAAGAAATAAAAAGAAAAAAGAAGTTCTTAATAAAACCACTTGATATGGAAACCCGGGTTTGTCAATCTACTATGTTTAATTGATTATTGGTTAGGAGAGATTATTTTGGATAAACTTTTATGGCAGTGTCTGGTGGGTGAATTCGTTGCCAGTTTTATATTGGCGAGTGCGGGTCTTTTCGTGGTCTTTTTAGCTGTTGTCTGCGGCGGGGCTAATGCGTTTGAGATCGGAATCTGTTTTGGTACTATGGTTGCCATGGTGATATATGCAACCGGTAGTATCGGTGGAGCTCACTTTAATCCGGCCGTAACGCTGGCCGTAGCTATTTTCCGGCCTTTTCCCTGGAAATGGGTGTTGCCTTACTGGGCAGCCCAGGTTCTCGGCTGGTTTACGGGCTCTCTGGCACTCTATGGATTGTGCGGCAACGCTATAACTGCCTACGAAACGGCGCATAACATTGTTCGCGGTTCGATGCAATCCCAAGCTACAGCTATGATATTTCAATGCTTTACCCCGCACCCTCTTATTGCTTCAGCGCTCCATTGGAGTCCCAAAATTGCACCTATCGGCATAGGAATACTGAATGAAGTGTTTTGTACGGCGTTGCTTATAACCATAGTCTTCGCATTACTAGACGAGCGTAATGAATATAAACCTAATATCAAAATTTTTGGCTTAATAGTGGGGTTGCTGGCTGGCGTCCTAATCGTTGTTTTCGGCCCGTTATCCATGGCCTCGTTTAATCCCGCCCGTGATTTCGGACCGCGTCTAGCGACCTGGTTATTGGGTTGGGGTACAATGGCTTTCCCAGGACCTGGTTCCGGCGTGGGTGGCTATTGGTATATCTACTGGATAGGCCCTCTTCTCGGTGCTATTATGGGTGGAGCTGTTTGGGACTATGTTTTAGCACCTTGCCTGCCCCGAAAATCGATCCCGGTTAAAGCAGATACGAATGAACTTACAACTTGATTATTGAGGGAAATATAACCTCTATCTCCTCTAATAACTTGGCAGGATTGGCAGAACTTAAGCCAATCCTGTTTTTTCATTTCATTAGCCCATTGTGCGGATGAATCAATGATTTGCAAGAAATCTAAGCCGTTGCCGTTAGCAGAAAAGTCTTAGTTATGCGAAAAAATTGCTAAAAATTCTTATTGTGCAATTATGATTATTTCTTAGCGTCTTGTTAAAGGCGGAAAACCTCATAGAAAAGCGCTTCACAGTCCCCCTTTATTATTGGCATGTTTTTTGCTTTTACCTTGAAATAAGGTGTGATTATGAAGACAATATTGCACTATATGTACCGGTAAAAGCCCTGGATAATTGAGTTTGTTTCATGGTTGCCAGTCGAAGTTTTAACCAATTCGCTATGTTGTTATTAAATTCAGTGAGGAGGGATGAATAATAAGTTTTTGAAGAAAGGGTTAAGGGTATGGGTAGCTATGGGTAGCATATGTGTAATATTCAAAAGACACGCTGTCTGCCAGTAAAATGAAACGATTTCCCCTTATTTAGCGGCCTCAGATCACTGGCATAAAATTTGTTTAAAGTATTTACGGGTTTAACAAAATTATGGGTGCTATAGTTGACAGATTAATAAGTTAACAAATAAAAAAGGAGGATCCACATGGAAAAAATCGGTATAGTTGGTGCGGGAATAATGGGCGCAGGTATAGCTCAGATAGCTGCTGAAGCTGGATACTCAGTGAAAATATTCGATGTAGCTCCAAATATGTTGGAAAAAGCTTTTAAAACCATGCAAAAAAACTGGCAAAAAGCCATTGAAAAAGGCAAACTCAGCCAGGATGAGATGGACAAACGGGTTAAATTGGTTGAAATCGCAAGCAGTATGGCTGATTTTAAGGATTTTGATCTGGTTATTGAGGCTGTGGCAGAAAACTTGGATGTAAAGAAATCAGTTTTTAATCAGTTGGAAGAAGTCTGCGATGCAAAAACCATATTTGCAAGCAACACATCGTCATTATCAATCTCGGAAATTGCTTCGTTTGCGAAAAGGCCCGATAAAGTAGTGGGTATGCATTTTTTCAATCCAGTGCCGATTATGAAACTGGTTGAAATCATTGAAGGGCTCACGACATCTGAAGACACCATTAAGACTGTGAAAGAACTGACAGTCAACATGAAGAAGGTGCCTGTTGTAGCGAAGGATACTCCGGGTTTCATAGTAAACCGGTTGCTGGTTCCCCTGTGCAACGAAGCGGCAAAGGTTTTGGAAGCCGGCGTAGCGAGCGCCCAAGACATTGATACAGCCATGAAACTTGGGGCAAATTGGCCTATGGGTCCATTGGAATTGTCAGATATGGTTGGTCTTGATACGCATGTAGCAACGGCGGATATTTTAGCGAAGGAAATGAACGACAACCACTATGCATGCGCTAGGCTTGTAAAACAACTGGTCAGATCCAATCAGCTGGGCCGAAAAACCGGGAAAGGCTATTACAATTACAAGTAATAGTGGGAGTAAAGACACATGGAATTAAAACATTTGATTTACAAATTTGAAGAAGGCTTGGGTATTATCGAACTGAATCGCCCTCAAGCCATGAATGCCTTGTGCGCTGAGCTAACGAATGAACTTGGTGAGTTAATAACGGAATTGGAAGCGACCCCTGAATTAAGAGTGCTTATTATAACCGGAAGCAGTAAAGTTTTTGCTGCTGGCGCCGACATCGTGGAAATGATGAATAATGGGACCCTTGAGACATACCAGGAAATCATCAAAGTTCACAAGGTGTTTGACCGGTTGGATGAATTACCGGTTCCAACCATAGCAGCTATCAACGGGCCTTGCATGGGCGGGGGATGTGAGCTGGCTTTATGCTGCGATTTTCGCATAGCTGGCGAAAAGGCCCTGTTCGCATTGCCCGAGGTATCCCTTGGGGTAATACCCGGATCAGGCGGGACACAGAGGTTGCCGATGTTAGTAGGCCCATCCCGAGCCAAAGAATTGATCTTACTAAATGATGTTGTTAAGGCAGACAAGGCTCTGGGAATAGGGCTGGTTAATAAAGTGGTGGCAGACGACAAAGTAATGGATGAAGCCAGAGATATGGCTTCAAAGCTTATGCAAAAACCTGCTATAGCTTTGAGATTTGCCAAAGAAGCCATCAACTTTGGGGTGAAAAATGACTTTAACACCGGCATGAGTATGGGGATGTCCAGATTTACTATGACCTTTTCCAGTGAAGATCAAAAAGAAGGCATGCAGGCATTTTATGAAAAAAGAAAACCCGTTTATAAAAACAAATAGATTGGAACGGAAGGGAGAATTATTCATGAAAAACGAATGCAATGAAGTCGTAATGATCAGTTGTGCCAGAACCCCGGTGGGCAAATATGGCGGAACTATGAAAGATTTGACCCTCAATGAGATGGCTGGTATAGCTGCTGCCGAAGCAATAAAAAGAGCCGGAATTGATCCCAAACAGATTGATGAAATAGTTCAAGGTTCGGGAACTGCAGCGGGCAATGGAAATTTGCCGGCCCGTATTGTAGGGTTGGCTCTTGGTATGGACGAGGCATCAGGCGCTACAAATGTTATTCAGAATTGTGCTTCCGGTATGCGCGCGGTAGATGTGGCAGCTATGAAGCTGGCCATGGGACAAACTCAAATTGCCCTGGTAGTGGGAGCCGAACATCAGAGTTCCGCACCTTATTATATACAGGGGAAGGACATGAGATGGGGCACAAAAATGGGTGAAACCAAATGTCTGGATTCTTTATTTACTGACGGCATGTTTGACCAAACCATGAAGATGATCATGGGTTTCACTGCTGAAAACGTTGCCGAGAAGTATCAAATCACTCGCGAAGAATGTGATGAGTATGCTTTAATGAGCCATGTTCGTGCGGTTAGAGCAGTTGACTCCGGCCGTTTCGATCCGGAAATTGTACCAGTAGAGATCAAAACCAGAAAGGGAGTTCAAATCTTCGATAAAGATGAACATCCGCTACGCGACACTAATCTGGAAAAGATGGCCAAACTCCCCCCGATGTTTAAAAAAGGCGGGGTGACCACTGCAGCCAATGCTTCGGGTATGAACGATGCTGCAGCGGCCGTGATACTGATGACCAAGAAGAAAGCCGCTGAACTGGGTATCAAACCGCTAATGAAACTCATTAGTATTTGCACTAAAGGTGTGGCGCCTGAAATTATGGGTGTTGGACCGGCTGTTGTTATTCCCAAGGCGCTTGAGGAAGCTGGACTAAAATATAGTGATGTCGATTATTGGGAACAGAATGAAGCTTTTGCTGCTCAGATTATTGGTGTAAAAAGAATGATAAAAGAAACTCATGGTATTGAGATGGACTTTGGCACTATAGAAAAAAACGGAAATATCAATAATAACGGCTCGGGTATCGGTTTAGGGCATCCCATCGGGGCTACCGGGATTAGACTTATGATGACCCTTTATTACGAATTGGAAAAGTTAGGCAAGGCTATAGGCGGTACTGCAATGTGTGTTGGAGGAGGTCCGGCCATGGCTAGCATCTGGACGAGAGATATCTAATATACAAACGTTCTAAATAATGACCTAACCGTTTATTTAGTAGCGTTAAATGCTTTTGTTTCCTTGATAGACAACTTATATTGGAATCGAAAAGTTGATTTAGGAAAACCCGTTAAGGGAAGGGAGGTTCAAAATGTCAGTAAGTAATTTTCTCTTTGACGTAAGAGAACTCAAATTTGTGCTTAAAGAATGGCTGGATATGGAAAAACTATTATCCTGCCCGGCATATAAAGATTACTACAGTCTAGATGACATTGATCCTATTCTTGACAACGCTTTTAAAATTGTACGCGATGTTATTGCCCCACTGGCCAAAGACGCCGATAATATCGGAGCTAGATTTGTTGATGGGAAAGTTGTCACGCCAGACTCGTATAAAAAAGCATTTGCCATTATCAATGAGGCAGGTTTGGGAGCGCAAAATGCCGATCGTGAAGCGGAAGGGCGTCTCCCCTACACTGTTATTCAATCCAATTTTGAAATGGAGAATGGAGCTAATATCGCCTTTGTTGGATTATGGGGAATTCCTAATGGGGCCATATCTGTTATTCAACAGCATGGCAGCGACTATCTGAAAGCCAAGTTTCTTCCTAAAATGATTGAGGGAAGATGGGGCGGCACCATGAATCTGACCGAACCCCAGGCAGGTTCGGATGTAGGAGCCAATATCACTAAAGCTTTTGCTACAGAAACACCTGGTATTTACAAAATCAAAGGAAATAAGATCTTCATAACTGTCGGTGACCATGACCTTCAAGAAAACATTATTCATCTGGTACTGGCCAGAACTGAGGGGGCCAGACCCGGTGTACCCGGACTGTCATTGTTTATTGTACCCAAATACTGGGTTAATGACGATGGAACTCTTGGCGGCCCCAATGATGTAACTACTACCGGGCTTGAGGAAAAAATGGGCTTGCATGGTCAGCCCACCGCCGCCCTCGCTTTTGGAGACAACAACGAATGTCGCGGGTACCTGATTGGCGATCCACCTGATGCCAGTGGAAAAGGTCGCGGTATTGAGCAGATGTTTACTATGATGAATGAAGAACGGTTAAATACCGCCATATTAGGATTGGCCGCTGCTTCTCAGGCTTATTTCCAGGCCCGCGAATATGCCAAACAAAGGGTGCAGGGTACTAAATTTACTGATCCCAAGGGTCCTAAAGTGAGAATTATCGAGCACGAAGATATACGGCGCATGTTGATGATGCAAAAATCCTGTACAGAAGCTATCCGGGCCTTGATCCTCAGGAGCACTTATTTCCTCGACCTGTCTCACGATAGTGACGACCCTGAAGAACGTGAATTTGCGGAAGGTATGTTCCAGATCTGTAATCCTTTGTGCAAAGCTTATTCTACCGATATGGCCTGGTCGATAATATGCGATGCTATTCAGACTCATGGTGGATACGGTGTTTGCTCTGAATATGAGGTTGAATCACTGGCTCGTGATGTCAAGGTCACCTCTATCTGGGAAGGCACCAACTTTATTCAGTCTTTAGATCTGGTAGGCCGGAAGTTTAACCTCAATAAAGGCAAAGTGTTAAAAAGTTGGCTAGCTGATATAGCAAACTTTATTGAAGCAAACAAGGATAATGCTGGATTTGACAAGGAAATTGACTTGTTAAATGAGGCTCTGGCAGACTTCCAGGCTATTTTGCAGCAGTTGCAAAATTACGCCAAAGACGGAAAAATGCAAATGATACCCCTATTTTCAACCCGGATACTCCATGCTGCCTCAATGCTCTACTGTTCCAGACTGCTTCTAGACCAGGGGGTTCTGGCTGACAGAAAGTTAAAGGAAGTGGGAGAAGACCATTATGATGCCAATTTCTACAAAGGAAAAGTTGCCAGCTCTCGTTTCTACACTAAAAATGTACTGCCACAGGTAGCTTTTTTAAGGAGAGTTTTTGAAATTGGCGATACTAGCGCTATAGATTTGGATGAAGCATGTTTGGGTTAATACTTGGCGAACTGTTAGTACGTAATAAGGAGATGAACGGTTGGTGTCAGGAGATAACAGCAGCGGTTGGGCGAATCCAGCTCCAGCAGGAATAATAGCACTTGGATTTGCGGTAATGATGTTTTACGCGTTACTGACAGGCAAGGTACCCTCCGAAAGTCATATGCTGGCAGGTTTGTGGCTGTTAGGTGCTTTCGTTATACAAACAACGGTTGGTTTGATTGAACTAAAAATGGGCAATGATGTCGGTGGTAACATTTTTTTATGGTTTGGACCATTTTTTTGTTTAGCAACTGGGTTGGTATTTATATGGGAATACTTTGCCCATATTTATGGATGGCCGGTTAATCTGGAATTACAAGGCTATTTGTGGATTTGTATATGGATAGTAATGTGGACAAATTGGCCAATATTTCTAAAGCAGTTTCCCTTGAGTTTAATAATCGTTTTTAGTCTCATGAACATCTGTGCTCCGCTTATGGCGTTTATGAATCTGGGTATGATTCCTACAAAAGTATACGCTCCTATTATAGGTAATTGCATGGGGGCGACAGCAATACTTGCTTTGTATTCAGGTGCAGGTATGATCACTAACAAATATTTTGGCCGCCCCATCATTCCCTTGGGAAGCCCTATTATAAAATAGATCGCCTCCAAATTCCTTTTCATAATTTCTTCGTGTAAGACGATTCTGTAGCCTTACACGAAGAATTATTCTTTAAAAGATGGGTTAAAGAAAATGGCCCCTGTAATTCATTAACCCATTGATTCCCGAGATACAAATGAGGAATTTTCAATTTGAGTTTTACCCCCAAGAATGCATTGATTGTGATTAAATATCAGACAAACAGATATTAAGAAATAGTATTTTCGCACTGTTTCTCTTTATGGCAGCTGATCTTATTCGTTTAATTCTCTAGCTACATTCTACTCACAAACGATCTCCATGAATAAATTTTATTAGCCGGCAGGACACTCCGCTTATAGACCACTGCATTTCCTAATTCATTTCTTTTTCTCCTCGTATAAACAGCATTTAATAATAAATTTAGTGAGGAGGGAACTGAAATTACACACTACCTTTTTATATAAGGAAGGGGTTGGTTAACATAGATATATCGTAGAAGGCTGATCGATCTTAAATGAGGTGTTGTGACAGGCAGCACAATTCAGAAACCACCAATACCCATTTTTACTAGGTTTCTCATTGAATAATCCTACCTAAAGCAACATATCCTTCTTTATTAATCTTTATCTAGTGTAAATTATCAAAAAAATGGGGGTTTTAAGGTGATAAAACAAGACAAGGTTGCGGCTTTTCAAGAAATCGCGCCCGTAATTATAAATACATTTAATAGAGGAGCAATTTTAACAGTAACAGATACAAATAAAATAATATGGAAATTGGCGTCTAACGAATTTGATATTCCCGAAGTTAACGTTGGTTTGGAAATAAGGCCCGGCAGTGGGCCATATTTAGCCATGCAAGAAAAACGAATAACAGAAGAAAAAGTCCCAAATGCAGTTTATGGGACACGCTTGCTTACCCGGAATATACCCATTATCGATGATAATGGAGATGCAAAAGGGTGTCTCACATTCATATTTCCGCGGTTGCACCAGGTAGGTGCCTCCTTTCCATTATTTGCACCCCTAATAGCTGATATGTTCCCCGAAGGAGCTTTTATTTTTATGACTGATCTTGACAGTTACAGAGTTCGCCAACCTTCCAAAGAATTTGATATACAGGATATCCAATGGGGTATAAAGTTCAAATCGGACGGGGTGGCAAGTCGTGCAATAGCCACTAAGAGGCTTGCCGTTGAGGAGGTGGAAGCAAATATATATGGGGTCCCGGTTTTAATTATGAGTTACCCAATTTTTGATGAAGATGATCCCAATCAAGTAGTTGGTACATTTTGTATCGCACAGCCCAGACAAACCGTGGTGGATCTACGTATAATGGCCACTGCTCTCAGTCAAAGTTTAGAGGAGATATCTGCTGTTATTCAAGAGCTTGCTGCTTCTGCCTCAGATATATCATCTAATGAATCCAAATTAAACCATAGCATTCAAGAAGTATCTGATCTGTCTTTAAAAATTAAAGAGGTATTAGTGTTTATTAAACAAATTGCGGATGAAACCAAAATGCTGGGACTTAATGCCTCAATCGAAGCCGCTCGGGCAGGAGAAATAGGCCGAGGATTTGGGGTTGTAGCGGAAGAAATCAGAAAGCTCTCTGACGAGTCCAAGAACACTGTTGCTCAAATAAGGACTTTAACTGATAGTATTGACTATAAGGTAGAGGAAACAGTTAAAAATAGCCAAATTACACTGGACTCCAGTCAAGAACAAGCGTCAGCTATACAAGAGTTAACCGCAAGTATCGAGGAAATCAGTGCTATGGCTGAGAAATTGGAGAAAATCGCTATAAATCAATAAAGTTACATAATAAACAACGCTGTGAGCATGATGAATGTAATGGGGAATACTGCCGGCGAGCAATAGAAAAGTGCATTATGGCATTTATACTGGGATATTCATGGATACTACTCATTTCCGTGTACTTGGCGATAGTAAGGTCTTAAATAAGAACTATGTACATTGCAATCTGCATCAATATGAGCGGCGCAAAGGATGTTCTGGGGACGATTGTTTCCTCTGAAAACGTAAAGCTCCGTGGAGGTTGACCCGACCTTCCGCGGAGCTTCAAATTATAAGAGAAAAGAGGATGAACAATCATATACTTTCCGGTTTTTTAGTCCGCACTATTATTTCGATTGATATAATACCTTTTACTACTCGGCCTGCGAAAGTTTTTTTTGTCTTGCCTTGTGCATCAAATAATAGAAGAGGCTTGCGGCACAAAGACCTACTATTGCAAGCCCTAACATTGTCGGCTGCACCGCATGCCAGCCGCCAGCTTGCACGATGGCTCCAACACGGGGAGGTCCAAAAGTAGCGCCAATATTTTGAAAGACGAGTATAATACCCATTATAATTCCAACCATTTCTGGTCTTGGTACGGTCTCTGGAGCTACAGCATAGATGCTGGCTGGAACCGACTGATAAATAATTCCGGTAACAAGCATGAAAATCAATGCGTTGCCCAACGAGAACTCAAAGGCAAAGGCTATGATTGCTGCAACCAGTACAGTACATACTAATAATATCAGTGGACGGTTTTTTGATTTATTGAGCACAAAGCCCATGCCAATAGCCCCAATGATATTTCCCACTGCAAATACACTCGTATAAGTGTTTGCCATTTGTTTTGTTAATCCCAGTCCTTCCTGCATATATGTCGGAGTAAAGGTCTGTATAACAGCGACGCTGAATCCCAAAACTAACATGACCAGCCCTAGTACCCATGCAGCCGGTGATTTCATCCCTTCAAAAAGAGATATTTCCGGGGCACCCGCGGCCTGGACAGGCTGCGTACTTTCAGGAAGCTTCACTATAAAATAGAACAATATAAAAATGATAAGGAACAGCAGTGTGTTAAACCACCAGACACCATGCCAACCATATCCCGGTAAAATCAAGTTAGTCGCATTTAATATAAACAACATGCCAAGGCCGATCCATAAAGACCAGATTCCCATGGGAAGACCACGCTTTTCAGGTGGGAAGGACCTGGCGATGATGGATGGCGCCACAACCCCTATCAAGGTAAGGCTGACACCTTCGACGAGGCGGCTTAGCAGCAATAGGTTGAATGAGTTGGAAAACGCACCAAACAAACAACCCACAAAGCCAAAGCCCAACCCGATCAAGCCAAGCTTTTTGGGGCCCATTTTTACCATGAGGCTGCCGGCTGGAAGTCCCAAAATGATGCCCGTAAATGAGAAGATGGACAATAACCAACCGCCGGATGTCTTGTCAATATGCAGCGCTGGTATGAGGGTGGTCATAGTGCCCGCAACTTTATATTTAGCTGCTGCACAGATGATACCGGCAATAATGACGATAACCGCTACTAACCAGGCTTTTCCGCTTCCAGGCTTTTCAATGTTTTGTTCCATTACTTATACCTCCTTTTTTTGAGGGACGCAGGCCAAAGTACAGCCTCTTTGAATGACGCACCATCTTTTATAGCCGACTATGCGCACAATAAGAATAACCAATACCCTACCGCCAGTTTCGAAACTATACCATCCTTGCGGAGGTATCAAAAATTATCATGTAAAATATTTTTAACATTCGTTTTTGTAAAAGCCTAAATCGAAATACCATTGAAGCAAAAATGTGAGATTTTGGGATAATCCACTGGAGTTTTGAGCTGTTTGTTCCTGGCACAGTTTGAAATCTTTATGAAAATTAAAATCTACGACCAATGCTTATATTAAATGCTATGAGCCAACAAACTTACTCATCATATGAGCTAACTAGGCTTCATTTCCCCTTTCATCCATAAACTAGTTCCGAATTATTTTAGCTCCCCCCTTACCTTTAGTAGTACTGGTATTGAGTTGGGTTAGGGCTTATTTAGCAACCGCATTGCCGCCCTGGGTTATTTATAAAGCAAAAAACATGCCAAAAATAAGGAGCGCGCTGAAGGCCTTACTATCAAGTATTTTCACCGCTAAAAAATGCGAAAAAATATTTGTTTTTCATATTAAGAATTAATAATAAATTTTTAGCTTATTGAGAATTTTACGTAAATTTCAACTGGTACAGTTGATTATGATATTGAAAAATTTAGGGAGATTTATAATTCCGCTGTGCCTTTTGATGATGGAGAAAAAGAAAGTTCGGTATGTTAGTGATTTTTTGTCGAAGGCGAGGGGCGCCACAAGCTAAAGAGGCAATATGAGAATTGAACGTATTGTCTGAGAAAGACTCGTGCAATAAAAATATAATTGCCGATAAAAAACGTTAACCATAGGCTCTGATGGCTTTATTGCTTTTTGTTTATTTAAAAGGTTAAATCCATTCTTCAGTTGCATGGCTAGACAGCAAAAGTTTCCGTCAGTAAAGCCAGGCACGTTGGAATAGGAACGGTTTTCCCGCGAGTTTTTGAGTTTCCCTACCGAGAGCGCATACTACTTCCACCAATCCTACTTCAGCTACTTTTGCATAAGATCGCAATACGCTAAAAATTTATTAAAAATTCTTAATATGCAAAAAAGCGGTTTCCCTTAACGCTTTTTAAAGACGAAAAGACCGGATATAAAGGGAGCTAACCGCTCCTTTTTTATTGGCATGCTTTTTGCTTTTTCAAACTAAACAGGCGGGATTATAAGCAGTTGCGCTATGTGTGCCAATAAAAGCCCTGAATAGAAAATAAATGTAGCTGTATTATATTCCAGTTGCTAGCCCAAAATGGGAATATTTACAACTTCTTTAGCAAGGGGGGATTTAACTTGCCTAACTGGTCGATTCGTTAAAGACGGGGTGTGTTTTATACACCGTGATATGCAAAAGACGCACCGTCTACCAGGAGATCAGATTCTGAAAATAAGTGAAACTGATCGTAATCCTGCTTTTATGAATAAGGGAGGTAAACAATGTATGAAAAGTTTTGGAGTATTAGAAGGGGTTAAGGTTGCCCATGCGACTTCGTCTCTAGCGGGTCCCTTTGCCGCAGGGCTATTCGCGGATTGGGGAGCGGACTGTATTTGGCTTGAAAATCCGTCTACGATAGATTTATTGCGGTGGAGGAAAAACATGATTGAGCAGGACCGCCGCAACCAACGCAGTATGTTACTCGACATTCCTTCACCTATAGGCCGTAAAATATTTTTTGAATTAATCAAGGACGTTCATATATTTATTGAAACTTCTAAGGGTGGTCAATGGGCAAAATGGGGCCTTACCGACGAAGTCCTGTGGGAGCAGAATCCGGCTCTGGTCATTGTCCATGGCTCGGGTTACGGGCAAGATGGAATACCAGAATATGTTAGTCGCCCCAGTTATGATCCGGTTGCCCAAGCATTCAGCGGGTTTATGGCGATGCAGGGAGATGATCATTCTGGCCCGATAATGGCATCACCTCAACCCGGTGACGCCTTTATGGCCTTAATGATTGCTGCTTCCGCCTTGGCTGCGCTGCATAGAGCACAAAAAACCGGTAAGGGAGAAAGTATTGATGTTGCCCAATATGAATGTTTAGTGCGTATCCAGCAGGGAATGCCTGCAGATTACTTTAATTCAGGCGAGCAATTTCCACGTCAAGGATCCAAGGCCAAATGGATCGCTGGGTTCGGGGCTTATACCTGTAAAGACGGAGAAAAAGTATTCCTTCTATGCGCCGGTGGCGGCGTTATGAAAAGAGCAATTCCCGAATTTGGCTTAGAATATGGATCCGAGTTATTCCCGGCGGGTTTGGACCAGGTATTTACTGGTACGCCCGGGGCACCGGTTTTTGATGCAGCAATAGAGAAATATTGTATGGCGAGAACTGCCAAAGAAGTTGATGAACGCCTTAATAGCGTGGGAATTCCTTGTTCTTTGATTAATGAATTTAGACATTTGCTGGACAACCCGCAATATGTAGCCAGGGAAACTATTACGGAGTGGGAGACTATTGCCGGAGAAAAATTTAAAGGCATTAATATTATCCCCCGGTTTAAAAATTCCCCCGGGAAAATCCTGCGGGGAGCTCCAAGCAGCGGGTATGACAACGAAGCCATATTGTCTGAGTTGGGCTATTCAGATGCACATATTAAGGAATTCTATGAGAAAAAAGTTATAACTAAAACTCAGGGTTAAAATGATTTATTTACAATTCTTTCATGGAATTTGTCAGGAGGAATTATTTAACAAGAAAGGAGTTTAGCATATGAGTGAACAAATAGCTGCGTTGACGGACATTGTCGGTGCCAGCAACATTTATGGATCGCCGGAAATTTTGGATATATACGCCAAGGACGAAAGTTTCGTCATGCCAATGAAACCTGCATCGGTGGTTAAAGTCAATAATGCTCAAGAGGTGCAAAAAATAGTTCAGTGGGCCAACCAAACCAACACCCCTCTGATACCGGTGAGTTCTGGAGGGCCGCACTTCCGCGGTGATACTGTGCCCAGCGTGCCTGAAGCAATCATCGTGGATCTGAGCGGAATGAAAAAAATAGAATTTAACCGCGTGCACAGAATAGCTTATGTTGAGCCGGGCGTAACTTATGGGGAGCTGCAAGCAGCACTAGCCAAGGAAGGTATGCGGCTTCCGACCGCTTTAGCTCCGCGAGCAACCAAGTCGGTCATCGCCAGTGTTCTGGAAGTAGAACCCAGGTTAAACCCGCATACCCAATGGAATTACGCTGAACCGTTGCGCTGCCTGGAGGTGGTTTGGGGAGACGGGAACAAAATGTTTACCGGAAGTGCGGCCAATGGTCCCGCTGATTTGGAAAAACAACGGGCGAATGACTGCTGGCAACATTTTGCCTATGGGCCGGGTCAAGTCGACTACTTCAGGTTCGTTACACAAGCCCAGGGAAGCATGGGTATTGTAACCTGGGCGTCCCTGCGCTGTGAGTTACTGCCGCAAATACACAACCTTCATTTTGTTCCGGCTGAAAAAGAAGCGGACTTAATAGATTTTGTTTACCGCATACTAAAGCTTCGGTTCGCCGATGAGTTTTTAATTTTGGACGCTGCTTATCTGGCCTCCTTGCTTGGCGAAAACGCCGATCAGATCAAAGAATTGAAGAGCCTGTTGCCATCTTGGGTGATATTGGTTGCCGTGGCAGGACGTTCCTCCATATTACCAGAGGAAAGAGTCTATGCCCAGACGCAGGATATCGCAGAAATTGCCCAGCAGTTCGGTTTGAAGTTTTTACCATCGGTGCCGGGGGCGAATGGCGCAAAAGTACTGGAAACCATCCTTAACCCCTCCAAAGAGCCATATTTCAAACAACGCGCCAAGGGTGCTTCCCAAGATTTATTCTTTGTCACTACCCTGGACAAGACGCCGAAATTCATAGCAGCCATGAACGTATTAGCAGAAGAAGCAGGCGTGTCTCCCAATGACATTGGTGTCTACATCCAGCCTCAACATGCGGGCACATCCGTTCACTGCGAATTCAGTCTGCCTTACGATCCGGCCAACTCCAGAGAAGTAGCCCAAATAAAGAAGCTCTATGCCAAGGCCAGTCAAGAGTTTTGTGATGCAGGGGCATTTTTTGCCCGACCCTATGGTATTTGGTCAAAGATACAATTCAACAAAGATGCCCAGGCGACCATTACTCTGAAAAAAATCAAGGAAATATTCGATCCTAACGGGATTATGAACCCGGGCAAGCTTTGCAATTATTAAGAGTGAGGAGGTAAACAAATGGCACTGCAAGATTTCCGGCTCATGATGGAACGGTGTAGTTCATGCTCATACTGCAAATGGGTTCCATTAGACAAGGTAAAAAGCAATAGATTCGCAGAAGGTTGTCCCAGTGTGGCCTATAACCATTTTAACGCCTATTCGGCGCGTGGCCGGTTCCAATTTGCCTTCGACCTGTTGGAGGGTATTACTGAATATACTGACAAAGCGGTGGAGGTTATCAACGCATGCATGACTTGCGGGGCATGCGATGTATCCTGCAAGATCTGCCGTTATAACTTGGAACCGCTAGAGCATCATATCGAATTGAAAACCGATACGGTTGAAAAAGGTTATGAACTGCCCCAACTGAAAGCTGTAATAGAAAACCTTAAAAAAGAAGGGACTATGCAAATAAACAAGGTCAAAGCAGACCGGGGCGCGTGGGCTGAGGGCCTGAAAGTAAAGGACCTGTCCAAGGAAAAAGCGGAAGTAATGTTTTTTGCCGGCTGCCGCTACAGTTATGATAAGAATTTATGGAAGGTGCCCCGGGCAGCAGTGGAGATTCTGATTAAGGCCGGAGTTGATCTAGGCATATTCGGTAAAAACGAAAACTGCTGCGCAGGCCGGGCAAATTCGATGGGATACCGCGCGGTATTCAATGAAGTTGCGGATAGTAATTTGAAGGCTTGGCAGGCTGCCGGAGTGAAAACTATAGTAACCTCCTGCTCCGACTGCTATCACTCATTAAAGCGTCTTTATACCAAAAAGGGATCCTCGATAAAAGTATTGCACACCTTAGAGTATCTTGATCAACTGATTAAAGAAGGAAAGATTCAGTTCACCAAACAGGTGCCGCTCACGGTTACCTATCATGATCCCTGCCATCTGGGAAGGCAAGGTGAGGAGTACATCCCTTGGGAAGGAACGGAAAAGAAAATCAGGGGACAGATCATCACCTGGGAGCCCAGGAAGCCTAGATATAACGGAGCATATGGTATTTATGACGCCCCTCGTGACGTGCTTAATAGCATACCCGGAGTGAAGTTGGTTGAAATGGAAAGAATTAGAGAATATGCATGGTGCTGCGGCGCCGGCGGCGGATGCAGCGACGCCTATCCGGATTTTGCAGCCTGGACCGCGGGAGAAAGAATTACCGAGGCCAAGGCCACCGGAGCGGAAGCAATAGTCACCGCCTGCCCCTGGTGTGAGCAGAGCTTCACATACGCTGTCGGTGAAGACGGGGTTAAGATGAAGGTATACGATATTGTTGAACTTGTTCAGCAGGCATTATAAGAGGAGGGATGGAAATGGCGCTAGCAAAAGATGTATACCAGGCATTTGAGGCCATCGTAGGCCCTCAATATATATCTGATGATCCAGGCATACTGGGCTCGTACTCCCAGGTCATGTCACAGAGTTCTGTTCATCTTGGCCCGGCTTACAGAGTGCGTACCCCCCAACCCGCTGCAGTTTTACTGCCCGGGAGTACCGAGGAAGTTCAGAAAATAATTCAATTATGCAACAAATATAAAATTAAGTTCAAGCCTTCTACTACATTCTGGTCGGGGATGGGATACCCCGGTCAGGATGGGGCAATACAAATGGATATGAGGCGCATGAACTCCGTTGAGATCGATGAGAAGAACCAGTTTGCGATAATCGAGCCCTACGTCACCGGAGCAACCCTCCAAGCCGAAGCCATGAAATATGGTTTGAACGCCAGTATCATCGGGGCGGGAAGCAGTTGCTCGGTTTTGGCGGGGGTTGCCAGTCATACCAGTATGGGCGCCTATGCCACTGCCCAGGGTAATGGTCAAGAATGCATGCTCGGAGTGGAATGGGTCATGCCCACCGGCGAAATTTTAAGAACCGGATCTTTAGGTTCCGGGGCTGGCTGGTTTTGCGGAGAAGGGCCTGGGCCCAGCGCCAGAGGACTTTTTAGAGGGAATATAGGTATGCAGGGGTCCCTGGGCGTAGTGACTAAAATGGCCGTAAGATTGTTCCCCTGGCCAGGGCCGACCTATTTGCCGACGACAGGGACGGCCCCGGCGTACAAAGCTGTGCTGCCGGACAATTTTAAATGTTATACCTTGTGTTTTCCCAACTGGAAGGCCTGGGCGGATGCTCTTATGCTGATGTACGACAATGAAGTGGCTTACTGCGGGCATAGACAGTTCGTGATGTTCGGCAGTGATCTGAAGGTGCCTATGCTCAAGATACTGACCGATCCCAGCAAGCAGCTTTGCGATATTGAAGAACTGGAAAAGGATCCTGAGATACAAAAACTTAACCAGGAAATGGACAAAGAGGTTCAGATCACCATTGCCGGTATGACCAAAAGGGACATGGAGTATAAAGAGAAAGTAATTGATAAAATACTGGAAGCAACCGGAGGTTGGAAAGCAAGCTTAATGCTTGAGCCGGATATGATGGCCTTTACTCTGCTATACTTTATCCGCATGGGTCATAAAAACCTGAACTACACCATGGGCGGCGGCTACGAAGGCAATTTCGGAATGATTGAACAGCCCTATTTCGGAGCGTCCAGAGTGGAAACAGCAAAAAATTTCAAGCTTGAGTGGGAAAATAAAAGCACCGCATTTGTAGCCAACGGCGGCGATACCTGCATGCTGGCCATGGGCCAGATAGGCGGCGGCGGCAACACCGGTTGGGAGGCTTTCGTAAACTTTGATCCGGCCGATGAAGAATCATGTAAGGGAACATTTGAATATTTTGAAGCCGCGAACAAATTTATCAGGGAAAACAACATGGGTCCGGACATGGGGAGAATGTGCGCTGATTGCAGGGGGATAGACGGCTACGAGATATCCCAGGAGGGCCAAAACGCCCTTTATTCAGCTAACCCCCAGCCACTGGGTATGACCTACCAGTGGAAAATAAGGGAAGCGTTAAATCCCAATCATTTAACTGATAGCTATTGGAGAACCCTGGACCCGGCTTTAGTAAAGTAACAAAGGGCAGATTTGCTGGTAGGATCAAGCAACTGTATGCCATCATAGATGGCATACAGTTGCAGCAAGCTTGTTTAATCTTTATAGGTGTGTATCATAAGACGTAAATAGATGGTTCTGCAGAGGGGGATGTTGGGATGGAGAAATTAAGGGAGAGGTATGTAAAGTTTTCTGTATCCGAAGGTAGACTATCTGTTGCACGTTTTCCATTGACGTATAAATGTTGGGAGGGATTACTGGAAACCAGAAAAACTTTCTTGAACAAGGGAAGTTTAGGAAAAATTGATAGCCCCTACTTAGAGCCGGAAGTAGCTGAGTCTTGGATCAGATCCCATGAGAACGGGGTCAACCCATTTACTGAAAGTCCACGAAGGTTAATGAGGTCTGAAGAATATACTAAATTACTAAAAAGAGAGCAACGGTTGATTAATATCGGTACAGCCATTTTTAAAAAATTCGAAGGTCTGATGAACGAATTCGGAGTATCATTCGATTTGGATGATGCAAATGGGGTGAATTTATTAACTGTTGGAACTCCGTTAATGAAAGAATGGTATTGGGATGAAAAAATACTAGGAACCTGCACCATCGCGTTATGCAAGCGTCATAAAAAACCAGTGCTGTTGTATAGTTGGGAGAACTATATTGAAGAATTGGTATCTGCAGACAAAGTTGCTTCAACGGCTCCAGTCTTTGACACAAATGGGGATATAGTATGCTTTTTGACTATTCGAAGGCCTTTAATAAAGGAGCCATGGGAAATCAGATTTCAAATGCTCTGCTTGCACATGCTAGAAAGTGTAATTTCAATGGCTGTGTTATTTGAAAATCAATTAAACTTAATTAATATTAATAACTGTTATGAGCATACCAGTAAACAGCTTAAAAATGCTGAAAATACACTATCTGCGACCAATACGTTTTTAAATACTGTTGTGAGTTCTATTGATGAAGGAGTTTTAATCATAGATCATACTGGCAAAATAATAGGCATAAATAAAGAAGGTAACCGGATATTTAAACAACGATGGGAAGGTATAGCAAATAGAAACATTGGTGAATTCCTGGTTAATCCATCTCCGATAATGGACTTGCTGGAAAGAGGGGAAGAAGCGAGCCTGGAAGAAGCTCTACGTTTAGATAATGATGAAATGCCCTATAAGATAAAAATTAGGCCAGCATTTGATCAAAGTAACCAAAAAAATTATGGAGCAATTTTAATCATTAATCAATCAAAAAAAGGCTATTCCATGGTTAAAAACAAAATAGGGACACCAGCAATATACACCTTCGACAACCTGATCGGTGAAAGCAAAGAATTTAAGCAGGCTATAACCATCGGACAGCGCTTTGCTAAATCAGCTGAAAATATTTTGTTGTGTGGGGAAAGCGGTACCGGCAAAGAGCTTTTTGCCCAGGCTATTCACAACAGCTATCGTCCCTGGGGACCGTTCATAGCCGTAAACTGCGCAGCCGTTCCCAAAAATTTAATCGAAAGTGAGCTGTTCGGTTATGAGGCCGGCAGTTTTACTGGTGCGGATCGTGGAGGGAAAGTGGGTAAAATCGAATTAGCCAATGGGGGAACTCTCTTTCTGGATGAGATCGGAGATATGCCGCTAGAAATTCAGGCTGTATTGTTAAGAGTGCTGGAGGACAAGCAGGTTATGCGCATAGGTGGTCAATGTAATCATAAAGTTGATTTTAAAGTCATAGCTGCTACAAATAAGAATTTATTTAAACTAATGAAAGAAATTCTTTTCCGGGAAGACTTGTATTTCCGCCTTTCGGTCTTATCCATAAACCTACCTTCTCTTCGTGAAAGAGGGAAGGACAAGGAGATCTTAAGCAATTACTTTGTTAAGAAATATTGTGCCAAGTTAGGTCGAGAGGCAATGCAGATAAGCCCAGCAGCATTAAAAAAAATCAATGACTATGATTGGCCAGGGAATATTAGGCAGTTAGAAAATGCTATGATTTATGCGGTTCAAATTTCATCTGGAGAAGTCATCAAACTCGAAGATTTGCCAGAATATATATTGTTAGATAACCCCGAACAATTTGAGGAAGCCATAAACCCCGAGAAAAGGCCACTATCTTTTAAAGAAAGTGAAAAGCTTCTAATAGAAAATGCTATTGTTAAAGCCAAATATGATGTGGCTGTTGCAGCAACAATGCTAAATATAAGCAAGTCTACTGTTTACAGAAAGTTGAAAGAGTACAATATCGAATATTAAAAATAATATATTTACATTAGGGGGACGGGTTTAACTTATCAGACCAAATCCGTTCCCTCCCTTAATAAATATTATGATCGACTGCATCTTGATTAAGGGATTCTTCTCCCGGGTCAAGTTCTTCTGGTGAAGCATTCGGAATTCTGGATTCGTGGCTAGAATCGTTATCATTGACATGAACAAACCATGCCGCAGACGTCTGCGACCTCGCCGACTAATCCGGTCTTGCCCTTATGCTTGCCGGAACTGTTTTCAATAAGGTTCAAACCAGCCAGCTTCTGGATCTGACGCGACGATAATATATACGTCTTGTTGTGATTCTGGCTTATGCATTGCATCCACTGCGCCAGTCTTGCATAATCTGCTGCCGTGTTACTGAATTAAGCAGCTTGGATACCTCTATACCCCTGTAGCCATTCTGCCCCCTTATTTAGCTCCATGGGACATCTCACGGGGCTTCTTTTTCAAATCATCGGTTCAAGAGAGGACTGGAAGCGATAGCCTCCTTAATTCCTCATAAAGCGAAAGCTTCCGGATACGATTACCTGATTGTTATCATCCCAAATGTGGGATTCAATATAACCACCCGCTTGATCTCCCAGGGTTTGTGCCTGTACTCTAAGACCGCCGTCCGAAACAGGCGCTAACAGGAAGAGATTTACACTGTAATGGATTGGAATCTCCCCTCTTGATGCCACAGTCTTGGCAGTGGCGAAAGCCGCCACATCACAGACCAGGTATAAGATTTTCTGATCCACCTCGCCCCATTTATTTAAGAACTTTTCCTCGATCTCAAAATACATTTCGCAGAAGCCCCTGGTTAGATGAAGAAATCTCAGTTCTAAATACTTGAATAATTCTGAGTTTGCCATCTCACGAATAATTTCTTGATAATTCTCTTCCATAGCGCCCTCCCTTTCATCTCAACTTTGTGAAGCGTATATTATCATTACTAACCACGTCTTAAATAGATGAAACTTCCTTAGCCACGTAAAAATATCTTCTTATGTTTATTTTGGTAAAGTATTTTAACTAATAGTGACAATACAACTTTCATTGCTCTATCCATGTTTATTAGCAATAAACATGCCAACGTTTTCTCGAGTAGTAAGTGCCTTTTTATTGGATTGATATCCCATTTAAAAAACTTTTATTCGGCTTCTGAGATAGTTGCTAAATTTCCCCCACTCTCTTATAAGGGCCTCCCTTTTCCCTAACATTCCTCAGCTGGTTACCCCTCTTTGAATTTAAAGAATACGCAGTCCAAGATTTTAATCGTAGGGGTTTTAAGTATTTTTAAATCATAGAAGAAAAATAATGTAAGGCATGATTTGTTGGTTCTTCATAAGTTTATGGTTATAAGTTAAAGGTTGAACAAATAGAGAGCTAATACGTTTTTCCCATCAATTTTTTGAGTTTTCAGTTAAAATCCTCTTATCTTCGGATTTCATACAGAATGACAAAGTGCTAAAAATTTATTAAAAATTCTTAATTTGATAAAAAATGTGTTTGCTTATCATATGAAAAGTGCAAAAAGGCTTGATATATAAGGCTTCAACCGCCCTCTTTTTTTGGCATATATTTTGCAAAGTCAATCTAAGCAGGCGGGATTATTAAATAAAAATTACATTTTTCCTTAGAAGCTATCTCTTAATATTGCATTAGGTGAGGAGGGAACGAAGATTGTATAACTTAGTTGATTAATAAAGTGGTTAACATAACTGTAATTAGCAAGAAAACAATGTACCTAGTGAATTGGCATCTAAAGGAAAATGATATTTTAAGTAATCGTTTTTTATCAGGGGGGTAAATATATATATGAAAAGTCCTAGTTTTGGAGTATTAGAAGGGTATAAAGTGGTCCATGCGACGCAATCTCTCGCAGGCCCCTTTGCTGCAGCGCTAATGGCTGATTGGGGAGCAGACTGTGTTTGGATCGAAAACCCTACTACGCGTGATATATTGCGGTGGAGGACAAACATGATTGAGCAGGACCGCCGCAACCAACGCAGTATTTTACTCGACATCCCTTCACCTGAAGGCCGTAAAATATTTTTTACATTAATTAAGGATGCTCATATATTTATCGAAAGTTCCAAGGGTGGTCAATGGGCGGAATGGGGTCTTACCGACGAAGTTTTGTGGGAACAAAATGCAGCTCTAGTCATTGTCCATTGTTCGGGTTACGGGCAAGATGGAATACCGGAATATGTGAGACGCCCCAGTTATGATCCGGTTGCGCAGGCATTCAGTGGATTTTTGGCGCTGCAGGGTGATGATCACTCAGGTCCGATAATGGGATCGCCTCAACTTGGCGATTCTTTTATGAGTTTAATAGCCGCTGCTTCTGCCTTGGCTGCGCTGAATAAAGCCCAAAAGACCGGGAGGGGCGAAAGCATCGATGTTGCTCAATATGAATGTTTATTACGTATCCAGCAGGGATATCCTGCGGAGTACCTTAACACAGGCGAACAATTTCCTCGTCAAGGAGCCAAGGCTAAATGGGTGGTGGGCTTCGGGGCTTATACTTGCAAAGATGGAGAGCAAGTATTTATAGTATGTGCGGGTGGCGGGGTATTAAAAAGAGCAATTATCGAATTTGGTTTGGATTATGGATCAGAGTTATTCCCTAAGTGTATTTCCAATGTATTTCCTGGTACGCTTGGAGCACCAGTCTTTGAGGCGGCAATAGAAGCATACTGTATGGCGAGAACTGCCAAAGAAGTTGATGAACGCCTTAATAGCGTGGGCGTTCCCTGTTCTTTGATCAATGAATATAGACATTTGCCAGATAATCCGCAATATTTAGCCAGGGAGACTATTACGGATTGGGAGACTATTGCCGGAGAAAAGTTTAAAGGTGTTAATATTATCCCCCGGTTTAAAAATTTCCCCGGGAAAATCCTGCGGGGAGCTCCAAGCAGCGGGTATGATAATGAAGCCATTTTATCTGAGTTAGGCTATTCAGTTGAAGAGCTTAAGAAATTGTATGAGAAAAAAGTTATAACAAAAGCTCAGGTTTAAAAGCTCTTTGAAGTTGCAGGTCTGGCGCTGATTGTGATAACGCTTAGTTGCAATATCGAATATTAATAAGCAATCTTTAGTATTAGAAGGGGACGGGGTTAACTCAAAGGGAAACCGTCCCCCTAATTCGACCTCATGACCTGCTGGATGACATCCCGGAACATGTCCTTGATAGCCTCCATCACTTGTGTTGTGCTGGTAAACTGTTGACTTGGACATAAGACTTTAGTAAATCAGCGGGCACGTTACTCATTAAAAAACATCCTTCCCACATCTGAATTCATCATCGGAATTCTCGCCTGAAAGGATGTTTTTAAACTATTTACATAATTTTTGATGGGGTCTTCCACTAAAAACTAAAATATATCTTATTGCGTATGTTTTTTGTATGGTCCAAGCTTGACTATATCACGGCACAATTTGGAAAAGGTTTCATTAAAATGTGGGCCTTCCATTTCCTTAGGCCAGAACGCTTGAAATCTGCCTTGTTCAATTCCCATATTGAAAAGATATTCGCTGAAAGCCCGGTGTTTCTTCTTATCATATTCAAAATTGCTGCCATAAGGGCAGTCTTTACTTGTGCAGCCTGCAACCAAAACTCCATCAATGCCATTTTCAAAGCACCGCAGCAAAAATAAAGGATCAATTTTGCCGCTGCATTTTACGTTCTGAGTTCTGATCCTGACCAGGGTGTTAAGACCGGCCAGGTCGGCGGCGGCGTATATGCACCAGTTGCACGTGAATACGATTAGTTTAGGCTGGTAGCCATGGTTCTCTTCAGACACTGTATATCCACCTCCGCTATCGATTGATCATTCGTACATTGCATGAGTTTAGGAACTGCTACCATGGCTTTTATCTCAGTACCAAAATAATGCCTAAAGGAGATAATTAGCCTCAAGATATTATAGAATGTCTTTGCGGCTATTCAAAAATATTCAAGATTGTTCCCAAACTTTATCTCTTGGATAAAGAACACGTCCCCCTATGTGGCTGCGTTTATCCTGATTCTTAACCCATTTGCGGTAACTCCCATTCCCCAAACAGGTTATTATTACATATTCCGCTGAATTATTAATGACGACAATAGATATTCCGGTATATTCTATTTCAGTGCAGTTTCCCAAGCTGCTGGGACGCACATCAATCACATTTCCATGACGGGCAATCTCTTTTAATAAATTTTCTATTGTCTCACTGGAGGTCGTATAATCAAACAATCTTTCACGGTATCTCTTTATTGCGTGTTTGGTTACGCTTATGTTCATAAATAACCTCAATATAATTTGGTAATCGATATTCCGCCTAGTCGGGAGCAGAGATTAATAATACAATGGGAGATGATCTTGGTACTTGTAATACAGATCAAAAGTTTTAAATATGGTGAGCTTTTCATAATCGAATGAGGAATCGGAATAACCGATTCCTCATTCGATTTAATTGTATTGATTCCATTTTAACTACTGATTGAGTCCTACTGTCTGTTCTTTATATCTTGTTCATTATACCTTCCCAGGTGCTAATTTTCCCGGGATCTCCGCTCTCCTGAGCGTACCATTGGGTGGTAACGGTCTTCGCTTTAGTATAGAACTTAACTCCGTCTTTACCTAATACATGAAGATCTCCAAAGAATGACCTCTTTTGCCCGGAGAAGGGGAAGTATGAAATCGGAACCGGAATACCGACGTTGATTCCTACCATTCCGCCATCGGTTCTTAAAGCAAATTCGCGTGCCATCTTACCATCCCTGGTAAAAATAGCCGAACCATTGGCAAATTCGTTGGCGTTCATGATGGCCAAACCTTCTTCAAAATCTTTGACCCGTTTGATATGGGTTACCGGGCCAAATATCTCCTGATCGCCGCAACTCATTCCCGGTGTTACATGATCGAAAATGGTGGGGCCTAAGAAATGTCCCTTTTCAAAACCTGGAACAACAATTTTTCTTCCATCCAGAACCAACTTGGCGCCTTCTTTGACGGACGTATCAATCCATCCGGTTACAAATTGTTTATGATCCTCAGATACCACCGGCCCTAATTCGGTTTTGCGATCATATGCGCATCCGACGATACGTTCCTGGGCAAACCTCTTCATTATTTCTACAAACTCATCTGCAATTGCTTCTTCCACGCATAATGCCGGCAGAGCCATGCAGCGCATTCCCGCGCAGCCATAGGTGGAATTGATGATTCTGCGCGCAGCTTGTTCCAGAGGAGCGTCTCTCAGCACCAGAGCGTGGTTTTTGGCTTCGGTAAGACACTGTACTCTCTTGCCATGTGCAGCCGCAGTTGAATAGACGTGCAGGCCTACTGAAGTTGAGCCGACAAATGTAATGCCTTGCACATCCGGGTGGGTTAAAAGAATATCTGCTTCTTGACGGCTGCAGGTCACCCAGTTGATAACGCCTTTGGGTAAACCGGCTTCGATGGCCAGTTCAAGTATCCGACGGCTGGTCATGGGGGTCATGCTGGCGGCTTTCATTACAGCGGTGTTGCCGCAGGTAATGCAGAAGGGTGCCATCCAGCCCCATGGAATCATGGCGGGGAAGTTAAACGGGCAAATAAAACCAAATACACCTATGGGCATGCGATATTCTGAGGTATCAAAACCATCACTGGCCTGCATCAGTGCATCACCCATCATTAAATAGGGGGTAGCCATGCCACACTCGAAAGCCTCTATAACCTTCAGAATGTCCCCTCTGGCTTCGTCCCAATTTTTACCCAGTTCTTGGCTGCATAGCATCGTAAGTTCGTCCAGATGTTCTTCAACTTTATTTCTGATTTGCAAGGCTACAGCTATGCGCTTTTGGACCGGCGTATGTGACCAAGCAGGAAATGCAGCTTTAGCCGCAGCGATAGCTTCTTCTACTTCACTCTTAGTACAACATGGAGTCTCCGCAATTATCTCGCCTGTACTGGAGTCAGTAATGGGCATATATTTTGCTGTCTCTGAAACTCTCCATTCATTGTCGATACAAAACGTTAATCTTTGAATAGACATGGTAATCCTCCCTTAATAAACTTAATTTTTCTTCCGATAACTCTTGTTATCACAGTATTTCATTTTGTTAACGAAGATTGTTTCTCTTGAATATTACATCTTTGTGTAATTATGGGTTTGAGTGAGTAACAT
>Ga0228535_1001091_pt1 | contig 50657 bp, 50 predicted proteins | sample SJ1metagenome_FD_168457 | JGI IMG/M metagenome (GOLD analysis project Ga0228535, IMG submission 168457) | Enriched culture of PCE-dechlorinating microbial communities from Ithaca, New York, USA - SJ1 | ecosystem: Engineered > Modeled > Simulated communities (microbial... > Unclassified | place... | reverse complement strand
TCTGCTCCGAAGGGATAGACTTCGACGGCCACGAGGTGGACTGGGACGAAATGATGTCGCGGCAGAAGATGTACGGCAGGCAGGAAGCCGAAGCCCTGGCCCACTACCACGAACACGGCGCATGCCGGGGAGGGGAGCGATGAAAGAACTGACCATAGCCGAACGCTGCGCCATACCCCGCCACCCCATGCCCCATCAGGACCCGCTGGAGCGCATCCGCAACTTCAACGAAGTGGCCGTGGGCTGGGACAGGGACACCGCCGTGGAGGAAGCCAGACGCTGCCTGTTGTGCAAGAACCCCCAGTGCGTGGTCAACTGCCCCGCCGAAATCGACATCCCCGGCTTCATCAAAAAGATAGCCGAGGGCCAGTTCCTGGAAGCGGCGCGCATCCTCAGGGCCAGCTCCGCCTTGCCCGCCGTGTGCGGCAGGGTCTGCCCCCAGGAGACCCAGTGCGAACTCACCTGCGTCATGGGCAGGAAATACGAGCCCGTAGCCATCGGCCGCCTGGAGCGGTTCGCCAGCGACTACGCCCTGTTCGAGGAAGAACTGCCGGTACCCGAGCCCGCCCCCCCCACGGGGAAACGGGTGGCCGTGGTGGGCGCCGGACCGGCCGGCATCACCGTGGCCGGCGACCTCATCAAGATGGGGCACGACGTAACGCTGTTCGAGGCCCTGCACCAGCCTGGCGGGGTTCTGGTGTACGGCATCCCGGAATTCCGGCTGCCCAAGGAAATCGTCCGTCTCGAACTGGACGTCATCCGGACACTGGGGGTCAAGCTGGTCACCAACTTCGTGGTGGGCCGCACGGCAACGGTGGACGAACTGCTGGAGGAATACGACGCCGTATTCCTCGGCAACGGCGCGGGAGCGCCCAGCTTCCTCAACATCCCGGGCGAGAACCTGAACGGGGTCTACTCGGCCAGCGAATACCTGACCCGCTGCAACCTGATGAAGGCGTACCAGTTCCCGACCCACACCACCCCGGTCGCCAAGGGGAAGAAGGTGGCGGTGCTGGGCGGGGGCAACGTGGCCATGGACGCGGTGCGCATGTCCCTGCGGCTGGGGGCCGACGAAGGGCACATCCTCTACCGCCGCAGCCGCACGGAGATGCCTGCCCGCATCGAAGAGATCGAGAACGCCGAGGAAGAAGGGGTGAAATTCAACTACCTGGTCAACCCGGTGCGCTTCATCGGCAACGACACCAACTGGGTCACCGGGGTGGAATGCCTGCGCATGGAACTGGGGGAACCGGACGCCTCGGGCCGGCGCCGTCCCATCCCCATCAAGGGCTCCGAGTTCATCGTGGACGTGGACACGGTGGTGGTTGCCATCGGCCAGAACGCCAACCCCATCGTGGCCTCCACGGCCACGGGAGTGGAGACCAACGAACGGGGGTACTTCATCGCCGACGACGACGGCCGCTGCACCAAGCCGGGGGTGTTTGCCGGGGGCGACATCGTCACCGGCGCGGCCACGGTCATCCTGGCCATCGGCGCGGGCAAGAAGGCCGCACGCGCCATCCACGACTACCTCAATGACGGAAAGTGGCCGGACACCATCGGGAAATAGACTGCGATACGCTGAACAGTCGAAGAGTACACCAAGAGGTTTTTGCGTGGAGACGTTGCATGCACCGTTTCAACCGGGTGATGCAGAAGCGGATTGACATATCAGGTGTCGTCTGTAAGAATTCTTGAACAACAGAATACACAACGGTCCGGGTGCTCCCGCGGGAGATAATAGGGAAGAGGGTGAAAACCCCTCACTGCCCCGCAACTGTAAGCGGTGATGAAAGCTGCACGACACGCCACTGATTCCGTCGGGAAGGCGCAGCGAGTAAAGTGACCCGCAAGTCAGGAAACCTGCCCGGCCGACACAGTAGGGAACCTTCGAGGGAGAGGCGCCGCGGCTACCGTGCATCCGGCAACCGGTTCATGAGCCCCGTCTCCCCAAGGGAGACGGGGTTTTTTCATGGCAAAGGTCGTGTTTATCACCGGAGGCGCACGCAGCGGCAAGAGCCGTCTGGCGGAATCCCTCGCGGAAGGGTTCGGCACGCCGCTCTGCTACATCGCCACCGGCGAAGCGCGGGACGAGGAGATGGCTGTTCGGATCGCCGCCCACCGCGCCCGGCGAGGCAACGGCTGGCAGACCGTTGAGGAGCCGATCCGCCTGATGGAGGCACTGAAAGCAGCGGAAGGGCGATTCCAAGCCGTGCTGGTGGACTGCGTAACCCTCTGGCTGACCAATCTTCTCCTTTCCCACGAAGACGCGGACCGGGCACTTGCCGAAGTACAGGCACTGGCTGCGCTCCTGCCCGAACTGACCATCCCGATCGTACTGGTCTCCAATGAAGTGGGGATGGGAATCGTGCCGGACAACTCCCTGGCCAGGTCCTTCCGCGACCTTGCGGGCACGGCCAACCAGACTCTCGCGGCTGCCGCGGACGAGGTATACGTGACGTTTTCAGGAATACCGCTGAAGTTGAAATAGAACCGGACAGGGGTTTCGCAGGGGCAAACACTGTGCTTGCCCTTGCATGTATCAAGGAAACGGGCGATCACGAGGATCGCCCTTACCAATCACCTACATAACAGGACACCAACCATGACCCTTCTCAACGACACGCTGTCGCGCATACGCCCCATTGATCCGGATCTCCTGAAACAGGCGCAGACAAGGCTGGACAACAAGACCAAGCCGCTCGGCTCGTTGGGACGGCTGGAGGAATTCGCCCGGCGCTTTGTCGCCATGGCAGGGTCTCTTGAACCGGATACGGAGAAGAAGGTCATCTTCACCTTTGCCGCGGACCACGGCGTGGTGGAGGAGGGGGTTTCCGCCTTTCCCAAGGATGTAACCCCCCAGATGGTATTCAATTTTCTCCGGGGCGGCGCGGGGATCAACGTGCTGGCAAGGCATGGGGGCATGGATGTCCGGGTGGTGGACATGGGAGTGGATTACGATTTCGGAGCTGTTCCGGGCCTCCTGGATCGAAAGGTTGCGCGGGGGACACGCAATTTCACAAAGGGTCCGGCCATGACCCGGCAGGAAGCGATAGCCGCACTTGAGGTCGGGATCGCGCTGGCAAACGGGTGCCGGGATGAAGGAGTTGCCATGGCAGGGACAGGCGAGATGGGAATCGGCAATACCACCCCAGCGTCCGCCATCATTGCCGCCGTCTCCGGGATGCCGGTCGAACAGGTAACCAGCAGGGGAACGGGAATCAGCGATGCGGCGCTGGTCAACAAGGTCCGCGTCATCGAACAGGGACTTGCCGTCAACAAGCCCGACCCGCTCGACCCCCTTGACGTGTTGGCCAAGGTGGGCGGCCTGGAGATCGCCGGAATTGCCGGGCTCATCATCGGCTGCGCCGCCAACCGGATACCGGTTGTGGTAGACGGTTTCATCTCCACCGCCGGTGCGGTGATCGCCGCCGGCATGCACCCTTCTGTCAAGGAGTACCTGTTCGCCGCCCACGAATCGTTGGAGATCGGGCATCGCTTCATGCTGGACCGGCTGGACGCCGAACCGATCCTCGACCTGAAGATGCGCCTGGGCGAGGGGACCGGCGCGGCCCTGGCCATGGGCCTCATCGAGGCCGGTGTGAAGATACTGAAGGAGATGGCAACGTTCGGGGAAGCAGGAGTATCGAAGGGGGGGAATTGATAACCCCTCCCGGCCCCCCCTTATCAGGGGAGGAGACCAGCTGCTTCCCCCCTGACAAGGGGGGATTGAGGGGGGTTAGAGAACCATGCGCCTCTACATTATCGCCATCCAGTTCCTGACCATCATCCCCCTCCCCTTTTCCGTCCGCTGCGAGGAAAAGGACCTGGGCCGTTCCCTGTCCTTCTTCCCCCTGGCCGGGCTGACCCTGGGCGCGCTTCTGGTCGGCGTGCAGTACCCGCTGTCCGCACTATTGCCGCGCGGGGTTGTCGATCTTCTCCTCATCACGGCCCTGGCGGTGATTACCGGCGTTCTCCATCTGGACGGCGTGGCCGATGTCTGCGACGGGCTGGCCGCCCGCGGCGGCCGGGAAAGGTTCCTGGAGGTGATGAAGGATTCCCGTACCGGCGCGGCCGGAGCGGTCGGACTGATTCTGGTGCTGCTTCTCAAATACCAGGCATTGCTGCACGTGCCCGATGATATGAAACGGCAGGCGCTCTTCTGCTTCCCGATGATGGGACGCTTTGCCATGGCGCAAATGACCGTCGGTTCACGCAACGCACTGAGCAAAGGCCTTGGAACATCCTTTCTGGGAGGGGCCGGGTGGCTGCAGATGCTCGTGGCCACCCTGACCGCCCTTGCCGGCGCCGCGCTGCTGGTCGGAATCCGGGGCGTCTGGCTGTTTGTCGCCTCCTATCTCATGACTTGGACACTGAAGGCGTGGTTTCACCGGAAGATCGGCGGAGTGACCGGCGACGTCATCGGCTGTGCCGGCGAACTGAACGAAATCCTCTGCCTCCTGATGCTGGTGGCGCTTTCGGGAAAGGAAGGCATTGTCCCATGATCTCCAGGACGCGCATCCACCTGATCCGACACGGAGAGACAACCGGGAGCGGAGAATTCCGCTATAACGGCCAGGCGGAGGTTCCCCTGACTCATAGGGGTTTGGACCAGTACCGCACGCTGGCGGAACGCCTGAAAAACACGTCTGCCGCGGCCTGCTACAGCAGCGTTCTCTCCCGCTGCATGGACGGAGCGCGCATCCTGTGCGCGGACCGGGATATTCAGCCCGTCCCGATACCGGAGTTACGGGAGCTGAGCTTCGGGAAGTGGGAAGGTCTTTCCTGGACGGAACTGGAGGAAAGATTTCCGGAAGAATGGCGGGCGCGCATGAACGACTTTGTCAACTACCGGGTTCCGGGCGGGGAAAACCTGCTCGATTTACGGAAACGGGTACTTCCGGCGATAGTGGATATTGTCGAACACCACCAGGGACAAGAAGTCATGGTTGTCGCCCACGGCGGTGTCAACCGCATCATTCTCCTGGAAGCACTCGGAGCCCCCGTATCCTCCATGTTTCGGATTGAGCAGGACTTTGGCTGTCTGAATATCATCGACTACTACGCGGACGGCAATCCGGTGGTGAAGCTGCTGAACGGGTAACGCAATGAAATCTTTCATCATCGCCGCGCCCATGAGCGGGTCGGGCAAGACCACCGTAACCCTGGGCATCATGGAATGCATGAGGAGGAGAGGCCTTTCCGTTGCGCCGTTCAAGGTGGGTCCCGACTTCATCGACCCCGGCTGGCACCGGCTGGTGACCGGCAGGGCGTCGGTAAACCTGGACGGATGGATGTGCCCGGAAGGATTCGTTCGACAGACCTTCGCCCTGCATGCCGAGGGGTGCGACCTGGCCGTGATCGAGGGGGTCATGGGACTGTTCGACGGCATCAATGGTGTCTCCGACGCGGGGAGCACAGCCCAGATCGCCCGGTTCCTCGACACGCCGGTGGTCCTGGTGGTGGACGCCAAGAGCCAGGCCCGCAGTGCCGCGGCCCTGGTACGGGGTTTCTCCCGCTTCGACCCGGAGGTGCGTGTCGCAGGGGTGATCTTCAATAACGTGGGGAGCGGCAACCACGGCAGGATCTTGCGGGAAGCGATGAGTTCCGCCGTCCCGGAGGCACGGATCTTCGGATGTATCCCCCGCGACGAACGTCTCCGCATCCCGTCCCGCCACCTGGGGCTGGTCACTGCGGACGAGAACCCGCTGCCGGACGACTTCCTGGATTGCCTGTCTTCGGTAATCGAAGAGCATGTGGACCTGGAGGGAATCCTTGGAATAAGTGACATAAGGGGTCAGGTCTACACTTTTCACAAAGATGACGTAAAAAGTGTAGACCTGACCCCAATCGCCGTTGCCCGGGACGCGGCCTTCTGCTTCCTCTACGAGGACAACCTGCGGCTGCTGCGGGAAGCCGGCGCCGAGATCGTGGAATTCTCGCCCCTCGCGGATTCGAGCCTCCCCGAAAGGATCGGCGGCATCTACCTCCCCGGCGGCTATCCGGAGTTGTTTACCGATGCACTGGTCTCAAACAGAGGCATGATGGAGGGAATCCGAGCGGCCATTGAAAAGGGGATGCCGGTGTATGCGGAATGCGGCGGGTTCATCTACCTGACGGAGAATCTCGTCGGCGTCTTTCCGGTCTCCACCCGCATGCTGCCGCGCCGGAAGGCGCTTGGCTACCGGGAGGTGGAACTGACCGCGGACACCCCTATCGGGCCGGCGGGGACCGTCGCACGGGGCCACGAGTTCCACTACTCGGAGATGGACGAAATGCCGGACACGATCGAACGCCTCTACCGGGTGCGAAAAAACGGCCTCGAACTGGGGTTCGAGGGGTTCCGGCACCGGAACTGCCTGGCATCCTACATCCATCTCCATTTCGGCAGCTGCCCGGAGATGGCGTCGGCATTCGCGGAAAGGTGCAGGCACTATCTCGGACACTCCTGCCCCTGAAAAGTCTATCCAATCATCTCACGGGAGAGAACCATGAAGATACCGTTTCTCATTACCGCGCTGCTGCTTTTCGCCTCCCCTGCCCACGCCATGCACATCTCCGAGGGGATACTGCCGCTCCCCTGGGCCGTCGCGTGGTACGCGCTCGCCATCCCCTTCGTGGCGATGGGGATCCGACAGGTGAACCGGATGTCCCGCCGGGACCTTTCCTTCAAGCCGCTGGCCGGACTGATGGCGGCGGTGGTCTTCATCATCTCCTGCATGCCGGTGCCGGTTCCGATCGCGGGAACCTGCTCCCATCCGTGCGGCACCGGGATGGCCGCGATCCTGCTGGGCCCCTTCGTCAGTTCCCTGATTGCGGCAATCGCTCTCCTTTTCCAGGCTCTGTTCCTCTCCCATGGCGGCCTTTCCACCTGGGGGGCGAATGTCTTTTCCATGGGTGTCGTCGGTTCCATCGCCGGATACTTCACCTTCAAGGGGTTGCGCGCCATGGGTGTCCCGCTGGCGCCGGCGGCGTTCTTCGCCGGGCTTCAGGCCGACTGGGCAACCTATCTGGTGACCTCCGTGGAACTGGCTTCCGGCATCAGGGGAAGCGAACCCTTCCTGCCGCTGCTGGAGAAGATCCTGCTCGCCTTCGTCCCGACCCAGCTTCCCCTCGGAATCCTGGAGGGGGCAATGACCGCCGGCATGGTGATGCTTCTCTACCGCAAAAGGCCTGATATACTGGTTACGATGGGGGTGATGGATGCCGGGGAGGTGAAGGCGAATGGATAGAGAGACGCGCAAAGGGCAAAGGGCACAAGGCACAAGGAAAATCGCAAAAACTCTGGTATATTCTTTTTTCCTTTCGGTTCTCACCCTTTGCCCTTTGCCTTTTGCCTTTTGCCACGACGCCGTTTGCGCCGAGACCTGGCCCGGCGTGGACGAATCCGTTGTGGAAAAGTTCGCGCGGGAACATGGCCGCGAGTCGCGGGAACCGCTCATCAACACCGACCAGGGGGACCTGCTCCTGTTCGCGTTCCTCCTGGCCGGGACCGCCGGCGGCTTTGCCGCGGGATATTTCTGGCGGATGCTCCTGGAAGGGAAGACAAAGGCACAGGGAAGCGGAAAGGAAAAGAAGAAATAGTGCGGCGGGGGAAATGCCCATGATCTGTCCCAAGTGCGCGTTCGACCAGCCCGACGGCGCCGGGGAATGCACGCGGTGCGGGGTGATCTTCGCCAAGATCCATGGCGCGGCGGATGAGCATGTACTGCCCGCACTTTCCCCGACACCCGAAGACGGGATGAGAGGCCATGAAGCGGGTGGAGCCCTCGCCTGGCTGAAAGAGCGCGTCCTGGCGGTGGGGCCGGAAGAGAGCGGGCTGTTGATCGCGGGGCGGGCGCTCGTATACCTGGCGCTGGTTGTCTGGGGAGCGCGCCTGATGACGAGCTCGATTTCCTCCAATTACGTGGGGGAATCCTTTCTTCACCTCATCAATCTCCCCTTCCATGAGGCGGGGCACGTGTTCTTCGCGCCCTTCGGCCGCTTTCTCCAGGTGCTGGGGGGCACGCTCGGCCAGTGGCTGGTTCCGTTCATCGTCCTGTGCGCCTTTGTGGCAAAAGGAAACCCTTTCGGCGGCATGGTGGGCCTCTGGTGGCTCGGGGAAAGCTTTCTGGATATCGCGCCCTACATGGACGACGCGCGGGCCGGGCAACTCATGCTCCTGGGCGGGGTGACCGGAAGCGAGGTGGAAGACTACCACGACTGGGAGGTAATCCTGACCAGGCTCGGCTGGATGCAGCATGACCACCTCATTGCCCGGATATCATTCGGCATCGGCGTCGCGCTCATGCTCCTTTCGTTCGCTTGGGGCGGGTACATCCTGTGGCGGCAGTTCAAAAACACGAGGAATCAGTAAAGGGAGCACACGAGGATCATGCATCATTTCATCCATACCAGCCATATCGACACCGTGCTGTCCCGCATCGACCCGCGCGTCAAGCTCCTGTGCGCCATGGGTCTGCTGCTGATGGTGATCAGCGGAAAGGGTTTCGCCTTTCCCCTGGCAACCGCCGCTCTCTGCATCGCAGTGTGCCTTGTCACCGGCACACGAGTCCGATCCCTTGCCTTCCGCTTTGCCGAACCGCTTTTCATCATGACAATGCTCGTTCTGCTCAAGCTCTTCTTCACCGGGCGGTACCCGCTTTTTTCCATTACCGTCCTCGGCATGGATATCACCGGCTACCGGGACGGCCTGCTGGACGGCCTGCTCATCGCAAGCCGGATTATCGGCGCGGTGGCGGTGGTGAACGCCCTCGCCTTCGCCACGCCGTTCACCGAACTCATGGCTGCACTGTCCTGGCTGAGGGTTCCCCAGTGCTTCATCGAGATAGCACTGTTTGCCTGGCGCTACCTTTTCCTCATCTTTGACGACGCACGGGTAATCTACGGGGCACAGAAGAACCGCCTCGGCTATTCCGGCTACCGCAGGGGCCTGCGCTCCTTCGGCGCCCTTGCCGGCTCACTTGTCATCAAGGCTTTCGACAACAGCCGGAACGTCACAACGGCCATGGTGCAGCGCGGATACGACGGATCCATGCCCATGCTTCGGCACAAGCCGTTCCGCACGACGGAGGTGGCGGCCTCCCTGACATTCATCATCTTCATGGGCCTTCTCTGGAAGGTCTGAAATACAATGCGCAGAAAAAGGTTTTCGTGAACATACCACGGCTTTCCGTACACATTGATACCTTCAGCTACCCGGACGGGACCATCGCCCTTTCCGATATCCACATCGACGTGGGACACGGTGAATTCACCGGCATCCTCGGCTCCAACGGCTCGGGCAAGACCACCCTGCTCAAGGTCATGGACGGGCTCATCAAGGACTACAGGGGGAGCGTGCTCCTGGACGGCGAGGATATCCGCGGCCTTTCTCCCACGCACATCTACCGGAAGATGGGCCTGATCTTCCAGAACCCGGACGATCAGCTCTTCGCCCATACCGTCTTCGAGGACACGGCCTTCGGCCCGCGCAACATGGGCTTCGGCGAGGACGAGGTGGCGGAACGCGTCCGTGGGGCGTTGCGGGACGTGGACATGGAGGAGCATTCCGGGAAATCCATCCACCACCTGAGCTTCGGCCAGAAGAAGCGGGTCTGCATCGCCGGGCTCCTGGCCATGGGCCACGAAATCCTCCTCCTGGACGAACCGACCGCCGGGCTCGACCCCATGGGCGAATACCGCATGATGGAGCTCCTCACCCGGCTGAATCGGGAAAACGGCGTCACCATCGTCATGGCGACCCACAGCGTGGATCTGGTCCCGCTGTTCCTGCACCGTCTCCATATCCTGAGCAGGGGACGGTTCGTCCGGGGCGGGACTCCGGAGGAGGTCCTGACCGCGCCGGACGAGATGGCCGACGTGAAATTGCGCCTGCCGCACATCGCCGAGCTCATCTTCCGGCTGAAGCATGAAGACGGGCTCCCCTTCGGCCGCATCCCGCTCACGGTCGGTGAGGCGAGGCGGGAAATCATGGAAAAGATGAAAACCTGATGTAACAGGGATGAAGGGGATACAGGGGATGACGACCAAAAACAAGACTAAATAATTTTCAGGTTTTTGACAAAACTGTCTTGCCTGTAAGATTTCATCCCCTGAATCTCCTCCATCCCTGTTATTATTGCTTTTGCTTTTTCCCATTCCCACGTTGATCATTTTCTGTATATCCATGCAAATATAAGGAGTTACCATGAAAACCGCAATCCTTCTCATGGCCCACGGCAGCCGCATCCCCGAGGCCAACGACGCCGTGCATCAAATCGCCGGGATGGTCAAGAACTTCGCCGGGTACGACATCGTCGAGGTGTCGTTCCGCGAGAACCATGCCCCGAACATCCAGCAGGGGATTGACGCCTGCGTGTCCCAAGGAGCGGAGCGCATCCTCCTCGTCCCCTATTTCCTCTACATGGGTGCCCATGTGCAGGAAGACCTTCCCAAGGAGATGGAAGAGGCGCGCCTGCGTCATCCCGGTGTGGAGATGGCCATGGGCAGGCACCTGGGGGTCCACAAGCGGCTCGCCAAGCTGGTCATCGACCGCATCGAGGAGGCCTTCAGCGAAAAGGGGTGGCGCTGATGTCGGTCCACCTGCGGCCGGAAGAGATCGAGGCGGAATCGTTCCGCATCATCGAATCGGAAGTGGGCGCCCATTGCTGGTCACCGCGCCAATGGCCGGTGGTGCGCCGTGCCATCCACACCTGCGCGGATTTCGACTATGCCCGCACCATGGTGCTCTCCGAGGAGTCGGTGGAGCGTGGAGTAGAGGCTCTGCGACGGGGCAGGGGAATCGTCACCGATACCACCATGGCCCTCGCCGGGATCAACAAACGGCTCCTGGAGCGCTTCGACATCAGAACCTCCTGCTTCGTGGCCGATTCCGATGTGGCCGCAGAAGCCGCATGCACGGGAACGACCCGCTCCATCTCCGCCATGCGCAAGGCCGCGCGCGATCCGGGTCTCGGCGTGTTCGTCATCGGCAACGCGCCAACCGCCCTGTTCGAATTGCTGCGACTGGTGCGGGAGGAAGGGCTGCGACCCGAATTGGTGGTCGGGATGCCGGTCGGTTTCGTGGGCGCGGAAGAGAGCAAGGAGGCGCTCATCCGGGAGGCGCCCGTCCTCGGCATCCCCTTCATCACCAACCGCGGCAGAAAGGGCGGCTCCACTGTGGCCGCGGCCGTGATGAACGCATTGTTGCTGCTTGCGAAGGGCGAAAATGAAGCGCAAGGACCTTAGACACGGGTACACCACCGGAGTCTGCGCGGCGGCGGCGGCCAAGGGGGCGGCTCTCATGCTGCGGGACCAGAATTTGCTCCGCGAGGTGGAGATAATTCTACCCCGTGGAGAAACCGCCCGCTTCCCTCTCCACGGACAGTCGTTCACGCTGAACTCCGCCCACTGTTACGTGGTCAAGGACGCCGGGGACGACCCGGACGTGACCCACGGCGCGGAAATCCACGCGGAGGCCATGCTGATCGAGGCATCAGGTGACGGAACCGTCATCATCCGAGGCGGTCCCGGGGTCGGCCGGGTCACGAAACCGGGACTGGCGGTGCCGGTCGGCGAATGGGCCATCAATCCCGTTCCCCGGAGGATGATAACCATGGCGGTCAATGAAGTCCTTTCGCTCCACTGTCCGCTTTTCAACGGCCATTGCGCTCCGGTCGTACCTCAGGTGACCATCGCCATCCCCAACGGCGAGGAACTGGCGAAAAAGACCCTGAATGCCCGTCTCGGCATCATCGGAGGGCTCTCCATCCTCGGCAGCACGGGAATCGTGAAGCCCATCTCCAGCCAGGCATGGACCGACACCATCGATGCATCCATCGATGTGGCCCTGGCCTGCGGCTGCGCCACCCTGGTCATCTCCACCGGCAGAACCAGCGAGTGTGCCGCACAGAGATTTTTTTCACGGGCCGACGGGTCTGCCGAGGGCGCGACACACCGTCCCCCTTGCCACATGCCCCCTCCACCCTCTGCCTCGTGCCCTTTGCCGGAAGAATCCTACATCATGATGGGCGACCATGTGGGGCATACCCTGCGGGCATGCGAGAGCAAGGGCGTCCGGAACGTGGTTCTGGCCGCCCAGTTCGCCAAGCTCCTGAAAATTGCCTGCGGCCATGAACAGACCCACGTTTCATCTTCCAGGCTTGACCTGCGGACCCTGGCGGACTGGCTCAAAGACTCGCCCCGCTTTTCATGCCTGGCGTCGCTCGCTTCACGCTCCGGAACGGCACGCGAGGTCTTCGAGTCAGCCGGCGGCGTCCCGGAATTCGTTTCCCTCGTCCGGGACAGGGCTGTCGCATTCGCGAGCGGCATCGCTCCCGGCCTGCGGGTACAGGTTTTTCTGGCCGGGTATGGTGGTGAAATGGTATATTTCCGATAAAATCAGCGTACGGCGTGCGATGCAATACTCAAAAAAGGGTCAGTGTTTCAGACAGTTCAGGGGGGAGGGAAAATCATGCCGCAGCATAAAATCTACCTGGTAGGCGCGGGCATCGAAGGATGGGAAGGGTTCGGTGCAAAGGCGCTGGAGGTCATCAACTCGGCGGAACTGCTCATCGGTCACCAGCGGCTCTTGGACATATTCCCCGATTTTACGGGAGAAAAAAAGACGTATGGAGACCTCTCCATCATGCTGGATTTTCTCAAGACCACGGAAAAACACGTCGTGGTGCTCAGCTCCGGCGACCCCAATTTTTTCGGCATCGCGCGCTTCCTGTTCCGCAACCTCCCCAAGGAACGCATCGAGATCTTCCCCAACGTCACCAGTGTCCAGTATGCCTTCGCCCGCATCAAGGAGCCGTGGGACGACGCCATCTTCCTCTCCGTCCACGGCCGTGGACTGAAGGGCGCCATCGACCGCATCATCGCATCGGACAAGGCGGCCGTACTCACCGATGAGGTGAACTCCCCGGCGGCAATCGCCCGGGAACTGATCCATCGGGGGGCCGAAGGATACGATGTCCATCTCTGCGAGGACCTGGGGCTCCCCACGGAAAAGTTCACCCGCACGGACGTGAGAAGCCTGGCGGAGATGAAGGCCTCTCCGCTCAACATCCTCATCCTGATCAAGGCGTGGGAACCAACCCTGGAAAACTTCCCGATCATGGGTATCTCCGACGACGAATACGCCACCGCCCGGAAGCTCATCACCAAGCAGGAGATCCGGGCCGTGACCCTGGCCAAGCTCCAGCTCCAGAACGATCTGGTGATGTGGGACATCGGCGCCGGGAGCGGATCGGTAGCCATCGAGGCGGGGAACCTCATGCCCAACGGCAAGGTATTCGCCCTGGAGAAGAATCCCCAGTACCTGTCGTTCATCAGGGAGAACCTGAAGAAATTTTCCGCCAAAAACGTGCTGCTGGTCGAGACCTATGCGCCGGAAGGGATCGACGAACTCCCGAATCCCGACCGGGTCTTCATCGGCGGCTCCGGCGGCATGCTGGAGGATATCATCGATGCGGTCGACCGCCGCCTGAAACCTGACGGGATCATCGTACTCAACGCCGTGACCCTCGATACCCTCACCAAGTCGGTGGAATTCCTGGAAGACCACGGCTATACGGTTGAAGTGAGCTGCGTCAACGTTTCCAAGACCATGGCGCTTACCGAATACAAGATTTTCGAGGCCCACAACCCGGTGTACGTAATCTCCGCGCGGCGAGGCGAGGAATAATGGCGCGCATCTATGCCGTCGGCGTCGGCCCCGGCGATCCCGAACTCCTGACCCGCAAGGCAGAACGGATCCTCCGCCAGGTTCCCGTTATCTGCGCGCCGGCCGCGAGCGCCGGCGACTCCAGCCATGCCCTGTCCATCGTGGAGCCGCTCCTCGACCGCACCCGCCAGGAAGTCATCGTCCGGGTCTTTCCCATGAAAAAGGACCAGGAGGGGCTGGACGAATTCTGGGAAGAGGCGGCCTCGACGGTCCTGACCCATGTCCGCCGGGGAAAGGACGTGGCATTCATAACCATCGGCGATCCGTTCCTCTACTCCACCTTCCTTTACCTGTACCGCATCTTCCGCGAACGGCACCCGGACATCCCCATCGAGGTCGTGCCCGGCGTCTCCAGCATCACCGCGGCGGCCGTGGCTGCCGGGATCCCTCTGGCCGCGGCCTCGGAGCGGATCGCAATCCTCCCCGCCACCTTCGAGGAGGAGAAGCTCCGCCGCACCCTCCTGGATTTCGATACCGTGGTGCTCATGAAGGTCAACCGGGTCTTCGACCGGGTGTATGCCCTGCTCGGGGAACTGGGGCTGGAAGACCGATGCTCCTTTGTCAGCCGGGCCGGCACGGACGAGGAGAAGGTGACCCGTGACCTGGAGTCGCTGGTCGGCAGGAAGCTGGATTATCTGTCGCTGCTCATCGTGAAGAAGTAGTACTCTGTAACGTTTATTCTTTCGAGTCTAACCCCTCCAAACCTCCCTAACCCCCCAGCCCCCTTATCAGGGGGAGCTTACGGGAGGGGAGGCTCAAAGGCTTCCCCCCTGAGAAGGGGGGACTGAGGGGGGTTGGTTTTAAATGTTACATGGTAGTAGTCTCATTTCGGAGGTTTTCGTGTCAAAGGTCCATTTCATCGGCGCAGGTCCCGGCGACCCGGAACTGATCACCGTAAAGGGCGCCCGGCTCCTCGGCGAGGCGGACGTGGTGGTCTACGCCGGGAGCCTGGTGGATCGCGAGCTGGTGCGAGTCCACGCTCCGGGAGCCGAGGTCTACGATTCTTCCTCCATGACCCTGGAGGAGACAACCTCGGTGATTGCGGAAGCCGTACTTGCCGACAGGAAGGTGGCCCGGCTCCATACCGGCGACCCCTCCATCTACGGTGCGATCCAGGAGCAGATGGTCGAACTGGATCGGCTCGGCATCGGCTACGAGGTCGTGCCGGGGGTGACCAGCGCCTGTGCCGCGGCAGCCGCACTGAAACAGGAACTGACCCTGCCGGAGGTCTCCCAGACGGTGATCATCACACGCCTGGCCGGGAGGACACCGGTGCCGGAACGGGAATCCCTCCGTGAAATCGCAAGGACCGGCGCGACTCTCGTCATCTACCTGTCCGCCTCCATGATCGAGCGGGTAGTGGCGGATCTGCTGGAAGGAGCGTACACGCCCGAGACCCCGGCGGCAGTCGTCTTCCGCGCCTCATGGCCGGACGAGCGGATTATCGAGGGGACCCTGGCGGATATCGCCGTCCTGGCGAAAAACGCCGGCATAGAAAAGCAGGCGCTCATCCTGGCGGGTGACGTGCTGAAGGCCCGCCGGCAAGGGCTGAAGGCGAATTCTCGGCTGTACGACGGGGAATTCACCCACGGTTGCCGGAAGGGTATCGTGACCTGACAAACCGAAAGGCATCATGAAAATCGCCATTATCGCCATAACACGCAACGGCGCACGGCTCGGCGCACGGCTCGCCGAAGGGCTGCCCGGTTCCGGACTCTACATCCCGCCGAAGCTGGGCGACCACGTCCGTTGCCCGGCCACGGTTTTCCCGGAATGCCTGAAAGACCTCATGGCCAGGCTCTGGCGCACGGTGGACGGCCTTATCTGCATCATGGCCTCAGGCATCGTGGTGCGGATGATAGCCCCCCACCTGGAAGGGAAGGATCGCGACCCGGCGGTGGTGGTCATGGACGATGCCGGGAAGTTTGCCGTATCGCTTCTCTCCGGTCACCTGGGCGGGGCCAACCAACTGGCGGAAGAGTGCGCCCGCCTCACCGGCGCCACCCCCGTCATCACAACCGCAACCGACGCCAACGGCCTCCCCTCCTTCGACAGCATCGCCAGGGAGCAGGGATGGGCCATCGACGACCTTTCCCGGATCAAGGTCCTGAACTCCCTTCTGCTGGAGGATGCGGAGATCGCCGTCGTCGATCCCACCGGACAGGTGGAGCAGTCCTGTTGCGGCCGGGGAAAGCTGACCTTCCATTCCGATTTTCAGGCCGCGCTCCGAAGCGGCGCACAGGGGTTTCTCTTCGTCACCAACCGCAGACTCCCCCCCCAGGTTCAATCGCCGCGCCTTCTCGTGCTCCACCCGCGCAACCTGGTGCTCGGAATCGGCTGCAACAGCGGCACCTCCGCGGAAGAAATCGAAGAGGTCGTCCGTACCAATCTGAAGCGTCTGTTTCTCTCCATCAAGAGCGTCCGCTCCATTGCCACGGCAGCGGCAAAACGGGACGAGCCGGGGCTTCTGGCGATAGCGGAAAAGTACGACCTCCCTGTCGTATTCTACGAAAGCGGCGAGTTGAACGCCATCCGGACGCCGACCCCCCCCTCGCAACATGCCCTGGAAGCCATCGGCGCGAACGGAGTGGCAGAACCGGCGGCCCTGCTTGCCTCCGGAAATGGAAATCTGATTCTGAAAAAAGTCAAGAGCGGGAACGTCACGTTGGCGGTAGCGGAAATTCCTTAAGGATCGCACTGATTTTATGTCCAGACTGTATATCGTGGGAATCGGTCCCGGCGACCTGAACCACATGACGTACCAGGCCCGCGAGGCCATCGAGTCCGCGGATATCGTGGTAGGCTACAAGACCTACCTCCACCTCATAGAACCTCTCCTCAGCGGAAAAGAAGTCGTTTCCTCCGGCATGATGAAAGAGGTCGAGCGCTGCCGCGAGGCCATCCGCCGTGCCGGTGAAGGCCGAACCGTGGCGCTCGTTTCCAGCGGCGATTCCGGGATCTACGGCATGGCGGGGCTGGTGCTGGAACTGTCGCCCCCGGACTGCATCGAGGTGGTCACCGTACCCGGCGTGTCCGCGGTGCAGGCCGCGGCGTCGGTCCTGGGCGCTCCGCTCATGCACGACTTCGCCGTGGTATCGCTCTCCGACCTCCTCACGCCGTGGGACCTGATTGAAAAGCGGTTGGAGGCCGCCGCCTCCGCCGACTTCGTGATTGCCCTGTATAATCCCCGCAGCAAGGGCAGAACCCGCCACCTGGAGCGGGCACTGGAGATCATGCTCCAATCCCGCGCGCCGGACACCCCGGTCGGCATCGTGCGCAACGCCTGCCGCGAAGGAGAGGAAAAGATCCTTTCCACCCTGGCCGAAATTCCCCTGTCCCGCATCGACATGTTTTCCATGGTCATTGTGGGCAATTCCGCGACCTACGTGGACGGGCACGGACGGATGGTGACGCCGAGGGGATATGAGATTCGGGCAAAAGGCAAAGGGCAAAAGGCAAAAGAAAACCCGAAATACCCCTTGTGCCCTTTGCCTTCCGCCCTTTGCCAGGGCTCTCCCAGAGCCCTCATGTTCGTCGGCACCGCGTCGGATGTGGGAAAGTCCGTCCTCAACGCCGGGTTCTGCCGCATCCTCAGCAACCGGGGCATCCGGGTCGCGCCGTTCAAATCCCAGAACATGGCTCTCAACTCCTTTGCCACCCCGGAAGGGGGCGAAATCGGACGCGCCCAGGCCGTTCAGGCCCAGGCCTGCCGCATCCCGCCCCACACCGACATGAACCCGGTGCTGCTCAAGCCCAACTCCGACACCGGAAGCCAGGTGATCGTGCAGGGCAAGGTGGTGGGGAACATGTCGGTGAAGGAGTACAACGCGTTCAAGCCCGAGGCGTTCCGCACGGTGGAGGAGAGCTTCGAGAGACTGCGAAGCGCCCATGATTTCATCGTCATCGAAGGGGCCGGGAGCATCGCCGAGATCAACCTGAAGTCCCACGACATCGCCAATCTGCGCATCGCCGAAATGGCGGACTGCCCCTGCATCCTGGTGGCGGACATCGACCGGGGCGGGGTATTCGCACAGATCGTGGGGACCCTGGAACTGCTGGAACCGGGGGAAAGGGAACGGGTCAAAGGGGTGATCATCAACAAGTTCCGCGGAGACCCGTCGCTGCTGGGGCCGGGGATCGAGTTCGTGGAGAAGCGCACCGGCGTGCCGGTGCTGGGCGTGGTACCGTACTTCACCCATTTCCGGATTCCGGAAGAGGACAGCGTGGCGCTCGAGAAGCGGGCTAAAGGCAATAGGCAAAGGGCAGAGGGCAAAACCGTCACTATCGGGGTAGTTCGGTTTCCGCGCATCTCCAACTATACCGATTTCGATGCGCTGGAAGGTGAGCCGGATGTCGACCTTAGATATGTCCGGGAACCGGGCGAAATCGACGGACTCGATATTCTCATCCTGCCGGGGAGCAAATCCACCATCGGGGACCTGGCGTTTCTTGTGAAACAGGGGCTTTTTCAGGCAATACGGGAATTTTCAGGTCAAGTTGTCGGAATCTGCGGCGGGTATCAGATACTGGGGAGACGGGTAAAGGATCCGCATGGTGTCGAATCCGCCGTCACGGAGGCCGAAGGTCTGGGACTGCTGGACGTGGAAACGGTCCTGCTCACCGAAAAGGAGACCCACCAGGCCGAGGCGCGGCTGCTGTCGGCCGCGGCCCTGGCTGCGCCGGGGTGCGTCGGCACGGTTTCGGGATACGAGATCCACATGGGAGAGACGGCTCTCGGTCCCGGTGCACAACCCTTCGCCCAGCTGGTGCGCCGTTCCGGCAGTGATGTGGCGATACCCGACGGCGCGGTCTCTTCGGACGGACGGGTGTTCGGCACCTACCTGCACGGCATCTTCGACAACCACGGCTTCAGGACTGCCTTCCTGAACCGGATACGGAGGGAAAAGGGATTGCCGACCCAATCCGCCGAAAGCCGTGTCGAAGACCCGTTCGACCTGCTGGCGGAGCACCTGGAGCGGCATCTGGATATGGAAAGGCTGCTGCGAATCTGCGGGATCACCGGTTGATTCCGTAAGTATGTCTTGCCTCCATCAATAACCTACCAATTTTGTTTTTTCATAGCGCCTCTCTTTTATTTCTGATAAATAAAAGTTCATATTTGACGACGACCAGGGTGGACTTTCGTTCACATTCCGACATCAAAGACGGGCCGCAAAAGCAAGATGTGGTTCAATAGAAACGGACACCATGGTAAGCGCAACTATCAGCGGGTGTGGGGAAAAAAGCATGATCAAGAAGCAACCCCCCTCAGTCCCCCCTTATCAGGGGGGAAGTTCTGAAAGCTCCTCCCCTGATAAGGGGAGGCGGGGGAGGGGTTTGTCTTCAGCATCGACGAATGAGGGATTTGCCTCTGAATTCGCCTTTCTCCCTTACAACAAAGACCTCACAACCCTTGCCCGGAAGAACCGTAAAAACCCGACTCCTGCCGAAAGGAAAATCTGGACCGGCATCCTTCGCATGCGGCAGTTCGCCGAATACAAATTTCTCCGCCAAAAGCCGCTCGGCGGCTACATCGTTGATTTCTACTGCTCCAAACTACGCCTTGTCATAGAAATAGACGGGGAAAGCCACGCTGAAACAGTAGAATATGATGTCGAGCGCACGAAGATACTTGAGGCGTTGGGACTGACCGTAGTCCGTTACACTAATGATGAGGTAATGCTAAATAGTGCAGGTGTTTATGAAGACTTGATCCAAAGAATCGGTGATCTGAAATGACAAACAGACAAACAGCTTTAACCATCAGACTGTCTGCCCCGCCTATTGAAATCAAGCAAGAAATCGTCGCCGACCTTGAAGAAGACCTGCGTACAGTAGAAGAAGCGAGGCGTTTGAAGGCGAAGATGGAAGCCAAAATACGCGCAACAATCGACAGGATGTGGGGAAAGATTCGAGCGTGCTACCTGCATGCCCGCCTGAAGTACGTCCAGCGGAGTTTTATGACCAATACGACGTTACGGGAACGCTTCGGGATAGAGGACAAGAATAGCGCCACAGCTTCAAGAATCATTAAAGACACCACACTGGCAGGATTTATCCGGTGCCATGACGATTCCGTCGGCAGCAAAGCCAAGAAATATCTGCCGTGGTGGGCCTGATTACAAACCAAATTTGTTTGATCGGTGTTTGATGGATAGGGCTGTCAATCGCTGTCTCGTCCGGCAAAAGAATCTAAATATCAACTGTTTATATGCAAGCAAATTGGTTGACAGTTGTTTGATTGAATGAGTTGAACCTTATGGAAAAAGCCGGATATTCTTACCTGGGCTCAGGATAACCGTTGCACCCTATCACTCCTTACATATTAATCACCGCCGTCCTCCTGGACCTCCTCCTGGGCGACCCGCGCCGGCTGCCACACCCGGTGGTCGGAATCGGACGACTGATCTCCGCCCTGGAAACGATCCTGCGCCGCCTTGTCCGGAGTGAGCTGGCGGGTGGTGCTCTGCTCCTCGTAGGTGTCGTCGGTTCGACGTATCTGCTGACATTTCTCCTTCTGAGGGGGGCATGCGCCCTGCACCCCTACATCGGTTTCGCCGTCTCTGCATGGCTCTCCTACACCTGCCTGGCGGCCCGCTCCCTCCACCATGAATCGAAACTGGTGGCCGATCGGCTGATTGCCGGGGACCTGAAAGGTGCTCGCCACTTGCTGTCCCGCATCGTGGGCCGGGATACGGACGACCTTACGGAGCCGGAGATCTGGCGCGCCCTGGTGGAGACGGTGGCGGAGAACACCTCGGACGGGGTCATCGCGCCCCTTTTCTACCTGATGCTCGGCGGTCCGGCCCTGGGTCTGGCCTACAAGGCGGTGAACACCCTGGACTCCATGGTGGGATACAAGAACGAGCGCTACCTCCGCTTCGGCCGGGCCTCGGCCCGCTTCGACGACCTGGCCAACTGGCTCCCGGCGCGCATCACCGGCCTGCTGATGGCCGCCGTTGCGCCGCTGATCGGCCTCTCGGGAAAAGAGGCCTTCCGGATGATGCTCCGCGACGGCCGCAACCACTCCTCCCCCAACAGCGGCGTCCCGGAGGCGGCAACCGCCGGGGCCCTCGGCGTACGGCTCGGCGGGACCAACCGCTATTTCGGGAAACCGGTGGAGAAGCCCACCATCGGCGACCCGCGGCGGGACCTGTCGATTGAGTCCTACCGGGGAGCGATCCGGCTCATGTACGGCGCCATGGCGCTGATGCTGCTCCTGTGGGGAACGATAGTTTTGTTTTGCTTCCCGTCGATCTTTTGAATACACTCATCCGGATGTACCAATCCTTCACCATCGAGGAAATGAAACCGGAGAAAATGGAAAGACCATGACCGACTCCATCAGTTCACCGAAGTACGCCCGCTACGCACTGGCCCTGCTCCTGGCCGTCAACCTCCTCAACTACATCGACCGCCAGGTCCTGTACGCGGTTTTTCCTCTCATCAAGGCAGATTTCAGTCTCTCTGACACTGCCCTCGGGTTCCTGGGAAGCGCTTTCATGATCTGCTACATGTGCTCGGCCCCGTTGCTGGGGTGGATCGGTGACCGGGGAAACCGCGTCAGGCTCGCCTCCTGCGGGATTGCGGTCTGGAGCCTGGCAACCGCCCTGTCGGGCATAGCCCCCGGATATCGGTCGCTGCTGGCGGCCCGTACGGTGGTTGGAATCGGGGAGGCGAGCTTCGGCACGGTTTCTCCGGGGCTCATCTCCGACTTTTTCAGCAAGGAACGCAGGGGACGGGTGCTTTCCTATTTCTACCTCGCCATCCCCGTGGGAAGCGCCATCGGCTACCTGCTGGGCGGGATTCTCGGATTCCATTTCGGCTGGAAGGCCGCGTTCCTCATCGTGGGAGCGCCCGGGCTCCTCCTTGCCGCAACGGTCTGGTTCCTCAGGGACCCGAAGGGAAAAGCGGCGGCGGCCCCGAAGCAGCCCGGCCAAAAGCCTTCCCTTGCAGCATACGGTTCTTTTCTGAAAAACAGGTCGTTTGTCTGCAACACCCTGGCCATGACCGCCATGACCTTCGCCATCGGCGGGCTGGCACAGTGGATGCCCACGTTCCTCTACAGGATTCACGGGCTGGACGTGGCCAGGGGGAACACGCTGTTCGGCGCCGTAACGGTACTGGCCGGGATTACCGGCACCCTTTCCGGAGGGTGGCTCGGCGATCGCCTCCAGCGAAAGAGCGCCAAGGGCTACCTGCTCGTGTCCGGCTGGGGCTTCCTGCTGGGAATCCCCATCGCCGTGTTCGCGATTGCCTCTCAATCCCTCGTCGGCTGCCTGACCGCGGCCTTTTTCGCGGAATTCTTCCTCTTCTTCAATACCGGTCCCCTGAACACGGTAATCGTCAACGTGAGCCCGGCCGACCGAAGGGCCATGGCCTTCGCCGTCAACATCTTCTTTATCCATGCCCTGGGCGACGCCATCTCACCGACGCTGCTCGGCTGGTTTTCCGACCTGTGGGGCCTCCGTGCCGCGCTGCTGACGACACCGGTCGCCATCGCCGCGGCAGCGGGGTTCTGCTTTCTCTGTACCCGTTACATCCGGGACGATATGGAGCGGGCCGACCAGTCGTAGGGGCAAACCTCGTGTTTGCCCTTCCATCGGGCGGTCACAAGGATCTCCCCTGGCTTCGCAGGCTGCACCCCTTCCTTTTGCAGGGAATCTGTGCTACAAATTTGCCTTCTCTAAAAAATACATTACTGGAGGAAATCATGAAAAAGGATATTCTCGAAAAAGGCGCTATTCTTCAGCGCGACAAAGAAACCTACGCCATTGCCCCGCACATTCCCGGCGGCATTACCGATACGGCAACCCTGCGCAAGATCTGCGACGCGGCCGACAAATACAAGGTACAGGCGCTGAAACTCACCTCGGCACAGCGCATCGCCATGGTCGGCATCAGGGAAGAGGACCTGGACGCCGTCTGGGCGGACCTGCAGCAGACTCCGGGCGCGGCCATCGGCCTCTGCGTGCGGAGCGTCAAGATCTGCCCCGGCACCACCTTCTGCAAGCGGGGTGTCATGGATTCCATCGGGCTCGGCCTGAAGATAGACGCGATTTACCACGCCATGGAACTCCCCAACAAGATGAAGATGGGCGTCTCGGGGTGCATGCTCTCCTGCTCCGAGGTCTGGGTCAAGGACATCGGCGTCATGGGAACGCCCAAGGGGTGGAAGATCCTGGTGGGGGGCAACTCCGGCATGCGACCGCGCATCGCGGACGTTCTGGTCGAAGATATCGCAACAGACGACGAGGTGCTTGCCATCATCGACACGATCATCACCTTCTACAAGGGATTCGGCAAAAAGGAACGCCTGTGCCGTATCGTGGAACAGATGGGGATCGAAGATTTCAAAAAGGCGGTTCTGGGATAGAAAAATCAGGCGTCAGACAGAGAGCGAAGGGCGATCCGGAGGGTCGCCCTTTTTTCTTTCCTCAGATTTCCCCGAAATAGTTCGCAACCTCCCGCGCCGCTTCCGGAGAGTCCAGGAGCACGGAGAGTTCGTTGTTGCGCGTCAGTGCGCTGTGGGTGAGATTGTGGCTCCCCAGGTAGACGTAGCGGCCGTCGATGACAACGACCTTGGAGTGGGTTGTTCTGCGGGGAGAATCGAAGCGGACGGTTACGCCGTTGCGGGAAAGAAGGGTGGCGGTGGAACGGTTTTCCCGGTTCAGGGAGTCGTCCGCTTCCCGCGACTGTTCGAGAACCACGGTGACGGCCAGGCCGCGACGGCTGGCGTTAATGAGTTCCTCCGCAATGCGGCGGGGGAGATTGCCGGGAAAGTCGGTTATCTTGAAGAGGTAGCAGGAGACGAGGATTGTGGAGCGGGCCGTGCGGATGCCCTGCAGGAGCGCCTCGCCGTACTCCCGGTTTTTCAGCAGGGTCGCCCTGGCCGAATGAACTTCCCACGCCGGGGCAGGGGCCGCGACCGCGAAGAAGAGAGCAGCGGCGAACAGAAGGACAAAGGCGCGGTAAAAACCGCGCCCGGCCGGATTGCAATATCTCGTGACGTGTCTCATGGGGAAAGGGGTCGGGGCATCAACTGAACAGGTCCACCACCTTGTCGAAAAAGTTTTTCTTCATGGGGTGTATCTCCTCACCGCCTATCTTGGCGAACTCCTCCAGGAGCTCCCGCTGTTTCTTGTTCAGGTTGACCGGCGTCTCCACCTTGAGAATGACCAACTGGTCGCCCCTGCCGTACCCCTGGAGCACCGGAATCCCCTTGTCGCGCAATCGGAAGACCTTTCCGGACTGGGTGCCTTCCGGCACCTTCAGGTTCATCTTCCCGTCCAGGGTGGGCACCGGTATCTCGGCGCCCAGGGCGGCCTGGACGAAGCTGATGGGAATCTCGCAGATCACGTCGTTGTTGTCGCGGTTGAAAACCGGGTGCGGCTTGACCGAAATGGACACATAGAGGTCACCGTTCATGCCCCCCTTGGTCCCCTGCCCCCCCTCGCCGGAGAGTTTCAGGCGGTTGCCCGTCTCCACGCCGGCAGGTATCTTGACCGACATGGTCTTGGTGTCCTTGACGCTTCCGGTTCCCCGGCACGCGCCGCAGGGGGAGTCGATGATGCGCCCTTCGCCGTTGCAGTGGTTGCAGGTCCGACTGACGCTGAAGTAGCCCTGCTGGAACCGGACCTGGCCGGCGCCCCTGCAGGTGGGACAGACCTTCGGTTCGGTGCCGGGCTTGGCTCCGCTGCCGCCGCAGGTGGAGCAGCGCTTGTTGTACGGAACCTCGATGCGGGACTCGACCCCGAAGGCGGCCTCCTCGAAGCTGATCTCCAGATTGTAGAGGAGATCGTCGCCGCGACGTCCCCGTCCCCGCTGCTGCCTGCCGCCGCCGAAGAGATCGCCGAAGATGTCCCCGAAAATATCCCCGAAAGGAGTGCCGGCGCCGAAGCCGAAGCCCGCCCCGCTGAAGCCGCCGCTACCGAGCCCGGCGTGGCCGAACTGATCGTACTGGGCCCGCTTCTGGGGGTCGGACAGGACCTCGTATGCCTCGGAAACTTCCTTGAAGCTCTCCTCCGCCTCCTTGTTCCCCGGGTTCTTGTCGGGGTGGTATTTGATGGCCAGCTTGCGGTAGGCCTTCTTGATCTCGGTCTCGGAGGCGTTCCGGTGGACCTCCAGTACCTCGTAGTAGTCGCGCTTTTCTCCGTTTGCCACTCTTGTCCCTCACCGGCACAAGGCACGGGGCAAACGGCAAAAGGGGAGTAGTCCGCTCTCCCCTTCACCCTTAGCCCATTGTGCCGAGCCGTTCTCTTTTATTTTTTGTCGTCTTTTACTTCTTCGAACTCGGCCTCCACCACCTTTTCACCGCCTGCGCTCTCCTCCCCGGGGGCTTCACCCGGCTGTTCGGCGCCGGAACTCTGGGCCTTGGCGTAGACCGCCTCGGCCAGCTTGTGGGATGCCTGCGTGAGTTCGTCCGACGCCGACTTGATGGCAGCGGCGTCGTTCCCTTCCATGGCCTTCTTCAGGGCGGCGATGCCGTCCTCGATCTTCTTTTTCTCACCGCCGTCGATCTTGTCGCCAAACTCCTTGAGGGACTTCTCGGTGGCGTAGATCAGGCTGTCGGCGTGGTTCCGCGCCTCGATGATCTCGCGCTTCTGCTTGTCGTCGGCAGCATGGGCCTCCGCGTCGCGCACCATCTTGTCGATCTCCTCCTTGGACAGTCCGGACGACGCGGTGATGCGAATGGACTGCTCCTTGCCGGTGCCCAGGTCTTTCGCGGAAACGTGGACGATGCCGTTGGCGTCGATGTCGAAGGTTACCTCGATCTGGGGGACTCCGCGGGGTGCCGGCGGGATACCGGTCAGCTCGAAGTTGCCGAGGGTCTTGTTGTCGCCGGCCATTTCCCGCTCGCCCTGGAGCACGTGGATGGTGACCGCCGGCTGGCTGTCCGCCGCGGTTGAGAAAACCTGGCTCTTGCGGCAGGGGATGGTGGTGTTCTTGTCGATGAGCTTGGTCATAACCCCGCCGAGGGTTTCGATACCGAGAGAGAGAGGAGTTACGTCCAGGAGCAGCACGTCCTTCACGTCGCCGCGGAGCACGCCGCCCTGGATGGCGGCGCCGATGGCGACCACCTCGTCCGGATTCACGCCGCGGTTCGGGACCTTGCCGAAGATGTCCTGCACCTTCTTCTGTACGATCGGCATGCGCGTCATGCCGCCCACCAGGATAACCTCGTCGATCTCGCTGGGGGAAAGACCGGCGTCTTTGAGCGCCGTCCGGCAGGGACCCTCAAGCTTGTCGATGAGGTCCGCGCAAAGCAGTTCCAGTTTGGCGCGGGTCAGCTTCAGGGTCAGATGCTTCGGGCCGGTTGCGTCGGCGGTGATGAACGGCAGGTTGATGTCGGTCTCCAGGGAGGTGGAGAGCTCGCACTTGGCCTTCTCTGCGGCCTCCTTGAGGCGCTGCAGGGCCATCTTGTCGGAGCGCAGGTCGATGCCCTGATCCTTTTTGAACTCGTCCGCGATCCAGTCGATGACCTTCTGGTCGAAGTCCTCGCCGCCCAGGAAGGTGTCGCCGTTGGTGGATTTCACCTCGAACACCCCCTCACCCAGTTCCAGGATGGAGATGTCGAAGGTACCGCCGCCCAGGTCGAACACGGCGATCTTTTCATCCCTCTTCTTGTCCAGGCCGTAGGCCAGGGCCGCGGCGGTCGGCTCGTTGATGATGCGCAGGACGTTCAGTCCGGCAATCTTGCCCGCGTCCTTGGTTGCCTGGCGCTGGGAGTCGTCGAAGTAGGCGGGAACCGTGATGACCGCGTCGGTAACGGTCTCTCCCAGGTAGTCCTCGGCGGTCTTCTTCATCTTCTGCAGCACCATGGCGGAGATCTCCGGCGGCGAATACTGCTTGCCGCGCACCTCCACCCATGCGTCGCCGTTGTCCGCCTTCACGATCTTGAAAGGGGAGATGGCGATGTCGCGGCGCACCGCGTCCGTATCGAATTTGCGTCCGATGAGGCGCTTGATGGAAAACAGCGTGTTTTCCGGATTGGTTACCGCCTGCCGCTTGGCCTGCTGGCCTACCGGGCGCTCGCCGCTATCGGTGAAGGCGACCATGGACGGCGTTGTTCGGCTACCTTCCGCGTTGGCTATGACAACAGGCTCTCCCCCCTCCATGATGGCCACGCAGGAGTTCGTAGTCCCCAGGTCGATTCCGATTACCTTACTCATATATTGTATTCCTCCTTTTGGTGTCTCTGCATCGTAAAGCTAGTAACTGAATCCCTAAAAAACAAGGGATGCAGAGGAAAATTTATGCATCCCCGTTTTGCGGAGCGGCCGCCACCGAAACCATGGCCGGCCGCAGCAGGCGATCGTTGAGAAGATATCCCTTCTGAAACTCCTCGATAACGGTATTCGGCGCGGCATCGGCGCTCTCGATCCGGCACATGGCCTGGTGGAAGGCGGGGTCGAATGCCGCTCCCTTGGCCTCCACCGGCTCGACGCCGAACTTTTTCAGGACCCCGAGGAGCATGGTTCGGGTGAGGTTGACCCCCTCGATGACCGCCGTAAGACTCTCCTCCGAGGCATGGGACAGCGCACGCTCCATGTTGTCCAGCACGGGCAGGATCTCCAGGAGAAGGCACTCATTGCCGTACTTCATCAGCTCTTCCTTGTCCTTCTGGACCCGGCGGCGGTAGTTTTCCAGGTCGGCCCGCTCGCGCAGGTATTTGTCCCAGTTTGCCGCAGCCTCCGCCTCCTTCGCGGCAAGGGCTTCCTCAAGCTGCCGGAGACGCTCGGCCGGGTCCGCGGCAGCCGCTTCTTCGACGGATGATGCCCCTGCAGCGCTCATTTCCTGCTCCGTATGTTCCGCACCGGTTTTTTCGGTGTCATGCTTTTTCATCATTGTTCCATGTGCTCCTTTCGGTTCTTCATTCCCTTCCCAGCAGTTCCGTGAGAATTCGCGCCGTATAATCGACGATGGGGATTACCCTGTCGTACCCCATGCGGGTGGGACCGATAACGCCGAGGATGCCCAGGGTATTGGGACCGCTCGCATAGGGTGCGGTCACGACGCTCATGCGGTTCATGCGGCTCAGGAAGTTCTCCGTGCCGATGAAGATATTGACCCGTTCCGCGTCCATGCAGCGGTCCAGGAGGGCGAGAAGCTGGCTCTTCTCCTCGAAGGCGCGGAAGATGTCCTTCATCTTCTCCACGTCGGCGAATTCGGGCTGCTCCAGAATGTTGACCTGCCCCTCGATGAAGACCTCCGCGGAGGAATCGTCCAACGTCTGCTCGGAAAGTTTCAGGGCACGGCTGAGAAGTGCGTCGTACCGCACCTTTTCGTCTTCCATTTCCCTGACTATCCGTTTCTTTACCTCGGAGATGGTCAGACCCTTCAGCAGGTTGTTCAGATAGTTGGACATCCTGACAAGGTCCTCGGTATCGAGCTTCTCGTCCGATTCGATGATCCGGTTCTGCACGACCCCGCTTTCCGAGACAAGGATCGCAAGTATTCTCCGGTCGCAGAGCTGCATGAACTCGATCTGGCGGAACACGTCGGCGGCAAAGCGCGGCGCGATGACGATGCCGATATAATGGGAGATGGAGGACAGGATCCTGCTGGTATCCTTGAGTATCTCCCCCACGTCGCGGCACCGGCCCCGGTAGCGGTTCCGTATTTCATCCTGCTGATCCGGGTCGATGGCGCGCACCTGGAGAAGCGAATCCACGTAGAAACGGAATGCCTTGTCCGTGGGTACCCGGCCGGCCGAGGTATGGGGAGACGCGAGAAAGCCCATCTCTTCCAGGTCGGACATGACGTTGCGCACCGTTGCCGGGGACAGGGTCAGCCCGTGCCTCCGGGTCACGCTGCGGCTGCCCACCGGTTCAGCGGTCCGAATGTAATCGTCGATGATTGCTTCGAGGATCTGTCTGCTTCTTTCCGAAAGCGTATCGTTCATGCGGACCCCCTACAACGGTTAGCACTCATTCAGAGAGAGTGCTAACCGCAACAAAAGTAACAACCGACCCTCTTTTTGTCAAGGTATTTTACCGGCTACAGGAATCTCACGAAGACCTGATTGGAAAGGATGCGCCCCTTGACCGTCAGCCTCAGGAAGCCGTCGAGGGACTCCATCAGGCCGGCGGAAAACAGGTCGGCGCACGAGTCGCCGTAGGCCTCGTCAAAGGAGACGGAAAACTCCCCCTGGAAGTGCTCCAGGCTGATGCCGGAACAGGTCCGCAGTCCGAGGAACAGAAACTCCGCCATGGCATCCCGTTGGGAAAGGGTCCGGGTCTCCGCCACCGGCAGTTCCCCCCGGGCGATGGAACGCAGGTAGTCCTCCGGCCTTTCCGGCGAGCTGAACCGGACGCCGTACCCCGGAGACCGGAGAAAGGAATGCGCGCCGGCGCCGAACCCCAGGAAGGGCCGCCTGTTCCAGTATCCTGAGTTGTGGACGGACCGGTATCCCGCGCGGGCGAAATTGGCGATCTCATACTGCTCGTAACCGCGCGCCGCAAGGACCTCCGCGGCGATTTCATACATACCGGCGGATTCGTCCTCATCGGGGAGGGGGAGCTTTCCCTCCTGCTCCAGCTGAAAGAAAGGGGTTCCCTCCTCGATGGTCAGCCCATAGACGGACAGGTGCTCGGGCGCCAGCGCGCACGCCCGGAGGAGATCACCCCTCCACATGGCGATAGTCTGGCCGGGAAGGGAATGGATGAGATCGATCCCCACATTGCCGAACCCGGCGCCGCGCGCCGCGGCAAAGGCATCCAGCGCCTCTCCGGCGCTATGGATCCTCCCCAGGCTTTGCAGCAGACCGTCGTCGAAGGACTGCACCCCGAGGGAGAGGCGGTTCACCCCGGCTGCCCGGAAAGCGGCGAGCCGTTCCCGCGTGACCGTGCCGGGGTTGCACTCCAGGGTAACCTCCGCGTCCGGGGCCAGGCGGAAGAGCCGAGCCGCGGCGTCAACCAGCCGCCCCGCAAGGGCCGGCTCCATGAGGGACGGCGTTCCGCCGCCGAAATAGAGGGTCACGGCGGAGGCATCGAAATCCAGTGCCCGGCGACGCAGTTCCATTTCAGAGAGCAGACCGGACACGTATTCATCGGGCGCGCACGGCGCGTCGGCAACGGAATTGAAGGCGCAGTACTGGCATTTCCGGAGGCAGAAGGGGTAATGGAGATAGAGGGATAGTTCCATGGTAGCGGCAGTGTATCCCAGCCGACGGACGAAAGTCCAAGCCAAAGATGACGGAAGCGCCCAAACCACCCGCTGGAGAGTGCCGCAGGCCGAAAAATCGTGTTGACTTGCTTCTGATACCGGCATATTTTAACGGAGTTTTTACCCAGATACATTCGGAGGTGCGTTTCGTGGGAATTTTCGCCGTGACCGGTCTGGTCGTACAAGGGGTGTTGGTAATCCTCTGTTTCTTTTCCGTGGTCTCTCTCGGCATCATTTTCTATAAATTCCGGCAGGTGTACCGCGCCAACAGCCAGTCGGAGCGGTTCCTGGAATTTTTCTGGAAAGTCAAGCGGTTCGACGCCATCAACGCGCAACTGGATCGCTTCGACGACTCCCCCCTCGCCGTGCTCTTCAACGAGGGGTTCAACGAACTGAAGAAGCTCATGGAAAAGGGTGAGGAAAAGGAAGACCCGAGCGTCATCAGCACGGAACTGGGCGGGATAGACAATATCGCCCGGGCGCTGCGCAGGGCCACCACCTCCCAGATCACCCGCCTGGAAAAATACCTGACCTTCCTCGCCACCACCGGCGCCACCGCCCCCTTTATCGGGCTGTTCGGCACCGTGTGGGGGATCATGACCGCTTTCAAGGGGATCGGCGAAACCGGTTCCGCGTCCCTGGCCGTTGTGGCCCCCGGCATCGCCGAAGCGCTCATCGCCACGGCGGTCGGTCTTGTGGCCGCCATCCCGGCGGTCATGGGATACAACCACTTTCAGCACAAGATCAAGGTGCTCATCGCCGAGATGGACAGTTTCTCTACCGAGTATCTGAACATCGTGCAGAGAACCTTCGCCGGGAAATAGGGGGGAACCCATGGAAATCGGCAACCGCAACGGCCGCGACAGCGCCATGTCCCAGATCAACGTCACCCCCCTGGTGGACGTGATGCTGGTTCTCCTCGTCATCTTCATGGTGACCGCGCCCATGATGCAGCAGGGGGTCCAGGTGAACCTGCCCAAGACCCAGGCGAAATCGCTCACCGCGGACCAGGATACGGTCGTGGTTTCCGTGGACGCGGCGGGGCGCGTCTTCATCAATTCCACCGAAACATCCCACGCCGATCTGACCTCGCGTCTCACGTCGCTCTTCGAGACACGGGAGAAGAAGGAAGTGTACCTGAAAGCGGACAAGGATGTCCCGTACGGGGAGGTCGTCAAGACCATGGCGGAGATCAAGGGGGCGGGAATTGAGCGTCTCGGAATGATGACGGAGCCCTCCCACGGGAAATGAGACGCCGTCAGAAGACAGAATCAGGACTGGGATCGTCGCTGGCCTGTTCCCTCCTCCTGCACGCGGCCTTTTTTGCCGCTATCATTCTCATCGACTCTTTCACGGACATCCGGCCGAATCCGGCCCCGGTCTACTACGTTGACCTGGTGAACCTGCCGGTTGCGAACCCGCGGTCCGGCTCCCCCACGTCCCGAGGAAACGACGGCGCGCCCCCGCCTCCGGCCCCGGCCCCGGAACGGGAAAAGATGACCGCACCGACCGCACCGCCGAAAAAACTCCCGCCAACGAAACCGACAGCGAAGAAGCCCTCCCGCACGGCGCCGCCGGAAACCGACAGGGAGTTTCAGGACAGGCTCGCGAAACTGGAAAGGACGGTGGAGGGCCGCCATACGGACGCGGCAATCGACGCCCTGCGCAAAAAGGTCGGGCAGGGGGCCGGACGGTCGGGGATGCCCGGGGGAACGGGAACGGAAGCCGGGAGCGACTACGGAAGCTACATCCAGTCACGGCTTAGGGATGCCTTTGAAAAGACCATCTCGTTCCGGGACCGGAACCCCGCCGTTGTGGTTCGCCTCACCATCGACCGGAACGGCCGGGTAACCGGCTACCGCGTCGAGAAGAGTTCGGGAGACAAGGTGTTCGAAGACTCGGTGAAGCGGGCCGTCGAAATGGCCGCGGAAAACTTTCCGCCTCCTCCCAGCCGCAGGGAATTCCAGCAGGGTTTCATATTCAAGCCCCAAGGGGTGGGAAAGAAATGAAAAAAATATTCCTGACAGCTCTGTTCCTCCTGGTGAGCGTTAACCGCCTCCTCGCGCAGGAGGGATACCTCGAGGTCACCGCCTCGCCGGATCGGAAGATCTCCCTGGCCGTGGCCCCGCCCATCAGCCAGTCCGGAGGCGATATCCCCGATCTCGCGGGAAACGTTGTGGATGCGCTGCGATTCGACATGACACTGACCGGCCGCTTCACCGTCCTGGAGACATCCCCCGCCAAAGGGACGGGCGGCATCCGTCCCGGTGAGTTCGACATGGCGATCTGGCGGGCCGCCGGTGTCGAACTCCTTGTCAAATCCTCCTATCTCGTAAGCGGTGACGAGACCATCCTCGAGCTTCGTCTCTACGATGTGGCCAACGGCAACCAGATGCTTGCCAAGCGGTATTCCGGCAGGCGAAAGGACATCCGCCGCATGGCCCACACCTTCTCCGACGACATACTCCTGTTCCTCACCAGGGAAAGGGGGCCGTTCACCGGCAAGATCGTGTTTGTCTCCCGCAGGTCCGGGAACAAGGAGATCTACCTGATGGACTATGACGGATACAACGTGCAGCGCATAACCGCCAACGGTTCCATCAACCTGAGCCCCGATTTCTCCCCCAACGGCAGGGAAATCGTCTACACCTCCTACAAGAGAGGCAACCCGGATCTCTACCGCAGGGACCTGTTCAGCACCGCGGAGGCCCGCATATCGTCCCATCCCGGGATCAACATCACCGGGGCGTGGTCCCCCGACGGCGGAAGGATCGCCCTGTCCATGAGCAAGGACGGCAACGCGGAGATCTACACCATCAGCAAGGATGGAAAGCAAAACAGCCGGCTCACCCGCAACAGTGCAATCGATACCTCACCCGCATGGTCGCCGGACGGTTCCCGCATTGCCTTTCTCTCGGACCGCCTCGGCAAGCCCCAGATCTTCGTCATGAACGCGGACGGATCAAACCAGTACCGCCTCACGACAAACGGCGGATACAACGTGAGCCCCAGCTGGTCCCCCAAGGGTGATCGCATCCTCTACTGCCGCCAGCATCCGGGCGGCTTCCAGATCCATTCCGTCACGCCGGACGGCAACGACGACCGGCAGCTCACCAGCGAAGGGAGCAACGAGCATCCCCGCTGGTCCCCCGACGGGCGGTTCATCACCTTCAGCTCGAACCGGGGCGGCAGACAGGACATCTATGTCATGCGGGCCGACGGCACCGGCCAGACACGGGTATCGCGGGGGGGCGGCGCGGAGTCTCATCCCACATGGTCTCCCCGGTGGTGATATCACAAGGCTTGCCATGAGCGCTCACGTATGTATAATCTACCCTGTTTCAGGCGCCGCCCCGGCGGCTCACATACCGGGGCCGGCAGTTTCATAGACGTACATGAAAAAAAGGAGGAAAAAATGAAGAAAAGACTTGTCGGAACGATGCTGATGCTCTGCTGTGCCGCTTTCGTGGCCGGAGGCTGCGCGAAGAAGGAAATGGTAAAGGAAGACGAGACACTCGCCCAGAAGGAGCCTGTGGCAGCCGAAACAGCTCCGACAACTCCGGAGCCCGTGCCGGTCGCCAAGGATGCCGTCGTGAAAGAGGAAGCCGTCAAGGACACCTCCGCGGAAGCCCTCTCTCCTTTCGAAACCCTCTACTTCGATTTTGATTCCTATGTTCTGAGGCAGGATGCCCGCGACGCCCTGGACAAGAATTTCCAGTGGATGAAGAGCAACCCCGCGGAGAAGGTCCGCCTCGAAGGCCACTGCGACGAACGGGGCTCGGACGAATACAACCTGGCGTTGGGTGAAAAAAGGGCCAAAGCCGCCCAGGATTACCTCTCTACCCTGGGCGTTTCCGCGGATCGCCTCAGCGCCATCAGCTACGGCAAGGAGAAGCCCGCCGACACCGGCCACAACGAGGACGCCTGGGCGAAGAACAGACGGGTGGAATTCGTCATCGTAAAATAGTGCGGACACGCACGGAAAAGGAGCCCGCGCGGGCTCCTTTTTTGCTGTCCGGATTCTCTGATGAGGAGACAGAAAAGATATGCGGATCCTATACACTGTGACCCTGTTTCTTGTCCTGTGGGGAGTTGTCGGTTGCGCCAGTCGGGGAGACCTGCGAACCGTCGAGCGCGACTCGTACGATACGCGAAGACGCCTGACGCAGCTGGAGAAGGACATGGCAAACGTCCGGAAATCGGCCGCCGATGAAGTCCGGCAATCCCTGAACGGCTTTCGGAAGGAGATTGACGCCGCGCGCAAGGGAATGGCCGATACGCAGGCTGCCCAGGAAAACATCCGGGTCGATCTGCAGGAGATGTCCGGCAGGGTCGACGACCTGAAGATCCTCGTGCAGAAGCGCACCGACGAGAAGGCTTTCTCGAAGGATGAAACGGAGAGACGGCTGATCGCCCTGGAAGAAAGGCTTGCGAAACTGGAAAAGAAGCTGGCAGGCGAGACCGGAACGAAAGAAGCGGTCGAGACACCGGAAGGGATCTACCAGGCGGGACTTGCGTCCTTCAAGGCCGGAGACATGCAGAAGGCACGGGATTCCTTCACCCAGTTCGCTGAGCGCTATCCCAAGCACGACCTGACACCCAACTCCCGCTACTGGATCGGAGAAACCTACTACAGCGAAAAGAAATACGAGCAGGCGATCCTGGCATTCCAGGATGTCATCAAGCTGTATCCGAAAAAGGAAAAGGCGCCCGCGGCGCTCCTGAAGCAGGGTCTATCCTTCAAGAGCCTGGGGGACATGAAGAGCGCCCGCTACGTCCTGAAGAAGATCCAGGAAGACTATCCGCGTTCCGTGGAGGCGAAAAGGGCCAAGGAACTGCTTGCGGAGCTGAAGTAGGGGCTCTTCCGGCTAAACAAAAAAAGGCGGAGCAATCCGCCTTTTTTTGTTCCCTGCTGCCCGCACCGTCAGCCGTTCTTTTTCTCCGCTTCTTTCCGCATGTCATCCTTCGCGGCCCCTTGATCTTCCCGGTACGCACTTTCTCCGTCCGGTTTCTCCTCACCATCCCTTGACCGTTCCGCCTCTTCCTCGATACTCCGCTTGAAAGTATCGGCGGCCCGCTTGAACTCCGCGAGCGCCCTGCCCAGGGTACGGGCCAGTTCGGGGAGCTTCCGCGGACCGAACACGATGAGGGCAATCACCAGGATGATAATCAGTTCCGGCATGCCGTAGCCGAACATGGAAGACCTCGCTGCATCACAATGATTTCTGATAATGGATTCGTCCGAAGAGAACGACGTTGACCCGGTTCGTTGCCGCTCTTTGCGAAACGAGCCTGGAGCAGCAGAAACAGGGCATCCGGAGTGAACAAAGGATGACTTCTCCTGCCGAAAACAGAATAATAGAGAGTTTGCCGCTGCGAGTCAAGAAAGGTCGCGGGACGCAGGGTTTTCCGGCAATCGCCGTTCCCTCCCGCGGCAGTGCAAAGAATTTGACACGGCACGGATCATTGAGCTACTATCCGAGCAGTTTATCATTTAATTCCGCCGTTTTTTGAAACGGCGTCACGGGGAAAAGACACGGTATGTATCAAGAAGATATCAAGGGAGAAATCAGAGATCTCCTGAAAAAGCGGAATGCCGTTTTGCTTGCTCACAATTACATGCGGGACGAGGTGCAGGAGATTGCCGACATCACCGGTGATTCGCTGGCACTCTCCATGGAAGCGGCCCGGACCGACGCGGATGTCATCGTCTTCTGCGGGGTGCACTTCATGGCCGAATCGGCCTCCATCCTTTCACCGGACAAGACGGTGCTTCTGCCGCGCCTGGACGCCGGGTGCCCCATGGCCGACATGATAACGGTCGAGGGACTGCTGGAAATGAAGTCGCGCCTTCCCGGCATTCCGGTCGTCACGTACGTGAATTCGTCCGCCGCGGTAAAGGCCCACTCCGACATCTGCTGCACCTCGGCAAATGCGGGCCGTGTCGTCGACTCCCTCCCCGACAGCGAGATAATTTTCGCTCCCGACCGCAACCTGGGCAGCTACGTGGCGAAATCGTCGTCAAAGAAGTTTCACTTCTGGGACGGCTTCTGCCCCACCCATGAAAGACTGCGGCCCGAAGAGGCGGCGCGGCTCAAGGCGGAGTACCCGGATGCCCTGTTCATCTGCCATCCCGAATGCAACCCCGCGGTCACGGCCCTGGCCGATCACGCCTGCTCCACCAGCGGCATGTACGACTACTGCAAAAAGAGCCCGGCACAGCGCTTCATCATCGGAACCGAGGCGGGCATCCTCTACCGACTGAAGAAGGAGAACCCGGACAAGGAGTTCATCCTGGCATCCCCGGCCCTGATCTGCCCCAACATGAAACTCATCTCCCTGGAAGATATCCTCGCCTCCCTCACCACCATGACCCCCGAGGTGCGCGTGCTCGAGGACATCAGGATTCCGGCGAAACGTGCCCTCGACCGGATGCTGGCGGTCCCCAGGGACTGAGGAACGATATGATCCGCCCATTCAAGGAGATTCATCCCGCGATCGATTCCACCGCCTTCATTGCCGAAACGGCCGTGATCATCGGCGACGTGGAGATCGGCGCGCGGAGCAGCGTCTGGTACAACACCGTGGTGCGCGGTGACGTGAATTTCATCCGTATCGGGAGTGGGACCAACATCCAGGACCTCTCCATGCTCCACGTCACCCACAAGAAGGATCCCGCCGACCCCGGCGCTCCCCTGGTCATCGGCGACAACGTCACGGTTGCCCACAGCGTGACCCTCCACGGCTGCACCATCGAAAACGGCGCCTTTGTCGGCATGCAGGCAGTGGTCATGGACAGGGCCGTGGTGGGAGAAGAGGCTTTGGTGGGCGCACGATCCCTTGTCACCGAGGGCACCGTCATTCCTCCCCGCACCCTCTGGCTCGGCGCCCCTGCACGATACAAGCGCGATCTCACGCCGGAAGAACTGGAACGCATCCGCAGGTCGGCCCGGAATTACGTCCGGTACGCGGACGACTTCGCAGCCGACTGATTTCCCGTACCGGTTCTTCACAAGGAACTCACCATGAAACACGACCACTCGCGCACTCTCTTTTCCGCTGCCTCCCGCATCATCCCCGGCGGGGTGAACAGCCCGGTGCGCGCCTTCCGTTCCGTAGGCGGCGATCCCCTGTTCATCGAACGGGCCTCGGGATCCAGACTGTACGACGTTGACGGCAACGAGTACATCGACTATGTGGGCTCGTGGGGACCGATGATCGTCGGACACCGCCATCCCCGGGTCGTGAAAGCCGTTGCGGCCGCCCTGGACAAGGGGAGCAGCTTCGGCGCCCCCACCGAACTGGAGGTGGAACTGGCTGAGACGGTGATTGCGGCGGTGCCGTCCATGGAAATGGTGCGCATGGTCAGTTCCGGCACCGAGGCCACCATGAGCGCCATCCGCCTGGCCCGGGCAGCAACCGGCCGGGACGGCATCATCAAATTCTCCGGCTGCTACCACGGACACGCCGACGCGCTGCTGGTGAAGGCCGGGTCCGGGGCCGCAACCTTCGGAGTGCCGGATTCTCCCGGGGTGCCGGCGGACTTCGCCCGCCATACCCATGTTGCGGAATTCAACGACCTGGAATCGGTGCGCAGCCTGGCGGACGAGAACCGCGGCGCCATAGCCTGCGTCATCATAGAACCAATTGCAGGCAACATGGGGACCGTGCCGCCGGCGCCGGGATTCCTGGAAGGGCTGCGCTCACTGTGCGACCGGGAGGGAATCCTCCTGATTTTCGACGAGGTAATGACCGGTTTCCGGGTCGCCTACGGCGGCGCGCAGCAACTCTACGGCGTGGTTCCCGACCTGACCACCCTGGGCAAGATCATCGGCGGAGGATTGCCGGTGGGCGCCTTCGGCGGCAGACGGGAGATCATGGAACTCCTCTCCCCGTCGGGCGGCGTGTACCAGGCAGGCACCCTCTCCGGCAACCCCCTGGCCATGTCCGCCGGAATCGCGACCCTGGCCCTGCTGCGGGCAGAGGGATTCTACGACAGGTTGGAAGAAAAGAGCGCCCGGCTCGCCGCCGGCATCGATCGGGCCGCCGCGGACGCAGGCTTCCCCATCCGTTCGACGCGGGTCGGGAGCATGCTCTGCGCCTTTTTCACCGATGGAGACGTGCGCGACTGGACAACCGCCGCACGGTGCGACACCGCCGCATTCGGGAAATACTTCCGTGCCATGCTGGAGCGGGGCATCTACCTGGCCCCATCCCAGTTCGAAACCGCCTTCGTCTCCATGGCCCACACGGACGAGGATATCGATCGCACGGTAGAAGCTGCGCGGGAGGCGTTCAAGATTTTAGTTTTATGAAAAATTTGATTGTAAATTTTAGTTTTGCTGTGATATAAGGGTACGATTGATGGATGAGGAAAAGAGAAGACTGCTGAAGACCCTCGGTGTCGTCTCCAGCATGGGAATATCCGTTGTGCTGGCCATCGCCATCGGGGTGATTGTCGGGCGCGCGCTGGATTCATGGCTCGGTACGGGCAACATCTTCTTCTTCATCTTTCTCTTTATCGGGATTCTTGCGGGTTTCCGAAATATTTTCGTTATCATCGGAAGAGAAATCAGGAACAGTGGGCCGGGTGAAGATAGACGAAAATAATATCTTCACCGTACTGACCATCGGCAGCTCGCTGCTGTTGCTGATCCTGGCGGTGGGGGGACTCTTTCTCGTCTCCCGGTCGTTCGCGGCGGGTATCGTGGCGGGAGGACTTCTGGCAATTGCCAACTGTCACTGGCTCTATGCCATCCTCCAGCGGGCCATGCGGCTTCCGCCCGGGCAGGCAGTGAGATTCGCCCAGCTGCGCTACTTTCTCCGCCTGGCGATCATCGCCATACTGGTCTCTCTCCTGATCCTGTACGTAAAAGTCAGCATTTTCGGCCTGATCCTGGGCCTTTCCGTCATTGTCATCACTATCATGGCCGTAACCGTCTATATGGCAACCCTCAACGGAGGTTAGCACCATGGTTCATCCCTATCTCTTTCTCCAGTTCTTCCGGGAACTCCTGTCACCGCTCACGGAGGGTCCCAAGCCGCTCACCAACGAAGCGGGCGTCGACGCCATCGTCCATGCCTGGCTGGTGATGGCGATCCTCGTCGTCCTGTCGCTGGTGGTCAAGTCACGGCTCACCTCGGTGCCCGGCAAGCTCCAGAATTTCATGGAAGTCTTTGTCGGCGGTATCGAAAAGGTGATCACCGACAATATGGGGGAGAGAGGCAAACCCTTTTATCCGCTCATCGCCACCCTGGCATTCTTCATCCTGACCTCGAACCTCCTCGGCCTGATACCCGGATTCTTCCCCCCCACGGCAAACCTGAACACCACCGTTGCCTGCGCCATTATCGTGTTCCTCTCCACCCACGTGGTGGGAATCAGGAATCACGGCCTCAAGTACATCAAGCATTTCCTCGGACCGGTCTGGTGGCTGGCGCCGATCATGCTGCCCGTTGAGCTCATCGGGCACCTGAGCCGCCCCCTGTCCCTCTCGTTCCGACTCTTCGGCAACATGAACGGCCACGAGCTGATTCTGCTCATCTTCTTCGGGCTGGTCCCGTTCCTGGTGCCTCTCCCCATGATGCTCATGGGCGTGCTGGTGGCATTCCTCCAGACCTTCGTCTTCATGCTTCTCTCGACCATCTACATCCAGGGCTCGCTGGAAGAGGCCCATTAGCAATAGAACTTTTTCACCTTTCCTATACTATTTAGGAGATAAAACAAAGAAGGAGGTAGCATCGGATGTTATTCGTAACCATCTGTATTCTCGCGGCAGGTATCGGCATGGGCCTGGGGGTCGTCGGCCCCGGCATCGGCATGGGCCACGCCATCAAGGGCGCCCTCGACGGCACGTCCCGCAATCCCGGCGTGTACGGCAAGCTTCTGACCACCATGATGATCGGCCTCGCCATGATCGAGTCCCTCGCCATCTACGTGCTCGTCATCTGTCTGATCATCCTGTACGCCAACCCGTACAAGGAAGTCGCGCTGGAACTGGCAAAGACCATCGCAAAGTAATTTTTCCATTTTCCACGCAAAAAGGGATGGGGCATCAGCGCTCCATCCCTTTTTTGCGTTCAGCGGCCGCTCTCACTGCACGGGAACGTCATGAATCCTTCTTCCGCGCCTTGGGATGGGCTTTGTCATAGACCTCCATCAGGCGATCGATGCTCACATGGGTATACTTCTGGGTGGTGGAAAGAGAGGCGTGCCCCAGCAGTTCCTGGATGGCCCGCAGATCCGCGCCCCCTTCCAGGAGGTGGGTGGCGAAGGTGTGGCGGAGGGTGTGGGGGGACACCTTCTTCATGGCGGCTATCTTCAGCATGTAGCGATCCACGATGCGGGCCACGCTCCGGCTGGTGAGCCGTCCGCCCCGCGCATTGAGGAAGAGCGGCGCATCGACGGGAGGACCGTTCCGGACCAAAAGATACTCGGCAAGCGCGGCGCGGGCATGGCTCCCCAGGGGGACGACCCGCTCCTTTCCCCCCTTGCCCAGGACCCGCACCAGCCCTTCGTCCAGATCGATCCCGCCAACGTCCAGACCGGTCAGTTCACCCACCCGGATGCCGCTGGAATAGAGGGTCTCCAGAATGGCGCGATCCCGCAACACCAGGAGGTCGTTCCCTCCCGGAGCGGTAACGAGTGTCGTCACCTCGTCGATGGTCAGGTGAAACGGAACCCTCTTCTCCTTTTTCGGGGTATTCACCAGTTCCGCCGGATTCTTCCGGGCCTTTCCCTCACGCACCAGAAACGTGAAGAAAGAGCGTATCGCCGCCAGCTTGCGTCCCATGGTGCTCTTCCTGCTGTCCCCGGCAAGGGACGCCAGGTAGCGCCGCACCAGAAGATGGGTCACCCGGTCCACCGACGCCTCCCCCTTCAGCTCCTTGCCGACGAACTCACGGAACATCTCCAGGTCGGTCCGGTAGGCCTTGAGGGTATGGGGCGAAACATTCCGCTCCGCCCCCAGGTAGCGGCAGAAATTTTCTATCTCGTTCTTCACGACTGTTACCCTTTGGTCTAGTAGCACGTAACATTAAAAACCAACCCCCCTCATTCCCCCCTTCTCAGGGGGGAAGCCTTTAAGCCTCCCCTGAGAAGGGGAGGTTTGGAGGGGTTAGACTCGAAAGAATAAGCGTTACAGAGTACTAGCGCCCTTCGCCGGGCTTCTTCACCCGCACCTGCCAAGGCGCGCTCTCCGCGCGGATGGAAGGCACATACATGGGCCACACCGATGCCGGGAGGGCCAGCACGTCCCCCTCCAGCTCCGGGGAGACCACGTACCGGAACTCATGCCGTCCGGCAGGGAGGAGGTCGAGGAAGAAGGACATGCGCTCGTCGTGACGCTCCTGGTGGGCATACCAGTCCCAGTAGCTGGAATAGCCGGCAAAGCGGGCGTCGTTCTTTGTCTCACGGACCTCGAAACCTGCAGGGAGCCGGTCCTCGATGATGACGAAGTTCATATCCTCGCGGTTGTCCACCGTGAGCCGCACCTCCACCTCGTCACCCGGCGCGAGGGTCTCTCCCGGTGCAAGCGGATGGTACTCCATGCGCCATTCGCTCCCGTCCTTGCGCGGCACGAGGCGATACATCTTTCTCTCAACGGAAAGCCCCGGCGACCGGGTTGCCCGTTCGGGTGGAACGAAGTAATCCAGGTTCGCCGACAGGTAGAGTGCGCCGTTGCTCCCTTCCTTCACCAGGTTGATGCGGTTTTCGCCCCTGTTCAGCCCTGAACCGGGAACCGGAAGAGCGCCCCTGCCCTGAACCGGTTTCCCCTTTTCCACCACGTACCGCTCCAGCTCCCGGCCGTTGAGGGAAAGGCGCGCCGTATAGGAGGCGTCCGCCTCGCCGGTCGCGGCCGTGTACCGGGCGAGTGACGTGACCACCGTTGCGGTGCCGCGGGTCGTATTCCACCAGCGTCCCGAGCGTTTCCTGACCAGGAACTCGGCCAATTGGGAGGCCACCGGATCCTTCGGATCAAGCGCGAGCTGGCTTTCCAGGAGCATGGCCGTGGTCTCCACGGCCGAGCCCGACCAGCGCCAGGAATACCACCAGGAATCGGCATCCTCGTCCTTGAGGTAGGCGGCGGAACCCTCGCGCTTCACTTCCTTCTTCACGTTCTCCAGGAGGCGTTTCGCCCGCTCGCTGCGCCCGGCGTTCAGGAGCGCCTCCACGTACTGCACCCGGCCGGAAGCCGGCAACCGGCTCCATGCGGCCTCGACGCGCTTCTCCACCCCTTCGCCGGTCTTCCCCGCCAGGGTGTATGCCCGGTACAGCGCAGGGAGATCATCGACGCCCGCCGTGTCAATCCGGCCGGATAGGGCCTGCACGCCCTTGTCGAATGATTGATCGCGCACGGGGATCCCCGCCTTGCGGGCCATGGCGAGCCCGAACACCACGTGGGCGGTCATCTGGGCGTCCGTGGCGTCATCCTTCCACCACCCCCATCCGCCGTCCTCGTGCTGGAAGTCGTAGAGCCGCCGCAGCCCTTCGTCGAGGACCCGCTCCAGCTTGCCGGCAATTTCCGGCGCCAGGGAGAAGCGATCCGAACCCAGGAGGTGCTTCACCTGCACCGCGGGAAGGAACCGGGACATGGTCTGCTCCACGCAGCCGTAGGGGAAATCGATGAGCTCCGCGAGGCTTTCGTTCAGGCTCGCGGCAAGGGTCGGGGAAACCTTCACGGACAGAGCCGCCTGCTCTGCCAGAGCCTCGGAGGGGAAGTCGACCGTCGTTTCCCCTTCACCCTCCCGCAGGACGATATTCCCCTGGGAAACCCGCTTCATGCCCCTGGGGAAAACCGGGAGCAGCAGTTCCATGGCATCCCCGCGATCCCCTGCCAGGGCGCGCATCCGGATCAGCGCCTCGCCCGGAGCTTCCGCCCTGACTGCCATATCACGCCGCAGGGTGCCGGCCGGGGCGATTGTGCCGCTGAATCGATCTTCGCCCACGAGGGAGACCCCGCCCGTCTCGAAAATCCCGTTCACCCGGCGTTCACCGTCGGTCATGTTGGTGATGACGCCCGGTATGCTGAGCCGGTCCCCGGCCGTGAGGAAGCGCGGCGGCTGCAGTCGGGCCATGACGTCGAGACGGGAGATGAACGTGCCCCGTCCGGAGCCGAACTCGCTGCGGTCGTTATGTGCCACCGCCGTGGCGCGCCAGGTGGTGAGGTTGTCGGGAAGCGCGAACTCGGCAGTGGCTCGGCCGTCCGCGCCGGTCGAGAGGACCGGCAGCCAGAAGGCGGTATCCTTGAATACCTTGCGCACCTTGATCCCCCGCAGTTGATTGTCCATGGGCGCGGCGGCCGCCGCCTTGGGCGCGCCTCCCAGGTAGACGCGCGGAAAGGAGTTCAGCGTCGTGACCAGGTGTTCACGCGTGCCGCGGAAGAAGCGGTAAATGTCGGCCCGGCGCTCCGGCGCCACTGCGTACAGGGACTCGTCGACTACCGCCAGCGAAAGCTCCGAGGCCCTCGGTGCGCCGTCGGTCCCGGCCGCGGACACGGAAAGTCGCACCGTGTCGCCCGGCGCATAGACCGGTTTTTCCGCGGCGACCTTCAGATCCAGCAGGTCCGGCCTGGAATCCACACGCAGGGTCTTTGTCCGGGAATAGAAGCGCCCCCCGTCGATGAGCACCGTTGATACGAAAACATACGGCGCATGCTCCGCGGTCACCGGCAGCTCCACCACCTGCACGGCGCCGGTGAGCGGGACAACCCGCGAGGAGTAGATCTCCCGCCCTTCCACCGTCAGGAGAAGCGATGCTCCTGGAGCGGGACTCTTCACGATGAGCCGCGCGGTCTCGCCGGGGCGATAGCTCTTCTTGTCGAGCTCGACGCTCAGCTCCCGGTAGGAGCTGTCCCAGGCGAACCCCTGTTTCCAGACCCAGATCCATCCCTGAGCGACGGACTTCAGACCCCGCTCGTCCACCGTGGCGGCGGTAATCCGCCAGTAGCCGGGACGCGGAAAGACGCGGCTGAACAGGGCGCTTCCTCTTTCATCCGTGGCGACACGCAGTTCATCCACCTTCCGGTAGGAGGAGAGATGGGTTTTCTTGTCATACACCTGCTCTTCCACGCTGATATCCAGATTCGCCCGCAGCGGCTTCCCTTCCCAGGTCGCGGCCGTAGCCTTCATGTCGATGGGGCGCCCCGGCGACGCCAGGTAGGAAAGGGGCCGGATGGAGAGCGCAATCAGGGACGGGGTTACCGTGAATCCGGCCGTGGAGGAAACCTCCCTCCCTGCCGCATCGGTCACGTCCACTTCAACGGAATAGGAGCGGGCTGAATCGTTTGGCTGGGTGGTGATGGAGAGGAGCGCCGTGCCGGAGGCGTCGGTCACTGCCTCGCCTTCACCGAGAAAATCCGCGTAGCCATAGGAAGGTGAATCCTCGTCATCTCCGTCGTCGCCCTGTGCCCCCTCATCGTCGAAACGGTAGTAGGGACGGGAGTAGATGCGGTAGCCGACCTTGGCGTCGGCCACCGGCGCGCCGAAGTAATAGCGGGCCGTCACCGTGACCGGCACGGGGTCTCCGGCCACGTAGAACTTGCCGGGCACGGATGTTCTCACTTCGAACTCCGGTTTGCGGTACTCGAGGACCTTGAAGGATGTCTGCCACTCATGCCCCTCCGTCTCCGCCTTCAGGGTGTAGTCGCCGAGGGGCGGCTGCCCGGGAAGGGCGAACTCTCCGTTGATGGAACCGGTGGAGGAGAGCCGGTACTCCTTTTCGAACAGGGTCTGGTCGCCGCTGTCCGTCGCAACCACGCGCACCGTACCCGATGTGGGGAGCGCATACCCCTCGCCCACCGTTTTTCTGAGCACTCCCTTGAAATAGACGGTCTGGCCCGGCCGGTACGCGGGACGTTCCGTGTAGAGGTACCCTTTCAGCGGGGCGCCGGCCGCGGCCGTTTCCTCACGGGCCAGGTTCAGGATCGCCAGGTTGCCGTCAGCGCGGCCGATCACCTTGACCTTTCCGGGGCGGTCCCCAAGGGAAAGGAGCCCGGAGGCGTCGGTCGTTCCGATGAACTCGGACTGCGACCCGCCGGCAACGGGAACCACCCGTATCTCGGCCCCCGGACGCGCACGGCCGTCCAGCAGGTCCGCGCCGAAAAGGAGGGTCCCGGCGCGCGATGCCTTTGCCACCAGGCCGAACCGGGTCACGAGGAACGTCGACCTTCCCTTTGCCCCGGTCCCGACGGCCTCCAGCAGGTAGAACCCGGGAGGTAGCGGATCCAGATTCAGGGACGCGTTCCGGTATACGGTAAAGCGAGCCTTCTTCAGGGGAACGTCCTGCTCCCTGACCGGTTTCAGTGCGCTTGCGGGGATGGTTTCCGGCTGGTCCGGGTCAACCGTCCCGTCCATCAGCCGCGCCTCATCCACGGAATAGACCGCGAGCCGCGCCCGATCGACCCACAGACCCCGCAGGCTGACGGGAACGGCCTTGTCCGGAAGGATCACCCGGCCGGAATCATCCAGGGAAAGGGACGGCGGCCTGAGAGCCACGGGCATGCGCACCGGCGCGCTTTTCCCTTCCGCCACCTCTACGGTGGCCTTGGATTCGGTCAGCCGCTCGTCGGACGATTCAACCGTATAGGAGCCGGGCGGGAGCTTGGCGAACGAAATGGTTCCCTTCGCATTGGTCTTCCCGTAGCGGTACACGGAGGCGCCGGACAGGGTAACCTCGATCCCGGAAAGGAAACGGGCCGCGCGCCTGTCAGCGGTTGTCAGGAGCACGGTCACGCTCCCCGCCCGGCGCAGCGTAACCGCTCCCACGTCCTTTTTCTCACCTGCCGCGACGGAGAGGGAGACCTGTTTTTCCACGACCCACGTGGGTGAGTCCACGCGCAGTTCGTACCATCCCGCATCCAGGGCCGACACGCTGAAGCGGCCCGCCGCGTCCGTGACAGACGTTTCCCTTCTGCCGAAGGTAACGGCAATGCCCGGAAGCGGCTTGCCGGCGGAATCAATGATCCGTCCCGCGATACGCGCTTCACGGTTGAGGGGAACCGGCAGCTGCGTCGTCTCTCCGGGCTTCACTTCAAGGCTTTCGGTGCGCGTGCCGAAACCGTCCTTCCGGATAAGACAGTCATAGGCGCCGACCGGAAGAGAGGCCGTGAACTTCCCGGCACCATCCGTGGCGCGCCGGAGCGCTACGGGCGGCTTCTTGGGATAGCGTCGCCGGAATTCCAGGGAAACGCCGGCAACGGGCTGGTTGGTTTCCGCGGACAGTACGGTCCCTTCCACGGTTCCCTTTTCTTTGCTTTCCTTCGCCGATACCGGCGCGGAAACGACCAGAGCGGTCGCAACCAGAACGAACAGTCCCACAAGAAACGGTTTCACGGCATGCCCTCCTTGGGTTACATTCAAAGGAAGTGATGGGTAAGGAGTGATGAGTGATGGGTCAATCCTTACACACCGTACCTCGTACTCTTCACTCAGTACGCTTTTCGGTTTGTATCCCCCATGCGTCAAACGCGAACAGCCGCACCCGCGACGGGTCACGTTCCCCGAGCCGGCGCAGCGCTTCCCGGAACGCCCAGGAGGCGGTCTTTGCCTCTCCGGGGACGATTGCCACGCCGAAACGGTCGTTTTCCACGAACAGTCCCTGGCGCGCGGGATCAACGGCATGGTAGGACGCCACGGCACGGGGCTCGCCCGGGAAGGTGATCAGTACCCGTGCGGCAACGGCGGTCTTCCGGTCGATGCGCAGCGCACGCGGGTCCAGGTGGAGCGCCTGTCGCACATTGGCCTCGATCTCCCGTCCCAGGTCGGAGGTGCGGGGCAGGAACCCTCCGGAACAGGCAACCACCCGCCTGCCGGAAAAAAAGGTGACGAAACAGGCCCGCTGTATACCCGCCGTCCACGGGGGAGGGGCAACGGCCGCGCCGAAGCCGAGACGGGCCAGGAATATTCCCTTGGCATACCGCGCCAGTTCCTGCTGCCTGGCGGCATCGGAGCGGAGCACGGCAAGGGAGACGCTTTCGGCTCGGGACGTTGTCGGAATGGACGCACCCACAGCCGCGGTGACCCAGGCAAGCAGAAACCATCCGAGCAGCAGGAAAATGAAAAACGCCACCCTCCGTCTACCCAGGGAAGGAAAAAAACACCCCCCCACCCCCCGATCCCCGATCCCCGATCCCCGTTTCTTGAACATGTTACGGCCCTTCACCGGCAAGGATCCTGCTGGGAGGCGGATAAAAGTCGCGGGACAGGATTTCCTCTGTCGTCATCCCGTCCCGCATTACGGAACGTCGGGTGATCACCGAATACCCTCTCCCCCCGGCCTGGACGAGGGACCCCGGCCGCTCTCCCTCGCCGGATACCACCGCCTCCGGCTCCACGGGCAGGATGTCGGAGAGTATCGTCACGCGGAACGGGCGCGCTTCCACCGACCAGAATCCCGCTGTCAGCCGGCCTTCTCCCACCGTCACCTTCAGGGTCAGCGGGACCGTGTGGGGATTGCGCAGTTTCAGGTCCTTCCGCCAGGTGAGAATGGTCGCGTCCCTTCCGGGCGGAACGTAGCCCACGGACCGTGAATGGGGATGTCGTTCCACGATCTCCATCCCCGCCTCCAGCGCCGCGTTGTAGATTGTCGTCGCCAATTGACAGATGCCGCCTCCGGGGGTATCGCTCAGACCTCCCCGGTCGTTGATGATGGGCGCAGGGACGTATCCCTTCAGGGAATCCCGCGACCCCACCCGATCGTTGAAACTGAAAACCCCTCCTGACGGAATGATGACGCCGTCCAGGTCAAGGCCGGCGCGGGCCGCGTTGCCGCGCTGCTGGGGCGAACGGCCGGCAAGGGAGGTGGAGAATCCGCCCCAGAGATGGGAGTAGAGCATCCCGGCCTCTACGCCGGAAACAGTGAAAAGAAGCAGAAGGAGAAAGACGGCCGTTGCCCGCGGCAGGGACGGAAACCACCGAACGGATGTGGGGGGTTGTTGCGTCATCCCGATCCCCTCCGGAAGAGTACGTAACCCGGAAAGAGCGTGCCGGCGGCCGCTCCGGGAGGGTATGGCCGCCGCACCACAAGTGTAACGGGTAACTAACGACTTGCAATTGGCCGTTAATTGTTTTATGGATTTTCTGGTGCTTCTCGCGGGATGCGGGTGGACCCCGCTCCCGGAAGCCGAAACCGTTTTTCTATCAGGAGACACCGAATACATGAGACTCCTCGGAATCGTCTGTTCGACCGCGGCCCTGCTTGCGGCCCTTTCATCATCCGCTTTCGCCATGGAGATCCTCCCCTTCCAGACCTCCAACCAGAGTCCTCTGGTGCGAATCTTCGGGCTTCCCGTCATCGGCTCCGCCTCCGTCCTGCCGGCCGGGAGGTTCGAAGGCACGCTCTCCCTGGACGCGTCCAACAACTTCGCGCCGGGCTTCGCCACCGGGGAAAGCGTCATGCTGGACGGCGAGACCTACCGCTTCGCACTGGCGGCGCGCTACGGGATAGCGCCCGGATTCGAGATTGGGCTCTCCATCCCCCTGCTGACAAACAGCGGAGGGTTCCTGGACGGCTTCATCGAGGGGTTCCATGACTTTTTCGGTTTCTCCCAGGGGGATCGCAAATCCTATCCCAAGGACCGTCTCCTGTACGAATATACCCGTTCGGGCTCCGACACGGTGCTGGTGGATGACGGGTCCACCGGCATCGGCGACATCCGTCTCTCCGCCGCCTGGAAGATATACGACGACGGACGGGAGAACCCGCGCCGGCTAGCGCTTCACGGAAGCGTCAAGTTCCCCACCGGCAACAGTCACCGGCTGTTCGGCAGCGGCAGCACCGACTTCGCACTGTGGGTCGTCGCCAGCGACGATTACCGGCTTCCCCTCGGCCACCTGAGTATCTATGCAGCGGGCGGCGGACTTGTCATGACCGACGGCGACGTGCTGCGGGACCGGCAGCGCACCCTGGTGGGGTTCGGCTCCCTGGGTATCGGCTGGAGCCCGCTGGAGTGGCTCGCCATCAAAGTGCAGGCCGACGGCCATACCTCCTTTTACACCGGGAGCGAGCTGGTGCAGGTGAACGGCGGCTCGGTGCAGCTCACCAGCGGCGGGACCATCGGCTTCACCAAATCCACCTTCCTGGATATCGGCATCTCGGAAGACGTGGTTGTGGACGCCTCGCCCGACGTGGTTTTCCATTTCGCCCTGCGCAGCCTGTTCTGACACGACTCTGCATTCCGGATGCAGCCCCATGTAGGGGCAGCCCCCTGTGGTTGCCCTGAGAGGGGAAATGACAGCAAGAAGGAAGAATCAATGTCCATCTATCTCGATAACGCCGCCACCACCCATCCCAAGCCGGAATCGGTGTACCGGGCCATGGAGTACGCCATCCGTGAGATCGGCGCCAGCCCGGGCCGTGGAGGCTATCGACGCGGGCTGGAGGCAACGCATATTCTCTTCGAGACCCGTGAGACCCTTGCCGGTCTGTTCGGGATCCGGGACTCATCCCGCATCGCGTTCACCTGCAACGCAACGGAAGCTCTCAATATCGCGATCCTGGGGCTGGTGTGGTCCGGCGGACACGTGATTACCTCCTCCATGGAACATAATTCGGTGATCCGACCGCTCCACCTGGCCCGGATGCGGGGCGCGGAGATAACCAGGATTCCCTGCGACCGCCGCGGCCTCCTGAATCCCCGCGACGTGGCCGCGGCCCTGCGCCGCGATACCCGCCTCATCGTCATCTCCCATTGCTCGAATGTCACCGGCGCCATCCAGCCCGTCGGAGAGATTGGCCTGCTTGCAAAGGAAGCGGGCGTACCTTTCCTGGTGGACGCGGCCCAGAGCGCGGGCCTTATTCCCATCGACGTGGAGGACCTGGGTATCGGGCTCCTTGCCTGTCCGGGTCACAAGGGGCTTCTGGGCCCCCAGGGGACCGGGTTCCTCTACGTGGCCGAGGGTATCGATCCCCTTCCAATCCTGGCCGGCGGCACCGGGAGCCATTCGTCCGACGAGGAGCAGCCCGCCGAGATGCCGGACCGCCTGGAGAGCGGAACCCCCAATGTTCCCGGTATCGCCGGACTGAGGGCGGGGGCGGAATTCATCCTCCAGACGGGCATCGAGGCCATCCGCGCCAAGGAAAGGGCGCTGGTGGCCCGGGTGATGGAGGGGCTGGCGGAAATACCGGGAGTGACCCTGTACGGGCCCCTTCCGAATCACGAGAGGGGCGGTATCGTTTCCTTCACGCTTCAGGGGTTCGACCCCTCCTTCATCGGTTTCACCCTGGACCGGGAGTACGGCATCGATGTGCGCGTCGGCCTCCACTGCTCTCCCGACTCCCACCGCACTATCGGCACCTTTCCCGTGGGCACGGTCCGGGTCAGCCCCGGCTGGTTCACCACGGAGGATGAAATCGAGACCTTTCTCCGCGCCATGGAAGTCATTGCCCGGCACAAGGGCTGATGCCGCCTTTTGTCTCCATCCCCAGCGCCGGCGAATACCACGCGGGGGTACGGCTCCGCCGGCGGTTGAAACAGGATCGTGCAGGAGCTTTCTCTGTATCAGATTTGATTCTAAATTTCAATTAATCATTAACGCTCCGTTTCCTCGATGGTTGTTACTTGCACTCGGCCGAATTGATCGGCTACACTGCTTCCGTACATTCCAGGCACCTATTCAGCTCCCATCAATAACTCCCCCTGTCCCCCTCTTACCGTAAGAGGGGGACCTGGAGTTTGGACATTTGCGTATGTATTAAAAGAAAATATTTTACATACGTACACAAATCATGTTAACATGGCACCTTCAGTAAAATCCCATTCTTGGAGGATGCCATTATGGA
>Ga0228535_1001089_pt1 | contig 50781 bp, 42 predicted proteins | sample SJ1metagenome_FD_168457 | JGI IMG/M metagenome (GOLD analysis project Ga0228535, IMG submission 168457) | Enriched culture of PCE-dechlorinating microbial communities from Ithaca, New York, USA - SJ1 | ecosystem: Engineered > Modeled > Simulated communities (microbial... > Unclassified | place... | reverse complement strand
CTGATGATGGGAAGCATCGCCGCGGGGATCTCGTTCGTGGCGGTGTTCTGTTTCGGGGAGACCTTCAGTCTTGTGAAAGGCGTTGGCCTGGTGCTCGTCGTGGCGGGAGTCTGGTGTCTCACCAGATAGTCCGTCGTGCTCTTCACAGAGGGATATTGCCGCCAAAGTCGAAAGAAAGAATGGGGTGATGTCTTTGTCGGCGTTTCCCTTGCTGGCGGGATGGAAGGCGCCTTTTCGTCGGAGAGGGAAGACAGCCGAGGCGGATCTGTCACCCACGGTCTCCTGCTGGCGTGGAGGTGTCTCAGCGGGGTTTCCCCCCTGACGATGAGGAAGCACATCGGGCGCGGCGTGTGGAAGCCTTGCCGGGGAGATACGCTGTCCCGCAGAAGCGGAGGCTTTTGGTTCCGGAAGGAGGTTCGGGAGATGCGTGAACTCGCCGTCGTGATCCCCGTCTACAACGAGGCCGAACAGATCGCACGAACGGTGGCTGCCGTCGAGGCGGCTCTCGGGGATTGTTCTGATCTGCGGTACCGTTTTCTTCTCGTGGACGACGGATCCGCGGATGGTTCGTGGCAGGCCATTTCGAAACTCGCCGATGACAAGCCGCACCTCCGGGGTGTGCGCCTCAGCCGGAACTTCGGCAAGGAGGCGGCGCTCTGCGCCGGGCTGGATCTCGCCGAAGGCGTTTCCTGTCTCATCATGGACGCGGACCTGCAGCATCCGCCGGATGTGCTTCCCCGCATGGTCGCCCTCTGGCGGGAGGGATATGACGTAGTGGAGGGCGTGAAGACCAGTCGGGGAAAGGAGAGCCTTTCCTATCGCCTTCTGGCTGGTTCCTTCTACTGGATTCTTGAGCGCCTCTCGGGGTTTTCCTTCGAAAACGGTTCGGATTTCAAGCTCCTCGACGCCAAGGTGGTGGCCGCCTGGAAGCGGATGGGCGAGAGCCGCACTTTTTTCCGCGGCATGTCCGCGTGGCTCGGTTTCCGGCGTGCCACTGTTCCCTTTGCCGTGGGAGAGCGCGGGGCGGGGCGGAGCGGTTGGTCGGCTTTCAAGCTGATCCGGCTCGCCGTGGACGCCATCTCTTCCTTCACCTCGGCACCGTTGCACGTCGTTACGATATTGGGCCTCTTTCTCTTCCTCTTCGCCGGAGTTCTCGGCGCGCAGACCTTGGCCAACAAAGTGCGGGGGCTTGCGGTGGACGGATTCACCACGGTGATCCTGCTCCAGTTGCTCATCGGAAGCATTCTCATGATGAGCCTGGGCATCATCGGTATCTACATCGCCAGGATCTTCGACGAGGTGAAGCACAGGCCCCGGTACGTGATCGCCGAGGCCACCGCCTCCGCCGGGAAAGATTCCGGGGAACCCGACTGAGATGCTGTCCGGTTTTCTTTTTCTCTGCCTCTGTACCGCCGTGGGATTCGTCTTTCTCCGGGAAATGCTGCCCTCCCTTTGGGACGACGGTCTGAACGTCCATCGCCTCCTCCGGAGGTGCCGAGAAAACGAAACCGGGATGGAAGGCCGGGGAGTGGAGAGCGGTCTGTCGGAATACGGAGGACAAGCGGTCCGACGGTGGATGGTGCTCCTTCCGGCGTCATGGATTTCCGGGACGCTTTGCGTCACCTGGTTCGTCTATCTTGCCGCCTACGCCCTGCGGAGGACTGCCGCGCCGCTCCTCTGGGCGAACGTGCTGGCTTTCCTGTTCTTCGGTACCGTGCTCTCCGTCTGGCTTCTGCGACGGAGGTGGCTCTTTTCCGGAGTCCACGGATGGAGCGCCGGGGACATCCTCGGAGAACTTTCGGCCTCGAAACTTGAGATGAGCGTCCTCCTCGTCGCCGCCCTGGGGATGGGGTATCTGGATTTTCGCACCTGCTTCGAGAGCAGGGGCGATCTGGCTCTCGGCGTGTCCGCCTTCAGCGATCTCGTGACGCACGTGTCCATGATCCGCTCCTTTTCACTGGGAGCGAATTTCCCCACCGAGTACGTCTATTTCGCCGACGGGACCGTGCGCTATCACTTTCTTTTCCAGTTTCTCACGGGGAACCTGGAATATCTGGGCATGCCCCTCGCCCTTGCGCTGAACCTCACGAGCATCCTCGCCTTCGTCGCCATGATCGCCCTTCTTTTCAGTCTTACCGTCGCCCTCTGCGGAGACCGGATTGCGGCTCTCCTCGCCTGCGTTCTTGCCTTCTTCCGAAGCTCCTGGGCCTTCTTCACCTTTGCCGGAGAGGCGACGTCCTTTTCCGATCTGTGGCATCGCATCCTCCGCGTGAGCGAGCACATCGGAAAAACCCCTTATGAACACTGGGGCCTCTGGAACCAGAACGTCTTCGTGAACCAGAGGCACTTTCCCTTCGCGGTGGCGCTCTTGCTGTTCGTCCTGCTCTGCATGCTCCCCACCTTCGCGGCCATGATGGACCGGCTTCGGCGGGGGCGCTTCTCTGAACGCGTCGGAGAGCTGCTGCTCGCGAGAGATGCCTGGATCCCCGGCGATCTCCGGAGAGGGTGTATTCTGGGGGTGCTCCTGGGAATGTCTGCCTTCTGGAACGGAGCGGTCTTCATCGCGGCTCTTCTCGTGCTCTTCGTGTTCGCCCTCTTCTCGAAACATCGCCTGGAATATCTGCTGCTGGCCGCTCTCGCCCTCGCGCTCGCCAAACTGCAGGGGGCGTTCTTCCTGGGTGATGTCCCCGCCGTGGCCCCGAAATTCTTTCTCGGCTTCGTTGCGCCGGTCAAGACGAACTACGGTGTCTTCCGGTACTATCTGGAACTCTTCGGCGTTCTCCCCTTCGCCGTGCTCGCGTCACTTGCCCTGCCCCTCTCGGGTGTCGCGGTCTTTCTGGCCGCGGCGGGAGCGCCCTTTCTCTTCGCCAACTTCGTGCAGCTCACTCCGGACATCGTGGTGAACCACAAATATATCCAGATTGCGGTTTTTCTGGCGAACATTCCCGTGGCGTTTCTTCTGGCGACACTCTTTCGCGAGCGGGCGACACGCCTTCTCGGGGTGCTGCTTCTCGCCGTTCTCACCGTGACGGGCGTGGTGGACCTTTTGGCGGTGCACAACATCAACGACCCCGCCCGGGCGGTGCGGATCAGAGAGCAGGATCCGGTGAAGCTCTGGGCGCTGGAGCATATCGGGCCGGACGAGCTGGTCCTCACGAAGAACTACTACATGCATCCCCTCCTGGCTGCGGGGAGAAAACTCTACAATGGTTGGCAGTACTACGCATGGTCGGCGGGGTACCCCACCGCGGCCAGGGATCGGATCGTCAAGAAGATCTTCGAGGGAACCGATCCCGAGGCGGTGAAGGCGCTTCTTGCGGAAAACCGCATCGGATACGTTCTCGTCGACGGGGAGACCCGGAGGGAGTTCAAGGTGAACGAAGTGCTCCTCAACAGGGTGCTCGAAAGGGTTTTTTCCCATCCCCCCTCCGGAACGGCCATCTATCGCGTACCGAAAAACGAGGACGGCGACGCATTGCAGGAAAAGGAATCCGCTGAATAACAAAGGAGGGAGGAACGGAGAAAGGGTGCGGGAAGAGGAACGCGGTCGCTTTCTCCGAAGAGGCGACGTGTCTCGGGACACCCTTCTCTGCCGGGCCGATGGCGGAAAATCGAGGACCAGGGAGGAATGAACATGGCACGGATCCAGGACAGGAGCGGGCGGTCCGAGGCGGGGACTACCTCGGACATCGACCTTTCCGTGGTCGTACCCGTCTACAACGAACAGGAAGTGCTTCTGGAGAGCTACCGGCGTCTTTCGAAAGTCCTTTCCGGCATGGAGGAACGCTACGAACTTGTCTTTGTGGACGACGGCAGCCGGGATGCCACCAGAGCCATTCTCCGGGAGCTCGCGAGGCGGGATCCCAACGTGCGGTTCATCGGCTTCTCCCGGAACTTCGGGCACCAGGCGGCCATCACTGCCGGCGTGGACGCTTCCGCCGGAAAGGCGGTGGTGATCATCGACGCGGACCTCCAGGACCCGCCGGAGCTGATCCCTCGCATGGTGGCGAAATGGAAGGAAGGCTACGAGGTGGTCTACGGAAAGCGCACCAAGCGCAGGGGGGAGACTGCCTTCAAAAAGATCACCGCCGCGGTTTTCTACCGCTTCCTCCGTGCCATGGCAAACCAGGACATTCCCGTGGACGCTGGGGACTTCCGGCTTCTCGACCGGCGCATCTGCCGCATTCTCCTGGAGAACGTGAACGAGCGGTGCCGGTACATGCGGGGGCTGGTGAGCTGGATGGGCTTCCGCCAGACCTTCATCGAATACGAGCGGGAGGAACGCTTCGCGGGAGTCACCAAGTATCCGCTGAAGAAAATGGTCCGTCTCGCCATGGATGCCATCACGGCCTTCACCATGCCGCTCAAGATCGCCACCTGGGTGGGATTTTCCCTGTCGGGGCTCAGCTTTCTCTACCTGCTGGTGAACATCTACCTGAAGCTCTTCACGAACATCACCTGGCCCGGGTGGACATCCCTCATCGTGGTGAGCCTCTTCTTCAACGGCGTGATCCTCATCATGCTCGGCCTCATGGGGGAGTACATCGCCCGGATCATCGAGGAGGTGAAGGGACGCCCCCTCTATCTCGTGGCTGAAACGGGAAACATGGAGGAGCGCGCCTTCCGGGACAACGGAGACCTCCGGCGGGGGGATGGGCGTTACCCCGCCTGAACGTTCGCGTTTTCCCGGATTCTTCCTCCGACCGAATGGAGGAAGAATCCGAAAGCGGGAGTTGTGTGCGTCAAGTTGTGCAAAAAGGTTCCCATGGTATTTGGCGGTCGTCTGTGGCGATGAGCCACACTTTTCCAGGAGTGCCTGTGCGGTGCCGATGAACATTCGCGGAAACGGATGGAGCGGAGCGCTCCGAGGCAAAGGGCGGGAGCATCGCGGAAGTCCCTCGCGAGCGCATATCGTAGCGGAAGCGGCGAAGGAAAGGGCGTATCGCAGTCTCCGGCGCTTGGCGCACGCCCGTACCGCAGCGGTGTCGCGAAAGCGACTTTCACGTTCAAGGAAGCTCTGAAAAAACGCTACGTCGGCCTCGGAAAAAGGCGATGCGATTAAAAACGAGAGAGGCAAACTCCTTTAAGCAGAGTTTCCTCAAAGGGGTCCTGCGCTCGTGTCCTTCGGAACGCTCCGTCAATGCGGCGTCGCTTCTTCCGTCTCCCGCCCTTCCGAGGCGGAAGGGGACGCAGCCTCCTTCCGCTCCTCCGCGGAGGGCGACGCGGCCCCTCCTTGTGCCGCCGAGGAGGCGGTTTCGCCGACGATCGCGATGACTACGAGGTCGCCGCTTCGGAAGACCGCGTTTCCAAGAGCGGCGAGTCCATCCTCGTCGAGTTTGGGGAAACGCTTCCGCTCTGCCGCACCCACTACAATGTAGCGAATGCCGTAGCGGGAAAGAAGCGCCTGGGCTTCCCCGCCCTTCGGTGCCTCGTAGATGGCGCGGACCTCCCGGGAACGACGGTTCGGAAGGTTCGCGTCGTTCCGCCAGAGCCATTCGTGGGCGTGCCATCCAAGAATGGTGGGTAGCCCCGTGGCCATGGAGATGCGCCCGAAATCGCTGTAGCTCTCGCCGTCCGCCTCCAGAATGGGGACCTGTCCCGTCACGGTTTTGTTGAACCAGGCGATGGCGGCCCGGTCGTCCTTGGCGCGGAAATTCATGAAATCCAGGCCGTCCAGTCCTTTCCAGGCTTCCCTGGCGGGGTAGTAGGTGCCCACGGCCTTGGGAAAATAGAGCAGGGGAAGAAGCACCACGAAATAGAAGAACACGGCGAGTCCCTTGCGGAACAAAAGCCTTCGGGGCAGCTCCGCGAGGCGTACCATGACGTATCCCGAGGCGATTCCCCAGAGGATGAAGGCTTGGTAGCCGAGCTTGAACATGGTGTTCGCCCGATGGTAGTCCGCGCCGTAGATGTCCTTCACGTACACCAGTTCCGGAATGGCCACCAGGCCGATCCCCGCCAGGCAGAGCGCCCCCGCGAAGAGATCTCCCGGCGAGAGGGCACGCCACCAGAGGACGAACCCCCTTGCCGGTCCGCGCCGTTTCAGGCAACGCCCCAGAAGGAAGAAGACGAAGCCCAGAAAGAGGGTTGCCGTGAGGAGTTTGTCTCCCCACAGGACGAGGAGCTGCCAGGGCAGTGACCGGGACAGAACGGGAAAAATCCCCTTCACGAAGCTCTGGAAACGGAGCAAAAACGGCAGTGCCACCAGGAGTGACAGCGCTCCCGTGGCGAGGAGTGCTCCCGTACCCCCCGCGAGGGCGCGGAAGAACCGCCCCTTCCGTCGCCAGAGCCAGACGAAGGTGATGCCGCCGAAGAGCGCCGTGTGCACGGGGAAATCCCAGGAGTTCGTCATCTGCATGATCCCCACGAGAAATCCTCCCAGGGCGAGTCGGTCCGCCGAAGGCCCCCGTGCCGCCGTGGTGAGGAGGACTCCCAGTGAAGTAAGCGTCACGGGAATGTCCGACACGTGTCCGTGCAGATCCGCCACCACGAAGGAGTAGAGGGGAAATTCGTGAATGGTCTTATCTTTGGCGGGAGGGAAATACCCGATATACCTGGTCGCGTCGGGATACCAGTAGCTCTTGGTCGGGCCCGCATACACTCCCTGGTTTTTGAGAAAGGGAAGGGCATGTCCGTGGACGAAGCCGTGAAGGTTGCCTCCGCAGGCGACGAGGAGAGCCGCGATGGTTCCCGCGGCAAGGTTTCTCAGGAACGCACTCTTGTCCGTTGCTGCGGAGGAGCGGACGAAACGGGAACGCCGTACCAGGGAGACGGCGGTCCATCCGAGGGAGAAGGCGAGCGTGACGGTCTGGCCGAAGAGCGTCGCGAGCATGAGGTTGTAGGCCACCGGAGGCGCCATTCCCGTGAGAGTGGTGAGGAAGGCGCAGAGGTAATGTCCGAAATAGTAGTAGTTGATGGGCTCTCCCGCGAGCCACATGTCCGTGGGGGGCATGGTGCCGCTTCGGAGAGCGGCGTTCACGAAGCCAAAATCCATGAACTTTTCCAGGCCGTGGATGGAGGGCTGGAATCCCCGAACCCAAGCCCAGAAAAGAAAGGCCGCGAGAAAGAGCAGTTCTGAAAAGAGAATCTGTTTCCAGGAAACCGCTTTTTCCCCATCGCTTGCGGAAACAACCGTCTTCGCGATGTGTTCCGGAGTTTCACTGCGTCGGCCGTGTTGCCACAGGAGGAACAGCGCCCCGCACAGCGCGACGAGAGCCGTGCTCCCCAGGACGGAGGTGCGGCCGAAGGGGGCGATTCCGAGCGCCGCGGCAAGCCAGCTCAGGTAGCCGGCGAAAAGAACACCCAGGGCCTTGGCGAAGGGCCACGCACCGTCCCGGAAGACGGGAAGAAGGCGTCGGGCGAAAGGTGTCGCGGCGAGGGTCAGGAAAAGGAGTGCCGCCCACCATCGGAGTGCGAGGAGGAGGAAGGGGGATTCGAGAAAGACGATCCCCTGCCGGAAAAGATGGGGAGCGTAGTCGATCACGGCGCGCTCCTCCCCGAAAAGTCCAGGATCTCGGGGGAACGGAGCCCCTGCTCGATGGCGTAGTTCTGGCCACGGTCCTCGGGGTAGATCTGGGCCATGCAGTTCAGATAGAGATTGGGAATGGGTGTGCGGTGGGGAGGAATTCGCTTTCCGTATCCCCTGGTCGCCACATGCTGGGCCGAGTCAGCCCGGAAGATGCGGATCCGTTTCAGAAAGGACGGATTCCACCCCATCCGGCCCGGCGAGGTGCGCTCGACGGTCCTGGCGAGACGGGAGAGACCGTCGAGGAACACTGCCGCCACGGTCTCGTCGTCCGCCCGGAAGAGAGGTGCCGAAGGGGAGAGATAGCGGGAGAGATAGACCACGGAGGAGCCGTACCGGGCCGGAGGAAGCAGGTTCGTGTGCTCAATGAGGGCCACGAAGGGGAACTCCTCATTCGCGACGGTGATCCAGTAGTAGGGCGAGAGAGGGCGGGAGAGTTCCAGCAGGGCGCAAAGGTTCGCCTGGTGAGGGATGTCCGTGAGTTGTTCCCGAAACCCCTCGGGAAGCTGGGGTGCCATTCTGGCCAGTTCCGCCGGAGCGGTGGTGACGAGAACCTTGGAGAAGGGTTCTTCTCCTTCGGGGGTTCTTACCAGAAGCATTCCTTCTTCCTGCGGGGTTGCGGAAAGGGAACGGATCGTGAGGACCGGGGTATTCAGGCGTACCTCGCCTCCCGCGGCGCGGATGCGTGCGGTGAGCGTATCGTAGAGTACGCCGAAACTTCCCCGGAAATAGCCGAGGATTTCACGGCCCTGTCCCTTTCCCCGGGTGGATCCCCGGAGTTTGGTCTTGTTCCAGAGCCAGGTGGCGCCTACCTGATCGGCGTAGTCGCCGAACTTGGAGGCGAGAAGAGGTTTCCAGATCGTCTCGTAGACCCGTTTCCCGCCGGTCTCCACGGCCCATTCCCGGGCGGTCCGCTCCTCCAGATGTTCCCAGGAACGGGCTCGCCGTGCGGCGAGAACGAAGAGCCCCAGACGGATCCTGTCCATCAGGGGAAGGGCACCGAGCCGAAGAAGATCCCCCGGTGTCGTGAAGGGGTAAAGCCTCTCTCCGCTGTACAGAGCATTTCGAGGCGGGAGCCACTCCAGGCGGTCTCCCAGGCCGATCGCCTCCGCGAGGGAAACCAGGGCCTCGTCGCTGGTGAAGATGTGATGGTAGAAGGCCTCGATGCGCTCTTCTCCCACGGTGACGGTCCTGGCCATTCCCCCGGAGACGGAGGTACTCTCGAAGACCACCACGTGCGCTCCCCTTCTGGAGAGCGCGTAGGCGGCGGCGAGGCCCGTCGGGCCTGCGCCGATGACGGCGATCCGCATGGTACAGCCACCTCCGAAGATGCACGCCTGACGCGCACAAAAAGCTGAATCCGAGTATATCATGAGGAAACGAGAGACAAGGGAGCGTGCCGAAGGGAGGGAGGTGCCGTGGAGTGGAGCCAGCTTCATCTGTGGCTCTCGGGGCGGGTGCAGGGAGTGGGCTACCGCTTTCAGGTTTTCACGGAGGCGAATCGGCGTGGCCTGCGCGGCTGGGTGCGGAATCTGCCCGACGGTCGGGTGGAGGTGCTCCTTCAGGGAGCGCGGGGCGACCTGCTCGCAATGCGCGAATGGTGTGCCCTCCGTGTCCGGAGGGCGATCGTCCTGGATGTGGAGGAACGATGGGAAACTCCAGGAACGGTTCTCGGAGAGTTCGAGATTCGGTAGTCCTTGGAGGCTTCACGCATTTTCCCGGCGTGCCTTTCGTTTGATGACGGCGATGTGTGGGTGACATCCCTCCGGAAAGGCCGAAGATTTCTTTTTTCGGCCTTTCCGGGGAATGTTCGGCATCCCAGGAATGTCGGTGCCGGGAACCGGGACGGCGCGTGTTCCGTTCCGCACCGGCAGAGCGTGTGGTGTTCCCCCATCCGCGGGGGCGTGTCCGCTCCGGAGCAAGCTCAGGGAGCTGAACAAATCGGTGTTTCCCCATTCACAGGGGCATTTCGGTGCACCTCCGGTTCCGCGCATGAGATCCCGCGTTCTGACGTCACCTGAATATGGAGCCCCCGGCGGGCGAAAACCTTTTTGGCCAGGAAGATGGCGTTGAGCACTCTCGGAAATCCCGTGTAAGGAATGCACTGCAGAAAGGCTTCGACGAGTTCCTCCGGTGAGATGCCCACGTTCAGCGCACCGTTGATGTGCACTTCCAACTGTGGTTCGCATCCCCCCGCCGTGAGCAGACTGCTCGTGGTGATCAGCTCTCTTTCCCGCAAGGAGAGCCCCTTTCGGGGATAGATGTCTCCAAAGGCGAACTCCACGATGAAGGTGGCCAGATCCGGAGCGATGTCCTTCAGGGACTGCATGACCCGCTCTCCGCCTTCACCGTCCACCTCCAGAAGTTTTTTCATGCCCCGGTCGAAACGACTTTCGTCCATTTGCCTCTCTCCTTTCGGTTGCGGTATAGTGCGAAGCATAGATGTTCGAGTGGACTCCAGGTCAAGTGGCCGGGTCGGGAGGAATCGATGTCCTATTCCATCGGGGAATTTTCGGCGCTCTCCGCCGTCAGCGTTCACACGCTCCGTTACTACGAGAAGGAACGGCTTCTCATCGTCCGGCGCGATACCCGTGGAAGACGGATGTACGTCCCGGAGGATCTGGACTGGATCCGTTTCATCAGAAAACTGAAGGAAACGGGAATGCCCATCAGGAATATCAGGGAGTATGCGACCCTCCGCTACGAGGGAGAACACACCCTGTCCCAGCGCTTGGGCATTCTTCGGCAGCACCGTCGGCGCGTCCTCGAAGAAAAAAAACGGTGGGAGGCGAACCTGGCGAACATCGAGAAGAAGATCGGTTTTTACGAGGAGAAACTCTCCGGAGGGGTCGGAAAGGATCCGGCGTGATCGGAACGCCCTCTTTTCATTCCGGAGATGCCGTATGTGGCACGAGGTAGTGTCGTCTGTGGTTCTTTCGGATCATGCGAACAGGGACGAAATCGTCATCTTTGCTCCTTTTGAGACCGCTCCGCTTTTTTGCTTCAGGCGTTACAATAGGGAAGCATGAACGCACCAGGAACCGAGGGGAGTGGAAGCCATGGGAGATGCGCTCGATGCCTTCGAAATGGAACGGATGCACCGTCCCTATCGGGAGGTCATCAAGGTCGTGGGCGTGGGCGGTGGCGGTACCAACGCGCTCAACCACATCGTCCGAAGCGGCGTGACGGGTGTGGAATTCCTCGCGGCAAACACCGACATGCCCCATCTGGAGCGTTCCGAGGCATCGATCAAAATTCCTCTCGGGCAGAAGCTCACTCGGGGGCTTGGAGCGGGCGCCAATCCCGAAATCGGTTTTCAGTCGGCGCGGGAATCCGTTCGGGAGATTTCCGAGGCACTTGCCGGAGCGGATATGGTGTTCGTCACCGCAGGCATGGGGGGCGGCACGGGAACCGGGGCCAGCCCAGTCGTGGCGGAGATCGCCCGGGAGCGGGGTGCCCTCGTTGTGGGTGTGGTGACGCGCCCGTTCACCTTCGAGGGACGCCGCCGGACTCAGAACGCCGCCGAGGGGATCGAGAAGCTCCGGGAAAAAGTGGATGCCCTCATCGTCATTCCCAACGACCGCGTTCTCGAACTCGTGGACAAGAAGACCCCTCTCTCCGACGCGTTTCGTCTGGTGGATGAAGTGCTCCGCCAGGCTGTCGCGGGGATCACCGACCTCATTCTCCGCCCCGGACTGGTCAACGTGGATTTCGCGGACGTGCGGACCGTGCTCTCCGGTGCCGGATCGGCCGTTATGGGCATCGGGACCGGAAAAGGGCCCGAGCGGACCGTCCAGGCCGCGCGCATGGCCGTCAGCAGTCCTCTCATGGAGACTCCCGCCTCCGGCGCGAAGGGCATTCTCTTCAACATCGCCAGCGGTCCCGACATCAGCCTCTGGGAGGTGAACCAGGCCGCCCAGGTCGTGGCCGAGTACGCCGACGAGGATGCGAGCATCTCCTGGGGGCATGTGCTGGATCCCTCTCTGGAGGGGATGGTGCACATCACGGTCATCGCCGCGGGGTTCGTGCCAGGGGGCAAGGAGCGCTCCTCCGGAAAACTTGCGGAATCTCACCGGGGAGGGCGGGAGCGCCGCCGTATCGAACTGGAGGAGACGGACCTGCAGGGTCCCCCGGACGACGGACTGCTCTTTCCCCGCACCGACGGGGCGAAAGGGCAAGGTGCATCCGTGGACATTCCCACCATCGTCCGGAATGCCCGCCACGGCGAAAGCGGAAAAACCTTGCCGGGGGAGCGTCTTCCCCGGGGATTTTCGAGGCGCGACGGATGTACGGAGGAGCGGGGAGATCCCTCGTGAGTGCTTCAGGGAAAAAGGTCTTTCCCGGAGGGAACCTTTTCGAGTTTTCCCGGGATCTGACAAAAGACATCGAGAAAGGTGACCTTCCGGAGGAAGAGATCACCGAGCCGCTGTTTCCGGATCGGGGAATTCTCGTGGAGCGTATCGTCTCCTTCGGGCAGTCCTCGCCTCCCGGTTTCTGGTACGACCAGGAGCGGGACGAGTGGGTGGTGCTTCTCTCCGGTGAGGCCGTTCTGGAATGGGAGGACGGGAGCGTTCTGGAAATGCATCCCGGAGATTGGATTTTGCTCCGGGCGCACGAGAGGCATCGTGTCGCCCGCACCTCTTCGGAGCCTCCCTGCGTGTGGCTCGCCGTTCACGGGAGGATGCGCGGGTGAGGTGCGCGGTTGCTTTTGATGGTGTGTACCGGGCGGGGAACTCCCTGAGGGGGGCCCCTGCCCGGTTTTGTTTTTCCGGGAAGACGATCCGCGATATAATGGCGCACAGAGGCGAGAATGCCCGTCCGTTCTCTTCCGAATGCGGCGGAGGGAACGGGCGGTGGAAACCGTGGGGACGGCGGAACACTGCGGGAAAGGGAGAAAGGGTTGGTTTTCCATGGAGAAGGGAGATGAGGGGATGACACAATCGATCAATGTGGTCCGGCTCGAGGGGACGCTTCACTTCCTCAAGGGGGAGCAAGTGGGAGAGAACCGGTGCGGCAGGTATTTCCGATTCTCCGTCAGACACGAGAGCACGGACTACAGGGGGAACGAACGGCACGACTACATACTCGCCCGCGCCTACGATCCGGAGTTGCAGGATCGGCTCCGGCAGCGCGGGGAAGGGGACCGGATACTTCTCGAGGGAAGCGTCCGGTCTTCTGTCGGGAGCGGCGAGATGTACGTCCTTGCTGAAAAACTGGAGCTCCCCTGAGGGGGGCGTTTCTCGGCACAGGCGGATTTCCGTTGCTTCCCCGTGTGTTCGATGGGGAGGCGACGGCTCCCTGGAGAGGGGGAGGGGCGATGCGGGTGTTCTCTGTCGCGGGAGTGGGTATCCTTCTGATCCTGGGTGTTCTCGGTGTATGGGATCTGTCCTTTGGAGTGCGGAGCGCTTTCGGGGAAGAACCGGCACGGTCCGAGGACGGAGTCTCGCCTCCGCCGGAGAGGGTTCATCTCTACCCAAGCGGTGCCGGCGTGGAAATCCCCGTGCCCGCCGGTGCATTTTTGGTGCGTCTGCCGGCGACCTTCGACGTTTCCCGGATCCGTTTGCAGCTTCCGGAGGGGAATTCGCCTTCTTCTCCGCCTGACATCGTGCTGCTTCCCCGGGCGGGATGGATTCCTCCTGCCCTGAAGACCCTGTCGGAAAAAGTCGGCGAACTTCGGGCCGAGGTGGCGGTTCTTCATGCGGAGGCCGCCTCCCTTCGGCAGTTGACCGGAGCTCTTGAATCCCTGAAGCCCGAAGGCGAGAAGGCCCTCGACCTGCTCGTCGCCGCAGCCGAGCTCCGCAGAGAGCAGGAACTACGTCTCGCGGAAGTGACGGAAACGCTCCAGCGCAAGCGCCATGAAGCGGAGCTCTGGAATCGGCAGTTGCAGGAGCGTCTTCAGGAAGGCTACTCCATGGTGATCGAAGTCCGCGGCGACGGTGGGCGCGGCGGCGGCCTCCTCACCGCCTGGACGGATCAGGTGCACTGGACTTACAGGTACGTGCTCAACCTCGAAACGAAGAGCGGGAACGTTACGGGCCGTCTGGTCGCTTCGGTGATGCAACGAACCGGCATCGACTGGGACGGGCCGCTCGTCGTGCATACTGCGGATCCTCCCCGGCTTGTTCGTCCCCCCCGGTTGCGTCCCCTCGTGGTGGACATCGCACAGCCTCGCCAGGACGACTTCCGTGCGAAAGGCGCCGTTCCCGATGCAGCGCTCGCGCCCTACATGGCCGTTGAGGAGATCGCTCTCGGGAGTACTCCCGCGCCTCCCGTCCGGGAGGAGGGCTTGCGCGGCGTGGATATCCTCACGACAGGGCGCGTGCCTGGAGAGGGCACGTCCACCGAGATTCCTCTGGGCGACCTCGCTCTGCAGGGGAGCATGGCCATCGTTCTGGTACCGCGTTTCAGCCAGGAAGCATGGCTTCTCGCCGAGGTGGAGACGCTTCCCGAGGCCGTTCTTCCCGGAGAGGCGGAACTCTCCGTGGACGGCGTCGCCGGGGGCAAAACGACGCTTCCGACCCGGAGCAAGGGACAGGATCTCACCGTGGCCTTCGGGACCACTCCTCTCGTTCGCGTGGAGAGGGAAAAGAGTGTCGGTGTGGAGGGAAAAAGCTGGCTGGGCAAAGGACGTCTTGCCGATGGGTACGAGCTGACCGTGACGAACGGCCTTCCCTCGGAAACAGTGGTGCGCATCCTGGAAAGAATTCCCGTCAGTGCCAACGAGTCGGTGAAGGTGGAGATCAAAACCATGGATCCGCAGCCCGCCAGTTCCGACAGGGAAGGGCTGCTCTCCTGGGAGATCCCGCTGAAAAGCGGGGAGATCCGCAAGATTGCCGTTCACTATACCCTGACCTATCCGGGGGACAAGGATCTGGTGTTTCGGGACAAGTGAGAAACCCATGACGTGAGGACGGAAGACTTCCCTGGGGAAGGTTTCGCCATCGCGTCATGGGTTTCGCTATGCGTCTTCTCGGGAGGGTGGCGCCGGATCGGGGAGTGCCGGAGATTCCGTGCTCTTGTGAGAAAAGGCCAGCACGTCCCGCACCGTATCGATTACCTTGATCTTGTCGAAGGGCTTGATGATAAATCCCAGCGCTCCGCTTTGGAGCGCCTTCAGGACGGTCGCCTTCTGTCCCATGGCGGAGATCATGATCACCCGTGCTTCGGGGTCGATGCGGAGAATGCGGTTCAATCCCTCAAGGCCGGAGAGGATCGGCATGGTGATGTCCATGGTCACCACGTCGGGACGCAGGGTCTTATAGAGCTCCGCCCCCTCGGATCCGTCCGTGCCTTCGCCCACCACGTCGAAGCCTGCATCGGTGAGGATTTTCTGCAACATGAACCGCATGAACGCCGAATCGTCCACAATGAGAATTCGGGGTGCTGTCGAGGTCACGATTCCTCACCTCCCCTTGGTGCAACGATACCTTGTCGTCTGATGCTATCAGGATACGCGCTCTCCTTCTTCCAGGCAAGGCCGCAGCGAAAATTTTGCGTGTGTTTTTCAGCCATGGAAGAAAGCGGGAAAAGAGAACTCTTGCGTTTGGTTCGATGGAATGCGAAAGAGCGAGATGTGCACAGCACATGCGAAAGGGAGTGGGGTATGTGGCAGAGCAAGCCGTTTACGCAGGAAAAATCAAGGATCTTCCCGCGGTAACCCTCCAAGGACACGGGGGCATCGAAAAGCGGATCGTCTTCGGTCCGGAACGCTTCTGGGAGAACTACACGGCCCGCTGTTTCACCCTGGAGGGAGACGCTGCGGTACCCCTCCACCAACACGACTGGCCCCATTACGTTTTCGTTCTTTCCGGAGAGGGGCGCGTGCGCGTGGAGGACGAGGAATATAATATCCTCTGGCGCCTCTTTTCTGGGCCCACGTTCCGGCGGGAAAACCCCACTCCTTCGAAAGAGTCGGCGAGGAGCCCCTCACGTTCATCTGCATCGTTCCCTCCGAGGGAGACATCACGCCCCCCGCATCCTCCTGTTCTTGCGGGTGCGACTGCGGCGGTTGAGGAATTCCCCCGGCGTTTTTGCGGTCAGTTCTCGTCGAGGAGTGTCTGGGCGTGATCGTAGGGGGGGCAGCAGACACAGAGGAATCGCAGTGTCTCTTCCGCCTCTACCCAATGATGTGTTCCCGGAGGAATGAGCGCCGCCGCTCCGGGGGAGACGACGTGGCATTCCTTTCCGAGGGTGAGGGTTCCCCGGCCGGAGAGGAAATAGTAGATCTCGGTGCTTCGGGTGTGCACGTGGGGAATGGTGCGTTTCCCCGCGTGCACCGTGGCCTCGGCGAGGCTGTAGGGGAGACCGGGTATCCTGTCGGGATGGAAAATTTCCACGATGTCGCTGGTGTCCTTGGTGACGTAGGAGTCGGTAATGGCTTCGCTTTCGCCCGGTGAGGTCCCTTCTCTTTGAGAAGGGATGAAAAAGGCTTGCCTGAGGTTCGTTTCGCCCTCTCGTCCCGTCATGTGTTTCGGTCTCCTCTCTTCACAACAACCGATTTCTCTTGATGGCGCCGATTTAGCCGTGAGCCTCCGGGAATATCCTTGCGCACGTCCTCCGATCCGAACGTTTTCCGGAAAAATCCTTGTTGCGGTCCACATCCCTCCCAAGAAAACGTTCGCACAGAGATCCGCGCACGATATCCCTTCGGGAGGCCTCCTGGAAGAACGCGGTCGCATCCCGCCGCTGCCGGCTCGGCCTGTCCCCGTTTCGGTACACTTCGGTCGGGAGGGGCGTCGGATGTTCACCTGAGTGCTGCAGGTTTCTACTGCATGGCATTGATGCAGTTGAAAACACCGTTTCGGCGGTGATATCAGCGTCTTTTTCCGAGTTGTTCCTCCCGAAGGAGCGACCTGGGGTTTTCCAGGCGTTCCCTCGCGTCGGCGATCAGGCGCTGCACCGCGGTATGACCTTTTTCCACACGTGTCGCGATGTCCTCCACGATACCCGTCTTCCGGAGTCGTTCCAGGGAAGGCGGATAGTTCAGGTCGAACACCCAGGTGAGCTGTACGAGGAGGAAGTCCGCAAGACTTCGCACGTTCGCGTAGGAAGCGAGATGCGCGTTTTCCACTTCCCGGACGAGCGCATTTGAAAGAGGTCCCGTTTCGTCGATTCCCGGGAGGAGCTGCGTGATGCGCCCCTCCTGCACGTGACGGTGAACGATGTGGAAGACGTCCAGTTTGTCCGCGTCCCGGATGAGCCGTGCCAGGGGTAGGGCGCAGAGCGGGATGGTCTCCGGGAGTGCCTTCTTGTTGTGAAGGGCGACACTCTGCAGCAGGGCTTCCCGGGTCTCTCCGGAACATGCCGCGAGGGGTGCTTCGGCGGCGATGACGTCTCTTCCTTTCTCGCCATGGTCCAGGGAGCGCCCGTCGTAAAAGGTTCCGAAGGAGGCGTACTGGGGAAAACGCCCCACGTCATGGAGCAATCCTGCGGTTTCAGCGGCGCGGATTTCGTCGTCGTCCCATTTCAGAGCTTCCGCAAGCTCCCGGGCGATGGCGCTTACCCGGAAGCTGTGGAGGCGTTTCAGTTCCAGCAGGGGCGGCAGGGCGCCTCCGTTCGCGAAGGATGCCGTGAACGTGCGAAACCAGGCCGTCAGGACCTCCGCTTCGGGAGCGGGGAGTCCCCATCTCCCGAGGCGGTTCACGCTGCGTTCCATCGATGTACTCCCAAAGGGAGTTTCAGCATTTCGAGTAGCCGCAGGCGTGGCATGTAACGCATCCCTCTTCCCGGACGAGAACGGCCCCGCAGCCGGGGCACATGTCCGTGGCACTGGTGTGGACAGGCATCCCGAGGGCGCGTTCCAGGCATTTCGCAATGGCGTCGGGAAGGGAGAGAATGACCCCGTCCTCATCCCACACGGGTTGGCTTCCGCCGATCCCCTTGAGTTGGTTCACGATTTCCGGCGCGGGGATGCCCGTGCGGAGTGCCAGCGAGATGAGGCGCCCGAGGGCTTCCGTGTGGGCCTGGGTGTCCTTGCCGCTCTTGCCGAGCGTGGCGAAGACCTCGAAGGGGCGCCCGCCCGTTTCGTTGACCGTGAGGTAGAGATTGCCGTAGGAGGTGGGCATTTTGATGGTCTTCCCCGTGAGAACCTGGGGACGGTCGAGAGGAAGCGTTCCCTGAGCTCCCATGGGCATGACCAGTTGATGCGTCACCGTGTCGTCTTTTTTGCCGGAGGGCGTTGTGGTGAGAACCTGGCTTGCCTTGCATCCGTCGCGGTAGACGGTGATGCCCTTGCATCCCAGCTCGTAGGCGAGAAGATAGGCTTTGCGCACGTCTTCCTTGGTCGCATCCCCCGGAAGGTTGATCGTCTTGGAGACCGCATTGTCCGTGAACTTCTGGAACGCCGCCTGCATCCGCACATGCCAGGGATAGTCGATCTCGTGGGCGGTGACGAAAACCCGTCTCATTTCCGAAGGCAGAGAGTCGAGAGAGGCAAGACCTCGACGGTGCATCTCCACCTGGAGCACGTCGTTCACGTAGACCAGATCGTCCGTGCCGAAGGCCTTTCGGGTGTGCGTGAGGGCGAAGACCGGCTCGATGCCGGAGGAGCACTCCGCCAGGAGTGCGATGGTTCCCGTGGGGGCGATGGTTGTCACCGTGGCGTTCCGGAACGGTTCGCCGACGCAGTTGGGATAGGGGTGCCGTTCCCGGGCGAGGTCTCTGCTCGCCTCCCGTCCGGTTGCCTGAATGAAGGCCATGACTTTCTCCGCCAGCTCCAGCGCTTCCTCGGAATCGTAGGGGATCCCCAGAAGGAAAAGCATCTCCGCCCATCCCATGACGCCAAGACCGATCTTCCGGTTTCCCTTCACCATGTCCTCGATCTCCGGAAGAGGATAGCAATTGATGTCGATCACGTCGTCGAGGAAACGCACGGCGGTGCGCACGGTCTTCTCCATGCGGTCCCAGAGAATTTCCCCGTCCCTGACCATGTTCTTCAGGTTGACCGAGCCGAGATTGCACGCCTCGTAGGGAAGGAGGGGCTGCTCGCCGCAGGGGTTCGTCGACGTAATGCGGCCCACATGGGGCGTAGGATTGTCCCTTTCGAGGCGGTCGAGAAAGATCACGCCGGGATCTCCAGTGGCCCAAGCCGCATGGACGATGCGGTTCCACAGTTCCATGCTCTTCACCGTGTCGGTGGTTTGCCCCGTGCGCGGGTTCACGAGGTGCCAGTCTTTGCCGTCCGCCAGGGCTTCCATGAATCTATCGGTGATGCCCACGGAGATGTTGAAATTGGTGAGAATTCCTTCCTCCGTCTTTGCCCGGATGAAGGCGAGCACGTCCGGGTGGTCGCAATCCAGGATGCCCATGTTGGCGCCGCGACGGGTTCCTCCCTGCTTCACCACGTCCGTGGCGAGGTCGAACATGCGCATGAAGGAGATCGGTCCTGAGGCGACGCCGTTCGTGGTGGACACCACATCTCCCGCAGGGCGGAGTTTCGAGAAGTTGTACCCCGTTCCGCCTCCGGACTTGTGGATGAGGGCGGCGCTCCGGAGCGTGGAGAAGATGGAGTCCATGCTGTCCTCGACGGGGAGCACGAAACAGGCTGCAAGCTGTCCCTCCGGGATGCCCGCGTTCATCAGGGTCGGCGAGTTGGGCAGAAAATCGAGCTGCGCCATGAGGTCGGTGAAACGCTCCTCCCAGAGGGCGCGTTCAGCTTCGGGTTCCGCCGCGGCAACTGCCTTGGCGACGCGGCGGAGCATCTCCTGCGGAGTCTCGTTACCCTTGAGGTAACGTTTTTTCAGGATCACCAGAGCGTTCTCGGAAAAAATCATAAATGGGTACCTCCTCGGAATGGCGATACGAAAAATCCTGCAGGGATATCCTCTTCGGGTTTGTGCGGGACACGATACATACTGGACGGCACGAAAGCCGCGCTTCCAGGGTGCCTGTCGCGGGTTCGAGTGGCTCGCTATATGTGGGAGCGTAGAGAGTATAGCACTCTATATGTGGAAGCGTTTGAGCCGTAAGTCCCGTTCTCCGGAGACAGCCTCCTCCTTTCGGCCCTCTTCGGGAAGGGTGAGAAGACCATGGATGAGGAAAGGAAGAGAAAACGAGGAAAGAGGCGGAGAAGCGGATATACTGGTTGCACCGCGCTCCGATGCCGCAGGGAGAGGGTCCGGCCGGAAAGGAACGGCGGGACGTCAGGCGGAAAAGCGGTTGTGCTGGAATTCGGGGAAGAGCGGCTGTTTTTCCTGGATTCCTCCGTCCTGTGCGAGAACGAAGGACAGGGCGTCCACATATTCTCTTCCGTTCCACGCCACCGGTCGAAAGGTGCCGTTGCGGAGTGCCTCCAGAAAATCCCTTTCGTTGCGGAGCGTGTTCCTGAATTCCGTGGCGAAAAGCCCGATCCGCTCGACGAGGTGCGCGTCACTTCCGCCGAGGCGCGGGAGGCAACATTCGGCGGCAAGCGCTTCCGCCTGGAGATTGTGCTTCGGAAGAGTGCTGCCGTTGAAACTCTCCACGGCATGGAGTGGCACGTGACTGAAAAGGGATCCCATACCCCGCCCGTTGTTGCGGAAAGGGTGGGCGGCAACCGAGACGCCGCCTTGGGACGCGGCGTGTGCCGCGAGTTCCAAAGCAGAAAGAGGGCCTTGCGGGATCGAATCGAGGCCGAAGACGAGCATGTCTCCATCGGTGCTCAGGTACTCCATGCCGACGAGGACGAGGAGTCCGAATCGTTCACTCAGACGCTTCGCCTCGGTACGGAGTGCGAGGCTTTCGTGATCCGTGACGCAGAGCCCGGCGAGACCCCGCTCCCTGGCTTTTCTCAGTGCCTGCTCCACGGGGAGTTCACTGTCGAACGAGCCCTCTTTCGTGTGAACGTGCATGTCCAGACGCACACAAATTCCTCCAGTGTCGGAGTGAAATATTTTTATATGGAATTATTTTTATTCCGAAAGGAAGTATCTCCGAAGAAAGCACCTTCGTCAAGATGTCGGGTGTCCCCGTTTCCCGGAGAGCGACGCGAGGAGGCACGTTTTTCAGGCGACGGACGGAGAACGACGGAGAAAGGAGATTTCCATGACGCCTCTGCTCTCGGTGGTTCTTCCCCTTTTCAACAAAAAGCCCTTTGTGGAACGAGCGGTTGCCTCCGTGCTCGCCCAGACGGAGCGGCGCTTTTCTCTGATCGTGGTGGACGACGGCTCCACCGACGGTGGAGCCGATGTGGTGGAGTGTATTGAAGACGAGAGAATTCGGCTTCTCCGTCTTCGCCACGGCGGCGTCTCGAAAGCCCGCAACGCGGGCGTGCGTGCGGCGGAGACGGACCTCGCGGCGTTCCTCGACGGGGACGACGAGTGGGATCCCGACCACCTGGAGACGCTTCTGCGTCTCCGGCGGCGTTTTCCTGAGGCAGTCCTCTATGCCACGGCCTATCGCTTCGTCCTTCCCGGAAACCGGGTGCGCTTCCCGCGACTTGCCGGTATTCCTCCCGTTCCCTGGGAGGGGGTCCTTTCCCGCTATTTCCGAAGCGCCGCCCTCGGTCATCCTCCCGTCTGGACGTCCGCGGCGGCGGTTTTGTGCACCGCACTTCAGAGTGTGGGGGGGTTCCCCGAGGACGCCTCCCTCGGCGAGGATCTCGATACCTGGGGGCGCCTTGCCCTTGCCGGTCCCGTCGCGTTCAGCCGCAGAGGGCTTGCGACCTACCGCAAGGATGCGACGGATCGTCTCTGCCTTCGCTTTCGACGGGACAAGCCCCTTCCCTTCGTCGAGACGGCCCGCAACGTGTTGGAAGAGGCGCGTTGCGACGCAATCCTGGAGGGGGATCTCCGGGCCTACCGCTGTCGCCTTCTCTCTCTTTCCTGCAGGGAACTGCTTCGCCAGGGACGAATCGGCGAGGCCCGGAGCCTTCTCTCCGAGTGTGCAAGACCTCCCTATCTCGTGCCTCATGTTCTGGTAAGCCGTTTTCTCTGTTGTGTCGCACCTTTCGGTGCGTTTCTTCGAAGGCGTTGAGCGGCGTTGCGACGACGGACGGCGTGTGTGAACACGGTAGGCGTGCTCGGATGGGACGACGTGTTCTTTTCATGACCGGGAGGGATGCATGGTGCGGGTTCTTCTGGTGTTGAGTCAGCGACCCGAAGCGACGGGAAGCGGAATCTACGTCCGCGCTCTTCTCGAAGAGGCCCGGCGCCGAGGGCATGAGGCGTTTCTCGTGGCGGGCGTTCCTGTTGGGTGGGAGATCCCCTCCCTTCCTGTGCCTTGCGACCGATGCAGGTTCGTCACCTTCGGTACCCTGGGCGATCTTCCCTTTCCCGTTCCCGGCATGAGCGACGTCATGCCCTACGCTTCCACGCGCTTTCGGGATTTGACGGCGAACCAGATCGATGCCTACGAGGAGGCGTTTTCCGTCGTCTGCCGTGACGTCGTCTCCCGTTTCGAGCCCCGGGTCATTCACGCACAGCATCTCTGGCTCGTCACGTCCAGGCTTTGCAAGGATATTCCGGAGCTTCCTCTCCTTGCCTCCTGTCATGGATCCGATCTTCGCCAGTTTCTGCAACTTTCCCACTTGCGGGCCAGGGTACGTGCGGGATGCTCGCGTCTCGACGCGGTGGCGGCTCTCACCACGGAACAGGCGGAGGAGATCGCGACGCTTTTTGAGATTCCGCGGGGGCGTATCGCCGTAACGGGGGCCGGTTTCGACCCACGTCTTTTTTCCCCGGGGAAAACGCGGTGCGGGACGGTGCGGATTGTCTACGCGGGGAAACTTTCCCGGGCGAAAGGTGTTCCCTGGATGCTCCGCGCCTTGTTCCGTCTTCGTGATCTTCCTTGGGAACTGCACCTTGTCGGCAGTGGAGGTTCCGAGGAGGCGGAATGCCGGGCCCTTGCGCATCCCCTGGGAGACCGCATCGTTCTGCACGGTGCTCTTTCCCAGGAAGCGCTGGCGTCTCTTTTTCGGTCAAGCACGCTTTTTGTCCTTCCGTCTCTCTTCGAAGGGCTTCCGCTCGTTCTGCTCGAGGCCCTTGCCTCGGGATGCTGCGCCGTCGCGACGGATCTTCCCGGGGTACGGGATGTTGCGGCTTCAGTGGGCGATGATGCTCTCACCCTGGTTTCTCTTCCCGAACGAACGAGCGTTGACCAATTTCCACCCGAGGGGGAGATGCTTTTCGTCGATGCCCTGGAGAACTCTTTGGAGGCGATGCTGCGCCGTTGCCTCCTCGGGGACATTCCGTCTCCCGAAGAGGTGGCGCGGCGCGTGGAGGGGCGTACATGGGAGAACGTTTTTTCCGGGATAGAGTTGCTTCTGGCGGAGCTTTGCCGCCGTCGCCGGGGGCAGTGAAGGGCTCCCGGCGACGGAAGGCGTGCGCACGAGGAATGAGGAACCTTCGTGCTGCGAGAAAGGGTGGATCTCATACCGCCTTTCGAAGTTCGTAAGGCCAGGCGAGGACGCCGCCTTCGGCAAGAGCCACGCTGGAGAAGCCCAGGCCTTTGAGAATCGCATAGGCATCCCATCCGCGCACGGAGATCTTGCAGAAGGTGACGATCTCCACGTCCCGGGGAAGTTCTTCGGCGCGCTTCCACAGAGCACCCAGTGGAATGTTTATCTGACTGTCGAAGGGAAGCTTACCCTGGGCGGCGACTTCCTCGGGGGTACGTACATCCAGGAGGAGAAAGCGGTCTCCCCGGGATGCCTTCGCGAGAAGTTCCGAGGGGCTGTAGGACACGAGCAGGCCGTCCATTTTGTTGCGCAGCACGTTTGCCGCGTGGGTGACGGGATCGAGGGCGGTCGAGAAGGGCGGGGCATAACCCAGATCAAGGTCCGCCAGATCGTCCACGGTGAGGTGTCCCGTAATGGCCGAAGCCAGGGTGTCCAGACGCTTGTCACCCCTGCCGGGGCCCATGATTTGTGCCCCCAGAATGCGGCGGCTTGTGCGGTCGGCGACGAGGCGGATGTAGAGCGGTGCCGCGCCGGGCATGAAATGGGGGAGGTCGGGAGAGGTCACGGTGACGGCTACGGGGGCGAATCCAGCCTCGGCTGCGACTGTTTCGTTCAATCCGGTGCGTCCCGCCGTCCAGTCGAAGGCCTTCATGATCGCCGTTCCGAGTACGCCGTTGAAACGTGCATCGCGCCCCGCGATGACATCGGCGATAACTCTTCCCTGGCGGTTTGCGGCGGAACCCATGGGCTGGCGTACCCGTTTCCCCGTGAGGACATGGGTGGTCTCCACGCAATCACCGCCGGCGAAGATGTGTGGATCGCTCGTGCGCATCCGCTCGTCTGTCACGATGCCCCCCGTGGGACCGATGGCGAGTCCCGCCTCACGAGCGATCTCCACGTTGGGGCGCACTCCCACCGCCAGCAGTACGAGATCCGCCGGGATTTCACGTGTGTCCGTCCGGACCGCCGTCACATTGCCTGCCGCGTTTCCCAGCAGTTCGAGTACGCGCTCGCCTCCGAAGAAGGAGACCTGATGCCGTGCGAGAAGGAATTTCAGCATATGTCCGAAGTCCCGGTCGAACAGGGTGGCCAGGGGAGTTTCCAGGAGTTCGGCGATGGACACGTCGTAGCCGTTCGCCACGAGGGCTTCCACCACCTCAAGCCCGATGAGTCCTCCGCCGATGACCACGGCCTTCTTGCCCGTTCCGTGTCGAAGCGCATCCTTCATTGCCAGGGCATCGTCGAGCGTCCCGAGGGTGAAGACCCGGGCGAGATCGGCCCCCGGCAGCTGCGGCCGGATGGGGGATGCTCCCGTCGCGAGCACGAGCGTATCGTAGGAAAGGTGTTTTTCCACTCCCGTGTCCAGTTCGAGCACGGCGAGCGAACGTTTTTCCCGGTCGATCCGGGTGGCCATGTGCCGTTGAAGAACTTCCACCTGCTTCACCGTTCGGAAGAACGCGCTGTCCCTCAGCACGCCGATGGGTGTGCTCAGGAGTTCGCGACTGTCCTCCACGACACCCTCCAGGAAATAGGGAAGCCCACATCCCGCGTAACTCAGGTGATTCCCCTTTTCGACGATGGTGATCTCCGCCTCGGGGTCGAGACGGCGTAATCTCGCCGCCGTTTTGGTACCACATGCCACGCCTCCGACGATGACGACCCGTTTTTTCATGGGGGTGCCTCCCTTTAGAATTGAATACCTACCCCCGTATGGTATATCAGAGCACATCTTTTGTCCAGTATGACAACGTTTCGGAAGGATCGGAAACGTTGGTCTTTTTCGTGAAACCGAGCGAAGGGTGGTGCGGACATTCCCGGGGATGGGGGTGTGAGGGGCCGCGGATCTTTTCGGTGGCGGTGGGGGTGGTAAATCCGGTGGAAATCAGGTGCTCCATAGGCGGGGTGCGGATGAAGACGCTGTGACGGAAGAGCCGTATCCACCTGATGAAGAACGGATCGGGGGGGCTCTTTGTCGGGACCGGACGTGGCGGGGAAGGAGCAAAAACGCTTCCGTCCGGATCGGACAGGCGGTTCACGTGAGGTCGTTTCGACCGGAAACGGCGCAATTGCCGCCCCTTCTCTTCGCTTCGTACAGGAGAAGATCCGCACGGTGCAGGAGATCCGTGGGCGTTTCGTGCGGGCGCTGTTCCGTCAGGCCGATGCTCAGTGTAAGCGCGTGTCCTTCCTCCTCGATGCGCTGTTCCTGGAGACGCCTGCACAGGCGCTCCGCGATGAGGGTTGCGCCTTCGAGTGCTATGCCCGGAAGGAGTACCACGAATTCATCGCCGCCGAAACGTCCGACAATGTCCACGGAGCGGGTGTTGTTCCGGAGGAGTTCCCCTATCTTCTTCAGGAGGGAATCGCCGAAGATATGCCCGCGGAGGTCATTCATGAATTTAAAATTATCCACATCGATCATCATCAGGGAGAGGGGGATTCCGTGGAGTTTTCCTCGAGTCATGTGTTCCGTCAGGGAGTCCATGATGAAACCTCTGTTGTAGAGTCCCGTGAGAAAATCACGAGTGGCCTGTTCTCGCAGACTTGCCGTTGCTTTCTCCAGATCCACCGTGCGCGCCGACACGAGTTCCTCGAGTTGCTTCTGGTAATGGGCCATCTCTGCATTGGCGCGTTTGATTGTCTTGTACTGATTTTGATAGATCAGGAAAAAGGGCATGGCGAGAAAGAGGAAGACCACGGCGGTGACGAAAGCCCGAAAGGTTTCACGGGCGATGATGGCGTTCAGGTGCGAGATGTCCAGGTCGGCACAGGCCAGATAGATTCTCCCGCCGGGGGAGCGCTCGGGAATCGCCACGGAACGGAACGTTCCCCACTGGTCCGTGTACGTCTCATGAACGGTCTTTTTCGTGTGAAAGGCCTCCCGGAAGGAGTCGGGCGCGTCCTCGTAGGGGTAGAAATACCACCGGCTCCGCGCTTCCGCCTCTTCTTCGGTCACCGTCGTCGTCGCGAAAAAGAGCGCTCCATCCTTTTCTATAAGCGTGTACAGGTAGACGAAGGGTGTCTCCATGGCGTAGGAGGAGAGACGTCGCCTCGTCTCGAGTTCCTCCTCAAGGCTGATGCTGTTTTCATCCAGGACACGGTCGTGGAAATCCGTCGGCAGCATGTATTTGAGGCTCTTTGCAGCCAAGGCGAGCTCTTTGTCCGCCTCTCCGAACGTGCTCTGTTTTTGCTCCGCATAGGTAAAGAAGACGAATCCCGATACGAAGACGGCGTAGACAAGGAGGAAGAGCAGAAAAATCTCTCTTGAAGGAGTATGGTGAACTATTTTGTTCAAAAGCAGTGTCCTCCTCCCCGGGTTGGATTTTGGGGCGTTTTCTCCGGTCTTGCCGCCTTGTCGATCAGGAAGGCGGCCCGAGAGAAGTGCGCAAAAATGTATTCATAAAATAAAAAGGAAAACGACGATATCAGTTTAATTTTTATAAAAGGAAAGCCTGAAGCAAATTTTTAAATTTACTTCAGGCTTTAATCACTGAAAGTATAGCAGGTGCACGTAGGGTCGTCGAGTGAGTTTTAAGGAATTTTGTAAGCATTCTCCGGCTACAGGCCCAGAAGCCTTGGCACGGTGACGGTCAGGGCCGGAAAGGAGATGATCACCAGCAGGACTGTCATGGCTACAGCGATAAAGGGCCAAATGGCCTTGAAAAGGTCTCCCAGCGGCACCTTTCCCACGGCGGCGACGATGTAATTGCAGGCACCTACGGGGGGAGTGATGAGAGCGATGGTCACGTTGAGGGTCATGACGATGCCGAAATGGAAGGGGTCGATGCCGGCTCTCGTGGCAAGAGGGGCGAAGATGGGGGTGAGCAGCGTCAGCACTGCCACCTCCTCCATGAACATGCCGATGATGAAGATGATCGCGCTCAGGGTGATCATGAGCAGCCAGGGGCGTTCGAGAAGTCCCATGCCGATGATGGTCGCGGCGAACTGTTGGGTGACTCGCTCCCACTTGAGAAACCACCCGACCACGGTGGCGGCGCCCATAATGAGAAAGATGGCACTGGTGAAGCGCACTGTCTCGTAGATGGCTTCGCCCAGCTCACGCCATGTGAGCTGTCTGGTGTAGAAAAAACCCGCGAGAAGACAATAGGCCACGGCGAGAGCTCCTGATTCGGTGGGGGTGACGATGCCCGTGACGATGCCTCCTATGATGATGAAAGGCGCGATGAGGGCCGCCACGGAGCGGATGAGGATCGGCTTCGCCTGAGCGCGGATTGCCTTGGCGTCCGAGACGGGAACCTGATGCACCCGGGAGTAATAGGCGTTGAGCAGCATGAATGCCAGGCCGAGCACAAGTCCGGGCAGTACGCCTGCGGCGAAGAGGCCGCCGATGGAGGTGTTCGTCATGGAGGCGTAGATGATCATGAAAATGCTGGGAGGAATGATGGGGCCGATGAGCGAGCTTCCCGCAGTGAGCCCCGCGGCGTACGCCCGGGGAAATCCCTCCTTCTCCATGGCCGGAATGAGAATGGAGCCCAGCGCGGAGGCATCTGCGGCGGCGGAGCCGTTGACGCCCGCCAGAATGATTCCTCCCACGACGTTGACGTAGCCCAAACCTCCCCGAACCGATCCCACCAGAAGGCGGCTGAAATCGATGAGACGGTCCGTCAGACCTGCCCGGTTCATCAGAATGCCCGCGAGGATGAAGAAGGGGATGGCCATGAGGGAGAACACGTCCATGCCGCCGAAGAACTGCTGCGGAATGACCCGGAGGAGGGTCCAGTCTCCCGTGCCGGCGATGCCGAGAAAACCCGTGAAAAGAAGGGCCACGTAGAGAGGAACGCCCGTGGCCATCTGGAAGAAAAACAGCAACAGCAACAGGATACCCGACATGAGCAGCCCTCACTCTCCCGGAGATGTTGGTGCGCCGTGTTCTTCGGAAGCGTTGCCCGGAGGGTCCGCATCCGACGGAATGTTCGTTTTTTCCGGCAAAGAGGGCGACGGCACGAGCCCCCGTTCCACTGCCAGGAGCAGGGACAGCAGGAGGAGCATCCCCATGCCCAGCGGCACCGCCGACAGAGGAATCGCCTTGGGAATGTTCAACGCCATGGTACGCATAGTCCACGTGCCTGCCACGTTCTGGGCGCCGAACCAGATGAGGAGCCCCAGGACGAAGACCGTCACGCCGAGGCGGAAGAGCCCGAGGGGAAGCCGTGCCCATCGGGGAAACCGTGGCAGGAGAAACTCGATGGCCATATGGTCCCCCCGGTAAAGCGCTCCCGGTGCGCCGAGGAGGACGAGCCACACGAGGGAAAAGCGGGCCACTTCCTCCGTCCAGATGACGGAACTTTTGAAGACGTACCGGAAGAGCACCCCCAGAAGAATGTCCCCCACGTTGATCACGAGGAGGGCACCCGCGAGCCATGCGCTGGTTCTTTCGAGAAACCGGGTCAGTCCTGCGATGCTGCCGAATCCGCGGGGAGGGTGTCCTTCGGGAGGAAGGGAAGGAGCGGCCGAGGCCGCCCCTTCCGTATCGGTTCTGCCGCAGCGGGAAGTATTCGTTTCGTTCACGGTCACTGAGCGGCTTTCTTGTTGGCTTCCGCGGCGCTTTCCAGGGACAGCTTGAGCCATTCCTCACCCACCTTGCTCTTGAGCCATTCCACGTAGGCGGGCTGGCCTTTCTCACGGAATGCATCGAGCTCGGTCGGCGTCGGTGCGTAGGCGATCATTCCCTTCTCCTTGAGGAATTCCACCTGTTTGGCGTCCGCTTCCTCCACCTCCTGGCGGCTGATCTGGTTGGCCTTCTGCGCCGCCTCGACGACCACCTTCTGGTCCTCCGGAGAGAGGGCGTCGAAGAGGTCGCCGTTCATGACCAGGAACTGGTCGGAGTACTGGATGTTCGCCAGGGTGAGGTACTTCTGGACTTCGAAGAGGCTCCCCATGATGATGTACATGGCGGGGTTCATCTGTCCGTCCACGACGCCGGTCTTGAGGGCCATGTAGAGTTCGGTCCAGGGGATTGGCGTGCCACTGGCGCCGAAGGATTTGTAGAGCACCACCTGTCCCTCGTCCATGCCGCGAAACTTGAGTCCCTGGAAGTCCTCGGGGCTCTTGATTTCCTTCTTGGAATTCGTGAAGGCGAGGAATCCCCCCTCTTCGACGGCCTCGAGGAGCAGCGCCCCTGTGCGGGCCCGGAACTCCTCCTGGGCCTTCTTCCAGTAGGCGCTCTCGTCGTGGTAGAGATGCGCGGCCTTGTAGCTGTCGAACATGAAAGGAATGGCCGAAGCATAGATTTCGGGGAAAAGCGGCGCCACCCCCGCGAAGGAGGCCACGTTCATGATGGGTTGGTTCAACCCCTTCTTCATGAGGAGTTCCATGCGCTCTTCCTCGGTACCGAGCTGGCTGTCGGGGAAGAGTTGGAGCTTCACGCGGCCCGCCGTGCCTTCCTCCAGGAATTTCTGGAAATTGACAACGAAGGCGTGGACGGCGTTGTTTGCTGCGTCGGGTGGTCCGTTGTAGGAGATCTTCACCGTCACCGGATCTGCCGTGGCGGGAAGTGCCGCCGTCAGAACCGCCGCGAGGACGAAAAGGAACAGGAAACTCCACCGGGTGGAAACGCGGGTACTGCACTTCATCAAAGACCACTCCTTCCCAAAATGAAATCACCGGGTTCCCGGAAACTCAAGGAACACGATGTCATTCTATCGTGTTTTTCTCTTTTGGGGAGGTGGCTTTTCTTCAAAAAACTCCCGCTTTTTCACTCGGACAGAAGGGAAAGGAACACATTTCGAGGAAGAGGAGGATCTCCCTTGTTGGGAGTTCCTCTCTCCATACTGGCTCCGGAGAATTTCGGAAGAAATTCACTCCATTTCGAAGAAAAAAAGAGAAAAACGATAAAAATCGACAAATAAGTTTTCTTCTTTGACGGCCACATCGATTCGCTCCCCTTGTCTGAAGACACGCAATTCCTATACTGAATATAGGTCAAATAAGGTCAAATTTTTCTCAGTGCCTCCGGCGGGACCAAAAAACCGTTCCAGGTTGTGCGGATCGGAGGCTTTGGAAGGGGAGGGAAGAACCATGCCGGTCGCCTACAAGGACTACTATGCCGTTCTGGGTGTGGACAGAAAGGCGTCGGAGGCGGAAATCCGGAAAGCCTTCCGTCGGCTTGCCAAGGAATGGCATCCCGACGTGAATAAAAAAACGGGAGCGGACGAGCGCTATCGTGAAATCAACGAGGCCTACGAAGTTCTCAAGGATCCGGAGAAACGCGCCAAGTACGATGCGTTGGGCTCGGACTGGCAGAACGGTGCGGACTTTTCGCCACCTCAGGGTCGGAGCGGATTCCGCGGGAGTGCGGGAGATCCGTGGCAGAACGTGGAGATTCACTTCTCTTCCTCTGATGAGCACTCCCCCTTCGGAGATTTCAGCGACTTTTTCCGTGCCGTTTTCGGAGGCGGGGCTTTCGCCGGCGGTGGAGCGGATCGCTTTGCCGCTTCCGGGCGGAGCCGGCGTCGTTCCGGCGCCTCTTCGGGAGACGGTGCGGAATTCTTCGGGGAAAGGGCGGGAGAACGGAGTGACAACGGTGCGGTGGAACTTACCCTGGAGGAAGCCGCCAAGGGATGCACGAAAAATTTTCTTGTGGAAACGGCTTCGGGGGATCGACGCTCCCTTGATGTCCACATTCCTCCCGGTGTGACCGAGGGTTCCAGGGTACGCATCACAGGACAGGGGGACCCCCGCTCCGGCGGTGATCTCTTTCTTCGGGTGCGTCTTCTGCCGCATCGACACTTCGCCCTGGAGGGGCATGATCTTACCACCACGGTGAACATTTCTCCCTGGGAGGCTGTTCTCGGAAGCGACGTTGCCGTCCCCACGTTGAACGGACCCGTTCGGGTGAAGATTCCGGCGGGCAGTTCCAGTGGCCGGCGTCTTCGTCTTCGCGGCAAGGGCATGCCCAAGCGGAGAGGAGAGCCGGGGGATCTCTTCGCGGTGCTTCGCATCGTGGTTCCCAAAGCTCTCTCCGCCAAGGAGCGGGATCTTTTCGAGCGTCTTTCCCGGGAGTCCGCCTTCGATCCCAGAGGAGAGCACGGATGATGCGCGTGAAGGGGCGGGGGTGCTTGTCTGCAGACTTTCGTTTTTTTGTCCGACTTCGTTGAGCGAAGGGCGTCCGCAGGGGACGCCCTTTTGCCTGTGGACCATTCCGTGTGATCCGCGGTTTTGGACTGCCCCGGGACGGAAATCGAGCAAAAAATCAAAACATGACAAGGCTTGGAATCCACTGAAATGTTTCTGTCGCCGTTGCTATAAGTTGCTATAATGTAAAAAGAGCTGGAGGAGGCTGTGGAACAGAAAAAAGAAGGGTGGGGGGAGCATGGATATCTCCAAGGTGGAACTGAAGGATGTCATGGACCTTGAGTTCATCCAGAAATTCCAGGATTGCTTCGCCAAGGCCATGGGAATGGCGAGCATCACCGTGGACATGAAGGGCCCCGTGACGAAGCCGTCGAACTTCACGGAATTCTGCATGGACATCACGCGGCAGAGTCCGGAAGGATTCAAGCGGTGCAACGAATGCGACATCAAGGGAGGGCAGGAGGCTGCCCGCACGGGAAAGCCCTCGGTGTACTTCTGCCACGGGGGACTCATGGACATGGCGGCTCCCATCATGCTCAAGGGACGCCAGATCGGCAGCATGCTCGCCGGTCAGGTTCTTCCGGAGCCTCCCGACGAGGAGAAGTTCCGCCGCATCGCTCGGGAGATCGGGGTGGATCCCGATGACTACATCCGTGCGCTCGGGAAGATCCGTATCGTTCCGGAAGCAAGCATTCGTGCTGCAGCGGACCTTCTTTTCCTTGTTGCCAACGCCCTTTCGGAGATCGGCTACCAGCGCCTCCTCAACCGGGACAACGCGGCCCATTTCGAGGGACTTTCAGAGGAATTGAACGGCGATGTGTCGTCCATGGCGGACATGTCGAAGCGTCTTTCCGACCAGGTGGCTTCTCTCGTCACCACCTCCGAGGGACTTCTGCAGGCGTCCTCCGAAGCGCGGTCCAAAGTCTCCGAGACGGACGAAATTCTCGGCTTCATTCGGAACGTGGCGAATCAGACGAAACTGCTGGGGCTCAACGCCGCCATCGAGGCGGCCCGGGCGGGTGTCCACGGCAAGGGGTTCGCCGTGGTGGCCGATGAAGTGCGCAAGCTCGCTGACGTGAGTGTCAACTCCGCCGGCAAGATCGAGAGCATTCTCCAGAGCATCACCGGCGGCATGGACGCCATCGAGGGGGGCATCGGCGAAACCCGCAGCGTCGTGGAGAGCCACACCGCCCACATGGCGGAGATGGCTTCGGTCATCGACCACCTCAAGGAGCTCACCGCCCGAATCGAGGCTGTGGTCACCACCCTTCGGGAGACCGCCACCCGGCGATAGGGAGGCGAGCCCGTCACGCCTGTTTATGGCTTTTTGTTCTCGCGAAGAAGGGGCGGTTCCGGAAGGGGCCGTCCCTTTTCATGCGCAGGGCACGAGTTCCTTGGCGGAGGCCGGAACGCTGTCCGTGCAGAAGCGCCGTTCCCAGTCGGAGAGGATGCTCAGGGAGACGCCCGTGCCGCCGCAGACCACCACGAGGACGCGCCGGGCGTCTTCGAGGACGGGGGCGTTGTCGTAGAGGACGGAAAGGGAGGCGCCGCAGGCGGGCTCCACCAGGACGCGGTGGTCGTCGGCGAAGGCCAGGCAGGCCCGGACCGTCGCCGCATCGCTCACGGTGCAGGAACGGACGGGGTGCAGGGCATTCACTTCCAGCGCACGGGGTGTCACCTGTCTGACCGCCAGAGTGGCGGCGATGGTGTGGATTCTCTCCAGGCGGACGAGGTGTCCCGCCTGGAGGGATGATGCGAAGGAAGCGGCGCCTTCGGTCTCGACGGCCACGACGGGAACGTCGTTCCAGCCGTGTTTGCGAAGCCCTTCCACGACGCCCGAGAGCAGGCCGCCGCCGCCGACGGAGAGAACGAGCGCGTCGGGTTTGTCCATCTGCACGGCCAGTTCGTCCACGAGGGTGGTGTAGCCTTTCCAGAGCGACGGATGGTCGAAGGGAGGAATGTAGGCGCATCCCTCTTCCCGGGCCAGTTCCAGGGCGTGGCGTTCCGCATCGTCCCAGACGTCGCCCGCCGCGATGACCCGGGCCCCCTCCGAGGCGATACGCTCCCGGGCTACCTCCGAGGTGGTCACGGGAACGACAACGGTGACGGGGACGCCGAGCCTGCGTCCCGCATAGGCTACGGCGTATCCCGCGTTACCGCCGGAGGAGGAGACGAGATGGGTTTTCCCCGCCGTCACGGATTCACTGCAGAGGCGTCCGATGCCGCGAATTTTGTAGGATCCGGCGTTCTGGAAGCATTCCATCTTGAGAAAGACGCTTCGTCCGGTACGTTGGCTCAGAGGTTTCGACTCTACGGTGGGTGTCGTGCAGTGCAGTTCCATGGCTCTCGTCCTCCCTGTCTCTGCCGAATCAGCGTTCCGGATCATTTTCCGGAAAAACAAAAAAAGAGGCCGGGGCCCCTTGGTACGGGCCCCGGCCTCGCTTTCGACCATATGGCGCTAAGCGCCGGTCCTGCGAGGAGGAGCCGCGCTCGTAATAATAATGATGGCGGAGCAGAAGGAACACGTGAAGCGCCTTGTGTCGTGGTGCATATCACTCATGTCCGTCCGCTCCTTCCGAAAAGGTTTGTGCGTTTATACCACGGAATGCGCGGGAGGTCAAAGGGTTGATTTTTCTTCGGAATTCTTTGCTCTGGTTTCGTCCCACCTGAGCACGGCGTCACCATATCTGCGAAAGTCCTCAAGGTGATGTGTGGCGATGGCAAAGACCACGTTCCAATCGACGGATTCATATTCATGGATGGCGATGTTCCGAAAACCAACGGCTTTCTTCATCCGGAGCGCGAGTTCTTCCGAGAGGATGCCGAGTCCGAGGAGTCCTTCGAAGGATCCTGCCATAGACGAGGGAACTGGGGCTTTCGGCTCTTCGGAGAGGATGTGTGCTGCAATGTCTACGCAGATTTGGACGCTTCTTTGGAGGTTGAGGGCAATGATGTCCTGTGCGTCGAGGTCGTTTTTCAGCTCGGAAGCACTCTTCGGCCGTTTCAACTCGATACGGTCGATGCATCGGCGGAGGGATTCGAGTTTGACGAGGACCAGATCACGATCCATGGAAAAACCTCCTTGCGCGGGTCGTGAGAATGCGGCGAAGCAGGGGGAGTTCGTCTTCCTGAAAGGCGAGCATGGCGAGTGTCAGCTTTGTCCGCAGCTCGGGGGATTTGTTGCACAGCACGATGCCTTTCGTGAGCACCTGCGTAAGAATGAGTCCCTTGGCCGCTCCCAGATCCACCAGATCGACGTCTCGCCCCATAAGGTCCATCAGCTCCAGACGCAAGGCCTCGAGGGTATCGTGGGAAAAGGGGGTGGAAGCCGCCACGGCGAGGTCGATGTCGCTGTCGGGGCGCAACGAGGATGATGTGGCGGATCCGAAGAGGAGGGCAAGCGCAACATCGGTCCTTGCGGCAAAATAGTCCTCAAGGTGCGCGACGAGGGCCGGGAGCGTCGGAAAACGTTCCGAAAAACTCGTTTGCAGTGGGTCTAAAGGCTGGATGCTGGAATGATCGTTCTTGAGCATGTGTTCCTCCTGAGGCGGCGCGTCTGTCCCGGTGGCGGGACTGTGCGCGTCGAATCCCCTGTGAGGAAAGTATACCAGAGGACGCACTGTGTCCACGTGTTTCAAGGATAAAACGAAGTAATGCGGCGAATGAGAGAGAAAGATGGCTTTTTCAGCGAATATATTTCTGTGAAGTCGAATTTTCAGGTTTGGGAGCACTTGTTTGTCCTTTGTTGACCTTTATACTGGATGAAGATCAAATAAGGTCAAAAACATCTCCGCAAAGCTGCCGTGTGCCCGCTGCCGAAGGCGGGGTGTGCCGAGAAACCGGACGGAAACGGGCGGGTGAAGGGCGCGAGGAACGACACGTGAAAGGATGCTGATGCACATGGATCTGAACAAATTGACCCAGAAATCCCAGGAAGCGCTTCTGGCGGCGCAGAATCTGGCCGTTGCGTCAGGGCATCAGGAAGTGGACGGAGAGCATCTGCTTTTGTCGTTGCTCCGCCAGGAGGGGGGACTTGTCCCCCGGCTTCTGCACCGCATGGAGATTTCCGTGGAGACGCTGGCCTCCGGTGTGGAGCGCGAACTTTCCCGGCGCCCCCGCGTGTCGGGCCGGGGCGTCGAGCCCGGAAAGATCTACATCTCCCAGCGCTTGCAGCGCCTTTTGGTGGACGCGGAAGAACGGGCGACGCGCCTGAAGGACGAGTACGTCTCGGTGGAACACCTCTTCGCGGCGCTCGTCGCCGAGGGGGCTGCCACGGCGGCGGGGCGTCTCCTCAAGGACGCGGGGATTACGGAGGAGCGTTTTCTGAGTGTCCTCGCGGAGGTGCGCGGGCGGGTACGCGTGCAGAGCGCCACGCCGGAAGGTACCTACGAGGCGCTTTCCCGGTACGGGCGGGACCTGGTGGAGTTCGCCAAAAGCGGCAAGCTTGATCCCGTCATCGGCCGGGACGAGGAGATCCGTTCGGTGATCCGCATTCTGAGCCGCAAGACAAAGAACAATCCCGTGCTCATCGGAGAGCCCGGAGTGGGAAAGACCGCCATCGCCGAGGGCTTGGCCCACCGCATCGTCCGGGGCGATGTTCCCGAGGGACTCAGGGATCGCTCCATCTTCGCCCTCGACATGGGGGCTCTCGTCGCGGGGGCAAAGTACCGCGGCGAGTTTGAAGAGCGTCTCAAAGCGGTGCTCAACGAGGTGAAGGAATCCGACGGAAGGGTCATTCTCTTCATCGACGAGCTGCACACCATCGTCGGCGCCGGCAAGGCCGAAGGATCCCTCGACGCGGGGAACATGCTCAAACCCATGCTCGCCCGGGGCGAGCTGCACTGCATCGGCGCCACCACCCTCGACGAATACCGGGAGCACATCGAGAAGGACGCTGCTCTGGAGCGGCGCTTCCAGCCCGTCTACGTGGAACAGCCCTCGGTGGAGGACACGGTGTCCATTCTCCGGGGCCTGCGGGAGCGCTTCGAGGTGCACCACGGCGTGCACATCCAGGACAATGCCCTCGTGGCTGCGGCGGTGCTGTCGAACCGCTACATCACGGAACGTTTTCTGCCCGACAAGGCCATCGACCTCGTCGATGAGGCCTGTGCAATGATCCGCACCGAAATCGACTCGTTGCCGGCGGAGCTGGACGCGGCGGCGCGGAAGGTGATGCAGCTCGAGATCGAGGAGGCGGCGCTGAAGAAGGAAACGGACAGGGCCTCGGAGGCCCGGCTCAAGGTGCTCCAGAAAGAGCTTGCGGAGGCCAGGACGGGGGCGGACGCTCTGCGCGCCCAGTATGAGGCGGAAAAACAGGCCATCGGCAAGGTGCAGGTTCTGCGCGAGCAGATCGAGAAAATGCGGCGCGAGATCGAGCAGGCCGAGCGTGCCTACGATCTGAACCGGGCGGCGGAACTCCGCCACGGTGCGTTGCCCGATCTGGAGCGGCGTCTCGCCGCGGAGGAGGAACAGCTCCGCCATGGCCAGGGGACGTCTCACCTGCTCCGGGAAAAGGTCACGGAGGACGAGATCGCCGCCATCGTCAGCAAATGGACGGGTATTCCCGTGTCGCGCCTTGTGGAGGGGGAGCGGGAAAAGCTGCTCCGCCTGGGGGACATCCTCCACCGCCGGGTGATCGGGCAGGACGAGGCCGTGGAGGCTGTGGTGGACGCGGTGCACCGGGCGCGGAGCGGTCTGAAGGATCCCCGGCGTCCCATCGGCTCCTTTCTCTTCCTCGGTCCCACGGGGGTGGGCAAGACGGAGCTGGCCAAGGCGCTCAGTGCGGCGCTCTTCGACAGCGAAGAGAATCTGGTGCGCCTGGACATGTCGGAGTACATGGAAAAATTCTCCGTCTCGCGTCTCATCGGAGCGCCTCCGGGATACGTGGGGTACGACGAGGGCGGACAGCTCACCGAGGCGGTGCGGCGCCGTCCCTATGCGGTGATTCTCTTCGACGAGATCGAAAAGGCCCATCCGGACGTGTGGAGCACCCTGCTTCAGATTCTCGACGACGGGCGCATCACCGACAGCCACGGGCGGACGGTGAATTTCAAGAACACCGTGCTCATTCTCACGAGCAACCTGGGCTCGTCCTTCCTCCTGGAGGGGATTTCCGGCGACGGGCGCATTCGGGAGGAGGTGCGCGAGGCAGTGCTCGGGGAGGTGCGGCGCACCTTCCGTCCGGAATTCCTGAATCGCCTCGACGAGATGGTGCTCTTCAAACCTCTTACCATTACAGAAGTGGAGCGCATCGTGGAACTCCTTGTGAACGATCTTCGGGTTCGCCTCTCCGAGCGGAACGTGACGCTCGAAATGACACCCGAGGCGGTGCGGTGGATCGCCCGGGAAGCGTACGATCCCGTCTACGGTGCCCGGCCGCTCAAGCGCTTTCTGGCCCGGGAGCTGGAGACGCGCCTTGCCCGGAAGATCCTCTCCGGCGAGATTCCGGATGGCGCGGCGGTGACGGTGGCGCTGGACCAGGACCGGGGGCTGACGCTCCGGGTGTCCCCTTTCGAGACCCCCGGGAGAGGTGATGCCGGAACCGGGGAAGACGGAGCCGATGTTGCCCCTACCGTGACCGTCGAGGGAGAGATCGTGGACTGACACTCTGGAAAGAACGGACGGCCCACCTCTCTTTTGAAGGAGGACCGTCTCTCTTGGAGGGACTGTCGGGAGTGTCGTTTCAACAGGACGAAGCCAGCTCGCCGAGTTTGATCTCGATGTTCTCCGTGTGTGTCAGAGCTTTCTCCAGTTCGGAAACGTTGTGCTGGAGTGTCGTGATGGCTTCTATGCGTGCTGCGGCAGTGGCGTTCATGTCCTGGATCGGTTGAAACAGTTTTTCCGCCATGGATGCGATGAGGGTGAGCACATCTCCCACCTTGTGCACGGACACGTCCGTCTCGTCGGCGAGCTCCCGGACTTCCCGGGCGACCACGGCGAACCCCTTTCCCATCTCTCCTGCACGTGCGGCTTCGATAGCGGCGTTGAGCCCGAGCATTTTCGTCTGTTTCGCCACGGAACGAATGGACGCGACGACCTCGTCGGTACTGCGCGTTTCCGTGAGGAGTGTGCCGATTGTGTCGAGCATTGCGGTCATGTGGGCCTGTACGTCCTCATTTCCGGAGGTGAGCTGTGCCAATGTTTTTCTGAGTGGTTCGACAGTCGTCTGCATAGTGCCTCGGGCGAGCGCGAGTTCTGTAATCTGCCGTTTCAGCCTGGCGATGGTTTCTTCTTCCCTGCGGAGGATTTCGTAGAGGAACTGGGCATCTCCGGCGCGGAGCATTCCCACCTCAGGGGGGCACAGCTCCCGGACGCGTTGCGCCACATCCTGACGCCCGGTGACTTCGATGACGAGATCTGTGGGGAGTGCGAGGAGTTCTTCCACGGAAGTAGTGGTGAAGACACCTGCGCTCCTGGCTCTCGCCATCGCCGGGGCGTCCCTGCGAAGGTCCGCCACGCCCGTGATGTCGAATCCGAGTTTCAGGAACGTGTCGAAGAGAGCGAGGCACCCTTCTCCACCGCCGACGAAGGATACGCGCGATGCCGCCATGAAAACACCTCCAATTTGACGCCCCGTCAGGGAGCGCATGCAAATAGTATAGACGCTGAATCCGTGGAGGTCATCGTTGCTGTCGATTTCCGGTGCGGAAAAGGGCGTCCGCGCTGTAGAGTGCCAGGGCCGCCCAGATGAAGAGAAACGTCACGAGGCGTTTCGCCGAGAAGGGTTCGGCGAAGAGGAAGATGCCGAGACAGAAGGAGATGGTGGGCGACACGTACTGGAGAATGCCCACGGTGGCGAGGTTAATGCGCCGGGCCCCGAAGGTGAAGAGGAGAAGCGGCACGGAGGTGACGATGCCCGATCCCGCCAGAAGGAGCAGACGGAGGGGCGTTCCCGTGCCAAGAGCCCCGGCGCCGCCGGACTCGAAGAGGACGATGGCGCCGAGCGCGGGAATGCCGAGGAACAGGGTTTCCACGAAAAGCCCCGCGGTGGAGCTGATGGGGGCTTTTTTCCGCAGCAGGCCGTAGGTGCCGAAGGAGAGGGCGAGCCCGAGGGAAATCCACGGAAGAGCGCCGAGGAGAAGAATCTGATACCCCACCCCGACGGCGGCCAGAGTGACCGCGAGTGCCTGGAGTCGTCCGAGACGTTCCCCGAGGAAGAGCATGCCCAGAAGGACGTTCACGAGGGGCGTGATGAAGTAGCCGAGGCTGGCCTCGAGAACGTGTCCCGTGTTGACTGCCCAGATGTAGATCAGCCAGTTTGCGCAGAGGGCGAGACTGCTCGCCAGGAGAAGAAGCCGTGTCGACCTCTGTGCGAGTCCTTGGCGGATCTCTCCCCTGTTTTTCGAAAAGGCGACCAGTCCTGTGAGGAAGAGGAGGGACCAGACAATGCGGTGACAGAGGATTTCAAGGGCCGGAACATCTTGAATGGCTTTCCAGTACACGGGGAGCAATCCCCAGGCGACGAAGGCCGCCGTTGTGGCGAATCCACCCCGGATGGCCTCGGAGAGGCCCGGTTCTGCCGCCGGCGCAGTGTTGTGCGTGTTCTCCGATGCGTTCATTTTGCGGTGAGTCTCCTTCCCGGTCTGTCCCGTGGTAGAATAGCAAATGGTGGGAATGTCGCCAATCCTCCATAGAGAAAGCGGTTTTTCCCGCCAATGGGCCGTTCTGCGGCGGTCGTGCGACCCGCCGGGAGAAATGTTGCGAAGGGTTCGGCGAAAGTGCAAAAGAAAGGACACGGCGATGGAAGGGCGACTCGGAATCATTTCCGACACGCACGGTAACCTGCGAGCCTGGCAGGCCGCTCTGGCGGTCTGGGGACAGGTGGACATGATTCTCCACGCGGGGGATGTGCTCTATCACGGTCCGAAGAACCCGCTTCCCGAGGGATATGGCCCCCGGGAGCTCTCGGAGGCCATGAACGCCTCTCCAGTACCGCTTCTTTTTGCCCAGGGCAATTGCGATGCCGAAGAGGATGCCCGAGTGCTCCGCTGGCCTCTGGACACGAGGACGGCAGTGCTCTGGTGGTGCGGAATGCTCGTCCTGATGCGGCACGGCGAAAATTTCAGCGCCTTTCGCGACCTGGCGCTGCGCTGCGGGGCTAGGCTTGCGGTGAGTGGACACACCCACGTCGGTTCCGTGGTCCGCGAAGAAGGGACGATCTTTCTCAACCCCGGTTCCGCGAGCCTCCCCAAGGGGCGGGATCCGGCGAGCTGCGCCATTGCCGATGGCGAGGGCATCTCCATTCTTACCCTTGAGGGAACGCTCCTGCACCACGAACCCTGGAATCTTTGAGGTCGCTCCAGGAAAAAGAATGGCGCGTGACGTGATGTGACAGCGTGAAAGCTCCGGGCCGTCCCGCGGGAAGAATGTCCTTGACAGACATGAGGCCTGGGACGCCCATCGCCGTAACGACAAGGCACCCGGCTCGAGCCGGGTGCCTTGTCGTTACGGAAGCGCGGCATTGCATGCAAGGCAAAAGCGGTTCTCGCGGACTCTTCCGAAGCGTGCAGATGCGTTTCAGACCACGAGCTTCCCCGGGTTCAGGATGCCCTTGGGGTCGAAGGCCAGCTTTACACGTTTCATCAGGGCGATCTGGGCCTCGTCGAGGAAGTGGCTGACGTATTTCTTGCGTTTGAGGCCGATGCCGTGTTCTCCCGAGAGAGTGCCGCCGAGCTGTTGCGTCACGGTGTAGAGTTCCCGGCGGGCCTCTTCCATGGTTTCCTTCCAGTTCTGCCGGTCCTCGCCGAAGAGCAGGTTCACATGCATGTTCCCGTCTCCCACGTGGCCGAAGGTGACGGTCTCCAACCCGCGGCGCTCGCAGATGTCCCCCAGGGCCTTCAGTAGTTCCGGCACGGCGCTGGTGGGAACCACCACATCCTCCTTGGAGTACTTGCTGTAGAAGGCGATCACTGCCTCGGCGATGGATTTCCGTGCTTTCCAGAGTTTGTCCCGGCTGTTCCGGTTGTCCGCCACGAAAACCTCCAGCGCCCCCCATTTGCGGCAGAGATCACCCACCCGTTCGTATTCGTCGGCGAGCAGTTCCGCGGAATTTCCTTCGAGTTGGATGATGAGATGCGCTCCCGCGTCGCTTCCGGGAAGTCTGGTGTTGAGAAAACGCTCCGTCAGGGAAATGGAACGATGGTCCATGAGTTCCACCGAGGCGGGAAGGATTTTTCCCTCGGTCATGATTTTCGACGCGCAGGTGACGGCACTCTCCGTGGCGGGGAAGGGAACGAGGAGATCCACCACTCTGGCAGGAAGGGGAAGGAGCTTGAGGACGATCTTGGTTATCACCGCGAGAGTTCCCTCGGAGCCCACGAGGAGGTGCGCGAAGTCGTAGCCCGTCACGTCCTTGCGGCGTTTACCGCCGAACCAGGTGACGGAACCGTCCGCGAGCACCGCTTCCAGGGCGAGCACCGACGCGCCGGTGGGGCCGTACTTGATCACCTTGTTGCCCCCGGCGTTCTCCGCCACGTTGCCGCCGATGAAGGAGGCGTCGCCGCTGCAGGGGTCTCCCGCGTAGAGCAGGCCTTCCCGTGCGGCGGCTTTGGAGATGTCCGCCGTCACCACGCCGGGTTCGACGGTAATGGTGAGGTTTTCCGTGTCCACCTCGAGGATGTGGTTCATTCTCTCGAAGGAGAGGACGATGCCGCCACAGGCGGGAACGGCGCCGCCGGAGAGCCCCGTGCCGGCCCCCCGGGGCGTCACGGGAATATGCCGTTCGTTCGCGAAGGCGAGAAGAGCGCTCACCTGCTCGGTCGTCTCGGGAAAAACGACCACTTCCGCCAGGTGCGGTTCCTCCCAGAACTGTTTCGCCACCTCGTCGTAGGAATAGGCCTCGCGCTTCTCCAGATCCGCCGCGACGTTCCGGCTTCCCAGGATCGCTTCCAGTGCGGTTGTCACCTCCGGCGTTACCGGTGCGTAGTCCATTCCCTCCCACGCGTGGGGTGCCTGTCCCCCTGAATCGTTGCCGATGCCGGCTGACGGTGCATCGCGATGAAGAACGTGCATGACGGGTTCCTCCTCAAACACCGGACCCCCTTCTGCCCTCAAGGAAGCCCTGCGGTTTCTTCTCTTCGAACGGAACTCTCGGGTTTCGCGGTTGTCCGAAGAAGCTCTTGGCGGGCATGACAATGTTTTTCTCTTTCCGTTCCTGAACGGGAAAAAAGTTTCCATTATCTATCGTATATCGATCGTAGCGAGAGCGCGTTACGAAGCTTGTCCGCGGAATATCTTCACCTCGAACTCGCTAGCTCCTCTGGGTGGTCCGGAATTCGTGCCGTGAGAGAACCCCGGATGCTGCTGCCTGCGCTTGACAAGATCGGCTTCGGTGGGTATATCCTGCCTAAGGAAACTCTGGTTGGCTCCATCCCCGGGCACGTATAGCCCGGCCGCATCGAGCCAAGTAGGGTTTCTTTTGTGTTTATGTAGCGCAGTCGCCCTTCACGAATCTGATCAACAAACCACCTGTCGTTAGTAGGAAAGCAAAAACAGCTACGCACGCCCTCTCTCTTCGTGCTCCCGTGAACCCTAGGACCGTTTTTCCTTTTTGATGCGCTCGATGAGGCGAGGCACGATGTCGAAGAGGTCGCCGCAGAGGGCCACGTCCGCCACGCGGAAAATGGGGGCTTCGGGGTCCTTGTTTACCGCCACGATGGTCTGGGCGGTCTGCATGCCTGCCAGGTGCTGCACTGCTCCGGAGATGCCCACTGCCATGTAGAGCTTTGGCGCCACGACCTTTCCCGAGAGCCCTACCTGGTGGGGATAGGGGATCCATTTGGCCTCGACAGTAGGGCGGCTTGCGCCCACGCCGCCATCCAGGAGATCCGCCAGTTCCTGGAGGAGCCTGAACGATTCGGGGCGCTTGAGTCCCTTGCCGCCGGAGATCACCACGTCCAGGTCCTGGATGTTGGCTCCCTGCTCTTCGAGATATTCCATGCCGTCGTTGCGGATGCGGCTGGAGAAGAGGTGCTCGGGTACGGGGGGATGGAGCACCTCGCCGGTTCTGCCCTCGGGGTCGGGAATGCGGAAGGTGCGTGGGCGCACGGTGGACATCTGGGGGCGGTGGTTCGGTGTTTTGATGGTGGCCATGACATTGCCGCCGATGGCGGGTCTGGTCTGGAGGAGTAGTCCCGTCTCGGGATCGATGTCCAGGCCGGTGCAGTCGGCGGTGAGACCCGTGTTCACCAGGGCGGCCACGGCGGGGAGATAGGTGCGTCCCGCCGTGGTGGCCGGGGCGAGGACGATCTCCGGTTTTTCCGTCTCGATGAGATGGGCGGTCACTTTGGCGATGATCTCCTGGTCGAAGTGTTCCAGGGAGGGATGGTTCACCGCGAGAATTCGATCCGCGCCGTAGCGGATCGGATCGGCGGGGTCGTCCTTGAACTCGCCCCCGAGAAGTACGGTGGTGACGGTGCATCCACGCGCCGCAGCCAGCTCACGGCCCTTTCCGGTCAGTTCGAGGGTGACGGAGTGGATGTGCCCGTTTCTCATTTCACCGAGGACGAAAATGCCCGAGGGAGTTCTCGTCGTTTCTGTCTGCATGATTCTCTCCTCCCTTCTCTAGAGAAGTGCCTGTTCCTTGAGAAGCGCCACCACGCGCTCGATGCCCTCGTCGAGGTGGCTGCCGCTGAAATGTTCCGTGTTGCGGGTGATCTTCGGATAAGAAATACGCACCACTCGCGTGGGGGAACCCGAAAGCCCCAGTTCCTCCTTCGGCAGGTCTAGAGCCTCGTTTCCGGCCGTTTCCAGCGAAAAGCGCCGGGCCTTTTTCTTGCCAGCCAGGGTAGGCATGGAGGGTTCGTTGAGGTCCGAGAGTACCGTGAGCAGGCAGGGGAAGGAAAGAATCTGGTACTGATAGCCTTCCTCAATGGTGCGGCGCACCCGGATCTCCGCGGGGGAAATCCGTTCGAGAGCGCTCACGTAGGTGGAAAACGGGAGGTCCAGCATGGCCGCAACCTCGGGTCCCACTTGTCCCGTTTCGCCGTCGGTAGCCTTCTCTCCCGCGAGGATCAGGTCGAAGGGGCCTGTTTTGCGGATCGCCTCGGCGAGCACCCGGGAGGTGGCCCATGTGTCGGCTCCGGCGAAGGCCCGGTCGGTGAGGAGAAGTGCTTTGTCCGCGCCCAGAGCGATGGCTTCCCGGAGAGCCTCCTCCGTCTGGGGCGGCCCCATGGAGAGGACTGTCACCTCTCCGTCCCCGGCGCCCCGTTTGAGGGCGAGTGCCGCCTCCAGGGCGTTCATGTCAAGCGGATTCATGATGGCTCCTACACCCTCCCGGACCATCGTTCCCTTTTCCGGATCCATCTTCACTTCATCCGTGTCCGGAACCTGTTTGACGAGGACTGCGATCTTCATGAACCTTCCCTCCTTGTGGCGTACAGCCTGGACGAGCTTCCGCCAGTATACGGAATTTCGCCCCCCGGGCAATCCTTATTTTTCGCTTCCCGGAAAGAGTGGCTGTTTCGGCAGCGAGTAGAGAACGCGGGCCGTCTCGTCCAGATGGCTTCCCATGGCCTTGCGGGCAGTTTCGGGATCCCCGTTCCGGATGGCCAGGAGAATGCGGCGATGTTCCTCGACGATAAGATGCGACCAGCGCCGTGACGGCTCCCGGACATGGAAGCGGCGCATGTGCGCGGTGATCCGTCCCATGACGACGGAGAATCCCTCGTAGCTCCGGAGCAGGACCCTGTTTCCCGATGCCTGGACCAACGTGGTGTGAAAGAGCGTGTTCCAGAGAGATCCCTGGGTGGCCTCGTCCGTTTCGTCCCGGGCGCCTTGTTCGCCATGGTCCTGCAGATGGAGTCGTTCCATGTGTTCCAGGCATTCCTCCATGCGGCGGAGATCCTCCTCCGAACGCCGCAGGGCGGCCAGCTCCGCCGCGGGAAGTTCGAGAACTCGCCGCATCTCCAGCATTTCCGGAAGCATTTCCTTCGGCCAGGCCAGAAGGCTCTCCAGACTTCCCGTCAGCTCTTCCAAAGGGAGACGGCGCACGAAGATCCCCTGCCGTTCCCGTACCTCGAGTTCTCCCAGCGCCTCCAGGGTGATGAGGGCTTCCCGAAGCAGAGGGCGTCCCCGTGCCAGCAGATCCGCCAGTTCCCGCTCCGTGGGGAGTTTTTCTCCGGGTTGCAGGCGTCTGGAACGGACGAACTCACGGACCCGAAAGACGGTTTCCATCCTCTTGGCGTTCATGACCGGTCTCCCTTTCCGTCGGTTCTTTTATGCTCCGGCGGGATATGGTTCGAAAGTATTGTCGGAAAAATGTGTCAACGGAGTTGCCCTTGGTTTTTTTTCGTGATACAATGCGACATAATTGGTATACCAAGATATACCACAAAACCGAAAAAAGCGCATCATCGAATTTCTTCCTTAGTTCCCCGGAGGAATCGGCGCGGAATTCTCGCGTTTTCTCCGGAGGAACGCTGCGGAGGACGAAGGAGGGAGCCTCTGTGGAAAGGCGGTACGATGTGCTCATTGCTGGTGGCGGTGTCGTGGGGTGCGCCATCGCACGGGAGCTGTCCCGGTACAGAGTGCGCACGGCATTGCTCGACAGGGAGAGGGATGTGGGGCTCGGCACGAGCTGCCGGAACAGCGGGGTTCTCCACTCGGGCATCAACTACACGCCGGGTACGCTTCGTGCCCGGCTCGCGGTGGAGGGGAACCGGCGCATGCATGCTCTCTGCCGGGATCTGCGCGTCAAATGCCGTACCATCGGCAAACTCACCGTGGCCCAGGATGAGGAAGATACGGCAACGCTCGCCCGTCTCCTCGAACAGGGCATCGCCAACGGCGTTCCCGGCCTCCGGATCATTGGACAGGAGGAGATGCGGCGTCTTCAGCCCGGCGTGGAGGGGATTCGAGCGCTCCACTCACCTTCCAGCGGCATCGTCTCTCCCTATGCGCTCACGGTTGCGCTCGCGGAAAACGCCGTGACCAACGGCGTGCATGTGCACCTGGGGCAGGAGGTCCTGGAGATCCGGCCTCGTTTGCCCGAAGATGGCGGCGGGTTTGTGGTGCGCACCGCTGCGGGAGATCGTTTCATCGCCCTTGTGGTGGTCAATGCCGCGGGGGTCTTCGCCGATCGCATTGCTGCTCTCGCGGGCATCCCGGGCTTTCGGATCTATCCCTGCCGGGGCGAATACTATGTCCTGGACAGGCGTTTCGACGGTGTCCTCCGTACCCTCGTCTATCCCGCTCCCCGCCCTCATCACCCCGGTCTTGGCATTCATCTGACACCCACCGTGGACGGCAACATTCTCATCGGACCCAGCGCGGAATATGTGGAGGACCCGGGGGATCTGGCCTGCACCGCGGCCATTCTCCGGAAGCTCCAGGAGAAAGGGCGCGGTCTTCTGCCCGACCTTGCCGGGGCGGACTTCATCCGCAGTTTCGCAGGAATCCGGGCCAAGCAGTCCCCGCCGGAAGAAGGTGGCACGCGGGATTACATCATTGAGGACCACAAGGACGTGAAGGGGTTCATCAATCTCGTGGGGATCGAGAGTCCGGGTCTTACCGCCTCGCCCGCCATTGCCGTCATGGTGGCGGAGATGGTGGGGCACCACCTGCCGCTTGAGGAAAAGGAAACCTTCGTCTCCTGCAGGGAAGGGAGGCGGGAATTCTTCTGCGAACTCGCGCCGGAGGAGAAGGCGGCTCTCGTGGCGGAGGATCCGGACTACGGCGAGGTGGTGTGTCGCTGCGAGGGTATCACCCGGCGGGAGGTGCTGGACGCTCTGGCGAATCCTTTGGGGGCGCGGACGCTGGTGAGTCTCAAGTATCGCGCCCGAGTCACCATGGGCCGTTGTCAGGGGGGATTCTGTCTTCCCCGGATCGTGCGCATTCTCCGGGACGAATTCGGCTACGATCCGGAGGATTACTTCCTTCGGGGCGATTCCTCTCCGCTCTTCGTGGGAAAGGTCCGGGAGGACGCGGTACTCCGCACGTCCGTCTTTGCGGAAGGGGTGCGGCCATGAAGTGCGAAATTCGCGGCGTGGTGGTTATCGGTGGTGGTCCCGCGGGGCTCGCGGCGGCTCTTTCCGCAGTGGAGGCGGGATGTCGCGATGTGCTTCTTCTCGAACGGGACATCCGCCTCGGGGGCATTTTGAATCAGTGCATCCATGACGGCTTCGGTTTGCATGCTTTCGGCGAGGCTCTTTCCGGTCCGGAATACGCGGCCCGCTATATCGACAGGGTGCGAACGCACGACATCGAGGTGCGCACGGGAAGCATGGTGCTCTCCCTGTCGCGGGACAGGGTTCTCGAAGTCAGTTCCCGGAACGGCTACGGCACGATACGGGCCGATGCGGTGGTCCTCGCCATGGGCTGCCGGGAGCGAACCCGGGAGGCGCTGTCCATTCCGGGAGCGCGTCCCTCGGGGATCTACACGGCGGGGGCTGCCCAGAATCTCATGAACCTGGAGAACATTCTTCCGGGGAGGCGAGCGGTGATCTTGGGCTCCGGCGACATCGGTCTCATCATGGCCCGGCGCATGGTTCTGGAGGGCGCTTCCGTGGAGGGGGTCTACGAAGTGTTGCCCTATGCGAGCGGTCTTCCGCGGAACCTGCGGCAGTGTCTCGACGACTACGGCATCCCTCTGCACCTGTCCACCACCGTCACGGAAGTCCTGGGTAAGGGACGCCTCGAAGGGGTTGTGGTCTCCCGGGTGGATGAGAGCCGTTCTCCAATTCCGGGGACGGAGCGGGAGGTTCCCTGTGACGTGCTGCTCCTCTCCGTGGGACTGATTCCGGAAAACGAACTCGCCCGTGGGTGTGGAATCTCCCTCGATTTCCGGACCGGCGGCGCCGTGGTGGACGAGACGTTCATGACGGATGTTCCGGGTGTGTTCGCCTGCGGCAACGCACTCCACGTGCACGACCTGGTGGACTGGGTCTCCGTCGAGGCCTCCGAGGCCGGTCGCGAAGCGGCGGACTGGGCGGTGGCCTTCCGGAGAGGCAGGGAACCGGAGGTGCCTGTCTCCCTCCCCGTGAAGGCGGGCGAGGGGGTTCGGTATGTCCTTCCCGGACGTCTCCGGGGTGGGCGGGATGCAGTTCTTTCTCTGCGGGTGCTTGCTCCCGGAAGGGATCGGGATGTGATTCTGCGCGTTGAAGGCAGGGATGTGCTGCGGCGAACCTTTCCCAGAGTGCACCCGGCGGAGATGCTGCGCCTCGCCGTCCCTGGAAGCGATCTTCCTCCGGGGGGCGTCGTGGAGGTGGTGTCCTCATGAGCGGGGCCCGGCTTCCGTCGCACCTGAAATTTCTCTGTGTGGTCTGCCCGAACGGCTGCGATCTGGTCGTCGCCGTGGAGGGCACGTCGCCGCCGAAAGTGCTGGATGTGACAGGGCATCGCTGTCCCCGCGGCGTGGACTATGCCGTCTCGGAGGTGGAGCGCCCTCTGCGGAGCATTGCGAGCAGTGTTCGGGTCCGGGGTGGGGAGATGTCTCTCGCGAGCGTTCGCACGGATCGCCCCATTCCTCTGGAATCGGTCTTCGGCGTTATGGAGGAAATCCGGCGATGTGTCGCGGAAGCTCCCGTCCGAATCGGGGACGTGCTTCTGGAGAATCCCGCCGGAACGGGCTGTCGGATTCTGGCGACGCGGAATGTGGAGCATCTGGAGAAAAGGGGGTGTCAAAGGGGCTGAATCTGGAGGAGGCACCGTTGGAGAACACTCCGGCAACGCGGAAGTGGCGTGTGGTTTCGGGATGAGAGACGCGAGAGATCTCGAAAGGGGGACGTGTTCCATGCGAAAAAGTATTCTGTGGGCATTTGTGCTGCTCTTCTGCGCGGTGACGGTCATGATGCCTCTTCACGGCGCGGCGGAAGCGCGGACGTATCGGGTGAACATCGCCACGGCCACGACCGGCGGGGCCTATTATCCCATCGGGAATGCCATGGCCCAGATCTGGACGAAGAAGCTCGATGGCGTCAAGGCCGCTGCACAATCCACGGCGGGAACACCGCAGAACGTGGAACTTCTGATGAACAGCGAAGTGCAGATCGCCTTCGGGCAGAATGGCGTCTGTTTCTACGCCTTTAACGGGAAGGGCGTCTACGAAGGGAAACCGGGTTTCCCCTTCACCGATATTCGGGGTGTTCTCTCCCTCTATCCCAACGTGATGCATTTCATCGCCCTGAAGGACGCGGGAGTGACGAGCATTGCGGACTTCAAAGGCAAAAAGATCGTCCCCGGGCAAGTTGCAAGTGCCACGGAGATCAACACCCGGGAGATTCTCGGCATCTACGGTCTCAATTACATGAAGGACGCGGGAGAGACGAACGTGAACGCCGACTTCGTGGGCTACAACGAAGCGGTGGACCTTCTGAAGAACCGCCAGGCCCAGGGAACCCAGATCGCCGGAGGAGTCCCCACGGCGGCGGTGCTTGATCTCCTTTCCTCCGGGGAGATGGTCCTCGTGGACATCGAGGAGGAGAAGGCGAAGGAAATCGCCGCGAAGTATCCCTGGTATTTCCCCTACACCATCAAGGCCGGAACGTATCCCAATCAGGACAAGGATGTCCACACCGTAGCCCTTGCGAACATTCTCTTCACCCGGGCGGATGTTCCCGACGAACTCATCTATATGCTCACAAAGGCCGTCTACGACTATCACGACGACCTTGTCCGCGCGCACAAGGCCACCGAGGCGACCACCCTCGAAAACGCCATGAACGGCATGACCATCCCTGTTCACCCGGGTGCAGTCAAGTACTTTGAGGAACAAGGTATCGCCGTTCCCGACATCAAACCGGCTCAGTAAGGTTTTCCTTTCCTCGGGGGTGGCGTTCTCCTCGGGGCGCCGCCCTCACGAATCTGCAGGAACGGTCTTTCATGCCGAGGGGTCGAAGAGAGGTGATCAATGATGGCCGATGCAAGACAACCGTCGGAGATGGCGGAAAACCCCTCCCGAGCGGCAACCGGGACGATGGAGCCGGAAGCGGGGGAGATTCTCGAGGAAAAAGCGCTGGAGGAAAAAGCCGAGCGCGTTCTCGAAAAAGTCGAAGCGGAATCACGGTTCCGCCGCTACACGGGCAAGTGGGCACTCGCGGTTTCCGTTGTGGCCGTGGCCATGTCGTGTTTCCATCTCTACACGTCGGGATTCGGCGTACTCATGGCCATGAAACAGCGCAGCATCCACCTTGCGTTTCTGTTCGTGCTGACTTTTCTGCTCTATCCAGGGTCGAAGAATGCTCCGAAAAAAAGCCCCTCCGTGATGGACATGCTCTGGCTGGCCGTTTCCGTTTCGTCGGCACTGTACATCACGTTCATGTTCGATGCCTTCAGCATCCGCGGTTCCGCCGTCCTGTCCGACTACGTCATGGGGACCGTCCTCATCGTCTGCATCCTCGAAGCGACGCGGCGGTCCGTGGGAAAGGAACTCATGTGGTTGGCCATCGTCTTTCTCCTCTACGGCTTTTTCGGGGACTACATCCCCGGTGTGCTGGGGCATACGGGTTTCACCTTCAAGCGTATTATCTACCAATTGTACCTGTCGTCGGAGGGTATCTTCGGTGTTGCCCTGGGCGTCTCCTCCACGTACATCTTTCTGTTCATCCTTTTCGGCGCCTTTCTCAACGCCACGGGGATGGGGCAGTTCATCAAGGATATCTCTCTCACCCTGGCGGGCCGTACCATCGGTGGTGAGGCGAAGGTGGCCATCATCGCCAGCGGGCTCATGGGCATGATCAACGGCAGTGCCGTGGGCAACGTGGCCGCCACGGGAACGTTCACGATCCCTCTGATGGTGCAGAAGGGATTCCGCCCTGTCTTTTCCGCGGCGGTGGTGGCCGTGGCGGGAACGGGAGGC
>Ga0228535_1001088_pt1 | contig 50851 bp, 48 predicted proteins | sample SJ1metagenome_FD_168457 | JGI IMG/M metagenome (GOLD analysis project Ga0228535, IMG submission 168457) | Enriched culture of PCE-dechlorinating microbial communities from Ithaca, New York, USA - SJ1 | ecosystem: Engineered > Modeled > Simulated communities (microbial... > Unclassified | place... | reverse complement strand
GTCGCCAGCATCGAGCCGTTGCCCGGCAGTGAGAGACCCAGCGCCTCGGTCAGGCAGTTCATCGAATTGGCGGTGAACATGCCCGAGCACGAGCCGCAGGTGGGGCAGGCCGAGCGTTCGAGCTGCTGCACTTTTTCGTCCGAAACCTTGCTGTCGGCCGCCGACACCATCGCGTCGACCAGGTCGAGCTTGATCGTCTGCTTGTCCCACACAACCTTGCCGGCTTCCATCGGGCCGCCGGAGACGAACACGGTCGGAATGTTCAGCCGCAGCGCGGCGTTCAGCATGCCCGGCGTGATCTTGTCGCAGTTGGAGATGCACACCAGTGCGTCGGCGCAGTGGGCGTTGACCATGTACTCGACGCTGTCCGCGATGAGGTCGCGGCTGGGCAGCGAATACAGCATGCCGTCGTGGCCCATCGCGATGCCGTCGTCCACGGCGATGGTGTCGAATTCCTTGGCGACGCCGCCCATCGCTTCGATTTCCCGGGCGACGAGCTGACCCATGTCCTTGAGGTGCACGTGGCCGGGCACGAACTGGGTGAACGAGTTGGCGATGGCGACGATGGGCTTGGCGAAATCGCCGTCCTTCATGCCGGTGGCGCGCCAGAGCGCGCGGGCGCCGGCCATGTTGCGGCCGCGGGTGGTGGTCCAGGAACGGTAGGCGGGCATGGGGGTCACTCAGGCAATTTATAATCAGTCGGCCATTTTACCCGCGCTTCGCGCCCCTCTGAATCCCGCTCCGGAACCCCACCCGCCATGCTCGTCCATCCCCAGTTCGACCCCGTCGCTCTGCAGCTCGGCCCCGTCGCCGTGCACTGGTACGGCCTCATGTACCTCGTCGCCTTCGTGCAGGTGATCCTGCTCGGCCGCTGGTGCATCGCCCACCGCCCCTGGACCGGATGGGACGCGAAGATGCTCGACGACGTGCTGTTCTACGGCGTGCTCGGCGTCATTCTGGGCGGACGGCTCGGCTACGTGCTGTTCTACAAGCCCGCCGAATACCTGGCGAATCCGCTCGACATTATCAAAGTGTGGGAGGGCGGCATGAGCTTTCACGGCGGCTTTCTCGGCGTGCTCGTCGCGATGCTGCTGTTCGCCCGCCGGCACCAATTACGCTGGCTCGCCGTCACCGACTTCATCGCGCCGCTGGTGCCCCTGGGGCTGGCCGCCGGCCGGCTCGGCAATTTCATCAACGGCGAGCTGTGGGGCCGCCCCGCCGACCCCGGCCTGCCGTGGGCCATGATCTTCCCGCAGGCCGGCGACGGCATCGCCCGCCATCCTTCGCAGCTCTACCAGTTCGCCGGCGAGGGCGTGCTGCTGTTCATCATTCTGTGGCTGTATGCCAGCAAGCCGCGCCCCGTCGGCGCCGTTTCCGGCGTCTTCCTCATCGGCTACGGCGCCTTCCGCTTCCTCGCCGAATTCGCCCGCGAACCCGACGCCTTCCTCGGCCTCCTGGGTCTGGGGTTGTCGATGGGGCAATGGCTGTCGCTGCCGATGATCGTCGCCGGCGTCCTCATGCTGCGCTGGGCGCGGCGGCAGCCCTTGCCGGGCCGGCCATGATCCTGCGACTGTGGCGGTTGGCCGGCTGGATCGGCGTCGCGCTGGCGCTCGCGTTTTCGCTCGGTCCGCCCGCGCTCGCCGAGGACAGCGGCCACGCCGACAAATTCGTCCACCTGGCCGGCTACGGCCTTCTGATGTTCTGGTGGGCCCAGCTCGTCGTTCAACGCCGTTGGCGACTGGCGCTGGCCGTCGTCCTCTTCGGCCTGGGGCTGGAAGGCCTGCAGGGCCTCACCCCCGACCGTCTGCCCAACGCCGGGGACGCCCTGGCCAACACAGCCGGCGTGCTGCTCGGCTGGCTCGCCGCGCGCCTGCTGCCCAATCTGCCGGCGCTGATCGCCGCGCTTCCCGCCCTGGGGCGCTTGAGGCTATAATCCGCCCTCGTCTGTGGGGCGGTAGCTCAGCTGGGAGAGCGTCGCGTTCGCAATGCGAAGGTCGGGAGTTCGATCCTCCTCCGCTCCACCAAACCCAATCCCAATTTCGACAAAGCGCCCCCATCCAGCGGGGCGCTTTTCTCTTTGCCGCACTCCCTCACCTCAATTCCACCCACACCGGCTGGTGATCCGAGGCCGCGGTCTCCGCGTCGATACCGTGGGCTTCAAGGCGGCTGGCCAGCTCTTTGGTCAGGAAGACGAAATCGAAGCACTCAGGCCGGTCGACGAAATCGACAGGGTGGATGCCGCAGGTGGGGGCGTGAGGCTCGTCGGGATGCAGCACGGCCCAGGCATCGCGGAAGGCGGATTCGCCGCCGGGAAAGGGGGCGAGCAGCCGCAGGCGCTCGGGTGCATGGGCGGAAAAATTCATGTCGCCGCACAGGACGGCCTCGGCCGGACGCGGAAACACTTCGAACGTGCCGCCCGCCTCGCCGGGCAGCGGCATGCGTCGCGACATGGCGCACGCTTCGGCGTGCAGGCGGCGGATGGCGTCTATCTGCGCTTCGCGCTGCGGCTGCGAGTAGTACTCCAGATGCGTGGTCAGCACGCGCAACGGCCCGACGTCGGAGTCGATCGCGACCTCGACCAGCATGCGCTGCATGCTCGGCGCGCCGGGCTCGGCCGGCCAGGGCAGCGCGTGCCGCCATACCTGGCCGACCGGCAGGCGGGACAAGATCAGGTTGCCGAACCGGCTGCGGCCGCGGCGGCCGTCCGGCACGTCGATGGCGGCGCCGTAGACCGGCGTGTAGCCCGGAAACAGCGCGGCGAGTTCGGCGACCTGGTCTTCGCCCCGGCCGCCCGGCAGGCCGGGGAAGTTGACGGCGACTTCCTGCAGGCAGATCACGTCGAAATCGCCCAGCGCGCGGACGACGCCGGCGATGCGGGCCAGATCGACGCGCCCGTCCATGCCGCATCCCCATTGGATGTTCCAGCTCAGCAGCTTCATGGTCGCGTTTCGCCTCCGCCCTGAAGCATAGGCCGGGACGCCGGAATTTTTCGCGTCGGCGTGGTCTCTATATCCATAGCGGGCGGATGCGCGAAACCCTTGCTCGAACAAGGCCTTGCCGGCGGGACGCATTGCCGCGGGGGCGGCGCGGGATTAAAATGCTGCACTTTTCGCTTGAATTTTGCTTGTCTTGCAGGACTTTTGGCGGCTTGCCGATGGGCAGGCCGCGCTTTTCTGGGCATAACGGATAACGATGGAACGACAACGCTGGCTCGACGGGACGCTGTATTCGCCCGATTTTGAACAGGATAGCTGCGGCTTCGGCCTGATCGCGCAGATCGACGACCAACCCAGTCATGGGCTGGTGCAAAACGCGATCGGCTCGCTCGCCTGCATGACGCACCGCGGCGCGATCGCGGCGGACGGCCTGTCGGGCGACGGCTGCGGCCTCCTGTTCAAGAAGCCCGATGCCTTCCTGCGCGCCGTGGCGGCCGACGCCGGTTTCGCGCTCGACAATCTGTACGCCGCCGGCCTGGTGTTCCTGTCGCGCGAGGCCGCCCCGCAGGCACGCGCGCGTTCCGTGCTGCAAGCCGCGCTCGAAGGCCAGGGCCTCGTCGTCGCCGGCTTCCGTCTGGTGCCCACCGACCCGAAAGTGTGCGGCGCTTCCGCGCTGGAGTCGCTGCCGCACATCGAGCAGGTGTTCGTGAACGCGCCCGCGGGCCTGTCGGACGACGATTTCGAGCGCAAGCTCTACATCGCGCGCCGCCGCGCCGAAAAGGCGCTGGCCGACGATCCGGTGTTCTACCTGCCCACGCTGTCGTGCCGCGTCATCAGCTACAAGGGGCTGGTGATGCCGGAAAACCTGCCGGTGTTCTACCCCGATCTGAACGACGGCCGCTTCGCGTCGAGCCTGATCGTGTTCCACCAGCGTTTCTCGACCAACACCTGGCCGCAGTGGCGTCTGGCGCAGCCTTTCCGCTACCTCGCGCACAACGGCGAGATCAACACGGTGCAGGGCAACCGCAACTGGAGCCGCGCCCGCGAGCGAAAGTTCGCCACGCCGCTGATCCGGGACATGGACGACATCCGGCCCATCGTCGGCACCAACGGTTCGGACTCGATGAGCCTGGACAACATGGTCGAAGGGCTGATCATGGGCGGCGCGGGCCTGTTCCGCGCGCTGCGTCTGGTGATTCCGGCGGCCTGGCAGAACGTCGAGTCGATGGACCCGGACATGCGCGCCTTCTACGAGTACAACTCGATGCACATGGAGCCGTGGGACGGTCCGGCGGGGGTCGTGCTGACCGACGGCCGCTACGCCGTCTGCACGCTCGACCGCAACGGCCTGCGCCCCGCGCGCTGGGTGTTGACCAAGGACCGCATCCTCACCATCGCCTCGGAAGTCGGCGTGTGGCAGATCGACCCGGCCAACGTCGACCGCAAGGGCCGCGTGAAGCCCGGCCAGATGATCGCCGCCGATCTGGCGACCGGGCGCCTGCTGATGCCCGAGGACATCGACAACGAATTGAAGGGTCGCCAGCCCTACCGCGACTGGCTGCGCGAGAACGCGGTGAAGCTCGATCTGCCGGCGAACGCGGACGCCGACATGGCGGTGATGGACGCCGCGAGTCTGCTCACCCACCAGAAGCTCTTCAACGTGAGCTTCGAGGAGCGCGACCAGATCATCCGCGTGCTCGCCGAGGACGGCGCCGAGGCGATCGGCTCGATGGGCGACGACACGCCGATGGCGGTGCTGTCGCAAAAAGTACGCTCGCCCTACGACTATCTGCGCCAGCAGTTCGCGCAAGTGACCAACCCGCCGATCGACCCGATCCGCGAGGCGATCGTGATGTCGCTCAACACGGTGTTCGGCCCCGAGCGCAACCTGTTCGAGGAAACGCCCGCGCACGCCCACCGCATCGAAGTCGGCACGCCGCTGCTGTCGAAGGCGGCCTTCGACCGGCTGCTGGGCCTGAACGACCCCGCTTTCGCCCCGGCGACGCTCGATCTCCACTACGATCCCGCCGCGACCTCGCTCGAAGGCGCGCTGCAGGCGTTGACCGCCAGCGCGGTGGACGCGGTGAAGGCCGGCAAGGTCCTGCTCGTGCTGTCCGACCGCAACATCGGCCGCGACCGCCTGCCGATCCACGCGCTGTTCGCCACCGGCGCGGTGCACCACGCCCTGATCGCCGCCGGTTTGCGCTGCAACGCGAACCTCATCGTGGAAACCGGCACCGTGCGCGACCCGCACCACTACGCCTGCCTGATCGGCTACGGCGCGACGGCGGTCTATCCCTATCTCGCCTACCAGGTCATCGGCGAGTTCGTGAAGACCGGCGAGATCAAGCCCGGCCTCGACAAGGCGCTGTCGAACTTCCGCAAGGGCATGGACAAGGGCATCTACAAGGTGCTGTCCAAGATGGGCATCTCGCTCGTCGCCAGCTACCGCGGCGCGCAGTTGTTCGAGGCGGTCGGCGTGCACGAGGATGTGGTCGGCCTGTGCCTGAAGGGCACGGTGTCGCGCATTTCGGGCGCGAACTTCGACGACTTCGAGTCTGACCAGACGCTGCTGCACAAGACGGCCTTCAACCCGCTGAAGCCGCTGTCGGCCGGCGGCCTGCTGAAATTCATGTTCGGCGAGGAATTCCACGCCTACAACCCCGAGGTGGTGCAGCAACTGCAGAAAGCGGTGAAATCCGGCGATTACGCCGAATACAAGAAATACGCCGAGCTGGTGAACACCCGCCCGGTGGCGATGATCCGCGACCTGATGAAGATCAGGGACGTCGCGACGCCGATTTCAATCGACGAGGTCGAACCGCTCGAATCCATCCTCAAGCGTTTCGACTCCGCCGGCATGTCGCTCGGCGCGCTGTCGCCCGAGGCGCACGAGGCGCTGGCCGAAGGCATGAACCGCATCGGCGGCCGCTCGAACTCGGGCGAGGGCGGCGAGGACCCCAGGCGCTACGGCACGGTCAAGACCTCCAAGATCAAGCAGGTCGCGTCGGGCCGCTTCGGCGTCACCGCGACCTATCTGGTCAACGCCGAAGTGCTGCAGATCAAGATCGCGCAGGGCGCCAAGCCCGGCGAGGGCGGGCAATTGCCCGGCGACAAGGTGTCGCCGCTGATCGCGTCCCTGCGCCACTGCAAGCCCGGCACACCGCTGATCTCGCCGCCGCCGCACCACGACATCTATTCCATCGAAGACCTGGCGCAACTGATCTTCGACCTGAAGCAGGTCAACCCGCAGGCGCTGGTCTCGGTCAAGCTCGTCGCCGAGCCCGGCGTCGGCACGATCGCGGCGGGCGTGGCCAAAGCCTACGCCGACCTCATCACGATCTCCGGCTACGATGGCGGCACCGGCGCGAGCCCGCTGGCGTCGGTGAAGTACGCCGGCTCGCCGTGGGAACTGGGCCTCACCGAGGCGCAGCAGGTCTTGCGCGCCAACGGCCTGCGCGGGCGGGTCAGAGTCCAGACCGACGGCGGCCTGAAGACCGGGCTGGACGTGGTGAAAGCGGCGATCCTCGGCGCGGAATCCTTCGGCTTCGGCACCGGCCCGATGGTCGCGCTGGGCTGCAAGTACCTGCGCATCTGCCACCTGAACAACTGCGCCACCGGCGTGGCCACGCAGAACGACACGCTGCGCCGCGAACATTTCATCGGCCTGCCCGACATGGTGGTGAACTACTTCAAGTTCGTCGCCGAGGAAACGCGCGAGCTGATGGCCGCGCTCGGCGTGCGTGCGCTCACCGACCTGATCGGCCGCACCGATCTGCTCGACCTGTCGGCCGGCGACACGCCGCGCCAGGGCCGCCTCAAGCTCGACGCGCTGCTCTCCCAGGGCAGCATTCCGGCCGACGTGCCGCGTTTCTCGCAACAGGAGCGCAATCCCTCGTTCGACAAGGGCGAGCTGGCCGAGCGCATGGTCGCCGACGCGATCGGCGCGATCCGGGCCGGCGCACCGGTCAAGCTCGCCTACCCGGTGAAGAACGTGAACCGCTCGATCGGCGCGCGGCTGTCCGGCGAGATCGCCAAGGCGCACGGCGGCAAGGGCCTGCCCGACGACACCATCCGCATCGACCTCGCCGGCTCGGCCGGCCAGAGCTTCGGCGTGTGGAACCACAAGGGCCTGACCCTGACGCTGGAAGGCGACGCCAACGACTACGTCGGCAAGGGCATGGGCGGCGGCCGGCTGGTGATCTACCCGCCGCGCGTCGCCACCTTCGAGGCGCACCGCAACACGCTGATCGGCAACACCTGCCTGTACGGCGCCACCAGCGGCGAACTCTACGCGGCCGGCATGGCGGGCGAGCGCTTCGGCGTGCGCAACTCCGGCGCGCTGGCGGTGGTGGAAGGCATAGGCGACCACGGCTGCGAATACATGACCGGCGGCGCCGTGCTCGTGCTCGGCGACACCGGGCTGAACTTCGGCGCCGGCATGTCGGGCGGCATGGCCTTCGTCGTCGACGAGACCGGCGACTTTCCCGCCCGGCTCAACACCGAGCTGGTCGAGGCCGTGCGCCTCACGGGCGAGGACGCCGAGCCCTTCCGCGCCTTCTTCCGCGCGCAGGTCGAACGCCACCGCGATCTCACCGGCAGCGTGCGTGCGCGGGCCTTGCTGGCCGGCTTCGACGCCGCGCTGGCGAAGGTCTGGCTGGTGAAACCGAGGCGGATTTCGATAGCCAGTCTGGTCGAGGACATCCCCGGCCAGGCACGTGAAGCAGTGAGCGCATAAGATGGGTGACGTATTCCAGTTTCTGAAGCAGCCTCGGCGCGACGGCGACAAGACCGCGGCCGAGGTGCGCAAGCACGCGTTCAAGGAAATCTACGCGCTGATGCCGCAGGCGCAGGCGCAGGAACAGGCCGACCGCTGCCTCGGCTGCGGCAATCCGTACTGCGAATGGAAGTGCCCGGTGCACAACTACATCCCGAACTGGCTGAAGCTGGTGACGGAAGGCCGCCTGTTCGAGGCCGCCGAGCTGTCGCACCAGACCAACAGCCTGCCCGAAGTCTGCGGCCGCGTCTGCCCGCAGGACCGGCTGTGCGAAGGCGCCTGCACCCTCAACACCGACGGCTTCGGCGAAGCCGTCGGCGGCGGCCCGAACACGGGCGGCTTCGGCGCGGTGACCATCGGCCAGATCGAGAAATACATCTCCGAAGAGGCGTTCAAGGCGGGCTGGCGGCCCGACATGTCGAACGTCGTCGCCACCGGCAAAAAGGTCGCGGTGATCGGCGCCGGCCCCGCCGGCTTGGGCTGCGCCGACGTGCTGGCGCGCGCGGGCGTTACGCCCGTGGTGTTCGACCGCTACGACGAGATCGGCGGTCTGCTCACCTTCGGCATCCCCGAATTCAAGATGGAAAAATGGGTGATGACCCGCCGCCGCGAAGTGCTCGAAGGCATGGGCGTCGAATTCCGCCTGAATACCGAAATCGGCAAGGACGTGTCGATGCAGAGCCTGCTCGACGACTACGACGCCGTGTTCATGGGCATGGGCACCTACACCTACATGAAGGGCGGCTTTCCCGGCGAGGACCTGCCCGGCGTGCTCGAAGCGCTGCCCTTCCTGATCTCCAACGTGCGCAAGTGCCTTGATCTGGCCAAGCCGGGCGAGGTCTTCCACGACATGAAAGGCAAGCGCGTCGTGGTGCTGGGCGGCGGCGACACCGCGATGGACTGCAACCGCACCAGCATCCGTCAGGGCGCGGCGAGCGTAACCTGCGCCTACCGCCGCGACGAGAAGAACATGCCCGGCTCCAAGCGCGAAGTCGCCAACGCCAAGGAAGAAGGCGTCGCTTTCCTGTGGAACCGCCAGCCGGTCGAGATCGTGGGCAACGGAAAGGTCGAGGGCGTGAAGCTCGTGACCACCGAACTCGGCCCGCCGGACGCGCGCGGCCGCCGGACGCCGGTGGTCGTACCGGGCTCCGAAGAAATCGTGCCGGCCGACCACGTCATCGTCGCCTTCGGCTTCCGGCCGAATCCGCAACCGTGGTTCGAGCGGCACAACATCGTCACCGACCCGGGCGGACGCGTCGTCGCCAAGGGCAACGCCCACGCTTTCCAGACCGCGAATCCGAAGATCTTCGCCGGCGGCGACATGGTGCGCGGCTCCGACCTCGTCGTCACCGCCGTGTGGGAAGGCCGCGAGGCGGCCAAGGGCATACTCGGCTATCTCGGGCTGACGTAAGCGCCGTTCGGAGTATGCTTGCGGCAGTCGCCACGGCCGCTCCGTTCGCATGCTTTCCGGTCGCTACTATCCCCGCTCCTTCACCGTCCTCGTCATCGTCGCGATGGGCGTGCTGACCGTGCCGCTCACCAGCGGCCTGGTCAACGCGATCCACGTGCTGCAGGGCGTGGCGGAAACGCAGCGGCAGTTCGCCTCCAACAGCCTCGTCGTCACGCGCGACACGCGCGCCATCGTCGACGCCGTGAGCCAGCTCCAGCGCGCGGCCGGCCAGTACCACCTGCTGCGCGACGCGGAATTCGACCCGGTTCTGCGCGCGCGGCACGACACGCTGGAAAATCAGCTCGACGCGCTGGCGCCCCGGCTGAGCGACGCGCAGGCGCGCGCCACGCTCATCCGCCTGCGACAGCAGAGCCAGGCGCTCTACGACCGGCTGCGGCCCGGCGCCTTTCTCGACGGCGCGCGGTTTCGCGCGCTCGACGGCGACTTCGACGCGCTGCACCGGGAAGCGGGCGCCCTGCTCGAACAGACCGACGCCGCCGTGCAGCGCGACACACGCGCGCTCGAACGCGAAATGCGCTCGACCCAGCGGCGGCTGTTCCTGCTCGCGCTTGCGCTCATTCCGCTCACCCTGCTGCTGGCGGCCGTGTTCTCGTGGATGATCAACCGGCCGATCCGCCAGTTGCGCGCCTCCATCCAGCAGCTCGGACGCGGCGACCACGCGCCCCTGCCGCCCATCGGCGGCCCGCAGGACATCGTCGAGCTCGGACAGGAGATGGAATGGCTGCGGCAGCGCCTGCAAACGCTCGAAGAGCAGAAGATCCGCTTCCTGCGCCACGTCTCGCACGACCTGAAAACTCCGCTCGCGTCGCTGCGCGAGGGTGTGGGCCTGCTCGGCGACACGCTCGCCGGCCCGCTCAATCCGCGCCAGCGCGACATCGTCGCGATCATGGACGGCAGCAGCCGCGAGCTGCAGAAACGCATCGAAGACCTGATCCGGTTCGGCGGGCTCGCGGCGGAGGCCGTGCGCCCGGCGGCCGCGCCGGTGGCGCTCGCGTCCCTGCTGCAGGCCGTGGTCGAACGCCATCGCCTGCCGCTGGACACGCGCGGGCTCGCCGTCGAGATCGACGCGCCGGCCGTCGACGTGCGCATCGACCCGGCGCGTCTGGAGACGGCGCTCGACAACCTGCTGTCGAACGCGATCCGCTTCAGCCCCGACGGCGGCCGCATCCTGGTCCGCGCGGAGCGGCAGCCCGACGCGCTGACGATCGACGTCTGCGACGCGGGCAGCGGCATCCCGCCGGAAGCGCGCGCGCGCGTGTTCGAGCCGTTCTACCAGGGCGCGCGCCAGCCCGCCGCCGCGGTGAAAGGCAGCGGGCTGGGGCTGGCGATCGTGCGCGAATCCATGCGCGGCCTGGGCGGCGACGCGGCCCTGGTCGAGCGTGAACCTTGGACCACCTGTTTCCGTCTGACCTGTCCCTGCCCGCCGACGACCGCCTGATGCCGCGCCACCTCTCCCTTCTCGTTTTGTGCTTCGCGCTCGGCGCCTGCGCCGTGCCGCCGGCGGCGCCGAAGCCGCCCGCCCGGACCGCGCCCGCCGAGCCGCCGGCCGCTGCGCCTGCCGGTCTGGGCGCCAACGACGCGCTCGACATTCTGGCGCGCGTCGCCGCGCTGAGCCCCGAGCAGCAGCGCGCCGAACTCGCCCGGCAGGACGACGACCGACCCCCGGGGCCGGCCGCCCAGTTCAGGCTCGCCCTGCTGCTCGGCCGCGACGAAAATCCCGCCGCGCTCGAACGCGGGCTGAAGCTCCTGGGGCAGATTCCCGCCGACGGCCCGCGCGCGCAGACCGTACTCGACCTCGCGAAAAGCGCGCTCAAGGCGCAGCTCGAGGCGCGCCGGCAGGCCGCGCGCGCGCAGGAGCTGCAAACGCGCATCGACCAGTTGAAGGCCCTGGAAAAATCCCTGCAGCAGCGCGACGACGCGCCGAAACCGCGATGAAGAAACCCGTGATCCTGCTGGTGGACGACGACGCCTCGCTGCGCACGCTGATCGCGCTGCGGCTCGAAGCGAACGGCTTCGACGTGGCGGCCGCCGACAGCGGCGAGGCCGCGCTGGCGATGCTCGCGCACGCCCGTCCGGACGCCGTGCTCACCGACATCCAGATGCCCGGCATGGACGGCATGGCGCTGTTTCGCGCCATCCATGCGCGCGACCCGGCGCTGCCGGTGATCGTGCTGACCGCGCACGGCACCATTCCCGACGCCGTGGCCGCGATGCAGCAGGGCCTGTTCGGCTACCTCACCAAACCCTACGACGCGCCGACCCTGATCGACCTACTGAACCGCGCGACCCGGCTTGCCGGCGCCAAGCCGGCCGGCGACGCCGACGCGGCCTGGCGCGCGGACGTCGTCACCGCCAGCGCGGCGATGGAGCGGCTGCTCGCCGAGGCCCGGCTCGCCGCGCAAAGCGAAGCGCCGCTGCTGATCCTGGGCGAATCGGGCACGGGCAAGGAAGTGCTCGCGCGCGCCGTGCACCGCGCCAGTCCGCGCCGCGACTATCCGTTCGTCGCGATCAACTGCGGCGCGATCCCGGCCGAGCTGCTCGAATCCGAACTGTTCGGCCACGTGAGGGGCGCCTTCACCGGCGCCGCGCGCGACCATACGGGTCTGTTCCTCTCGGCGCAGGGCGGCACCGTGTTCCTCGACGAGATCGGCGACATGCCCCCGCCGCTGCAGGTGAAGCTTTTGCGCGTGCTGCAGGAAAACGAGGTGCGGCCCGTGGGCTCGACCGAAGCGCGGTCCATCGACGTGCGCATCCTGTCCGCCACGCACCGCAATCTGGAGGAGGCGATCGCCGCCGGCAGCTTCCGCGAAGATCTGTACTACCGGCTCAACGTGGTGAGTCTGACGCTGCTGCCCCTGCGGGAACGCCGCGAGGACATTCCGCTCCTGGCGCGCCATTTCCTGCGCGAACTGGCCGACAAGTATCGCCGCGCCCTGACCGGCTTCGCGCCCGAGGCGCTGGAGATGATGGCGTCCGCCGACTGGCCGGGCAACATCCGGCAACTGCGCAACGTGCTGGAACAATGCTGCGCGCTCGCCACCACGCCGACCATTCCCGCCTCGCTGGTAGCGCGCGCGCTGCGCGACCGGCCCGCCGAAATCCGTCCGCTAGCCGAGGCCCGCGCCGCGTTCGAACGCGACTACCTCGTCACCCTGCTCAAGCTCACGCGCGGGCAGGTCAGCGAAGTCGCCCGTCTGGCCGGCCGCAACCGCACCGAGGTCTACCGCCTGCTGCAGCGCCACCAGTTGAATCCCGGACTTTTCAAGGCGGACGGCGAATCCCTGCAATAACGCCCGGCCCGACGCCGGGTGGCACGGCTTCTGCATGGCCGTTCATGCCGCCCGGCTTAGTCAAATCCAAGGAGAAGCATCATGTTCGGATGGGCCGTCACTTTTCTGGTCATCGCCATCGTCGCCGGCATCTTCGGTTTCGCGGGCGTCGCCGGCACGGCGACCTGGATCGCCAAAATCCTGTTCGTCGTGGGCATCGTCGTGTTCCTGGTCATGCTGATCGTGGGCCGGCGACCGCCGACGACCTAGCGCGCGTCGCGAAAGGGGCTGCGGCCCCTTTTTTTCAGGCCTGTCGCCGGGAAGCGACATAAAAACGATTTCGAATCAACCGATTACCGCCCACCTGCCCATGCTGTCTCCATCCGGCGACAGATTGGGCCCACCAGCATCGGCGCCCAACCCGGCAAAACAAAGCTAACCAACTGAAAAATAAATAAAAAACACGGCTGGCACGAGTATGGCTATAGCTTCCGTCGAGTGCGCATGTGCTCATCCTTCCCACCTTCATTACCCAGGAGTCAGTCATGAAAACTCTCTCGACCCGCATTCTGCGATTCGCCCAGGTCAGCCTGCTCGGCCTTTTCACCGCACAGGCCGCGTTCGCCGCGAATCCGACGCCGGATTTCGCAAAGGTCGACGTCAACAAGGACGGCGCCGTGAGTCTGCAGGAATTCGCCACGGCGGGCGGCAAGGAAGACGCGTTCCATGCGAGCGACGCCAATGGCGACGGCATGCTGAGCCCGGACGAATTCGCCAAGGCCGCCGCCGGCAAAGACCGCGCCAAGCCGGGGGCCATGCAATGAAGCGGCGCGCGACCCGCATTCCGGCCGTCACCCTGGCCGGTCTGCTCGGCGTCTTCGTCGCGCAGGCCGCGATCGCCGCGGAGCCGATGGCGGATTTCGCACAGTACGACGTCAACAAGGACGGCGTCGTGAGCCTGGAGGAATTCGCGGCGCGCGGCGGCAAGACGGAGGCGTTCCGCGCGAGCGACGCCAACGGCGACGGCGTGCTCAACGAGGACGAGTTCGCCAAGGCCAGGACGAGCCAGGGTGATCGCGCCGACACCGGCAAGTACCTCGACGACGCCTGGATCACCGCCAAGGTGAAAACCGCGCTGCTGAAAGAGGCGAAGCTGAAAAGCTTCGACGTCGGCGTGGAAACCGAAAAGGGTACGGTGATCCTGACCGGCGGCGTCGCCAGCGAGGCGCAGCGCCAGCAGGCCGAGCGCATCGCCGCCGGCGTCGAAGGCGTGAAGAGCGTGCGCAACGATCTGCGCCTCAAGGGCCAGGCGGGCTGACCTATTCGGCCTTCCTTCGATCACGCCGCCGCAGGCGGCCGCAGGAGAGCGACACATGAACGCAGGCACCCCCGGCAGGAACGAACGGGATCGGGCGCGCGACGGCGAACTCGACTATCTCTACGTCAGGATCGAACGCTTCGCCAGCGTGCTCCAGGAGAAATACGGCCTGAGCCGCAAGGAAGCGATGCGCAAGATCGGCGCGCTGAAGCGCGCATTCAACGAGGAGGATCGCAATGAAAAAACCGGCACCGCACCTCGCGGATGAACACATGAATCTCTATGAATGGAGCGGCGGCCTCGCGAGCTTCGGCTCGTCCGCCGAAACGCGCCGACCCCGGCGCTGGCACGCCTCGTACGGCGTGCTCGCGGTGATGACTTCGCTGCTGATCCTGAGCGGCTGCGATCGCCAGAACCCCGCCGAAACGGCCGGCGAGCCGATCGACCGGAGCCAGGGCGTCGGCGAGGCGCCGGCGCACGACGCCGCGCCCCTCTACGACGAAACGACAAGCCCGCCCGGCGGCCCCGCCGAACAGGGCGGCCCGATGGCGCCGCCGTCAGCGCCGGATGCGGCGCCCGCACCACCGCCAGACGGTGAAACCCCGACCACCCCCTGAACCGTCTCCCCCCGTCGTCGGACGCGTGCGGGGACTCCGCCCCGCACGCGACTGAGGCCGAACCACCGTTCGGCCTCTTTTTTCGCGTCCGGTAACACAGCGTTACACGACGTTACCCCCGCCACACATGCCGCTTACATGCCGCGCCTACAGTGCGAATCGTCGCCCGGACGAACCCGGCGACCTCATCCACTACACAGGAGCGACATCATGAAAAGCACGACCTTCAAAAAAACCTTCTCTATCCTGGCCCTCGGCATCCTGGGGTTCGCCGCGAGCGGCGCGCACGCCGGCTGGGGCGGCGGACCGTTCCCGCAGCGCGGTTTCGGCCAGGAAATCGATCAGCGCCAGGCGCAACAGATGGAACGCATCCAGGCCGGGCTGCGCAGCGGCGCCCTCACCCAGCGCGAATATCACGCCCTCATGCGGGAGCAGGACGCCATCCGCGACATGGAGCGGCGCTTCCGCGCCGACGGACGCATCGACGCGCGCGAATACCAGCGCCTCGACCACGCGCTGGACGTGGCCAGCCGCAACATCCGGCATGAAAGGCAGTACCGCCAGGCGCGTTATGGCCGTTCGTGATAAAAACGTGCGTACGCGCACCAGCCCAAAGCGCCTGCCCGCCAAACCCACGGAGACTGTCATGAAACATCCACTTGCACTCGTCCTTGCGGGCTCTCTGATCGCCGGCCCCGTTCTGGCCGACCCGCCGCCGCATGCGCCGGCCCACGGCTATTACAAGAACGATCGCCATGACGATCACAAACCTCGCAAGAAAGCCGAGAAGCATTACAAAGGCCAAAGCGGCGCGGTTTATGTCCGCGACTACGGCATCGAATCGGGACGCTGCAACCGCGACGAGATCGGCGCGGTCATCGGCGGCGTGACCGGCGCGGTGATCGGCAGTCAGGTCGCCGACCGCGACAGCCGCGTGGTCGGCATGGTGGTCGGCGGCGTGCTCGGCGCGGTGCTGGGGCACGCCATCGGCGACAGCATGGACGACCGCGACCGCGCCTGCATGGGCCATGCGCTCGAACTCGGCAAACCCGGCGTGCCCGTCGTATGGCGTCACGGCGGCCACCGCTACGATTTCACGCCGCGCGGCGAGGCGCGCGACGGCTGCCGCTACGCAACCCTATCCGTCAACGGCAAGAAGCCGCGCGAGGTGCTGGCCTGCCCGGCCGGCCGCGGCGAATGGGCTTTCCGGCGGACCTGAGGCCGGGCGGGCCGGCGAACCCGGCCTGCTAGAATGCGGGCTTTGCTTCACCGGCCCGCTTCATGTCCGTCCTCAAGAACGATACCTTCCTGCGCGCGCTGCTGCGCGAGCCGACCGATTACACGCCGCTGTGGTTGATGCGCCAGGCCGGCCGCTACCTGCCGGAATACAACGCGACGCGCGCGCGCGCCGGCGATTTCCTCACCCTGTGCAAGACCCCCGATCTCGCCACCGAAGTGACGCTGCAGCCGCTCGCGCGCTATCCGCTCGACGCGGCGATCCTGTTTTCCGACATCCTAACCGTGCCCGACGCGATGGGCCTCGGCCTCTATTTCGCCACGGGCGAGGGGCCGCGCTTCGAGCGTCCGCTGCGTGACGAGTGGGAGATCCGCGACCTCTCCGCGCCCGACCCCAACGACAAGCTCGGCTACGTGATGGACGCGGTAAGAAGCATCCGCCACGCGCTCGACGGCAGCGTGCCGCTGATCGGCTTTTCCGGCAGCCCGTACACGCTCGCCTGCTACATGATCGAGGGCGGCAGCTCGGACGACTACCGCCACATCAAGACCATGCTGTACCGCCGGCCGGACCTGCTGCACCGCATCCTCGACGTGACCGCGACCGCCGTGACCGACTACCTCAACGCACAGATCGAGGCCGGCGCGCAGGCGGTGATGATTTTCGATTCCTGGGGCGGCAGCCTGACCCCGCACGCCTACCGGGAATTCTCGCTCGACTACATGCAACGGATCGTCGCCGGGCTCGCCAGGGAACGCGACGGCCGCCGCGTGCCCAGCATCGTCTTCACCAAGGGCGGCGGCAACTGGCTGGAGGCGCAGGCCGCCGTCGGCGCCGACGCGCTGGGACTGGACTGGCACGTCGACATCGGCGAGGCGCGCCGGCGCGTGGGCGACCGCGTGGCGCTGCAGGGCAACCTCGACCCCTGCGCGCTGCACGGCACGCCCGAGGCGATCCGCGCCGAGGCGAAACGCATCCTCGACAGTTACGGCAACCATCCCGGCCACGTCTTCAACCTCGGCCACGGCATCTCGCAGTTCACCGATCCGGACAAGGTCGGCGTGCTGGTCGAGACGGTGCACAGCCACAGCCGCACGCTGCGCGCATCAAGCGCCGACTGATTCTCGATTCGGTCGAATCGAAAAATTCGAACGACCCGCCTATAAAAATCGACTGGTCAATGCATCCGACCCTGGGCCACCATTGGCGATCCTGTCGCCTTCACGGAGCCTCCGCATGAAAACCTTTTTGATCAGCCTGTTCGCCGTCTTCCTCACGTTCGGCCTCGGCGCCCACGACGCCGAAGCCAAGCGCATGGGCGGCGGCAAATCCTTCGGCATGCAGCGCAGCGCGCCGGCCAAGCAGGACGCCGCGCCCGCGCAGCGTCAGCAGCAGCCGGCAACGCCGGCCCAGACCGCGCCGCAGAAACGGAGCTGGATGGGCCCGATCGCCGGTCTCGCCGCAGGTCTGGGCCTGGCCGCGCTCGCTTCGCATCTGGGTCTGGGCGAAGAGATGGCGAACTTCCTGATGCTCGCCCTGCTGGCGCTGGCCGCGTTCATGCTGTTCCGCTGGTTCATGCGCAGGAACGCGCCGCAGACGCCCGCCATGCAGTATGCGGGCATGCCGCGCCAGCACGACGCACCCGCGCGGTTCGACGCTGCGCCCGCCGGCGGCGCAGCGGTCGGCCGCAGCTTCCCGCCCGGTTTCGACGCCGCCGCGTTCGCACGCGAAGCCAAGCTGAATTTCATCCGGCTGCAGACCGCCTTCGACGCCAACAACCAGGACGATCTGCGCGCGTTCACCACGCCCGAGGTCTTCGCCGAGCTGACGATGCAACTGGCCGAACGCGGCGCGGCCGCCGAGCCCACCGACGTGCTCGCCGTCGACGCCGAGGTGCTGGAAGCAGTCGAGGAAGGCGCGCAGCACGTCGTCAGCGTCCGCTTCACCGGACAGGTGCGCGAAGGCGACACCGCCCCCGCGGCGTTCGACGAAGTCTGGCATCTCGTCAGGCCGGCCTCCGGCGCGGGCGGCTGGGTCATTGCCGGCATCCAGCAGGCCGCGTAAAGGCCGCCCTGCCCCGGCGCAGCCTATAAGCTGCGCTTGGGGCGGGATCAAAGGCTATAGAAGCGTTAACTTATGCACATTTTCAGCGCGCAGGGACTTTTTTCGCGTCAAACCCTTGACAGACGCGCATTCGATCCAATCCATTGAAAAACAAGCAATAAACGGATTGCCCGCTTTTTGACCGATCAACCCGCATCCCGACAGTACGGGCATCCGGCGCACCTCGTCACAAATCGCCCACATAATTATCCACAGCCCGCGTGGAAAAACCTGAATAAGGCTGTTGTTCCATATACTTGCAATCGTTTCCCCGACACACGGACAGGAATCGCCGCTAATTCATGTCGACGCTGATCCAGGTCGCACTCGATACGCCCCTGCCCCGGCTCTTCGACTACCGTCTGCCGGCGGCCTGCGGCGGCCTGCCGGAAGGCGCCCTGGTCGAAGTCCCGTTCGGCCGCACCCGCCAGATCGGCGTGGCGCTCGGCGCGCCGCCGGGCGGCGGCGCCGTCGAAGCGGGCAAGCTGCGCGAAATCCTGCGCGTGCTCGATGACCGGCCGCCGGTTCCGCCGGACGTGCTGGCGCTGGCGCGCTTCTGCGCCGACTACTACCATCATCCGCTGGGCACCGTGCTGCTCGCCGCGCTGCCGCCGCGTCTGCGCAGCACGCGGCCTTTTGAAGCAGACACGCCCTGGCTCGTCGTCACCGAAGCCGGCCGCGCCGCCGCGCCGCCGGTGCGCGCCAAGGCGCAGCACGCGCTGCTCGACGCCCTGCGCGCCGCGCCGCAGGCCCGCGAAGCCCTGCGCGCCACCCGGCAGACGCGCCACGCCGCCGCGCTGGTCGCCGCCGGCTGGGCGGTCTGGTCGCGCCAGGCGCCACAGGCACCCACACCCGTTCCATCCGCCGACTTGCCGCCCGCCACGCCGGAACAGCAGCGCGCGCTGGATGCCCTCTTGCCCGCGCTCGATCGCTTCGGCGTGCATCTGGTCCACGGCGTCACCGGCAGCGGCAAGACCGAGCTTTATCTGCGCCTGATCGCCGCCGCGCTCGAACGCGGCCGGCAGGCGCTGGTGCTGGTGCCCGAGATCGCGCTGACGCCGCAGCTCGAACGGCATTTCCAGGCACGCTTTCCCGGCCGCCGCATCGCCGCCCTGCACAGCGGACTGGCCGACAAGGCGCGCACGGAAAACTGGCTGGCCGCACCCGACTGCGACGTACTGCTGGGTACCCGGCTCGCCGTCTTCGCGCCGCTGCCGCGCCTCGGCCTGATCGCGGTGGACGAGGAGCACGACGGCTCGTTCAAGCAGCAGGACGGCCTGCGCTATTCGGCGCGCGACGTCGCCGTCGCGCGCGGCAAGCAGGCGAACGCGCCGGTCGTGCTCGGTTCGGCCACGCCTTCGCTCGAAAGCTACGCGCAGGCGCAAAGCGGCCGCTACCGGCTGGTCGAACTGAAGGCGCGCGCGCACCCGGAGGCACGCCTGCCCGACATCGAACTGGCCGACCTGCGCCACCTGCCGCAGGAACACGGCCTGACGCAACCGGCGCGCGCGGCGCTGGCGGAAACGCTGGCGCGCGGCGAACAGAGCCTGGTCTTCCTCAACCGCCGCGGCTACGCACCGGCGCTTTACTGCCCGAGCTGCGCATGGGTCTCGCCCTGCCCGCACTGCTCGGCGCGGCTGGTGCTGCACCGCCGGTCGCACCGGCTGCGCTGCCACCATTGCGGCCACGAAGCGCGCATTCCGGACGCCTGCCCGGACTGCGGCGAGCCGGACCTGAAACCGCTCGGCCAGGGCACGCAGCGGCTGGAGGAAACGCTCACCGCGCTGCTGCCGACAGCGCGCATCCGCCGCATCGACCGCGACGCCATGCACCCGCGCGCCTGGGCCGAACTCGGCGAAGCGGTGCGCGCGCGCGACGTCGACCTGCTGGTCGGCACGCAGATGCTTGCCAAGGGCCACGACTTTCCCGACATGACGCTGGCGCTGATCCTCGACACCGACGGCGGCCTCTACAGCCCGGACTTCCGCGCCACCGAGCGCCTGTTCGCCCAGTTGATGCAGGTGGCGGGCCGCGCCGGGCGCGCCGACAAGCCCGGCCGCGTGCTGATCCAGACGGCGTTTCCCGATCATCCCCTGTTTCGCCACCTGCAGCGCCACGACTACGCCGGCTACGCGCAGGTGCTGCTCGCCGAGCGCCGCGCGCTCGACCTGCCGCCCTACACTCGGCAGGTGCTGCTGCGCGCCGAGGCGCCGGCGATGGACGCCGCGCTCGATTTTTTGCAGCGCGCCGCCCGGGCCGCGCCGGCGCTGCCCGACGTCAGCGTGTTCGCCCCCACGCCCGCGCCGATGGCGCGCGTGGCCAACCTGGAACGCGCGCAACTGCTGATCCAGTCCGCCTCCCGGCCGGCGCTGCACGCTTTCGTGCGCGACTGGCGGCCGGCGCTCGACGCGATCCGGCCGCGCGTCGCGCGCTGGTCGCTGGACGTCGATCCGCTGGCTTTCTGACGCGCCGAATCCAGGCGCTGCGGCACGGGGTTCGCGGATGGCCCGGGTTTATTTATAGTGACCGTCATTCACGCCCGGACATCGCCGATGAACCTTCGCACACCCCCCGCGTCACCGCCGCCGATCACCCGGGACGACCTGCTCAGGCATCTGGTTTTCTACCCCCTCAATGTCGCGGGCCTGCTCGCCCTGCTCGGCTGGGCGCTCGGCAAGCCCGGCCCGGAGATTGCCGCAGTCGCGGGCGCAGGCTGGATACTGGGTCTGATCGGGGGACTGATCCGCATGGCGATGCGCCGCTTCTCCCGATCCCGCTGACCGGAAAACGAGCACGCCGCCATGTCCGACGACTACAACAAAGGCTATTTCTCCCACGGCTCCGGGTCGGGGTCGCACGAATTCCAGCAGGGCGTCTGGGCACGACAAGCGGAAGAACGCCGCGCCCGCGAAGCAGCGGAACGCCAGGCGCGCGAACGCGACGAAGCCTTCGCCCGACAGATGTCGGAACGTTCGCGCGAGGTCAATCCCGGGTTTTCCATGGGACGCGTCGACACCTGGAGCGGGTCGTCGGGCGCGGGAGCATCCTCGTCGAGCGAATACGCCAGAAACGGCGCGCTTATAGGCGCAATGCTGTGCCTGCTCTACGCCGTGTTCTACGCCGCGGATTCCGACGCGTCGTGGATCGTCTACCCCCTGGCGGGCGCCGCCGTCGGCGCGCTCGCGGGCGTCGCGCTTTATGTGACGTTCATCCTCCTGCGCTGGGCCGTCATCCTGCTGGCATACGCGCTCGGGCTGGGTCTGCTGGCCGCAATTGCCGTGGCGATCTGGCAATCGTTCTAACCGAAGCGGCCGCGCGCCGGGCCCATTTCCCCGACTCGCGATTTCGGAACCCACGGGCGAGAGGCCGATGACCCGCATCGGCGAAGCGGTTTGGGCCGTGCCGGGCGGACGCTTATAATCTTCCGCTCGACTTTCCAACGCGGGCACACCGCAGCATGTCCAGCACGCACCTCATCAAAGACCAGCTCGCCCTGCTGATCGGCGACGCGCTCGAGACCGTCGCGCCCGATACGCCGGTGAGCCTGGAAATCGAACGTCCCAAGAACGCCGCGCATGGCGATTTTTCCAGCAATGCGGCGATGCAGCTCGCGCGTCCGCTGAAGAAAAATCCGCGCGAGCTGGCGCAGGCGATTCTCAACGAACTGCCCGCTTCGCCGCTGATCGCGAAGACCGAAATCGCGGGCGCAGGGTTCATCAATTTCCACCTCGCGCCCGCCGCCTGGCACGGCATCGTGCGGCGCATCCGCGGCGAAGGCCCGGCATACGGGCGCGGCGACGCGGGCCGGGACCAGCGCGTGCTGGTCGAGTTCGTGTCGGCCAACCCGACGGGGCCGCTGCACGTCGGCCACGGCCGTCAGGCCGCGCTCGGCGACGCGATCTGCAATCTCTTCGCGGCGCAGGGCTGGGACGTATATCGCGAGTTCTACTACAACGACGCCGGCGTGCAGATCACGACGCTGGCGACGAGCGTGCAAGCGCGCGCGCGCGGCCTGAAGCCGGGCGACGCCGGCTGGCCGGAAGCGGCCTACAACGGCGACTACATCGCCGACATCGCGGCGGATTTCCTGGCGAGGAAGACGGTAAAGTCGGACGACCGCGAATACACGGCCTCGGGCGACGTCGAGGACATCGACGCGATCCGCCAGTTCGCGGTGGCCTATCTGCGGCACGAGCAGGATCTCGATCTCGCCGCCTTCGCGGTGCGCTTCGACCACTACTATCTGGAATCGAGCCTCTACACCGACGGCCGCGTGGCGGCGACGGTGCAGCGGCTGATCGGCGCCGGCAAGACCTACGAGCAGGACGGCGCGCTGTGGCTGCGCACGACCGAGTACGGCGACGACAAGGACCGCGTGATGAAGAAGTCCGACGGCACCTACACCTATTTCGTGCCGGACGTGGCCTATCACATCGCCAAGTGGGAACGCGGCTTCGCGCGCGCGATCAACATCCAGGGCACCGACCACCACGGCACGATCGCGCGCGTGCGCGCCGGCCTGCAGGCGGCCGGGCTGGGCGTCGCCGGAGGCTACCCGGACTATCTGCTGCACACGATGGTGCGCGTGATGCGCGGCGGCGAGGAGGTGAAGATATCCAAGCGCGCCGGCAGCTACGTGACGCTGCGCGACCTGATCGAATGGACGAGCAAGGACGCGGTGCGCTTCTTCCTGCTCTCGCGCAAGGCCGACACCGAATACGTCTTCGACGTCGATCTCGCGCTGGCGAAGAACAACGACAACCCGGTCTACTACGTGCAGTATGCGCACGCGCGCATCTGCCGCGTGTTCGAGGAATGGGGCGGCGACGCGGCCGCGCTGGCGGACGCCGACCTCGCGCCGCTCGCGGCGGCGCACGAACTGGCGCTGATGCAGCGCCTGGCCGAATATCCGGAAGTCATCGCCGGCGCGGCGAAGGATCTCGCCCCGCACCTCGTGGTGCATTACCTCGCGACCCTGGCCGGCGATTTCCACGCCTGGTACAACGCGGAGAAATTCCTGGTCGACGACGACGCGGTGAAGCACGCGCGGCTGGCGCTGGCCGACGCCGTCCGGATCACGATTGTTAACGGTCTCGCCTTGCTCGGCGTATCCGCACCGGAGAAAATGTAGCGATGACCAAATCCTCCCGTCCCGCCAAACGCGGCGGCAGCCCGATCTTCGCCGGCGTCCTCATCGGACTCGCCGTCGGCGCCGTGCTTGCCGTGGGCGTGGCGCTGTGGGTCACCGGCAGCAATCCGTTCAAGTCCGCCGCCCCCAGACCCGCGCCGCACGCCGCGCCGGCGCCGAACGAACCGGCCAGGCCCGAAACGGCGCCGAGCTTCGATTTCTACAAGGTATTGCCGAACGAATCGGCCGACGCGCTGCCCGCCCCCCCTCCGGACGCCGCGGCCCGCACGCCGAAGTACTACCTGCAGGCCGGCGCGTTCCAGAACGCAGCCGACGCCGACAATCTGAAAGCCCAGCTCGCGCTGTTGGGCGTGGAAGCCGTCATCCAGACCAGCGACCAGGGCGAGCGCGGCATTTTCCACCGGGTGCGCGTCGGGCCTTTCCTGGCGATGGACGAGGTCAACCGCACGCGCAGCCTGCTGGCGCAGAACAATATCGCCGCCACGCTGGTCAGAGATGAACCCAACAAACAGGAGACCCCCTGATGCTCGCCCGTGCTCTGGCCTTTCTTGCCGCCGCCTTCCTGTCCGCTTCCGCCCTGGCCGCACCCGAACCGATTTTCGAGGGCCACGATTACGTCCGCCTGAACGCGCCGGGCGCCGTGGCCACCGGCAAGAAGGTCGAAGTGCTCGAATTCTTCTGGTACCGCTGCCCGCACTGTTTCCAGCTCGAACCGGGGCTGGCGAAATGGCTGAAAACCCTGCCCAAGGACGCGCAGATCCGCCGCGTGCCCGCCGTGTTCCGCCCCGACTGGATGCCCGGCGCCAAGCTCTACTACACCCTCGAGCAGATGAAGCTGCTCGATCGCCTGCATGAAAAGGTGTTCAACGCCTACCACGTCGAGAACATCGATCTGAACAACCCGGCCGTGCTCGGCGACTGGATCGCCAAACAAGGCGTCGACCGCAAGCAGTTCGAGAGCCTCTACAACGCGTTCGCCATCCAGTCCAAGGCCACCCAGGGCGCCCAGCTCGCCACCGCCTACGGCATCAGCGGCGTGCCCGCCTTCATCATCGACGGCAAATACCTGACCGCGATGTCGATGACGCAAAGCGAACCGCGCCTGTTCGAGGTGCTGGACCAGCTCATCGCCAAGGCGCGCGCCGAACGCAAGGCCGGCAAACCGGCCAGGTAAGCGCCGCGGTTTTGCCGACCCCGCCTCTCAAGGTTTTCATCACCGGCGCCAGCTCCGGGCTCGGCGCCGCGCTGGCGCGGCATTACGGCGCCCGCGGCGCGCGGCTGGGCCTCGTCGGCCGCCGGGCCGACGCGCTCGCGGACACGGCGGCCGGACTCGACGCGCTGACCTATTGCGCGGACGTGCGCGATGCCGACGCGATGCGGACGGCGGCCGAAGCCTTCCTGCAGGCGGCGGGCGCGCCCGACATCGTGATCGGCGCGGCCGGCATCAGCGTCGGCACGTTGACTGAGGCGGCCGGCGACCTGGACGTCTTCCGCGCGGTGATGGACGCCAACGTGCTCGGACTCGTCCACACCTTCGCGCCTTTCGTCGCCCCCATGCGGGCGAACGGCGGCGGCGTGCTGTGCGGCATCTCCAGCGTGGCCGGCGTGCGCGGCCTGCCCGGCGGCGGCGCGTACTCGGCGTCGAAGGCCGCCGCCGCGGTCTATCTGGAAGCCCTGCGACTGGAACTGAAAGCCGGCGGCATCGCGGTGGTCGACGTCGCGCCCGGCTACATCGACACGCCGATGACCCGCGTGAATCCCTATCCGATGCCGTTCAAGCTGTCCGCCGAAGCGGCCGCCGCCAAAGTCGCGCGCGCCATCGCGCGCCGCGCGGCGCGCACCGTCATCCCCTGGCAGATGGCCTGGGCGGCGCGATTGCTGAAATGGCTGCCGATTCCGGTCTATGATGCAGTATTCGAGAAAGCGCCGCGCAAACCGCGCGGCCTGCCTACATAAAGACAGACCGATTTTCCAGAGCGGAGTAGTACGTCATGCCGGCCCCCTTGAATATCATCCTCATCGACGACCACCCCCTGCTGCGCATGGGCGTGGCAGGCTACATCCAGCAGGAACCCGATCTCGTCCTCACCGCCCAGATGGCCAATGCGACGGAGCTGCGCGAATGGCTCGCCGCCGGCCATCGCGCCGACGCCGCGCTGCTCGACCGCTCGCTGCCCGACGCGGACGGCCTCGATCTGGTTTCCGATCTGCGCGATCTCGGCATCAAGGTCATCATGCTGACGATCGCCGATTCCGATGAGGAAATCTCCGAGGCCATTTCGTCCGGCGTGGACGGCTACGTCGTTAAATCCAGCGATCCCGAGCAGGTGCTCGCCGCCATCCGCAGCGTGTGCGACGGGCAAAGCAGCTTTCCGCTCAACATCATGCAGCGCATGGCGCGCGGCGAACTCAACAGCAGCGCGCTCGCCGCGCTCACCGCGCGCGAGATGGAAATCGTCGACCACGTGAAGGAAGGCCACTCCAACAAGGCCATCGCCTACAAGATGAGCCTGTCGGAAAACACCGTGCGCAACCACCTGCGCAACATCATGGAAAAGCTGGGGCTCAGGAACCGCGTGCAGGTCGCCACGCTGGCGTTGAAGGAAGACCGGCGGCGGCACTGAGACAATCGGCGCACCCAGACAAAAACGGCGGCCCGAAGCCGCCGTTTTTGCGTATCGCGCTGCGCTCAGACCCGCCGCCGCGCCATGAATCCCACCAGCCCCAGTCCCACGAGCAGCATCGCCCAGGTGTCGGCCTCGGGCACCACCGCAACGGTGCGCTCGAAGGCAACGCCGCTCGCCTGTGTATAGGCCAGGGTGATCGAGTGTTCCACTTCGACGATCACCGCATCGCCCTCGTTCGCGAGGACCGGGTCGCCGTTACCGTCGAATAGGGGGTTGCCGTATACATCCAGCAGAGGGTCACCCGCCGCATAGAAGACGAGGCCGCCGTTGCCGTCGGTTTTCTGTGCCGTGCCGACAAGGTTCAGCGTCAGGCCGGTATCGAGGAAAGTATAGGTTCCGGCCGGCGCCGCGCCGCCCACGGGCGCGAATGTGCCGAACTTGTAGCTCACGCTCTGGCCTGCCGACAGGGCATAGTTATCCACGAACACCATCGAATCCGGTCCGCCGACGTTGAACGTGAACGCATAGGCCGCCGGATCGCAGTCTTGGGTGAACGAGCCGCTGCACACGAAATAGGTATTGAGGTAGCTGCGGTCGTAGCTGAGCCAGTCCGACGGCAGATCTGCGATATCCAGCGTGCCGTTCGCAAACTCGCCGCCGTAGTCGAGCACGAGATCGGCCGAATCGCTGTTCAGCGCGAACGTCACCCACACGTCGATGCTGTCTGCCGGGCCCACCACCGCGTAGGGCGTATCGAACGTCAACGTGCCCTGAGGCGCCGCCTGGGCCGGCGCGGCCCCCAGCGCCAACAGCGCCAGCCCCCATCCTGACATTTGCCTGATCATCGCTTGCTCCCTGAATTTGGTATCGAATCCGGGCCGATCCCGGACCGAGTACCGCCCATTCTATAGGCTGCGAATCTCGACCAGCCATCAGCGGACAGCATGCGCAGTCCGCGTATGGTCGGGCGCCGGCTTCAGCCATTGCGGCATCAGCGAGCCGACCAGCATGCCGGCGGCGCTCGCGATGAGGCCGGCGAAGTGCGCGGGGAACAGGGCGTCGTCGGAGCCGTTGAGCAGCACGACCCAGGTGACGACGCCGGCGAAGATCGACAGCAGCGCGCCCTGCCGCGTCGCGCGGGCCCAGTAGACGCCGGCGAGCAGCGGCACGAAGGCCATCACCAGCGTGATCTGGTAGGCATTCTCCACCATCTTGAAGATGCTGGCCTCGGAGTTGACCGCATAGAGGGTGACCAGCAGCGTGAAGACCAGGGTCACGACACGCATGGCGAGCAGCAACCGGCGGTCGGACAGGTGCCCCATCATCGGCTTCAGCAGGTTTTCGGTGAACGTCACCGAAGGCGCCAGCAGGGTGGCCGAAGCGCAGCTCTTGATGGCCGAGAGCAGCGCGCCGAAGAACAGCACCTGCGCGACGAGCGGCGCGTGATCGATGACCAGCCGCGGCAGGATCATCTGCGGGTCGCGGTCGATCAGGCCGGCAACCATTCCCGGGTCGATGAGCGTGGCCGAATAGGCGAGAAACATCGGCACGAAGGCGAAGCAAAAATACAGCGCGCCGCCCAGCACCGAGCCCCAGACGGCGATCCGCTCGGTCTTCGCCGACTGCACCCGCTGGAACACGTCCTGCTGCGGGATGGAGCCGAACATCATGGTCACCAGGGCGGCCATGAACGCGACGATTTCCGCAAGATTCGGCGCCGGCCAGAACGCGAATTTGCCGGCCTGCACGGCGTGGTCCACGACCGCGCCCACGCCGCCGACCATGCCCGACACCTCGCCGCCGATGTAGAGCATGCCCAGCATGATGACGATCATCTGGACGAGATCGGTGATCGCCACCGCCCACATGCCGCCGAAGAACGTATAGACGAGAATGGTGCCCGAGCCGATCCACATCCCGGCGAGCTTGCTGAGCTCGCCGCCCGACACCACGTTGAACACCAGGCCCAGCGCGGTGATCTGCGCGCCGACCCAGCCCAGGTAGGAGACGACGATGGCCAGCGTGGTGAGCACTTCCACCTCGCGGCCAAAACGTTTTCTGTAGTAGTCGCCGATGGTCAGCAGCTTCAGGCGGTACAGCGGCGCGGCGAAGAACAGCCCCACCAGGATGAGGCACAGGGACGCGCCGAAGGGGTCGGCCACCACGCCCTGCAGGCCTTCCTGCAGGAAGGTGGCCGGAATGCCCAGCACCGCCTCCGAACCGAACCAGGTGGCGAAGACCGTGGCGATCACCATGTAGAACGGCAGATGGCGGCCGGCGATGGCGAAGTCGCGCGTATTGTGGACGCGCATGGCGGCCCACAGCCCGATGCCCACCGAAACGATCCAGTAGGCGACGACGAACCCGAACAACATGGCGTGCGATGTCTTCGTCAGTCGCCCGGACGCAGGCCGCGCCCGTCAGCCGAATTTGTACTGGATGCCATAGCCGCCGCGCGGGTATTCCCAATCCAGATTGCGGTGGACGTCGCACACGATGCGGCAGGCGCCGCATTCGAGGCAGCCGTCGGTAATCAGCGACACCTTGCGCCCCTCCCGGCTGTAGCAGGCCGCCGGACAGCAGACCACGCAGGGCTGGGTTTCGCATTGTTTCTCGCACACCGACGGCGTGCGGATGCGGATGTGCGGCCGTTCCGCATCCACGAGATAGCGGTTCTGAAAGAGTTTTTCCTCGACCTTGACCGCGCTCACCGGAAAGCCCTCCACAGCTTGAACGCGTCGCCCAGCAGGCCGAACAGGCTGCGCTTGTCGCGGAAGCTGGCGAAGATCTCGCGCTCCTTGCTGAGCTTGTCGACGCCGTCGACCTTCAGCAGCGTATAGGCGGAGCGGTTGAGCAGTTCCGGATAGGTCGTCAGGAACTGGTTGTTGGCGTGGAAGATGTCCGGCAGGTCCTTGTACTTCTTCAGGTCCTTCATCACGAAACTGTCGTCGAGCCGGCGCCGGTATTCGGCCAGGTTGGCCGCGGTCATCGGCCGGCCCGCCTTGTGCAGATCGATCACCAGCTCGGCGGCCATGCGGCCGGTCGTCATCGCGAGGTTGGAGCCTTCTCGGTGCACCGCGTTGACGAACATGCCGGAATCGCCGGCGATCAGCCAGCCGTCGCCGTACACCTGCGGGATGGCGTTATAGCCGCCCTCGGGAATCAGGTGGGCGGCGTATTCCTTCATCTCGCCGCCCTGGATCAGCGGACGGATCGACGGATGCGCCTTCATGCGCTCCAGCAGTTCGTAGGGCGTGGTCTGCTGCGCCATGAAGTCCGACAGCATGCAGCCGACGCCGATGCTGATCGAGTCCTTGTTGGTGTAGAGGAAGCCGGTGCCCATCATGCCCTGGGTGATCTTGCCCAGCATCTCGATCACCACGCCCTCGCCCTTCTGGATGTTGAAGCGGCTCTCGATCGTCTCGCGCGGCAGGAAGTGGGTTTCCTTGACCGCGAGCGCGACGTGCCGGGGTTCGATCTCGGGGCGGAAGCCGGCCTTGCGCGCGAGCGTCGAGTTCACGCCGTCGGCGAGGATCACGACGGCGGCGTGCAGGTCGCCGCCGGCGCGGTCGGTGCGCACGCCGATCACCTTGCCGTCGCCGTCGCGCAGCAGTTCCGTGACGGTGGTTTCGTTGATGACCAGCGCGCCGGCCTCGCGCACCTTCTTCGCGAACCATTTGTCGAACTTGGCGCGGATGATGGTGTAGCGGTTGTGCGGCGGCTTGTTGAACTCGTCCGAGCGGAAATGCGTGCCGATGTAGGACTCGTCGTCCAGCACCCACATGCGCTGTTCGATGATGTGGCGCTCCAGCGGCGCCTCGTCGCGGAAATCCGGGATCAGCCGTTCGAGCGCGTCGGAATAGAGGATCGCGCCCTGCACGTTCTTGGCCCCGGCCGATTCGCCGCGCTCGATCTGCAGCACGCTCATGCCGGCCTGGGCGAGCGTGTAGGCGGCGGCGTTGCCGGCCGGCCCGGCGCCGACCACGATGACGTCGAACGTTTCGGTCATGCCGTTTCCTCCGCGGCGCGCGCCGCGCCCCGCAGCCTCGCCCGGAAAGCCTCGGTCAGCGCGGGCAGGATCGCCGTCGCGTCGCCGACGATGCCGAAATGGGCGAAATCGAAGATCGGCGCGTTCGGGTCGCTGTTGATGGCGACGATGCAGTCCGCATCGGCCATGCCGACCCGGTGCTGGATCGCGCCGGAAATGCCGGCGGCGATGTAGAGCTTGGGCCGCACGGTCTTGCCGGACTGCCCGACCTGCCGGTCGGGCTCGGCCCAGCCGGCCTGTACCACCGGACGCGACGCGCCGACTTCCGCGCCGAGCACCGCCGCGAGATCGCGCACGAGCTGGAAGTTCTCCGGCTTGCCCAGGCCCCGTCCGCCGGCGACGATGATGTCGGCGAACGGCAGTTGCGGTTTGTCGCGGGCGTCGTCGGCGATGAAGTCCAGCACCTTGGTGACGACGTCCGCCTCCCGCATCTGCAGATCGTGTTCGACGATGCGGCCTTCCCGGCCCGGCGCGCGCGCGGGCATGGGCATCACGCGCGGCCGCACGGTGGCCATCTGCGGGCGGTAGTTGAGCGTGACGATGGTGCACAGGAGGCTGCCGCCGAAGGTGGGGCGGGTCGCCAGGAGGCCGCGGTCTTCCGGATCGATGGCCAGTTCGGTGCAGTCGGCGGTGAGCCCGGTTTCCAGCGTGGTGGCGACGCTGCCCGCGAGGTCGCGGCCGAGCGTGGTGGCCCCCAGCAGCAGGATTTCCGGCCGGTAGGCCTCGACCAGCTCGGTGAGGCCGCGCGTGTAGGGCTGGTTGCGGTAGTCGGCGAGCACATCGCCGCGCATCAGGTAGCAGAGGTCGGCGCCGTATTCGAACGCGAGCCGGCAGCGCTGCGTCGCGCCGTCGTCCGCGCGGCCGGCGAGCACCACGCCGGCCAGTTCGACGCCCAGCGCGTCAGCGAGCTTGCGGCCTTCGCCCAAGAGTTCGAGCGAGACGGGGTGCACGCGGCCGCGTTCGTGCTCGATGTAGACCCAGACGCCGCGATAGGCCTTCAGCCGTTCGTCGAGAACGACCTTGCGCTTCTTGCGGACGGGCGCGGGCGCGTCGTCGCTCATCGCGAAACCTCCGCAGACTGCGCGTCGCGCGCCCTGTCGGGCAGGCGGGCGGCGATGCGTTCAAGCAGCGCCGCCGCCTGCTCGGCCGGGCCGCCCTCGACCGCGATCATTTCCGCCTTCTGCGCGCGCGGCTTGGGAGTGAACACCCGGCTGACGATGGTGGGCGAGCCCTTGAGGCCGATCTTGGTCACGTCTTCCACGCCGGCGTCCGTCCGGTTCCAGACCTGGACCGTCTGGCGCGCGGCGCGCAGCACGTCCGGCAGGCTGCCGAAGCGCATCCGGTTGCTGTCCTCGAGCATGGTGACGAGGCAGGGCATGCGGGTCCTGAGCACCTGCACGCCGCCCTCGGCGCGGCGTTCCACCACGATTTCGCGCCTGTCCGGATCGATTTCGGCGATGCGCGAAACGTAGGTCAGCAACTGCATCGACAGGCGCGTGGCGATGCCGGGCCCGACCTGGGCGGTATCGCCGTCGATGGTCTGCTTGCCGGTGAACACCAGGTCGACCGGAAACGCCTGGTCGATACGCCGGATGGCCGAGGCCAGCGCGTAGCTGGTCGCCAGCGTGTCCGCGCCGGCAAACGCCTTGTCGGTGATGAGAATGGCCTCGTCCGCGCCGAAGCTCAGGGTCTTGCGCAGGGCGGTTTCGGCCTGCGTGGGCCCCATCGTGACGACCGTCACCCGCCCGCCGAAGCGATCCTTGAGACGCAGCGCCTCTTCCAGCGCGAACAGGTCGTAGGGATTGACGATGGCCGGCACGCCCTGGCGCATGATGGTGTTGGTGACCGGATGCACGCGGATGTGGGTGCTGTCGGGTACCTGCTTGATGCAAACCACGCTGTGCATGGGGCGCTCGTTCCTGGCTCGGCTTCTGAACGGGCCATGTTAGGGCGGGCGCCGATAACGCCGTGCAAAAATGGGCGCAGGCGCCGCATAATTTTTGTAAACGGCCAGGGCCTGTCAACCCTGGACGACGAAACGGTAGCCGACGCCGGATTCGGTGATCAGATGCGCCGGCTCGGCGGGATTGGCTTCCAGTTTCTGACGCAGGCGGCTGACGTAGATGCGCAGGTAGTGGCTGTTTTCCGCGTGCCCCGGCCCCCACACCTCGCGCATCAGGTGCCGGTGGGTCATGACCTTGCCGGCGTGCGCCACCAGCACGGCCAGCAGGCGATATTCGATGTTGGTCAGATGCACGAGTTCGCCGTTGCGCGTCACGGACCGGCCCACGAGATCGATCTGCACCTCGCCGAAATGCACGCGCGGCATCTCCTGCCCGCCCTTCGCGCGCCGCCGCACCAGCGCCCGCACGCGCGCCAGCAATTCGCCGATGCCGAAAGGCTTGGTCAGATAATCGTCCGCGCCTTCGTCGAGCGCGGCGATCTTGTCGGACTCCTCGGTACGCGCGGACAGGATGAGAATCGGCACGTTCGACCAATGGCGCACGGCGCGCACCACTTCGACGCCGTCCATGTCCGGCAGGCCGAGGTCGACGACGAGCAGATCCGGCCGGCGCGTGCCCGCTTCGATCAAGCCGCGTTCGCCCGATTCGGCCTCGAACACGCGGTAGCCCTCCGCCGCCAGCGACGACTGCAGCACGCGCCGGATATGCGGCTCGTCCTCCACCAGCAGGACGGCGATCTCGGCGCTCATCGCCTGGCCTCCTCCTCTTCCTCCTCGAAACTCGGCGGCATGCCCAAGGGCAGGCGCAGGGCGACGCACGCGCCGCCGGCCGCACGATTCTCGGCGCGGATCGTACCGCCATGCGCTTCGACGATGGCCCGGCAAATGGCGAGCCCCAGCCCCACGCCGGACCGGGACGATTCCGCGTTGCCGCGTTCGAACAGATCGAACATCCGGTCGATGCGCTGCGCCGGAAACCCCGGCCCATCGTCGCACACGGCCAGACAGGCCTTGCCGTCCTCCAGCCAGGCCCTGACTTCGATCGGCCGGTCATCCGGCGCGTACTTGGCCGCATTCTCCAGCAGATTGAATACGACGCGCTCCATCAGCACCGCGTCGAATTCGACGAGCGGCAAATCCGGCGGCAGCGCCACCTGAACCCGGCGTCCCGGATAGGCTGCCCGCAACTGCCGCAGGCTTGCGCCGACGACGTCGCCGAACAGTTGCCACGCCTTGCGCAGGCTGAAGCCGCCCGCTTGCAGACGCGCCATGTCCAGCAGATTCGTGACCATGTGGCCGATGCTGCGCGCCTGATCGCGAATCGCCGTCAGCGCCTCGCCGGACGATGCGGCCTGCGCCGCGCCGGCCGGCGGCGGTTGCGAAATGGCCAGGGCGTCCGCCATGCCGATCAGCGCGGTGAGCGGCGTGCGCAGATCATGGGACAAGGCCGAAAGAACCGAGGCCCGCAGCCGTTCCGAAGCGATCTGGTCGCGCGAGGCCTGGACTTCCTCCGCGGCGTTCAGCCGTTCCACGGCGATGGCGACGAGCGAGGCGATGGCCCGGAACAATTCGCTTTCCTGCACGGGCGGCGGCACGGCATTCCCGACGGATGTGACCACCATGACGCCGCTGGCGCCGTGCGCTCCCCTGAACGGCAGGAACAAGGTCGGCGCGGCGCCGTCCTCGAGCGGCCGTCCCTGCCGGAAGGCCGCCTGCAAGCTTTCGGCAAGATGGGTTTCCCGTACGGGCCCGCCCGGCTCGACGAAATGCAGCACGGCGCGGTAGCCCGTGCGTTCCAGGAAATCGTCCAGCGCGCGCTGCGTGTCCCAGCGCGACAGCGTGCCGGCGAGATCGCGCGCCAGTTGATAGAGGTGGTTCGTCTGTTCCTCGCGGCGGCACGCCGCAATCGCGTTTTCCCGCGCACGCGCGGTCAACTGCGCCGTCAGCAGCGCCACCGCCAGCATCACGCCCAGCATGACCACGTACTGCGCGTCGGACGGAATGAAGCCCAGATGCGGCGGGACGAAAATGAAATCGAACAGCGCCACGCCCAGCAAGGCCGACACGACCGCCGGCCCCCGGCCCAGCCAGAGCGCCGTCAGGAAGGTCGCCAGCAGGAACAGCATGACGATGTTCGCCAGGTCGAGGTAATGCCGCAGCGGCATGGCCAGCAGCGTGACCAAGCCGCACGCCACGACCGACGCCAGATAGGCCGCGGGCAAGGAGAGCGTTCGGGTATGGGAGCCGCAGTTCATCGCGCATCCGCCGTTCTGAAGGCGACAGCATAGTCGAACCGGGCCGTTGCCGCCGCTTCGCGGCTCAAGACGCGCGCCCGCTCACGCGCGCCTGCTCACTCCACCGTGACCGACTTCGCCAGATTGCGCGGCTTGTCCACATCGGTGCCCTTTTGCAGGGCCGCGTGGTAGGACAGCAACTGCAAGGGCACGGTGTGCAGGATGGGCGACAGCGGGCCGTTGCCGCCGCCGGGCAGCTTGATGACGTGGACGAACTCGGATGCCTCGATGTGCACGTCGCCGTCGGCGAAGACATACAGCTCGCCGCCGCGCGCGCGGACTTCCTGCAGGTTCGACTTGAGCTTCTCGACCAGCGGATCGTTCGGGGCGATGGTGACGACGGGCATGTCCTCGTCGACCAGCGCGAGCGGGCCGTGCTTGAGTTCGCCCGCCGGGTAGGCCTCGGCGTGGATGTAGGAGATTTCCTTCAGCTTCAGCGCGCCTTCGAGGGCGATGGGGTAATGCACGCCGCGGCCGAGGAAAAGCGCGTGGTGCTTGTTGGCGAAGCGCTGCGACCAGGCCTCGACCTGCGCTTCCAGCGCGAGCACCTGCTGCACTTTGTTCGGCAGGCTGCGCAGGGCGGCGAGGTGTTCGGCTTCCTGTTCCGGCGTCAGCCGGCCGCGCAGCTTCGCCAGCACCAGCGTCAGCAGGAACAGCCCGGCGAGCTGGGTGGTGAAGGCCTTGGTCGAAGCCACGCCGATCTCGGGGCCGGCGCGGGTCAGGAATTTGAGCCTCGATGCGCGGGTGAGCGCCGACTCCGGCACATTGCAGAGGGTCAGCGTCTTGTCCTGCCCCAGCGCCTTGGCGTGGTTCAGCGCCGCCAGCGTGTCGGCGGTTTCGCCGGACTGCGAGATGGTGACGACGAGCGCGTTCGGGTTCGGCACCGAGGTCCGGTAGCGGTACTCGCTGGCGATCTCGGCATGCGCGGGGATGCCAGCGATCTCTTCCAGCCAGTAAGTGGCCACTTTCGCCGCATGGTAGCTGGTGCCGCAGGCGAGAAAAGTCACCGCATCGACCTGGCCCAGCACGTCCGCCGCGTCGTAGCCGAACCACTCGGGCTGGACCCGGTCCTGCGCCACGGCGGTCAGCAGGGTGTCGGTCAGCGCGCGCGGCTGCTCGTGGATTTCCTTCTGCATGAAATGCCGGTAATTGCCCAGCTCGGCCATGTCGGCCGACAGCTCGGACACGTGCACGCCCCGGTCGACGGATGCGCCGGCGGCATCGTAGACCTTGACCGACAGCAGTCCGATGTCGGCGATGTCGCCCTCTTCCAGATAGATCACGCGTTGCGTCACCGGCAGCAGGGCCGACACGTCGGAGGCGATGAAGTTTTCCTCGATGCCCAGGCCGACGAGCAGCGGGCTGCCCTTGCGGGCGCAGACGAGGCGATGCGGCGAATCTTCGCTCACCACACCGATGGCGTAAGCGCCTTCGAGCTGGGCCACCGCCGCGCGGGTGGCGGCGAGCAGATCCTTGCTCTGCCGGTAGTGACGTTCGATCAGATGGGCAATGACTTCGGTGTCGGTCTCCGAAGTGAAGACGAAACCATCGGCTTTCAGCTGCGCACGCAAGGCCTCGTGGTTTTCGATGATGCCGTTGTGCACCACGGCCAGACCGTTGCTGACGTGAGGGTGAGCGTTCGCTTCGCTGGGCGCGCCGTGGGTCGCCCAGCGGGTGTGGGCAATGCCGAGGTGGCCGTGCACCTGCTGCTGCGCGCAGTCTTCGGCCAGCGCAGCGACGCGGCCGACGCTGCGCACGCGCCTGAGTCCGCCGTTGACGGTGACCAGCCCGGCCGAATCGTAGCCGCGGTATTCGAGCCGCCGCAGGCCTTCGAGCAGGATGGGAACGACGTTGCGTTGCGCGACCGCGCCGACGATACCGCACATGATCAGCCTTCCTTCTTCTGTTTGACCGGCCGTTTCCAGCCCGCGATGGTGAGCTGCCGGGCGCGCGACAGGGTCAGTTCGCCCGCCGGCGCGTCCTTGGTCAGCGTGGTGCCGGCGCCGAGCGTCGCGCCCTTGCCGACGGTGACCGGCGCGACCAGTTGCGTGTCCGAGCCGACGAAAACCTCGTCCTCGATGACGGTGCGGTGCTTGTTCGCGCCATCGTAGTTGCAGGTGATGGTGCCGGCGCCGATGTTGACCTTCTTGCCCATCGTGGTGTCGCCCACGTAGGACAGGTGGTTGATCTTGGAGCCGTCGTCGATCCGGCTGTTCTTGATCTCGACGAAGTTGCCCACGTGCACGTCGCGCGCCAGCGTGGTGCCCGGCCGGATGCGCGAGAACGGGCCGATCTTGTTGGCCTCGCCCACCGTCGCGTCGTCGATCAGAGTGAAGGCGTCGAGCTTCGTCCCGGCAGCGACGGTGACGTTGCGCAGCACGCAGTTGGCGCCCACTTGCACGCCGTCACCCAGTTCGACGTGGCCCTCGAAGACGCAGTTGACGTCGATGCCGACGTCGCGCCCGCAGACGAGCGAGCCGCGCACGTCGATCCGGGCCGGGTCGGCGAGCGTCACGCCGGCTTCCAGCAAAGCGCGGGCGATCTCGCCCTGATGGATGCGTTCCAGCTCGGCGAGCTGCGCCTTGCTGTTGACGCCGAGCACCTCCCATGCGTGCGCGGGCTGGTGGGTTTCGATCGCCGCGCCGTCGGCCACGGCCATCGCGACGATGTCGGTAAGGTAGTACTCGCCCTGCGCGTTGTCGTTCTTCAGCCGGCCGATCCAGGTCTTGAGCTGCGCGGTGGGCACGGCAAGGATGCCGGTGTTGACTTCGCGGATCGCGCGTTCGGCGTCGTCGGCGTCCTTGTGTTCGACGATGCGCGTCACGCGGCCGTCGACGCGGACGATGCGGCCGTAGCCCGTGGGATCGGCCAGCGTCACGGTCAGGAGACCGAGCTTGCCCGCCTGCGCCGCCGCGACCAGCGGCTGCAGGGTGGCGGCGCGGGTTAGCGGCACGTCGCCGTAGAGCACCAACGTGACGCCCGCGTCGGCCAGGTGCGGCAAGGCCTGCCGCACCGCATGGCCGGTGCCGAGCTGTTCGGCCTGCAACACGAACGTCAGCTTGTCGTCACTCAGGGCGCGCGGCACGGCGTCGCCGCCGAAACCGTAGACCACGCAGACGCGCGCCGCGCCCAGCGCGTGCGCGGTATCGGCGACATGCGCAAGCAAAGGTTTGCCGGCGAGCGCGTGCAGCACCTTGGGCAGATCGGAACGCATCCGCGTGCCCTTGCCGGCGGCGAGGATGAGGATTTCGAGAGGTGAAGGCATGCGCGTCGTAAAGGCCGGAGGCGGTTGGATGGACTGAGCAAAACGCGCGCCAAGTATAGCGCCACGCCTTGCGCGTCCCAATGAAAAAGGCAGCCCGGAGGCTGCCTTTCTCGACGGGCGGATGTCCGATCAGCTCAGCTTGCGCAGCTTCTTGATCGCCGCGAGCTGGGCGACGGCCTGGGCCAGTTCGGCCTGCGCCTGGGCGTAGTCGATGCTGGCCGCCTTGTCTTTCATCGCTTCCTCGGCCGCGCGCTTGGCTTCCAGCGCCTTGGCTTCGTCGAGGTCGGCGCCGCGGATGGCGGAATCGGACAGGATGGTGACGACGTGCGGCTGTACTTCGAGAATGCCGCCGGACACGTACACCAGTTCTTCTTCCGCCTGATTCGGCACTTTGATCCGCACCGCGCCCGGCTTGAGCGTGGTCAGGAGCGGCGTGTGGCGCGGATAGATGCCGAGTTCGCCGCGTTCGCCCGGCGCGATCACCACTTCGGCGGTGCCGGAGTAGAGTGATTTTTCTGCACTGACGATGTCGACGTGGAGGGTCATGGCCATTTTTTAACCTCGATGGGGGTCAGGAATCAGGGGTCAGGAATCAGGGCCGGTGCGGCTGCGCCGCGCTTTTCCCTGAATCCCGACCCCTGATCCCGTATTTATTGAATCGTCTTCGCCTTCTCGACCGCTTCCTCGATGGGGCCGACCATGTAGAAGGCCTGTTCGGGGAGATGGTCGTATTCGCCTTCGACGATGGCCTTGAAGCCCGTGATGGTGTCCTTTAGCGAAACGTACTTGCCGGGCGCGCCGGTGAACACTTCCGCGACGAAGAAGGGCTGCGACAGGAAGCGCTGCAGCTTGCGCGCGCGGGCCACGGCCAGCTTGTCCTCGGGCGACAGTTCGTCCATACCGAGAATCGCGATGATGTCGCGCAGTTCCTTGTACTTCTGCAGCGTGCCCTGCACCTTGCGGGCGACCGAGTAGTGCTCTTCGCCGACGACCTGCGGGTCGAGAATCCGCGAGGTCGAGTCGAGCGGGTCCACCGCGGGGTAGATGCCCAGTTCGGCGACCTGACGCGAGAGCACGAGGGTGGCGTCGAGGTGGGCGAAGGTGGTCGCGGGCGACGGGTCGGTCAAGTCGTCCGCCGGCACGTACACGGCCTGGAAGGAGGTGATCGAACCGGTCTTGGTCGAGGTGATGCGTTCCTGCAGGCGGCCCATTTCCTCGGCCAGCGTCGGCTGATAGCCCACCGCGGACGGCATCCGGCCCAGCAGCGCCGACACTTCGGTACCGGCCAGGGTGTAGCGGTAGATGTTGTCGACGAACAGCAGCACGTCGCGGCCTTCGTCACGGAAGTATTCGGCCATCGTCAGGCCGGTCAGCGCGACACGCAGACGGTTGCCGGGCGGCTCGTTCATCTGGCCGTAGACCAGCGCCACCTTGTCGAGCACGCCGCCTTCCTTCATCTCGTGATAGAAGTCGTTGCCTTCTCGGGTCCGTTCGCCGACGCCGGCGAACACCGAGAAGCCGCTGTGCTGCACGGCGATGTTGCGGATCAGCTCCATCAGGGTCACGGTCTTGCCCACGCCGGCGCCGCCGAACAGGCCGACCTTGCCGCCCTTGGCGATCGGCATGATGAGGTCGATGACCTTGATGCCGGTTTCGAGGATTTCGATCGCGGTCGCCTGATCGGCGTAGGCCGGCGGCTTGCGGTGGATGGGCATGCTGGTTTCCGCGCCGATGGGACCGGCTTCGTCGACCGGGTCGCCCAGCACGTTCATGATGCGGCCCAGCGTCTTCTGGCCGACCGGCACCATGATGGGGTTGCCGGTGGCGAGCACGTCCATGCCGCGGCGCAGACCGTCGGTCGAGCCCATCGCGATGGTGCGCACGATGCCGTCGCCCAGTTGCTGCTGGACTTCGAAGGTCAGCTCGGGGGACTGCATCTTCAGGGCTTCCATGACCTTGGGCATGGCATCGCGCGGGAATTCCACGTCCACCACCGCGCCGATGATCTGAACAATTTTTCCGTTGCTCATGATGTTTTCCTAATCAATTGAATTCTGTGGGGCCTCAAACGGCCGCGGCGCCGGCGACGATCTCCGACAGCTCCTTGGTGATCGCGGCCTGGCGGGTCTTGTTGTAGACCAGCTTGAGCTCGCCGATCACGTTCTTCGCGTTGTCGGAGGCCGACTTCATCGCCACCATCCGCGCCGACTGCTCGCACGCGATGTTCTCGGCCACGGCCTGATAGACCAGCGACTCGATGTAGCGCATCAGCATGGCGTCGACGACCGGCTTCGCGTCGGGTTCGTAGATGTAGTCCCAGTGCGTTTTCAGGCTCGCTTCCGTTTCGTCTTCCATCTGCGACAGGGGCAGCAGCTTGGTCAGCGTCGGCTCCTGTTTCATGGTGTTGACGAAGCGGTTGTAGACGAGGTACAGCCCGTCGATGCGGCCTTCGAGATAGGCGTCGAGCATGATCTTGATCGGGCCGATCAGCTTGTCCATGTGCGGCGTGTCACCCAGGCCGGTCAACTGCGACACGACGTTGGCGCCCAGGCGCTGCATGAAACCCAGCCCCTTGTTGCCGATCGCGGTGACGTCGATGCCGGCGCCGGCGGCTTCCCACTGCTTCATCTGGTTCACCACCAGACGGAAGGCGTTGGTGTTGAGGCCGCCGCACAGGCCCTTGTCGGAACTGACGACGATGAGGCCGACGCGCTTGACGTCGTCGCGCGCGATCACGAAGGGATGCTTGTACTCCGGATGCGCATACGCGAGGTGGGTCGCCACGCGGGCGATCTTCTCGGCGTAGGGACGCGCGGCCTTCATGCGGTCCTGCGCCTTGCGCATCTTGGACGCCGCGACCATCTCCATGGCCTTGGTGATCTTGCGCGTGTTTTCCACGCTCTTGATCTTGGTCCGAATTTCCTTTCCGGCTGCCATTTATCGGCTCCTAATGTTCTGCGCGATCTGTCAGTAGACGCCGGTTTTCTTGAACTCGTCGCAGGCGGCGGTCAGCGCCTTTTCGGCCGCGTCGTCGAGGTTGCCGCTGGTTTCGATGCCGTCCATGATGTTCGCGTACTTCGACTTCATGAATGCCTGCAGCGCGGCTTCGAACGCGAGGATCTTGCCCACTTCGACGTCGTCCATGTAGCCCTTGTTGACGGCGAACAGGGTCAGCGCCATCTGCGAGACGGACATCGGCGAATACTGCGCCTGCTTCATCAGCTCGGTGACGCGGCGGCCGCGTTCGAGCTGCTTGCGGGTCGCTTCGTCGAGGTCGGAGGCGAACTGGGCGAAGGCCGCGAGTTCGCGGTACTGCGCCAGCGCCAGACGGACGCCGCCGCCGAGCTTCTTGATAACCTTGGTCTGCGCGGCGCCGCCGACGCGGGACACCGACAGACCGGCGTTGATCGCGGGCCGGATGCCGGCGTTGAAAAGGTCGGTTTCCAGGAAGATCTGGCCGTCCGTAATCGAAATGACGTTGGTCGGCACGAAGGCGGAGACGTCGCCGGCCTGCGTTTCGATGATCGGCAGCGCAGTCAGCGAGCCGGTCTTGCCGGTAACGGCGCCGCCGGTTTCCTTGGCGACGAAGTCGGCGTTGACGCGCGCGGCGCGCTCCAGCAGGCGCGAGTGCAGGTAGAACACGTCGCCCGGGTAGGCTTCGCGGCCCGGCGGGCGGCGCAGCAGCAGCGACACCTGACGGTAGGCCCAGGCCTGCTTGGTCAGGTCATCGTAGACGATCAGCGCGTCTTCGCCGTTGTCGCGGAAGAACTCGCCCATCGTGCAGCCCGAGTAGGGGGCGATGTACTGCATCGCGGCGGCGTCGGCGGCGGTCGCGGCGACGACGATGGTGTGGTCCATCGCGCCGTGCTCTTCGAGCTTGCGCACGACGTTGGCCACCGACGAGGCCTTCTGGCCGACGGCGACGTAGATGCACTTCACGCCGGTGCCCTTCTGGTTGATGATCGCGTCGATTGCGACGGCGGTCTTGCCGGTCTGGCGGTCGCCGATGATCAGTTCGCGCTGGCCGCGGCCGATGGGCACCATCGCGTCGATGGACTTGAGGCCGGTCTGCACCGGCTGGTCGACCGATTTGCGGTCGATGACGCCCGGCGCGATGCGTTCGATCGGCATGGTCCGGTCGGCCGCGATCGGACCTTTGCCGTCGATGGGCTGGCCCAGCGAGTTGACCACGCGGCCGAGCAGGCCGCGGCCGACCGGCACTTCGAGGATGCGGCCGGTGCACTTGGCGACGTCGCCTTCCTTGATGTGCTCGTAGTCGCCCAGGATCACCGCGCCGACCGAATCGCGCTCGAGGTTCAGCGCCACGCCGAAGGTGTTGCCGGGCAATTCGATCATTTCGCCCGACATCACGTCGGACAGGCCGTGGATGCTGACGATGCCGTCGGTGACGGACACGATCGTGCCCTGGGTGCGCAGTTCGCTCGACGCGCCCAGGTTCTCGATCTTGGCTTTGATCAGTTCGCTGATTTCGCTTGGATTCAATTGCATGTCTGTTCTCCGAACCCCGGTGCCGAATTCACCTGGCGGTTCCGAATGGTTGAGTGAGGTTAGCCGTGCAGGGCGAATGCCATTTTTTCCAGCCGTCCCTTGACCGAACCGTCGATCACCTGGTCGCCGATCGCGATCACCGCGCCGCCGATCAGGCCCGGATCCACCGCGACCTGGACGTTCACCGCGCGGTTGAACTTGGCCTTGAGGCCGGCGACGAGATCGTCGATCTGAGCCTGGGTCAGTTCCTGCGCGCTGGTGATCGTCGCTTCGAGCGTGCCTTCGGCACTGGCTTTCAGCGTCTCGAACTGCGCGTCGATCTCGGGCAGCAGCAATAGGCGATCGTTGTCGGCCAGCACCTTGACGAAATTGGCGCCGCGCTCGCCGAGATCGCCCGCGACCTCGACGACGAGATCGGCCACGCGGTCGGCCGATACGGCCGGATCGCCGATCAGGCGCGCGACCTGCGCGTCGGAGACGATGGTCGCCAGCGTGTTCAGCCGCGAGGACCAGCCGGCCAGGTCGCCGTCGCTCTGCGCGAGACGGAACACCGCTTCCGCGTAGGGCCGGGCCAGGGTAGACAGTTCGCTCATGATTACAGCTCGGCTTTCAACTGGGCGAGAAGGTCGGCGTGCGTCTGCGCGTTGACCTCGCGGCGCAGGATCTTCTCCGCGCCGGCCACGGCCAAGGCCGCCACCTGCTCGCGCAGGGATTCACGCGCACGGTTGGCTTCCTGTTCGATGTTGGCCTGGGCGGCGGCGAGCTGACGATCGCCTTCCTGCTTGGCGGCCTGCTTGGCTTCGTCGACGATCTGCGCGGCGCGCTTCTCGGCCTGGGCGATCACTTCGGCGGCTTGCGCCTTGGCGTCGCGCAGGTTGTCGCCGGCTTTCCTGGCGGCCAGCTCCAGCTCATGCTTGCCGCGATCGGCGGCGGCGAGGCCGTCGGCGATCTGCTTCTTGCGCGTTTCGAGCGCGTTCACGATCGGCGGCCACACGAACTTCATGCAGAACCACACGAAGAAGATGAACGTGATGGACTGGCCGATCAAAGTTGCGTTGAAATTCATGTCCGCACCTTGTTAATGACGGGGGTTGGAAGGGTTTCGATGCAACCCGCGACTTAGCCCGCGACGGCGAACAGAACGTACATGGCCAGACCCACGGCGATCATCGGCACGGCGTCGACCAGACCCATCACGATGAAGAACTGGGTGCGCAGCATCGGGATCAGCTCGGGCTGACGCGCGGCGCCTTCGAGGAAGCGGCCGCCCAGAATACCGATGCCGACGGCGGCCCCGAGGGCGCCCAGGCCCATCATCAGGGAACCGGCGATGTACAGAACGGCTTGAGTCATTTCCATTTTTGATACTCCTGAGTAGTTAGAGTTGAAGTTGAAAAAAAGAAACCGGTAAATCTTGATCGATCAGTGATGCTCGCTGTGCGCCATGTCGAGGTACACGATGGTCAGCGTCATGAAGATGAAGGCCTGCAGCGTGATGATCAGGATGTGGAACACCGCCCACGCCCACTGCAGGACGCCGCCGAACAGACCGAGCACCCAGCCGCCGCCGAACATCAGCGCGATCAGGATGAAGATCATTTCACCCGCGTACATGTTGCCGAACAGACGCAGCGCCAGCGAGATCGGCTTGGCGATGAGGCCGACGCCTTCGAGCAGCAGGTTCACGGGGAACAGGAATTTGGGGAAGGGCTGGAAGGCCAGCTCGGCGAAGAAGCCGCCGGGGCCTTTCATCTTCACGCTGTAATACAGCACGAGGAAGAAGACGGACAGCGCCAGCGCGAAGGTCACGTTGGGGTCGGTCGACGGCACGATCTTGAGGTACGGCACGCCCGCCAGGGTCGCGACCCAGGGCAGCCAGTCGACGGGGATGAGGTCCATGAAGTTCATCAGGAACACCCACATGAACACGGTCAGCGCGAGCGGCGCGACCAGCGGGTTCACGTGCGAGAAGGAGCCGCGCACGGAGTTGTCGATGAATTCGATGACCCACTCGACGAAATTCTGTAGGCCGGCAGGCACGCCCGTGGTGGCGCGGCGCGCGGCCAGCCAGAAGAAGAAGGTGAAAACGGCGCCGAGCACGACGGATACGCCGAGGCTGTCGACGTGGAACGCCATGAAGCCCATGTCCTTGGCTTCCTGCGCGTTGTGGGCCACGGTCCAGGTCGGGGCGGAGAGCACTTCGACGACGTCGCCGTGATGGTCTGTCCGCTCGTAGCCGGCGGGCAGTTTGCCATAGGTCAGGTTTTGCAGGTGATGCTTGATGTATTCGCCTGAGGTCGCGTATTCCGAAGCCATGATCGATATGAATCGCAAAGTGAGTTTTGGATGGGCGCGCGCGGGCCCTCCCATGCAAAACCAACCTCGGTTGTTTTTTGTTGTGCCGCCTGTCGACGGTCGTTGTTACGGCCTACCGCCTTGCGGCGGTCAACCACGCGAGCTGCGCTCCCAGCAGCCCGAGCAGTTGCGGCAAGGGCGAGAGCCTCAATATCGCCATGCCGACTGCCAGCAATGCAACCAGCACCGCCAGCCGCTCCGCCCCCGTCACGATGAAGAGCCGGAACAACCGGTGCTGATCCCATTCGGGATGACGCATCGCCTGCCGTTCCCGTCGCCACAGCACCAGACTGACCGCCAGTGCCACCAGCACGCCGTAACCGACCGCGATGCCCGTCTCGATGTCCACCGCCAAACCGCCGATCAACACGCCTGCGGGTATTAACGCCGCTTGCGTCAGGACAACCCGTCGGATGCCCGTGTTGCCGGTACGACGCGTGTCGGTGAACATTGGGCGCGGATGATACTGAATTAGCGTGGTCTATGCAATCATCAGGCAGCTTGATGATGAATTTCAGTACGTAGTGATTTTTCCGCGCGCGGGCTTAGGGCCTGTTAACGCTATTTTCGCGCCTGCGGCGAGGCCGATTCGGGATGCAGGCCGCGAAGCAGGCCGCGCCGCTGTGCGGGCACAGCAAGCGGGCTGCGACAAAGGGATGCGCCTGAATCGGCCTCGCCCCTCCGGGTTGCCGCGAGAAAGCGCGTCTGCGGCGTTGCGCCGCTTGGCAAGGGACGGCCCTTGCCGGCGCGACGCGCCTTGCAGCCATCGCTTTCTCGCGGCAACGCAGGCGCGAAAATAGCGTTAACAGGCCCTAGCCTCAAAGCCGGATGCCGAGTTTTTGCAGCAGGCCGTCGAGTTCGTCGGCGCTGCCGAAGTGCAGGGTCAGCTTGCCGCCGCCCTTGCCGCCCGTCCGTATCTGCGCCGTCATCCCCAACGCGTCCGACAGGGCTTCTTCCAGCCGCAGCATGTCGCGCGACGCGTTCTTGCGTTTCGCCGGCGCGACCGCGGGGTCCTTCAGCCGCGCGACGCGGCGCTCCACCTCGCGCACCGACAGGCCGCGCGTCTCGATCTCGTGCGCGAGCTCGCGCTGCTGCGCGGCGGCGAGCGGCAGCAGCGCGCGCGCATGGCCCATCTCGATCAGGCCGGCGACGAGCATGTCCTGCACCGGCCGCGAGAGATTGAGCAGGCGCAGCAGATTGGACACCGCCGCGCGCGACTTGCCGACCGCCTGCGCGACCGCGTCGTGGGTCATGCCGAATTCCTGGATGAGCCGATGCAGGCCCTGCGCCTCGTCGATGGCGTTGAGATCTTCGCGCTGGATGTTCTCGATCAGCGCCATCGCCGCCACCGCGTCGTCGGCGACTTCGCGCAGCAGCACCGGCACCTCGGCGAGGCCCGCCAGTTGGGCCGCGCGCCAGCGCCGCTCGCCGGCGATGATCTCGTAGCGCCCGCCCGTTTCGCGCGCCAGGATGGGCTGTATCAGCCCCTGCGCGCGGATCGAGTCGGCCAGTTCCTGCAGCGATTCGCTGTCCATCTGCGTGCGCGGCTGGTATTTGCCGGGCGCGAGCTGCGTGACCGGCAGCAGGCGCAGATCGCCCTGCGGCGGCGCGGCACTGTCCTCGCCGCCGAGCAGCGCGTCGAGTCCGCGTCCCAGACCTTTAGGCTTGGCCATGTCGTGTCTCCTCCCTTGTTGTGAGGCCGGCGCGCGCGAGCGTCTCGTCGGCCAGGTCCATGTAGGCTTTCGCGCCCTTGCACTGGCGGTCGTAGGCCAGCACCGGCAGGCCGTGGCTGGGCGCTTCCGCCAAACGAACATTGCGCGGAATCACGGTGTCGTACACCTTGTCGCCGAAGTGCCGTTTGATCTGCTCCGACACCTGCTGCGCCAGCGTGCTGCGCGGGTCGAACATCACACGCAGGAGGCCCTCGATCTGGATCGCGGGGTTCAGCCGCTGCTTCACTTTCTTGACGGTGGCGACGAGATCGGTGAGCCCCTCCAGCGCGTAGTACTCGCACTGCATGGGAATCAGCACCGACTGCGCGGCGGCGAAGGCGTTGACCGTCAACAGGTTCAGCGTCGGCGGGCAATCCATCAGGATGAAGTCGTATTCTTCGGCCACCTGCGCGAGCGCCACTTTCAGGCGCAGATCGCGCTGCTCCAGATTGACCAGATCGATCTCCGCGCCGGCCAGTTCGCGGTTGGCCGGGATCACGTCGAAGTGGCCCGGCCCGGACCGCATGCGCGCTTCGCGCACCGACACCTGGTTGAGCAGGATCTGGTACACCGTCGGCAAGGCCGTGCGCTTTTCGATGCCCGCGCCCATCGTCGCGTTGCCCTGCGGATCGAGGTCGGCGAGCAACACGCGCTGGCCGCGTTCGGCCAGCGCGGCGGCGAGATTGACCGCCGTGGTGGTCTTGCCGACGCCGCCCTTCTGGTTGGCGATTGCGAGAATTTTGGTCATCGAGCGGGCTCCAGAACGATCAGGTGGCGGCTCGCGTCGAGCCCCGGAACGTGCAGTGCGTGGTCAGCGCTTACTTTCACGTCATCCGGCAGTACGGCTATTTCCTCGTTCGGATACAGCCCCTTCATCGCCAGCCAGCGCCCCTCCGGTTTCAGCAGAGGGCGCGTCAGCGTGACAAATTCCTTGAGGTCGGAAAACGCACGCGAGGTGACGGCGTCGAACCCGGCTTCTGGCCGAAAATCCTCCACCCGCCCGGTCACCACCGTCACGTTGGCCAGCCCCAGTTCGGCCTTGGCCTGCAGCAGAAACGCAGTTTTCTTGGCGATGCTGTCGATCAGCGTCACCTGCAGGTCGGGTCGCGCGATCGCCAGCGGAATCCCCGGCAAACCGCCGCCGCTGCCGACGTCGAGCACGGCCGGCCCGGCGAAATGCGGCGCCGCCGCCAGCGAATCGAGCAGATGATGGCTCACCATGCGTTCCGGCTCGCGCACGGCGGTCAGGTTGTAGACGCGGTTCCACTTGTCGAGCAGCGCCAAGTAGGCCAGCAGGCGGGATTCGCCGTCCGGCGGCAAATCCAGGCCCAGGGCGGCGATGCCCGCCGCAAGTTGCGTTTCGACGCTCATGCGCTTTCGTTGATCGGTTCGGGCATTACGTTTGCCCCCTCTCCCGCATGCGGGGGAGGGTTGGGGAGGGGGCTTCGGGCTTGAACCCGCGCTTGGCGTAGATCAGCAGCACCGAAATCGCCGCCGGGGTGATGCCCTGCAGGCGCGCGGCCTGACCGAGTGTTTCGGGGCGCCCCTTCTGCAGGCGCTGGCGCACTTCCATCGACAGCGCGGTGAGTTGCATGTAGTCGAGGTCGGCCGGCAGGCGCAGGGTTTCCTGCTCGCGCTGTCTGTCGACCTCCTCGTTCTGGCGGTCGATGTAGCCCTGATACTTGGCGGCGATTTCGACCTGTTCGGCGACGCGGTCATCGTCGACCCCCGCCCCGCCGCCGGGCAGGGCCAGCACCTGCGAGTAGCTCAGGTTCGGGCGGCGCAGCAGATCGAACAGGCTGTATTCGCGCTCGATGGGCTGGCCGATCAGCCGCGTGGCGGCATCGGACGGCAGGATCGCCGGGTTGACCCAGGTCGATTTCAGGCGCTCGGTTTCACGTGAAACGGCGTCGCGCTTCCGGTTGAAGGCGTCCCAACGCGCATCGTCGACGACGCCCAGATGGCGGCCGGTCTCGGTCAGCCGCATGTCGGCGTTGTCCTCGCGCAGTTGCAGCCGGTATTCGGCGCGGCTGGTGAACATGCGGTAGGGCTCGGACACGCCGCGGGTGATGAGGTCGTCGACCAGCACGCCCAGGTAAGCCTCGTGCCGGCCGGGGCGCCAGGCTTCGCGGCCCTGCGTCTGCAAGGCCGCGTTGAGGCCCGCCAGCAGGCCCTGCGCGGCGGCCTCCTCGTAGCCCGTGGTGCCGTTGATCTGACCGGCGAAGAACAGACCGGCGACGGACTTGGTTTCCAGCGAGGCTTTCAGGTTGCGCGGGTCGTAGTAGTCGTACTCGATGGCGTAGCCGGGGCGCAGGATGTGCGCGTGTTCCAGTCCGGGAATCGAGCGGACGATGGCGAGCTGCACGTCGAAAGGCAGCGAGGTCGAGATGCCGTTGGGGTAGATCTCGTGCGTCGTCAGGCCTTCGGGCTCCAGGAAGATCTGATGGCTGGCCTTGTCGGCGAAGCGGGTGATCTTGTCCTCGATGGACGGACAATAGCGCGGCCCGACGCCCTCGATGACGCCGGTGTACATCGGCGAACGGTCGAGGCCGCCGCGGATGATTTCGTGCGTGCGTTCGGTCGTGTGCGTGATCCAGCAGGGCCGCTGCTCGGGGTGCATCGCCTCGCTGCCCAGGAAGGAAAACACCGGCGCGGGGTCGTCGCCGGGCTGGATCTGGGTCTGCGCGTAATCGATGGTGCGGCCGTCGATGCGCGGCGGGGTGCCGGTCTTGAGCCGGCCCACCGGCAGATTCAACTCGCGCAGCCGCGCGGCCAGCGACACCGAAGGCGGGTCGCCCATGCGCCCGGCCTGGTAGTTTTCCAGACCCACATGGATGAGTCCCGAGAGGAAGGTGCCGGTCGTCAGCACGACCGCCCTGCCCGTGAATTCGATGCCGAGCTGGGTCTTCACGCCCGCGACGCGGTCGCCGTCGAGCACGAGGTCGTCGACCGCCTGCTGGAAGAGCGTCAGGCCAGGCTGGTTTTCCAACCGGCGGCGGATCGCCGCCTTGTACAGCACGCGGTCGGCCTGCGCGCGGGTGGCGCGCACCGCCGGCCCCTTGGAGGCATTGAGCGTGCGGAACTGGATGCCCGCCTCGTCGGCGGCGATCGCCATCGCCCCGCCCAACGCGTCGACTTCCTTGACCAGATGGCCCTTGCCGATGCCGCCGATGGACGGATTGCACGACATCGCGCCCAAGGTCTCGATGTTGTGCGTCAGCAGCAGCGTCTTCGCGCCCGCGCGGGCGGCGGCGAGCGCGGCCTCGGTGCCGGCATGGCCGCCGCCGACGACGATCACATCGAAGGATTCGGGGAATTTCATGATGCGCGCATTTTACCCGCTGCGCACGTTTCACGTGAAACAGGATGCGCCCCGCTCGCGAAAGCGGGTCACGACGCCGCAGCCTGCTTGCTTTCCAGTGCCTCCCAGCGCGTCAGGGCATCGAGCAGTTCCGCCTCGATGGCTTCGGAACGCACGTGCAGCGCCGTCGCCGCCTGTGGGTCGGCTTGGTACAGCGCAGGGTCCGACAAGCACACGGCGATGTCGGCCTGTTCCGCCTCCAGCGCCTCGATCTGCGCCGGCAGGGCTGCCAGCTCGCGGCTTTCCTTGTAGCTCAGCTTGACGCCGCGCGACGCCGCGCGCGGCGCGGATGCCGGCCTGGCGGGCTCGGGCCGGGCCGCCGTCCGCGCGGCTTCGGCCGCCCGCCGATCGCGCCAGGCGCGCCAGTCCGCATAGCCGCCTGCGATCTCGACCAGTTCGCCGTCGCCCTCGAAAGCGATCGACTGGGTGACCACGTTGTCCAGAAAGGCCCGGTCGTGCGAGACGATGATGACCGTGCCGCCGTAGTCCTGCAGCAGTTGTTCGAGCAGTTCCAGCGTGTCGATGTCGAGATCGTTGGTCGGCTCGTCCAGCACCAGCAGATTGGCCGGACGGGCGAACAGCCGCGCCAGCAGTAAACGATTGCGCTCCCCGCCGGACAAGGCCGACACCTTGGCGCGCACGCGCTCGGCCGGGAACAGGAATTCCTCCAGATAGCCGATGACGTGCTTCTTCTGGCCGGCGATCTCGACGGTGTCCGAGCCGGGCGAGATGGTGTCGATCAGCGTCCGCTCCTCGTCGAGCTGATTGCGGAACTGGTCGAAATAGGCCACCTCGAGCTTCGTCCCCTGTCGAATCCGGCCCGCCTGGGGTTTGATCTCGCCCAGGATCAGGCGGATCAGCGTGGTCTTGCCGGCGCCGTTGGGGCCGAGCAGACCGAGCTTGTCGCCGCGCAGCACCGTGGTCGAAAAATCGCGGAGCAGCACGTGCCCCTCGTAGCCTTGCGTCACGCCTTCCAGCTCGGCCACGATCTTGCCCGAACGCTCGCCGGCGTCGAGTTGGAAACGGACCTGTCCCTGATGCGCGATGCGCGCTTCGCGCGCCCGGCGCAAGGCTTCCAGCCGCCGCACCCGGCCTTCGTTGCGGGTGCGGCGCGCCTCCACGCCCTTGCGAATCCAGACTTCCTCCTGCTTCCAGAATTTGTCGAATTTTTGGTCGTGCACGGCCTCGATTTCGAGCTGCTCGACTTTCTTGGCCTGATAAGCGGCGAAATTGCCTCTATATTCTCGCAACTGGCCGCGATCGAGCTCAATGATGCGATTGGCAACGTTGTCCAGGAAACGCCGGTCGTGGGTGATGAACAGCAAGGCGCCCCGGTATTCGTTGAGCAAACCTTCCAGCCACTCGATCGCGGCGAAATCCAGATGGTTGGTCGGCTCGTCGAGCAGCAGCAGCTCGGGGTCGCCGACCAGCGCCCGCGCCAGCGCGACCCGTTTTTTCAATCCGCCGGATAGCGTTTCCACCAGGCGGTCGGCTTCCAGCCCCAGACGCTGCAGGGTCTCCTCGACCCGGCTGTTCAGCCGCCAGGCGTCCGCCGCCTCCAGCGCATGCGACAGGCGCTCCAGCTCGTCCAGCGCCGCGGCATCGCCTTCCGCCACCGCGTGGGCGACTGCGTGATAGTCGGCCAGCAAGGCCTGCGCCGCCCCGACTCCCGTCGCCACCGCCTCGAACACCGTGTGGCCGGGCTCGAACACCGGCTCCTGCGGCACGCGGGCCAGCCGCAAGCCGGGCTGCCGCCAGACCTCGCCGGCGTCGGGCCGGGATTCGCCGGCGACGATCTTGAGCAGGCTGGACTTGCCGGTGCCGTTGCGGCCGATCAGAC
>Ga0228535_1001087_pt1 | contig 50855 bp, 70 predicted proteins | sample SJ1metagenome_FD_168457 | JGI IMG/M metagenome (GOLD analysis project Ga0228535, IMG submission 168457) | Enriched culture of PCE-dechlorinating microbial communities from Ithaca, New York, USA - SJ1 | ecosystem: Engineered > Modeled > Simulated communities (microbial... > Unclassified | place... | reverse complement strand
CCCCTGACTGCCGATCTCGGAAATGAAGGTTTCGTAATAGCCGTTGAAACTGGCACTGCCTCCTTCGAGCACTTTCGCCTGCTTGAGCTGGGCCATGCGGAGCGCGTTCGTGCCATCTCCCTCTCCCAGGGTATGCCCCTTGCCGTCGTCGCTTGCCGCGGCGAAGAGGCTGGAGTCCTTTTCGATGGCCCCATTCAGCGCCAGGTTGCGCGAAGCGCCGTATTTGAGCGCGATGGGATCGAAATAGGCGATCCCCGTGGTCATCGCGTTATCCCCCGTGCCATGCCCGGCATAGTGGATGGCGTTCATCTCCTTGGCCAGCCCGTAGGCGATTTCGTCGAAGGACGCAAGGTGTCCCAGGATGATGTCGTCCCGCGCCTCAAGCAGGGCCAGGATCTCCCCGCCCTTCACGTGGTGCCTCACGGTAATTCCCGAGGTACCCGTCTCCTTAAGAGTGAAGTGAATCCCCGTGGAAACCGTGTCGAGGGTTTTCGCGGCATAGCCGTCGCTCCTGGAGAGCAGGCGGGCTTCGGTGAAGGTGTTCTCCGAGGACATGTAGCGGGAGCCGTCGAAGAGAAAGACCGCATCCTGCGCCCGGGTAAGCACACTGGTGGAGTTCTGTTCGATACCGTTCGGCACGTCGGCGACGTTGGCGAAGCCGAGCTTGCGCGCCACGTAGAGGCTGCCGCCCTCGTCGCCCTGGAAGTTGATGCGATAGGCCTCGCCCACCACATTGCTCTCCAGGACGAGGTAATGGCTGTTCGTCACCTCGTCGTAGCGTATTTCCGCGTGGAGCCATTGTTCGGGACGGTCGGGGTCGCTTGCGTCGGCGGCGAAGTGGCCGTTGATCTTGTTCCGGATCGTTTCCAGCGTGTCCTCTTCGGTGACGTCGATCTTCACGGTGACGCCCTCGTCGGCCATGCCGAGCTTGCCCGAGAGAAGATTTCCCTTCACATCCGTGAGAGAAAGAAGGTAATTGTCCGTGGAGAGGATGGTAAGGCGATCCTTCGTGCCCGCGGCTGTCACGGTCGTGTTGAGTCCGGCGTTGGTATACAGGGGGTCGCCAAGAAAACCGCGCAGGTCGTCGAGGAGAAGCTCGCCGTTGGCTCCAGCACCCACAGTCGCCGGAGATCCGTGGTTGTCGTTCAGCTCCCATGCAGCACCATTCCAGGAAGCCGTCACGATGCTTTCAAAATCCCCGGAGGCGACGCGGAACTGATACGACGTAGGCTCTCCCGCACCGGGAGGCGCGGTGAGCAAGACGGCTCCGTCGGGTCCTGTGTTGTCAAGGCCGGCGCTCGTCTTCTGCGTTCCCGAGCTGCTCACGGTAATCCCGAAACTTCCGGAGAGGTTGAGTTCCTGATCCACGTACAGGGGTTGCACGCGGTCGTTGCCGTTCCCCACCGCCCAGGCCGTCTCGGAGGCGAGGCGGTTTACCGTGAGAACGTGCACGGCCTCGGGAGCCTGCTGCTCGATAATGACCTCAAGGACGGACGGGTTGTCCACGTGGTCAAACTCGTTGTCCTCCACCTGCACGTCGAAGTACCCCTGGTTCCCCTGAACGGGAACGAGGACAAGATGACGGGTCTGCGTTCCCTGCACGAGCAACTTGCCGTCGAGGTAGACCTTGTAGTCACCGTCGCTCTGATCGCAGATGCTGGCGGGAGTGCAGTTGATGAGCTTGCAGAGTTTCTCCACGAGAAGATCACGGCGGTCCAGCAGGTCGTTGGGGTTGCCGCCCACACCCTGCACTTCCGAGATCGTCTTGTTCAGGGCGGCGATCTGATCGATGTAGTTGTTGGCCTCATCGACCTTGAGTTTCAAATCCTGGTTGAGCGCGGCCCGATACTGGTCGTAATTGGTGGCGAGCTGATCCAGAAAGGTGGTAAGGGTGATGGTCTTCTGCACCAGATCCTCCCGAACCGAAGAACTGTCCGGGCGCTTGTGGGCTTCCTGGAGCGCGGCCCAATAGTCGTCGATGGCGGCGGCGAATCCTTTTCCGGCGGGTTCGTTGACGAAGAGTTCGATGTGGTTCAACACCTGCTCGATACGCTCCCAATAGCCGAGGACGGTACTCTCCTCCTGGTATTGCATGTCCAGAAAAGAGTCCCGGAGACGCACGATGGCGTCCACCTGGACACCCGTTCCGATCTGCCCAGGAAGCGCCGGTCGGGCAAGGCCCGGTTCCGTGAAGGGGTCGGTGCTGGAGGCCTCGACCCGTTGCCGTGAATAGCCCTCCACGTCGGCGTTGGAGATGTTGTGTCCCGCCGTCTCCATGCCCCTGCGGAAGTAGTCGAGGGCACGACGACCCATTTCAAGGCCGAAAAAGCTGCTGAGCATGGCGAACCTCTCCTCCCCTACGCGATGGTCATCCTCTGAAGTCGTAGCCGCCGGAGGACGTTCCGAAGGAGCCCTCCAGACGTCTCCACTCGTTGACGAGCAACTCGCCGAGCATGGCGCTCTGTTCCACGAGCCTCGAGAGAATCTGCATTTCCGACTTCAGCTTCAACACCGCCTGCCGGAGTTCATCCCCGGCGGCGCGAAGCCGGACGGCCTCCTCCTCGGTCAGCTTGGCGGCGAGGGCGCTTACCGTGGGGTCGCAGCCGAGCACTTCCGCAAGCGCCTTCGTCTCGCGCTCCCTCGCGGCCTCGGAAGCGCGAGCCTTGGCCGAAAGGGCTTGTGCGTTTTTCATCAGCTCCTGCAACGAAGAAAGGCGCTCTTCTCTGAGCGCCTCCCGCTGTCGAACGATGACGTCCCACAATTCAAGCAGCATTTGGGTCTGCTGCTCGAGAAGGGGAATCAGGTTTTCCACCACGGGATCATTCCTCCTTTTGCAGGATGCCCGCGGCAAGAAGACGTTGCGCGACGAGAGTCAGGTTCGGCGTGTACGTACCGGACTGAATCTGTTCACGAAGCACATCGACACGTTCATTACGGATCTCGGGAACTTTTTTCAGCTCGGAAGAGACTTTGGCCAGCTCCTTGGCAAAAGCGCTGACTTCAAGTCCGTCCCCTTGGGCTTCGCCCGAAACGGATTTGTATTTGCCGGCGCTTTTCTGCAGATACTGGGCACCCAGAACGCGCTGCACCTTGTCGATCATGATCCCTCACCCCTGTCCATAAAGCTCGTTTCCAGTATCGGAATATCTTGAGAAAAGCTTTAGCACCCGAGGAAAATCGGCGTTTTGCGCGGCGAGACGCTCCGCGGAACCGTCGCACAGGACCGCTGCCACAGAGCCGTCGGAAACGCGCTCAACGCTCCTTTTTGTTGCGGCGGTATTTCTGATGGACGTACAGCAGATTCTTCTTGTCCTTGAGAATGTCTGCGTGAATTCTTCGGGAGCAGGCAGAGCACAGGTTTCCTGTCGCAATGGAGGCACCGCAGGCTTGGCAGTTCCGTCGCCCCTTTCCGGGTTCGACTTTCTGAATGCGCCCGTCCTCGACAAGGGCCTGGAGGAATTTTTCGTCGAGATCGAGAAGTTTCGACAGGTCCTGAACGGTGGGAGTGAGCTTGGGATGGGCGCGCAGGAAATCCCGCACGTAGGCGTACACCTCGTCGAGTTCGGCCCGGCACTCGTTGCACACCGACGAGGTGCCGGCGCTCACGAAGGCGTTGCCGCAGACGGCACAACTGCGCAGATCAAAGTGGGCCATGCGGATCACCACCTCCCCGGGAGCGGCTCCAGGAAACCAGGGCGGACACAGTTCCGCCGGCGTGCATCACCGCGCCGGCGGCCCGCAGGAACGTGGTTCCCGTGGTGCACACATCATCGACAAGTATAACGCCTCTCAAGGAACCTGAACAGCGACGCACCGCGAGGGCCTCTTCGGGAAGACTTCTGCGGTCGGCGGCGGAGCGCTCCGCCTGGGGAGGGAGGGATCTTTGCCATTCCAGCACATCTCGGACCGGGCGGGAGAGAACCGAGGCCATTCCTTCCGCGAAAAGCTTTGCCTGATTGAAGGAACGCGGACTCCCCCGGTGGAGCGGAACGGGAACGAGATCGCCCTCGGGGAAGCTCGGGCACGCGGCGACAAGCCGGCCGAGCGCGTGTCCCATGGGGATGCCGAGAGAGGCCTGACCTCGGTATTTGAGATCGAGGAGAAGACGCCGTGGCATGCCGTCGTGAAGGGTGCCGAAGAAGAGCGGCGGCAGATCGGGATGTGCCGGACAGGGTGCGGGAACACCACAACGGGGACAGACCGGTGTCGGCGGTGGAAGAAGCGCGTCGAGACAGGCGGGACAAACGGGAACCGCCGTGCGTCCACAGAGCGGGCAGACTACGGGCCAGAGGAGATGGCAGAGAACCTGTCGCAGAAAGGTGAACATGCCCTACGGCAGAACCGGAAACGTTCCGCCTCGAGAACGCCCGGTGAATGACACTCCGGCTTTTTTGCCGGAGGAACGGAAGACGGCAGCGAGGGCGAAATCGAACGTCCCCGCTGCCGTCAAAGAGTTTCTTCCCACAGATTCGTTCTTTTTCAGCGCCCCGCGGCCTTGCGAAGCGCCTCGGCCCGGTCCGTGCACTCCCACCGGGGCAGAGGATCCAGATCGATGCGTCCCATGTGTCCATAGGCGGCGAGCCGGCGATACTGGGGCTTTCGGAGTTCCAGATCCCGGATGATGGCGGCGGGACGGAAGTCAAACTGTTCGCGCACAAACCTCGTGAGCGTGGCGTTGTCCACGACGCCGGTGCCGAAGGTCTCCACCATGATGGAAACGGGATGGGCCACACCGATGGCGTAGGCCACCTGGATCTGACACACCTCCGCCAGCTCCGCGGCGACGATGTTCTTTGCGGCATAGCGGGCCATGTACGCGGCGGAACGGTCCACCTTGGTGGGATCCTTGCCGGAGAAGGCACCTCCACCATGAGGCGCAACACCGCCGTAGGTATCGACGATGATCTTGCGTCCCGTGAGACCAGTATCCGCCATGGGGCCGCCCAGCACAAAGCGGCCCGTGGGGTTGACGAGAAGACGGGTCTTTCCGTCCAGCAGCGCCGCAGGGATCACCGGCCTGATGACGTGCTCCAGGATGTCCGCGGCGATCTGTTTCTGCTCCACTTCGGGATGATGCTGGGTGGAGACGACGATGGTGTCTGCACGGAGGGCTTTTCTCCCCTCGTATTCCAGCGTCACCTGGGTTTTTCCGTCGGGACGCAGATAGGGGAGAACGCAGTCTCTGCGCATTTTGGCGAGCCGCCGAGCCAGACGATGGGCCAGTGCAATGGGAAGAGGCAGATATTCCTCGCATTCATTGCAGGCATAGCCGATCATCATGCCCTGATCGCCTGCGCCGACTTTGTCGATTTCATCGTCGTTCATGTCTTTTTCGCGGATTTCCAGGGCCTTGTCCACTCCCTGGGCGATGTCGGGAGACTGTTCGTCGATGGCGGTGATCACCGCGCAGGTATCCCCGTCGAATCCGTACTTCGCTCGGGTGTAGCCGATTTCCTTGACGATGGATCTCGCAAGGGCCGGGATCTCCACGTAGCAGGACGTGGTGATCTCTCCCGCGACAACGACCAATCCGGTGGTGACGAGAGTCTCACAGGCCACCCGTCCCATGGGGTCCTGCTCGAGAATCGCGTCGAGAACTCCGTCGGAGATCTGGTCCGCCAACTTGTCCGGATGCCCTTCCGTCACCGACTCGGACGTGATGAGAAAACGCTCGTTCGCCATAACCTACCGCACCTCCACAACACAACATTACTGCCCATGCATAAGAAACATCACGGGCAGAAAAACGTCAACCTCGTAATGTACATTTTATACAGTGCCTGGAAAGAAATGTCAACGCACGACATTCTACACAGCGTTCTCCCGGAAAAAGCTGTGGGGGAATCACGTCAGGAATATTCTATCGGTCTGCGGAGCAACATGACCGCCCCTTCCCGATGCTCGAATCCGTGAGGCGCGAGAAAGGGAGCAAGATCGCTGGTATAGGTGATGAGAAGCGGGATGTTGCGCACCGCCGGATGCTCCAGAACGTATTCGAGCAACGCGGATCCAAGCCCCTTTCCCTGGTGATCGGGATGAACGAGGATGTCCCAGAGCGACCCGCGAAAGACGAAATCCGTGAGAAGGCGACAGAAAGCCACCACCTTACGTTCGAAGTGAACGGAAAAGCACATGCTGCTCCCCTCGAGCATTTTTCGGATCTCCTCAAGAGAACGGCTTCTCCCCCATCGTGTGAAAAGATAGAGGTTATGTATGCTCTCCGCGTCCACGGCCAGTTTGCTGTCGTAGAACAGATATCCCTGCGGAATGGGGTGCGGCACTTTCGGCACGGAGCAACCCGGATGCGTCGGAAACAGCCCTTATGGCCGGGCCGTCGCGGAATCCGCGCCGCCGAGAGACATGCCGCCACAGATACGGCGCAGATCGCCTCCGCGGGCATCGGCACTCACCGGAAGCTGCACCACCTGACCGGTACCGCAACGGGGACATATCCACATGGCCCGGGCCATGCCATCCGCATCGGGAGCACCCGCCAACACTTTCATTTCGCCACAAAGCTGGCATGCCACGATCAGCATTTCTCCAGATCTCCCTTCATCCTCCCCGAGGAAATGCAAAATGTGCCATTATTGTACCGCAGTTTTCTCCTCCGGGGAACGGACTTCCAATTCCACCTGCACGGGTCCTTCCGTAAAGGTGGTCTCCGCGGTGGTGACGACGAGTTCAAGCGTTCCTTTCGAAGAGGCGATCTTCTCCACGGCGTCGAAGAATTCCGCCGCGGCAAGATTGCCCACCGTCCCTCGAAGCGGATCGCGCAACACGCCGTCCGCCGTGGCTTTTCCGTTCACCTCCGCGAGGATTTCGTAGAGTTTCGCCTCCGCTGCCTCGAGTGTAAGCCCTCCCTGGATCTCGCGCACGAGCAAAACCGTCCCCGCCTCGTAGATCCGCGTGCTCTCCAGCGCCTCGACTTTGGTCTGCACACGCTCTCCGAGAACGGCGTTGGAGCTGGCCACCAGGCGAAGCACCATGCGTAGAGGAGACCCCCCCGCGCCGATCCGATCGAGCACCTGGCGAAGGGAATCTTCGCCGATCTCGACGGCCATTCCCTCGGAACCTTCGGGAAGACGGCGGCGGATCACCACAACGGCACGCTCGCGCAGAGACCGGACGGCCTCTTCTGCCGCGATGCCGTCACTCCCCTGGGGAAGAGGCAACTGGGCGATGATCTCTCCGGCCAGGACGATGATGCGCCCCGCACGGATCTGCTCGAGACCCTTTCGGAGTGTCTCGATGTCCTCCTGCAGCTCGGTCCGTTGCGCCTCAAGGCGATGCACTTCTCTTTCCAGCTCCTGGCGGCGCGCCTCGGCGGCGCTCTTCGCCGCGAGAGAACGCTCAAGCTGCTCCTGAAGGGTTCGCAGAGACTCCTCGCTTTCGGCAAGACGTCTTTCCACCTGGGCCAGTTCCTGGCGCTTCGTGGTGAGTTCCGCCTGATTTTCGAAAAGCCGGAGTTCGAGGGCCTGCATCTCCTGCTGGTTTTCCTGAAGCTGGGAGGTGAGTTCGGTGATCTGCCGCTGGACGAATTTGAGGCTGAACAGTGCCGTCCGGACCGTATCCGTGGTGGTGGAGAGAATGGCCAGGGTGGCAAGGGTGATAAACACTCCCGTTACTGCGGTGACAATCGACGAGGTGTAGCGGGGGCGCAGACCGAAGATGGAGATGCGCTTTTTCCCGATGCGCATGCCCAATACGTCTCCCACGTAGGCCACGACAGCGCTTACGAGAACAAGAACGATCAGGAGCTTCCAGTTGATGTCGCCCAGACGTTCAAGCACCGCTCCATCATCTCCTCGTTTCCAAAGCTCCCTGTCCGGGAACAGGCGTCGAATGAAAAGCCTCGTTCCGCTTGCCTCGACGGAAGAAACGACCTTCGGCGAAGAGGTCTTTCACCTGTCACGTTCGCCTGTCCTGACCCTGAAACTGCCGTCCTGTCTCGGGCAGATCCGTTCCTCTTCGATTTTGCGAAAGATATCGTACAGTATCAGCGGTACCGGAAGGGTGACACTCCGAAACAAACAGTACCACATTTTTCCCGGAATTACCGTACGAAAAAGCGGGCTCCACAAGGGAGCCCGCGGGCATCGCTTTCTACGGAGTCGGACTCTTCCCGAAAACGTGTTCCGGGAGTGAAACCTACTTGCCCATGCCCTTGAGGACTTCCCGGGAAATCTCGAGGCTCTTCTCGATATCCTCCACGGGAACGTTGAGGGCGGGACGATACCGCATGGAGACGTTGCCGCAGGGAAGAATGAGCATCTTCCTGTCCCAGCATCCCTTCTTGAAGGTCTCCCGCAGCTCGGCGTTGGGGAAATCGTAGGCACACATAAGCCCCTTGCCGCGCACGTTGGAAATGAGGTGGGGGAATTCCTTCTGGAGATCCAGAAGCCCGCTGAGCAACCGGGAGCCCGCCGTGTTGGCCACGTAGTCGAGGATGTTCTCGTCGCGGTAGATTTCAAGATAGCGGGTGGCGCGGACCATGTCGCAGATGGTACCACCCCAGGTGGAGTTGATGCGGCTGGAGACGACGAAGCAATTGTCGTCCACGTCGTCGATGCGGGGTCCCGCTACGACGCCGCACTGCTGGGCCTTTTTCCCGAAGGAGAAGAGGTCGGGTCTCACACCGTGATGCTCCCAGGCCCACATTTTGCCGGTGATGCCCATGCCGCACTGGACCTCGTCGAAGATGAGGAGGGTATCGCTCTCGTCGCAGATCTGGCGCAGAGCCTTGAAGAACTCGGTGCGGAAATGGTTGTCGCCGCCCTCGCCCTGGATGGTCTCGATGATGATCGCGCAGATGCCGTCGGGATCTTCGGCGATGGCACGCTTGATCTGGTTGAGGGATGTGCGCTCCATCCACTCGACGATGCCCAGGTTCTGCTCGAGAGGCCAGATCATCTTGGGATTGAGGACTCTGGGCCAGTCAAACTTGGCAAAGAACTGATATTTGTTGGGGTCGTTGGTGTTGGTGACGGAAAGGGTGTAACCGCTGCGTCCGTGGAAGGCTTCGTTGAAATGAAGGACCTTGGTGCCCTTGCTTCCCGAAACGGCCTGGCCTTTGGTGATCTTGCCGGCCTTGAGAAGTTTGCGCACCTTCCAGTCCATGGCGATCTTGAAGGTGTTCTCCACGGCGAGGGTGCCGTAGTCGATGAAGAAGAGGTGATCCATGCCCTCGGGTTTCGCCACTTCGGCAAAGGTTTTCACGAACTCCGCCATTTCGACGGTGTAGATGTCCGAATTGGCAACCTTGTTGATGGCGGAGCGGAAGATTTTCTCCTTGAACTCGTCGGTCGTCGTCCGCGGATGATTCATGCCGAAAGGTGCCGAGGCGAAGAACGTGTAGAAATCAAGCCACTGGTCTCCGGTTTTCGCATCGACAATGTGACTGCCCTTGGACTTTTCCATGTCAATGACGATATCGAAGCCGTCCCGGAGCATCCATTTCTCGATGGTCGGGAACACCTGGTCCGGAGTCACGCTCCACTTGACTTGTGCCATTGTACCTTCCTCCTTGTGATCAAACGGCTCGACAGCCCACCCTCGGAAATCACCTTGTGAACTGTACTCTTAACTTCACCCGGTTTACATTCTATGTCGGACTCGATCTTCGCGCAAGTGGGAATTTCCAGACATCAAACGACAATTCATTCCTTCGCGGAGAACATGTTTCATGGACACGCATCTTTATACCACCAGTTTCGGCGGTCCAGGCACAGAAAAGAGAGGACGAAGATGATTACCGGGAGCAAACTTGGGTCTTCCTGAAGGGGTCGTGGATTCTCCGGACAGATGGCCTTTTTGAAGGGACACGGAACTGCAGAGCGGGTTTTCTCCAGGAGTATTCGGATTGGAGAAACGCTCACGGCGGAGATCTTTTTCAGCGGTCCCCGCCGGTTCAGCCAAATGAGGCGAACTAGAGATCGGGAAAGGGTGCCAGGGCAAGGTGTTCCCGAATGAGTGCAGCGGCGTGAAATCTTCCCGAATCCATGCCCGGACACCGCCTTGTCTCATCCGCCCAGTTGTCGGGATGTGCGAGCAGGGAGGGCCAGAAAGGGAAGAGGCGACACTGAAGAGGCCTGACGTGGTACACGGCACATCTTCCGCGAGAGGCATCGAAAAAGACGCAGTCGCCGTTCCACCGCTCCCGGAGCGAGGGACGGCGCTCCCTGGTCACCGTATAGGAACGGCGGAACTGTTCCGGAGAAAGAGCGAGAAAGGTACACAGGGCCTCCTCCTCGGAGGGAGTGAACCACACCGCTCCGGGCTCTCCTCGACAGCACCGACCGCATCCCCGGCAGAAAAAAAATAAACCATTTATCCACCACGGTTGATTTTTTGACATCTTCAGGCGTCCGCCGCCTTTTCCTGTGGAAGCGCCTCTTTCAACTGCTCGTAGAGGATCCGCCAGAGTCCGATTCCTTCTCCCCGCGTGAGAGATTCTGCAGCCATCTCGACGGAAAGGTCTTCAAGAACGCCGAAGGGGCGCTTTTCGTCGTGCCCCCCCATGCTGCGGGCCTGGTGCATCATGTCCTTCCAGAGCATGCCGAGGAAAATGCCCTCGAACTGGCGGCACGCTTCCTCGAGTTCCGTCGCCTTGCGTGAGGATATTTTTTCTGCGATGTCTCCGCTCCGTGCTGTCCCGACCAAATCGTCGATCTTCATCACATGACCACCAGCTCTCCGTGAAGTGCACCCGCCTGCTGGATGGCCTGGAGAATGGCGATGATGTCCCTCGGGCTGGCGCCGACGCCGTTCATGGATTCCACCAGGTCGTTCACGCTCGTCGCCGCGGGGAGTGTGAGGAGTTGTCCCGGCTGTTCCTGAACGCTCACGTCCGTCTGGGTGGTCACCGTCGTCTCTCCCCGACTGAAAGGCTGCGGCTGAGACACGTCCTGGCGCTCCTGAACCCGAACGGTGAGGTTGCCGTGAGCGACGGCGACGGAACCGATGCGCACGTCACCACCCATGACGACCGTTCCCGACCGCTCGTTCACCACGACCCGCGCGACTGTGTCGGGACGAATTCGAAGCCCTTCCACCTCGGCAAGAAACTGTGTGGGATTCGTACCGAAAGCGGGGGGCACCACGACGGCGACCCGGGTGGCATCGACAGGAGCGGCGATGTTGCCGTACTGCCGGTTGAGCACTTCCGCGACCCGCTGGGCAGTGGTGAAATCCGGATTCCGGAGCAGAAGGGTGATGCGCCCTCCCTCCGCAAAAGCCATGGGAACATCCCTCTCGACGATGGCACCTCCGGCGACGCGCCCCGTGGTGGTGATGTTCTTCGTCACCTGCGCACCCTGGCCTCCCGCAGCGAAACCGCCCACGAGAAGGGGACCCTGGGCCACGGCATAGACCTTGCCGTCCGCAGCCTGGAGAGGTGTTTGCAGGAGAACGCCGCCCTGAAGGCTTTTCGCGTCCCCCATGGCGCTCACGCCGACATCCACGGTCTGTCCCGGGCGGGCAAAGGCGGGAAGCTCGCAAGTCACGGTGACGACCGCAGCATTCTTGCTCTTGATAGCCTTGGTGTCCACGGCGACACCGAACTGGCGGGCCATGTTCTGCATCATGCGCAACGCCAGGTCACCCTTGTCTCCCGTACCCTGAAGCCCTACCACGAGCCCCATGCCGATGAGCTGATTGGGACGGACTCCCTCGACGTTGACGAGATCTTTGACCCGAACGTCCGGATGGAGTTCCTCCGCAAAAGAAGCTCCGGTCCGGAAAAGCGCCAACAAAAAAAGTCCCACGACTCCTACGACAAAGATGATTCCCACTCCCGGAAAAATTCGCCGCGTCACCTTGGTGCAATACACCGTCGTCACACTCCTCAGAACAGAACCTGGAAGATTTGCGTGAGCACTCCGGGGCGTTGCACGCGCGTCAACGCACCCTTGCCCTCGATGCCCACCTCGGCATTCGCCACAAGGTCGCTCAGAACCACATTGTCGGAACCGATGTCACTGGGACGCACGACACCGCGAAAGCGGAGCTTCAGGGTCTCGTCGTGCGTCTTGAGATCCCTTCCCCCCTCGATGACGAGGTTGCCGTTGGGCAGCACTTCCGTGACAAGACAGGTCACCCGCGCCGTCGCTGTATGGGTTCGCTCGGTACTGCCGTCTCCCTTGGTGGAACTGTCAGACTTGAATCCGAGAGCCTTGATGAAGCTGAACAATCCCCATCCGTCGGCGATGCTGGAGTCGTTGGTCTTCGAGACATCCGTCTTGGCCTCGTCCTTGGTTGCAGTTTTCTCCTTGACGAGCACCGTGACGATATCCCCCACCTTCGAGGGTTTTTGATCCGCAAAAAGGCTCCCCCCGTCCTGCCAAAGGGACTGAGCCCCTCCGACAGAAGCAAGGAACACACCCAAGAGACCCAACAGGGCCAGAACACTCATGCGACGTCCCATGTTCGTCACTCTCCCTCCACGATGACCACGCCGGGACCGGAAACGACACAGGCGATGATCCGCCGGCTCAGTACATTACGTACTCGTATGGTATCACCTACACCACCGTTGTCGAGGGCCTCTCCCGAGGCCTCCACCTGAAGCCCTCCCGCCCGGAAAACGATCCGCACCGGATCTCCCTTGGCGATGACCGGTACCGATTCCACATCGTCCGTGAACACGACGCCTCCCTGCGCGAGATTTCTCGTAAGCCTCGCCCCGCGAAGCCGGAAGGGATCTGCGGGCGTCCGAAGCCCCGAACGTTCCACGAAAAGAACCCGCAGATCTTCCTCGGAAAGGACGCTTCCCCTCGGCAGAGAACGGCGAAGCACCGCTGCAGGCTGGCGCCATTTGATGCGGACGGGAACCGAAAACTCCCGCCCCCCGGTCAGGCGATACCGAAGGACCGTCGCGGTGATGCCAGGCTTTATCTCCCTGGGACTGACGAGAACCGCTCCGGAAGGAAGCGCTCCCTCCCGTTCCACATCGAGACGCCAGACCCAACGGGAGAGACGGCGCACATCCGCCGTCACCGGATCCTCGGGCAACACGCGCACCCGCTCCGGCATGCGCAAGGCCACTCGAGTTCCGGCAAGTCCGACCCGTAAAAGAGCATCCAGCACCATGTCCCTGGTGAGAACCCCGTCCTTGGGAAGTATTCTGGCACCTGCGGCCAGGGTGACGAGAGACGGATCTCCGTCGAAGCTCGCCGCCTCGAGGAGCATCATCTCGCCACCTCGGTGGGAAAAATCCCGCTCCAGAACGACCAGAAGCGCTGCATTCTCCGCGCCGAAAGAGAGCGGAACCAAGAGAAACACGAAGGAAGAGAGAAACGCAAGGCGGGCCGAAAGACGACCCGCCCGAGAGAACGACACCGTTACCTCCGGAGGGAATTGGCGATACGCAGAAGATCGTCGGCGGTCTGTATGGTCTTGGAATTCGCTTCGTAGGCCCTTTGGGCGACGATCATGCCCACCATTTCCTCCACGACTTCCACGTTGGACATCTCGAGAATGTGCTGGATAGTGGTTCCCATCCCTTCGTCGCCGGGGTTGGCCACCTGGGGCGCGCCGCTGGCGGCGGTCTCGACGAAAAGGTTTTTACCGATGGCTTTCAACCCTCCGGGATTGACGAAGCGGGCGAGTTCGATCTGCCCCACGTTCTGGGGGTTCACGTCTCCGGGCACAAGGACGCTCACGTCACCGGTGGGGCTGATGGTGATCTCCACGGCGTCCTCCGGAACGACCACGGCGGGCTCCAGAAGATATCCGTTGGAGGTGACGACCTGCCCGTCCCCATCGAGTCGCCACGCGCCATCCCGGGTGTAGGCGATATCGCCGTTGGGCAGTTGTACCTGGTAAAAACCGTCCCCCTCGATGGCCACATCGAGCTGGTTTCCCGTGACCTTGAGATTTCCCGCGGACATGAGACGGTTCGTTCCCACCACACGGGTTCCCAATCCGACCTGGATGCCCGTGGGGACCACCGACGCGGGCTCCACGGGTGCACCGGGCTCGCGGTCTATCTGATAGAGAAGGTCCTCGAAATCGGCCCGTATTTTCTTGAAACCCGAGGTATTCACATTGGACAGGTTGTTGGAGATCACGTCCAGATTCGTTTGCTGCGCGATCATACCCGTCGCGCCGGACCACAGGGATCGTATCATGATGGGTTTCCTCCCCTCGCCAGCCTAGGCCTTGCCGTAGGTCTGATTGAGACGGCTCGCCATTTCGTCCTGCACCGAAACGGTCTTTGCCGCGGCCTCGTAGGCCCGATTCGCCTCGACCATGCGAATCATCTCGGTGACGACGCTCACATTGGACATCTCCAGGATTCCCGAGGCAAGGCGGGGCTCCTCCACCGGTTGAGGTGCTCCCGAATCCTCCGTCTCGGAGAGGAGGGACTTCCCCTCCTGCCGGAGGTAGGTGGGAGATTCGAACTCGACCAATTGCAACTGATCCACCACGACGCCGTCGGCGATGACCTGCCCTCCCGCGTTGATGAAGACCGAGACCGCCTCGGCTCCGACCGCCACGGGACCGCCAAGCCCCTGGACGAGATGTCCGTTGTGGGTGGCGAGGTTTCCCTCTCCATCGAGGACGAAATGACCGGACCGTGTGTAGAAGGTGTTGCCGAGACCGTCCTGAACGGCAAAAAAGCCCTCTCCGAGGATGGCCACGTCGAGAGGCGCGTCGGTGACCCGCATGGCTCCTCCCTGGGTGTCCGTCACCGTTTCGGAGAGGACGTTCGCAAAGGCGGCGCTGCCGATGAGTTCACGTTTTTTGAGGCGGTCCGGCTTGGGTGGATAGGTTTCGCCGGGATTGCCGTCGAGCTTTTCCATGAGCAACGTCGGAAAGGACTTGTTTACAGCGATACGGCCACGGAAACCCGCCGTATCCACATTGGCGAGGTTATTCCCCGCCACGTCCAGCATCTTCTCCTGGACGAGCATTGCCGAAGCTCCCGCATACAGGCCTCGAAACATGAAGGCCCTCCCTTCTTCCTAGAGACCGCGTCGCCCTCCTTTTTTCAGGGCGGACAAAACGGTTCCGGATTCTTTCAGCTTGTCCAGGGAGTCGAGCGCCTTGCCCGTGCCGAGGGCCACACACTCCAGCGGATGCTCGGCAATATAGCAGGAGATCTCCGTCTGCTCAGTCACCAGTTCCGTGAGCCCCCGCAGCAAAGCCCCTCCTCCCGTAAGGACGATTCCCCTATCGATGATATCGGCTGAAAGCTCGGGAGGCGTTAATTCCAAAACATGCCGAATTCCATCCACAATGGTCTGCACAGGTTCGCGGATCGCTTCGGCCACGTCGTTGCTGCTGATTTCCACCTGGCGGGGAAGCCCCAGAATGAGATCCCGTCCTTTGATGGTCATCTCGGCACTCTCGTCCTGTTTGGGGTGACAGGTGCCTATGGAGATTTTCAGATCTTCCGCCGTCTGTTCCCCGATGGCGAGATTGTACTGTTTCCGCACGAAGCGCATGATGGCCTCGTCGAATTTGTCGCCCCCCACCCGCAGTGATTCCGCCACGACGATGCCCCCCAGGGAAATCACCGCGATGTCCGTGGTACCGCCGCCGATGTCGACGACCATGTTTCCCCGTGGTTCAGCCACGTCGAGTTCCGCACCGATGGCCGCTGCCATGGGCTCTTCGATGAGATAGGCCTCTCTGGAACCGACCTCCACCGCTGCTTCGAGGACGGCCCGACGCTCCACGTCGGTGGCTCCCGAAGGGACGCAGATCATGACGCGGTTCCGAAAGAACTTGCCCACCCCGGACGTGACCTTGCGGATGAAATGACGCAGCATGGCCTCGGTCATGGTGTAGTTGGCGATGACGCCATCTCGGAGAGGGCGTACCGCCGTGACATGTCCCGGCGTGCGTCCGAGCATGCGCTTCGCATCCTCGCCGACGGCGAGGATTCTGTCGTTCGTCTGATCGAGGGCGACCACCGAGGGCTCCCGCAACACGACACCTTTACCACGCACGAAAATGAGCACCGTCGCTGTTCCCAGATCTATGCCGATATCTCTTCCGAACACGGATGAGGACCCTCCTTACTCTTCTGTACCGTCGCCGTCTGCGGAAAAAACGGTCTCCTCCGGCGGCACGGAGTCCGCCCCTTCGCTACGACTATACGCATTCCCCGCAAGTCCTACAAGAGGAATCCACGGAGAGGGCTCATATCCGACCTTCCAGAGGCACAGCCCCGCCGGAGGTGCCGTCGGGCCGGCCTGAGTACGGGAGGCACCCCGAAGAAGGGCAGCGATCCAGTCGGGTCCCCTCCGGCCTCGTCCCACCTCAGCGAGACACCCCAGGATGATTCGCACCATATTTGTAAGGAAGGATTTTCCTCTGATGCGAAAGCGCACCAGGGGACCCCGTCGGGCGAGGGAAACGGCGGAGATAGTCCTCCTGGGGTTCTCCGGAAGATCGCCGGCCCTACAGAATGCCGTGAAATCATGGTTTCCCCGGAGATGCTCCGTAGCCTGCCGCACCGCTTCCCAGTTCCAGGAGGAGCGAATCCACCACGTGTAGCCCTGAACGTGAGGGAAGATGAAAGGAGCGTCCCAGATCTGATAGACATACTCTCTCCAGAGGGCGTCTTTTCTCGCGGAGAAGCGGGAAGAAACCACGGCGGCGCGAATTGCGCGGATCGAGTTCTCCAGGTGAAAATCCAGGGCCTTGCGAAGAATTTCCGGATCCCACTCCTTTCGCAGGGAAAAGGAGATGACCTGCCCACGGGCATGTACGCCGCCGTCCGTCCGACCGGCGGCGATCACCGGCGTCGGTTCTCCGGAAATCCGCTCCAGAGCTTCCTCCACGACCTCCTGAATGCCCCGGCTCTCCTTTTGGCGCTGCCATCCTGAAAAAGAAGTTCCGTCGTAGGCGAGCTGTATCGCATACCTTTTCACGACAGAAGCCACCTGTCCATTCCAAGAACGCCTCCCAAGACAACCGTGAACATGAAAAGGGCGGCGGTGTCTCCCCTGCTCCACCGGAGCGGGTGCATGCGGGTCCGCCCGGCGCCCCGGTAACAGCGGGCCTCCATGGCCACGGCAAGTTCCTCCGCCCGTTGAAAGACGATAACGAAGAGAGGAATGAGCACCGGCACGAAAGCACGGAGGCGCCGGATGAGCCCACCCCGATCCAGATCGGCGCCGCGAGCGAGCTGGGCCTTGAAAATACGATCCGTCTCGTCAAGCAGGGTCGGGATGAAGCGGAGGGAGATCGTCATCATCATGGCCATTTCGTGAGCAGGAAAACCGAGCGGAACCAGCGGAGAAAACAAACGCTCCAGACCGTCCGCCAATTCCATGGGAGACGTGGTGAGCGTGAGAAGCCCCGCGAAAAGGACAAGAAAGAAGAGACGGCTGCTCATGCGCAAAGCGGCGGTCACGCCTTCTTTCGTGATGGAGAGAACGCCCCACGACCAGAGTGGTGTTCCCTTTGTAAAGAAAAGATGAATGAATGCCGTAAAGACAATAAGGATAAGAACGGGTCTCGCACCCCGCAACACCATCCCCGGAGAAAGGCGGGAAAGCAGCGTGAGGGCAAGAAGGAGGAGACCCCAGGCAAGAAAGGACGCGGGGGCTCGCGTGAGAAAGAGCACGGTCATGACGAGCAGCGTACCGAGAATCTTGCATCTCGGATCCAGGAAATGCAACGGAGAATCCGTGGGAACATACTGTCCGAGCGTGATGTGATTCAGGAATCGCACCGCTTTCCCTCCTTGGCGATCAGTGCATACAGTGTCGTCGCATCGGGAGTGAGGGGGACTTTCCAACCGCGCTGTTTCAGTCCCTGCGAGAGCTCCACCACCGGAGGAAGGACAATGCCCCGAACAGACGCTCCTGCCAATGCGTCCAACACTTCCTGTGGCACCCCGAGGGCAAACACTTTCCCGTCCTCAAGGACGAGAATGCGATGCGAATGGGCGAGTGCGGTGTCGAGATCGTGAGTGACGAGAACGACACCCTTCCCTTCCCGCACGAGCTGACTCAGGAGAGAAAGCAACTCTTTTTTCCCCTTTCCGTCAAGCCCTGCCGTCGGTTCGTCCAGCACGAGATAGTCAGGCTCGGAAGCGAGTACCGACGCCAAGGCAACCCGGCGCTTCTGCCCACCTGAAAGGTTGAAGGGGTTCACGCCGAGGAGGGCTTTCTCCAAACCAACACGTGTCGCAGCGGCATGTACGACCTCGGGAAGCCGTTCTTTGGAAATCCCCCAATTGCGGGGTGCGAAGGCGATTTCTTCCGAGACGGTCTCGGCAAAAAGCTGTTGCTCCGGATACTGAAAAACAAGTCCGACTTTCTTCCTCGCTTGTCGGAGAATTTCCGGAGCATCCTCGCAGAGAGGAACGCCATCGACCTCGACCTCTCCCCGGGTGGCAAAGAGCAGTCCGTTGAGATGCTGCGCCAGTGTAGACTTGCCGCTTCCGGTATGCCCCACCACGCTCACCCAGGAACCGGGCTCCACCAGCAGGTTCACACCATCCAGGGCACGCCTCTCCAGAGGCGTGCCCTGATGGTAGACATGAGCGAGATCCGTCACGCGAATCGACATAGCGCCTCGGCGATGGATTCCGGCTCGGGGAAAATTGCGGCGCTGAGAAAGTGCTCTCTCTTCAACCGTCGCCACAACTCCAGAAAAGGAGAGACCTCCAGGGAATGAGAGCCTCTGGAGCTTTCGAGCAGATCCATGGGTGTTCCTTTCCAGGCGAGCCGTCCTTCCGCGAGGATACACGCCTCGGTGCAGAAGAGAATCTCTTCCAGATTATGGGTGATGGAAACGATGGTCATCCCTTGAGTATGCAGTTCGCGAAGAACGCGCATCAGATCCCGACGCCCCTGGGGATCGAGCATGGACGTAGCCTCGTCGAGCACAAGGCAGAGCGGGCGCAGCGCCAGAGCACCCGCAAGGGCAAGACGCTGTTTCTGTCCTCCCGAAAGGGCGTAGGAAGGACGCTTTCTCATCTCAGAAAGCCCTGTCACTCCGAGAGCCCATTCGACTCGTTCCTGAATCTCGGAGGATTCCAGGCCCAGATTTTCCGGCCCGAAGGCCACATCCTCCTCCACCGTGGCTGCGACGATCTGATTCTCGGGATTCTGAAAGACCATGGCCACGCGGCGCCGCACTTCGAAGGCCGTTCCGGAGTGGGACGTGTCATACCCCAACACGACACAACTGCCCTGCGTGGGGATCAGCAGGGCATTCAACATGCGGGCACACGTAGATTTTCCGGAACCGTTGCTCCCCAGAAGCGCTATCCAGGCACCGGAGGAAACGTCGAGGGTGAACTCCGTCAGGGCCGGAGCGAGCGCTCCGGGGTAGGTGTATCCTACACCCCGAAGCGAACACACCGTACCATTCCGCATGATCTACTCGACCAGTTCGAGTATTGCCGTGGGTGACGCGTCTCCCATGCGAAATCCCGTTTTGATGATCCTCGTGTATCCTCCGGGACGCCCCACATAGCGAGGAGCGATTTCGTCGAACAGTTTCAGCACAGCTGCCTTGTAAGGCATTTTGGAGATGACCAGACGACGGTCGTGAAGACTGCCCCCACGGGCTCTGGTAATGAGTTTCTCCGCCACACGCTGCACTTCCTTCGCTCGCATGAAGGTCGTGCTGATTCGTCCGTGGATGAACAGCCCGGCGGCGAGGTTCGACAGCATCGCTCTCCTGTGGCTGCCGTAACGGCCAAGGGTGCTGTGATCCATACGGTGCCTCATGGGATTACTCCTCCTCTTCCTTTTCCTTCTTTTTGCCCGACCTCTGGGTCGAATCGTCCTCCGAGGGGGCCGGGAATGCATACCCGAGCTTGGCAAGCTTCTCTTCGATCTCCCGGAGAGAGATCTTGCCCAGATTGCGGATCTTCAACAATTCCTCGTGAGATCGACTCAAAAGATCCCCTATGGTGTGGACACCGCCGCGGAGAAGGCAGTTTTCACTGCGCATGGAGAGTTCAAGGTCCCTGATCGGCCTGGAAACGAGAGCATCCTCGGGATCCCATCGGGTGCCTGCCGATCCCTCATCGGAGACCGCATCCTGCGGCGAGGATTCGCCGGCCTCCTCCATCGAGGGGCTGGGTTGTTCCGTCGGACGGACAAGCACATCCTGTACTCTCGAAAAATAGCTTCGCAACACACCCGACGCTTCCGCCACAGCATCGGCGGGAGCGACCACTCCATTGGTCCAGACCTGGAGAATGAGCCTGTCGTAGTCCGTCCGCTGGCCGACTCGAGCGTTCTGCACCTCGTAGTTCACGCGGTGAACGGGGGAAAAGATGGCATCCACCAAGAGCGCGTCCACGGGAAGATAGGCCGGACGGGGCCGGTCGTTCGTGGCATAGCCCATCCCCTGTTCCACGTAGATATCCATGGCAAGATGCGCTCCCTCCGCCAAGGTGCAGATGTACGCGTCGGGATCGGCGAACTCAATGTCGCTGTCTCCCTGGATATGGGCAGCGGTGACCTTGGCAGGACCGTCCAGGTCCAGACGGAGTACCCGGACATCCTTGCTGTAGGAGCGAAGGGGTACGTGCTTGAGATTGAGGAGAAGGTCGATGACATCCTCCCGCACGCCGGGTACCGTCGTGAATTCGTGAAGAACTCCCTCGATGCGCACGGCCGTGATAGCCGCTCCGCCAATGGACGAATAGAGCACGCGCCGCAGGGCATTGCCGAGCGTAACACCGTATCCGCGCTCCAAGGGCTCCACGATGACCTTTCCGAAACGGGGGGTGCTCTCCTCCACCCTAATCTGAGGCTGCAACAATTCCTCCAATGATCCCCCCACCTTTCGTCGCTTCGGTTCTTTCCGACAATCCCTTATCTCGCGTAGAATTCGACCACAAGCTGTTCGTTCACCGGCGAGTCGATCTGCTCCCGAACGGGCAGGGAGATAATCTTTGCCTCCAGCCCCTGGGCGTTCAACTCGATCCAGGCGGGGATAGCCCTGGATGCGGCCACTTCGGCGTTGTCCTTGAGAAGAACGATGTCCCGACTCTTCTCGGCGATGGCGACCACGTCCCCAGCCCGAACGAGATAACTCGGAATGTCCAGTTTTCGGCCATTCACGAGGACATGACCGTGACGAACGATCTGGCGGGATTGGCTGCGACTCACACCGAAGCCCATTCGGTGCAGCACGTTGTCGAGGCGCCGCTCAAGGATCTGAAGGAAATTGTGCCCCGTCTGGCCCGGCATCTTGGAGGCCATGCCGTAAAAACGCCGGAACTGGGTCTCGTTCATGCCGTAATATCTGCGCAGCTTCTGTTTTTCCCGAAGCCGGATTCCGTATTCACTGGTCTTGACGCGTTTCGTACCGTGTTGCCCGGGGCGGCTGTTCCTCTTGTTGATGGCGCACTTCTCGGTATAGCACCTGTCGCCCTTGAGAAAAAGTTTCGTGCCCTCCGCTCTGCAGAGTCGGCAAACGGCACCCGTGTATCTACTCATGCCTCTTCCTCCTTACTATCCTTCCGGTGCCCAGGCGCTACACGCGGCGGCGCTTGGGAGGACGGCAACCGTTGTGAGGGATGGGGGTCTCGTCCTTGATCATGTTCACCTGGAGCCCCACCGCCTGGAGCGAGCGGATCGCCGACTCGCGCCCCGGTCCGGGGCCCTTGACGACCACATCGATCTCCGTCACACCGTGTTCCTGGGCAACCTTCGCCGCAGTCTGCGCCGCAAGCTGCGCCGCAAAAGGCGTTGATTTCCGGGTCCCCTTGAAACCGACATTGCCGCCCGCCGACCAGGAGAGCAGGTTCCCCTGCTTGTCGGTAATGCTGATGATGGTGTTGTTGAACGTGGAGTGGATGTGCGCTACGCCATAGCTGACGTGCTTCCTCTCCTTACGCTTTCCTCTTCGCTGTACTCGCTTGGCCACTGAGCATTCCCTCCCTTAGGGGCACTTCGTGTCGCTACTTGGTCGCCTTCTTCTTGCCCGCCACGGTGCGCCGGGGCCCCTTGCGGGTTCTCGCGTTCGTCTTCGTCCTCTGGCCGCGCACGGGAAGACCCGACCGGTGTCGCAATCCCCGATAGCAGCCGATCTCGATGAGACGTTTGATGTTCATGGCCACTTCCCTGCGGAGATCGCCTTCGACGACGTGATTATTTTCGATCTCTCCGCGGAGTTTCTGCACTTCGTCCTCCGAAAGATCCTTCACCCGCGTGTCGGGACTGATCCCCGTGGCGTCCAGAATCCTGTGGGACGTGGGCAGGCCAATTCCGTAGATGTACGTAAGAGCCACTTCCACGCGCTTCTCGCGGGGAAGGTCCACTCCGGCGATTCGGGCCATCCTCCATTACCTCCTTGCACCCTGGCGCTGCTTGTGGCGAGGATTCTTGCTGCAGATGATCCGCACCACCCCATTCCGCTTGATGACGCTGCAATGTTCGCAGATGGGCTTTACCGAAGGTTTCACCTTCATGTCCGTCACGCTCCTTAACCTGAAAACCGTACCAGCCGCGGCACGCTTGAGGGCAATTATTTGAATCTATACACGATACGTCCCCGCGTCAAGTCATAGGGGGACAATTGCACGAGAACCTTGTCACCCGGAAGAATCCGGATGAAATGCATCCGCATTTTTCCTGAAACATGGGCGAGAACCTTGTACCCATTTTCCAGCTCCACGCGGAACATGGCGTTGGGAAGCGGTTCGACGACTTTTCCCCGTACTTCGATGACATCTTCCTTGGCCATTCGTCCGTCACCTACCCTCGATCGAACTCTGTTCCCAGCTCCGGCGAGAGCGGATTTCCGCGCTCGCAACACCTGTTCCGCCTCCGGAGAAACGCCGCCGAAAATCTTTCCGCGGCCCGAAACAACCGCGATGGTATTCCGCGACATCCTCCATGCAAAGGGCGTATCGACTCATTGTTCCCATGGCGTGAGGATCTCCACCCCGTCGTCAAGAACGAGGACGGAGTGCTCGAAGTGCGCCGCGTCGGAACCATCGGCTGTAACCACTGTCCATTTGTCCCGCGCCGTCAACACTTTTTCTCCTCCGGACATCACCATGGGTTCGACAGCGATGGTCATTCCCTTTTTCAGCGTGATCCCGGAACGCGGTCGTCCGTAATTCGGAACCTGGGGAGGCTCGTGAAGACGCCTTCCGATGCCGTGACCCGCGTAGGTCCGGACCAGGCCGAAGCCGTTTTGCAGCACCGTCGATTCGACGGCGTGCCCGATGTCACCGAGAGTGCTCCCGGAACGGATGACACCAAGCCCCCGATGGAGCGATTCCAGGGTGACATCGAGCAGTTTTCTCTTGAGGGGTGCGATCGAGCCGACCGGATACGTACAGGCCGCGTCCCCATAGAACCCGTCCATGGAGACTCCCACATCGACACTGATGATATCGCCTTCCCGGAGGATGCGTCGCGCATCGGGGATCCCGTGCACGACTTCCTCGTTGATGGAAGCACAGATGGAACCGGGAAAGGGCATGGGAATCCCGGGAACAGCGTACCCTTTGAACGCGGGGCTTCCCCCTGCCCGTCGGATGAGGCCCTCCGCCTCGGTGTCCAGAAAAAGGGTGCTCACACCGGGGCGCACGAGATCCCGAAGGAGTCTGAGGACATCGGCCACCACCTGACCGGCTCGGCGCATGGAACGGACATCTTCTTCGGTTTTCAAGGTGATCATGCGTCGTCTTTTCCCGCCAGCTCCGCCACCAGGGCGACCAGGGAATCCGGAGCACCCCCGGCGTCGAAACGGCGCAACAGTCCTTCGTGTTCGTAATGCTCAATGAGCGGTGCCGTCTGTTCCTTGTAGACCCGGAGTCTGTTCCGAATGACTTCCTCCCGGTCGTCGTCGCGCTGCATGAGAGAACCTCCGCAGGCGTCACACACGTTCTCTTTTCCGGGCGGATGGAAACTGACGTTGTAGATCGCACCGCAGTTCCTGCATGTCCTGCGCCCGCTCAACCGCTCCACCAGGAGGTCGTCCGCCGCGTCGAAACAGATTACCGCCGTGAGGTGCCTTCCCATGGACTTCAGCAACTCCGCGAGAGCCACCGCCTGAGGAACGGTCCGGGGAAATCCGTCCAGAATGAAACCCTTGGCGCAGTCCTCTTCACCGAGGCGCTCCCGGATCATACCGATGATGACATCATCGGGAACGAGCTTCCCCGCATCCATATATCCCTTGGCGGCTTTTCCCAGTTCCGTTTCCTGCTTGACCTGGACACGAAGGATATCTCCCGTGGAAATGTGAGCCAATCCATAGGTTTCTTTCACGAAAACCGCCTGAGTGCCCTTGCCCGCTCCCGGAGGTCCCAAAAATATGAGTCGCATGAAAACCACCGATTCTACAGGCGCAAAAGCCCGCCGGTCTTGTCGCGGCGCTTCAGAATGCCCTCATAGTGCCGCATGAGGAGCTGCGCCTCGATCTGGTGTACCGTGTCGAGAGCCACACCCACCACGATAAGCACCGCCGTACCTCCGAAATAGAAGGTGTTCATGTTCACCACGGAGGTCATGAGCGTGGGCACGAGCGCCACCACGGCGAGAAATACGGCGCCACCGAGGGTGATCCGGGTCATGACTTTTTCGATGTATTCGGAGGTAGGACGCCCGGGGCGGATACCGAGGATGAACCCTCCGTACTTCTTCATGTTATTCGCCACATCCACGGGATTGAAGACCACCGCCGTATAGAAGTAGGCGAAGAACACGATGAGAACCACATAGAGCACCATGTAGACAGCACTTCCCGGAGCGAAGAGATTCTGCATCGTCACGGCCCAGTCCCCGGAGAAAAAGCGGAAGATCGTGTAGGGAAACAGCAGCACCGACGAGGCGAAGATGATGGGGATGACCCCCGCCTGGTTCACCCGAAGGGGGATGAAGGTGCTCTGACCACCGTAGACCTTGTTCCCAACGACCCGTTTGGCGTATTGCACCGGCAGACGCCGCTGTCCTTCCTGAAGAAGAACGCATCCCGCCACGACAACCACCATGAGGATGACCGCCACGAGAAGGGAAATCAGATTCAGCTCACCCATGCGCAGGAGCGACCATGTCTGCACCAGCGCTTCGGGAATCCGTGCCACGATACCGGCGAAGATGAGCAGCGAGATGCCGTTGCCTATGCCGTGATCGGTCACCTCTTCGCCGAGCCACATGACGGCGATCGCTCCGGTGACAGTAGTCACGACCGCAACAATGGCGTCGAGCAGCGTCCCCGAAAAGATTCCGAGATTCCGCAGCCAAATCGTCATGCCCACGGCCTGGACCAGCGCGAAGAACACAGTCCCCCAGCGCGTGTACATGACGATCTTCTTGCGGCCCTCGTCGCCTTCCTTTTGAAGTTTTTCCAGGGCGGGAATGACAACGACGAGCAGTTGCATGACGATGCTCGCGTTGATGTAGGGAGCGACGCCCAGCGCGAACACGCTGAAACGCCGCAGCGCACCTCCCGCGAACATATCGAGGAACCCCAGAACGCCTCCCTGCTCGAACATCCTCGTCATGGCCTCCGTGTCGATGCCAGGGGTGGGCATATGCGCCCCCAGGCGGAAGATGAAGAGCATGCCGAGAGTAAAAAGGATTTTTCGTTTCAGATCGGGAAGTCTGAAGGCATCGCGGAAGGAGTCGATCACCTAGATCACCTCTGCCTTCCCACCCGCCGCCTCCAGCTTCTTCACCGCCTGGGCGCTGAAAGCCTGTGCGTGGATCGTGAACGCCTTCGTCAGATCACCCTTGCCGAGAATCTTCACCGGCTCGTCGCACTTGCGGACCAAACCTGCCCCCTGCAGAGCAACGGCATCGATAACGGCACCGGTCTCGAACCGGTCCTCGATGAACTGGAGATTCACGATCTGATACTGTTTGGCAAAGCGTGCGTTATTGAACCCTCTCTTGGGAATTCTCCGGGTAAGGGGCATCTGCCCGCCCTCGAAACCGGGGCGCACTCCACCACTCTTGCGGGCCTTCTGTCCCTTGTGTCCCTTGCCTGCGGTCTTTCCGAGACCGCTTCCGATTCCCTGGCCAATGCGCTTCCGGGAACGTTTCGCCCCCGGAGCGGACCGCAGTTCATGCAGCTGCATGAGTGTTCCCTCCTTCTGCTACTTCCCGACCTCGGACCATTCGAGAAGGTGTTCGACCGCCCGAACCATACCTCGAATAGCGGGAGTGTCCTCCTGAATCACCGTGTGGTGGAGGCGTTTGAGTCCGAGCGCCCGAATGATCCGTTCCTGCTTGTCGGGACGACCGATAGTGCTCCGTTTCCAGGTGAGTCGCAACTGAGCCATGTTTCTCCCCCTCCTACGCTTCCTTGCGGTCCTTCCCGCGAAGACGCAGGATCTCGTCGGGAGTCCGCAGGGCCTTAACCGCCTCGAGCGTCGCATAGGCAACGTTGATGGGGTTGGATGTCCGGCCGATGACCTTCGTGAGCACGTCCTTGACTCCGCCGAGCTCCATGATGGCTCGGACAACGGCTCCGGCGATAACGCCCGTTCCGGGCGCGGCAGGCTTCAGCATGACCCTGGCCGCACCGAAATTGGCGATGACGGGATGAGGAATGGTATTCCCCACCTTGCGAAGATCCACAAGGTTTTTCTTCGCCTTCTCGATTCCCTTGCGGACCGCCTCGGAAATTTCTCTCGCCTTGCCGAGTCCCATTCCCACCTGGTGATCGTTATCGCCCACCACGACGAGAACACTGAACTTGAAGCGCTTTCCGCCCTTGACGACCTTGCTGACCCGGTTGATCGCCACGACGCGTTCGCTGATTTCGACGCCCTTGCTCGTCACATTCTTGGTCGCCATGCTTCCATACCCCCCCTTAGAACTCAAGGCCGGCTTCGCGAGCTGCCTCGGCCAACGCCTTGACGCGCCCGTGGAACATGTGCCCGCCTCTGTCGAAGACGACGGCCTTGATTCCCTTGGAGATGGCACGCTCCGCAATCGCCTTGCCCACGGCCTTCGCGGCCTCCGCATTGCCCGTGCTGCTCAGAGACGCCTTCACCGCGGGCTCGACGGTGGACGCGGCGGCAAGCGTATGTCCCGCATCGTCGTCGATGAGTTGCGCGGAGATGTGCTTCTCGCTCCGAAAAACGGCGAGTCGGGGCTTGTCGGCAGTCCCCGAGAGGGTCCGCCGCAGACGTTCGTGTCGGATTTTCCGCATTTCGTTACGACTACGCTTTTTGATCACGGCAGATCACCTCCCTATTTCCCGCCGGATTTCCCGGCCTTGCGAATGACGTACTCACCCACGTACCGAATGCCCTTCCCCTTGTAGGGTTCAGGGGGACGGTATCCACGGATGACAGACGCCACCTGCCCCACGACCTGGCGGTCGATACCCCGGACGAAAATTTTCGTCGGGCCGTCCGTCGCGATCTCAATACCTGTGGGAGGGTCGAACTCGATGGGGTGAGAATAGCCGAGGCTCAGAACAAGAGTGGTCCCCTTCATCTGCGCCCGATAGCCGACGCCGATGATCTCAAGCGCCTTCTGGAATCCCTGGCTGACCCCTTCCACCATGTTGCTCACCAAGGCACGCGTCATGCCGTGGAGCGCCCTGGTTTTCTTTTCGTCGTCCGCACGGGAGACCGTCAGGACACCCTCCTCGATCGAAAGCGTGATCTCGGGATGAATGTCGAGGAAGAGCTCTCCCTTGGGGCCCTTTACGGCAAGACGGTCCTCGTTCTGGATGATTGAAACGCCCTTCGGAATTTTTATGGGTTTGCGCCCGATCCGAGACACGATCCGCACCCCCTACCACACGTTGCAGAGGATCTCCCCGCCGAGACCGCGCTTGCGCGCCTCGGCGTCCGTCATGAGACCCTGGGAGGTGGAGACCACCGCCATACCGAGTCCTCCCATGACTTTGGGGAGTTCCTTCGAACCCGCGTAGACCCGGCGACCGGGCTTACTGATTCGCTTGATACCCTGGACGACATGTTCCCTGTTCGAGCCGTACTGCATGAAGACGCGCAAGACTTGGAAGGGTTTTTTCGGATCGTTGATGACCTTGTAATTCCGAATGTATCCCTCTTCCTTGAGGATCTTGGCGATGGCGGCTTTGACTCTGCTCAGGGGCATGTCGACGACATCGAGGTACACCATGTTGGCGTTCCTGATCCGGGTGAGCATATCCGCTATGGGATCATTAACGTACATTCCTGTTGCCTCCTTCGCTGCGTCCTGCACCTACCAGCTCGACTTCACGACTCCGGGAATCTTTCCTTCCCGAGCGAGCTTTCGGAAGCAGCAGCGGCACATGTTGAACTTTCGCATGAAGGCCTTCGGGCGACCGCAGAGAGGGCAACGGTTGTATCCCCGCACCTTGAACTTGGGTTCCAGCGTGGCCTTGTGTTCGAGCGCTGTTCTTGACATGCCTCTTCCCTCCCCCTACCGGCTGAACGGAAACCCGATTTCGGCGAGGAGCGTCTGCCCCTCCTCGTCGGTCCGAGCCGTGGTCGTGATGGTGATGTTCATTCCCCGAATCCGAATGACCTTGTCGTAATCGATCTCGGGGAAAATGAGCTGTTCGCGAAGACCGAGATTGTAGTTTCCCCGGCCGTCGAATCCCTTCCGGGCAACGCCCTGGAAGTCCTTGATTCGAGGAAGGGCAAGGGTGATCAGTCTGTCGAGGAACTCCCACATCTTCGCCCCCCTGAGGGTCACGCAACAGGCCACGGGCATTCCCTCGCGGACCTTGAATCCCGCCACGGACTTCTTCGCCCTCTTGAGAAGGGGACGCTGTCCGGTAATCGTGGTGAGTTCCTCCATGGCGACGTTCATGAACTTCATGTCCTGTTTCGCCTCGTTGACACCGATGTTCACGATGACCTTTTCGAGGCGCGGGACTTCCATGACGTTCTTGTAGCTGAACTTCTGCCGCAAGCGAGGAACGATCTCTGTGGAGTACTTTTCTTGGAGTCTCGGAATCATGGCGTCGTTCCTCCCCGCTTACACCTTGTCCATGATCTCGTTACACTGTTTGCAGACCCGGACCTTCTTGCCGCTCTCCAGAAACGCCCGGCCGACGCGCGTGTTCTTACCGCAGGCGGGACAGACCAGCATGACCTTGCAGGCATAGATAGGCGCCTCCTGCTTGACGATGCCGCCCTTGGGGCTCTTCTGGGTAGGACGGACATGTTTGGTCACGATGTTCACACCCTCGACGAGCAGTGCATCACGATCGGGGAAACGCCGAAGCACCTTCCCCTCGACTCCCTTGTATTTCCCGGAGATCACGCGAACGCGATCTCCCTTCTTGATCCGCATTTTGCTCATTCCATCCGCCTCCCTACACGACCTCAGGAGCGAGGGAAACGATCCGCATATACCGCTTCTCCCGAAGCTCCCGGGCGACAGGACCGAAAATGCGGGTTCCCTTCGGGTCACCGTTGTTGTCGATGATGACGGCCGCATTGTCATCGAAACGGACGTAGCTTCCGTCCCGTCTCCGCACTTCCTTCTTCGTCCTCACCACCACGGCCTTGACGACTTTTCCCTTTTCGGTATTGCTGTTGGGAATGGCTTCCTTCACGGAGGCCACGATGATGTCTCCGATGGAGCCGAAGCGCCTTCTGCTGCCACCAAGGACCTGGATGCACATGATCTTCTTGGCTCCCGTGTTGTCCGCCACGTTGAGCATGGTCCGGAGCTGGATCATGGACTAGGCCCCCCCCCGCGCGGGCTGCTCGTCGAGAAGCACGGGTGCCTTCTCGATGACCTCTGCGACAGTCCAGCGCTTGTGACGGCTCAAAGGACGGCATTCCTTGATGAGAACCTTGTCACCCTTGCCACAGACGTTCTCCTCGTCATGCGCCATGTACTTCTTGGCCCGAATGACAGGTTTGTCGTAGAGAGGATGCTGCGCCATACGGTCGACGCGCACCACTACCGTCTTCTGCATCTTGTCGCTCACGACGATGCCCACCCGCGTCTTGCCGCGGGAAACGTTTTCCTCCATCGTCCGCTACCTCCTCACGACGGAGCTCGTAAGCCCCAGCTCTTTGTCCCGCATGACGGTAAGAACCTTGGCGATGGATCTTTTCACGTCACCGATTCTTCCGGTGTTGCCCAACTGACCGATCGCATGCTGAAAGCGAAGATTGAAGAGCTCTTCCTTGTATTGGCGATGCTTGTCCCGGAGCTCGTCCAGCGTCAGATCCCGCAAGTCCTTTGCCTTCATCGCTTACTCACCACCCAATCCCTCGCGGGCGACCAGGCGCACCTTGATGGGAAACTTGTGTGCCGCCGTATGGAACGCCGCCTCGGCGACATCCCGGGGAACACCGGCAATCTCGAACATGATGCGCCCTCGCTTCACGGGAGCGACCCAGTATTCCGGGCTTCCCTTCCCTTTTCCCATTCGCGTTTCCAGGGGTTTCCTCGTAAGTGCCACGTCCGGGAAGATGCGAATCCAGATTTTGCCGCCCTTGCGCATTTTCCGGGAGATGGCCACACGGGCTGCCTCGATCTGTCTGGCGGTAATCCATGCACCTTCAAGAGCCTGCAATCCGAAATCACCGAAGGCGACGTACTCGCCTCCCTTGGTCATTCCCCGAAGAGGGCTTCGGAAGGGCTTGCGGTACTTTACACGTTTCGGGCTCAGCATTTCCGCTTACCCCCTTTCGTCGGCCTGAGTCTGTGCGGCCACACGACGGGTCTTTCGGGCGGCATCGGCTTTGTAGATCCACACTTTGACGCCGATGACGCCGTAGATGGTGCGTGCCACAGCCAAACCGTAGTCAATATCCGCGCGCAACGTGGAAAGAGGGAGCTGGCCCTCAAGATACCACTCGGTTCTGGCGATTTCCGCGCCGCCGAGACGTCCGGAGCACTGAATCTTGATTCCCTTCGCCCCGGATTTCATGGCCCGGAAAATGGCCTGCTTCATGGCACGGCGGAAACTGATGCGACGCTCAAGCGCGGAGGCGACTCCTTCCGCGACGACCTGGGCATCCGTGTCGGGATGCTTGATCTCCTGAACGTTGATCATGACCCGCGCACCGGTCAGTTTCTGCAGATCCTCACGAACGTTCTGGATCTCCTGACCGCCTTTGCCGATGACGACACCAGGCCGGGCGGTCCAAACCGTAAAGCGCATGACGTTACCAATGCGCTCAATCTCCACACGGGAAACACCCGCGTGTTTCCAGCGATCCTTGATCCACTCGCGGAGCTTGAGATCCTCGTGCAGGTTCTTCGCATAGGCCTTCCCGTCCGCATACCAGCGCGACTCCCAGTCGCGAATGACACCGATTCGGTATCCTACCGGATGTATTTTCTGACCCAACGTGCGTCCCCTCCTTACCGTTCCGCTACGACCACGGTGATGTGACTCGTTCGATGGCGATAGGGATGCGCACGCCCCATTGAAACCGGACGAAAACGCCGCATGACAGGCCCCTGATCCGCCACGGCCTTGACGACGAACAACTTGTCCACATCCATGCCGAAATTGTGATCCGCGTTGGCCACGGCGCTCTTCAGCACCTTCTCGACGATCCGAGCGGCCTTCTTCGGGGTGAACCGAAGTGCCAACAACGCCTTATCGACTGATTTACCGTGAACGAGTTGCATCATCTGCCGCACCTTCAAGGGGGAGATTCGCACCTGCCGGGCTTCGGCTCGTGCTTCCATTCCCGTTCCCTCCTCTTTACTTCACCTTGCTGGAGCGCTCTTGTCCGGCGTGACCGCCGAAGCGCCTCGTGGGGGCGAATTCGCCGAGCTTGTGTCCGACCATGTTCTCGCTGACGTACACGGGAATGTGGGTCTTCCCGTTGTGCACCGCAATGGTATGCCCCACCATGTTCGGAAGGATGGTGGAACGCCGCGACCAAGTCTTCAGAACCCGCTTCTTTCCGGATTTGTTCATCTCGTCAATTCTCTTGGAGAGCTTGAGATCAACGAAGGGGCCTTTCTTCAATGATCGTGCCATCTGTCTTCCCGCACCTCCTCGTTCCTATTTCTGATGCCGGCGACGCACGATATGTTTGTCCGACGGCTTGCGTTTCCGCGTGCGGTATCCCTTGGCCGGCGTACCCCAGGGAGAGACGGGGTGCTTGTTCCCCTTGGTCTTTCCTTCTCCGCCGCCCAGAGGGTGATCCACGGGATTCATGACCATGCCGCGCACGTAAGGACGTTTCCCGAGCCAGCGGGTCTTTCCGGCCTTTCCGTCGGAGAGATTCTCGTGCTCTTCGTTGCCTACCTGACCGATGGTGGCCATGCATTCCTGAAGAATGAGCCGGAGTTCCCCGCTGGGCATGCGGACGTAGGCATACTTGCCTTCCTTGGCCATGAGCTGGGCGGAGGTTCCGGCAGAACGGACAAGCACGCCGCCCCGACCGGGCTGAAGCTCCACGTTATGGATGAAGGTGCCCACCGGCATGTCCTTGAGTTTCATGGCGTTACCGGGTTTGATATCCGCATCGGGTCCGGACATGACCATGTCGCCCACGGAAATTCCCGACGGAGCGAGAATATACCGTTTGTCCCCGTCTGCGAAAAAGATGAGGGCGATACGAGCGGATCGGTTCGGATCGTACTCGACCGCGGCCACTTTTCCGGGAATTCCGGTGTTGTTCCGCTTGAAGTCGACAATGCGATACTTTCTCTTATTGCCGCCTCCCCGATGACGCATGGTGATACGTCCGAGGTTGTTCCGTCCACCGCTTTTCTTGAGGCTCTCCACAAGACGCTTTTCCGGCGCGGTCTTGGTGATCTCCTCATAGGTCGAGACGGTCATGAACCTGCGGCCCGGGCTGGTGGGTTTGAATTTCTTGATGGCCATTCTTCCCTCTCCCCCTCTTTAGACCGTGGCGCCTTCGAAGAACTCGATCCGTTCGCCCGGGGCGAGGGACACGATGGCCTTCTTCCACGAGCGCGAGCGTCCTACATGAACACCCATCCGCTTCGGCTTGGAGCGCACCTTGATGGTGCTCACCTTGAGAACCTTGACTTTGAAAATGCTCTCCACAGCCTTGCGGATCTCGATCTTGTTGGCGGCAGGCAGCACTTCGAAGGTGTATTTGCTCTGCTCCATGAGACGACTGCTCTTTTCCGTGACGACGGGTCTCACGATCACATCGTAGGCAAGCTGTCTCATCGTCCAAACACCTCCTCGATCTTGCGAACCGCCTCGGGTGTGACGATCAGATGCTGGTGGTGGAGAATGTCATACACGTTGATGCTGTCCACATGCATGACCTTCGCTCCGGGCACGGCTCCCGCGGACTTGTACAGGTTCACGTTGGTCTCATGAATCACGAAGAGGGGTTTTCTCTCCGCACCGACCTGTCGCAGAAATTCCACCACGGATTTCGTTCTCGGAGTCTCAAGCACTGGATTCTCCAGAAGAAGCATCTGCGAATCCTTCACCTTGAGGGTCAGTGCGCTGCGCAAGGCAAGGCGCCGGACCTTCTTGTTCACTTTCTGGGAATAATCTCGAGGGTGCGGGCCATGAGCGACGCCACCTCCCACATGCAGCGGAGAGGTGAGACTTCCCTGGCGCGCCCGTCCCGTGTGCTTCTGCCGATAGGGTTTCTTTCCGCCACCACGGACGTCGCTGCGATCCTTGGTGTTCGCGGTACCCACGCGACTGTTCGCCAGCTGGGCCACCACAACCTGATGCATGGCGGGGACATGGACCGGAGCGGCGAAGACCGCGTCCGCAACCTGTTCCTCCCCAATGACATCTCCTTTGAAATTCACGAGCTTCACGTTAGGCATGACTTCCCTGCCTCCTTAAGAACCCAGCTTGCGCACCAGAACGAGCCCGTTGCGCGCACCGGGAACGGCACCTTTGATGAGCAGCAGGTTATTTTCGGGATCCACGGCGAAGACAGCGAGATTGTTTACAGTGACCCTCTCGTCGCCCATGTGCCCCGGCATGGTTTTTCCTTTGAAGATGTGGCCCGGGTAGCTGTTCGCACCGGACGAACCGGGTTTGCGATGTACCTTGGACGCACCGTGCCCTTGGGGGCACCGGTTGAAGTTGAACCGCTTCACCGTGCCGGCGAAACCCTTTCCCTTGCTTCTGCCCGTGACCTTGACCTTCTCCCCCGCCTGAAACAATTCCACCGTCACGGTCTGCCCCACGGAATAGGCGGCACTGTCCGCGACGCGGAATTCGCGCAGCCATCGGACGGGCTCCACGCCGGCCTTGTCGAAATATCCCTTCTGCGGTTTGGTCACCTTGTGTTTCTTCCGCTCCCCGAAACCAAGCTGGACCGCAGCATATCCCTGCCGCTCAGGCGTACACACCGCAACGACGGGACACGGCCCCGCTTCGATCACCGTAACGGCGACGGCCTTGCCGGCCTCATCGAACACCTGCGTCATGCCGAGCTTGCGGCCAAGAATTCCCATACTCATGTGTCCCTTCCACTCCTTTCAGCTCAGAGCTCCCCGCTACAGCTTGATCTGGATATCCACTCCAGAGGGGAGATTCAGCTGCATCAGCGCATCCATGGTCTTCTGGGTGGGCTCCAGAATATCGATGAGCCGCTTGTGTGTGCGAATCTCGAACTGTTCGCGCGCGTCCTTGTCCTTGTGAGGGGACTTGAGCACCGTGAACTTCTCGAACTCCGTGGGGAGAGGAATGGGACCCGCCACTTTCGCCCCGCTCCGGACCGCCGTCTCGGCGATCTGCACGGCCGAGGTGTCGAGCACACGATGATCGAAAGCCTTCAGTTTGATCCGAATCCGTTTCGTCACAGCATTCACCCCCGAAGGGTCAGTCGAGGATCTGCGTGACCACACCGGCGCCGACGGTACGACCGCCTTCGCGCACGGCGAATCGCAGTCCTTCCTCCATGGCGATGGGTACGATCAGCTTCACTTCGAACTGCGAGTTGTCCCCGGGCATGACCATTTCCACGCCCTCGGGCAGTTTGATCTCTCCCGTCACGTCGGTGGTCCGGAAGTAGAACTGCGGCTTGTAGCCGCCGAAGAAGGGCGTGTGACGGCCACCTTCCTCTTTCTTCAGTACGTACACCTCGGCCTTGAAGTGCTTGTGCGGCTTCACGCTCCCGGGTTTCGCCACGACCATGCCCCGCTCCACCTGCTCCTTGTCCACGCCCCGGAGAAGGATTCCCACGTTGTCTCCGGCCTGGGCATCGTCCAGGATCTTCCGGAACATTTCGAGAGAGGTGGCAACGCTCTTGATCTTGTCGTCCTGCATGCCGATGATCTCGACTTCGGAACCGGGGGTGATGATGCCGCGCTCCATCCTTCCGGTGACGACGGTACCGCGCCCGGTGATGGTGAACACGTCCTCGATGGGCATCAGGAACGGCTTGTCCACTTCGCGCACGGGCTGGGGAATGTGGTCGTCACAGGCATGAATGAGGTCCAGGATCTTCCCGGTCCATTCGTTGTCGCCGTCGGACTCGAGGGCCTTCAGCGCGGAACCGCGAATGATGGGCACGTCGTCTCCGGGGAAATCGTACTTGTTCAGCAGGTCCCGCACTTCCATCTCGACGAGGTCGAGCAGTTCGGGGTCGTCCACCATGTCCACCTTGTTCATGAACACGACGAGAGCCGGCACGTTGACCTGCCGTGCGAGAAGAACGTGTTCCCGCGTCTGGGGCATGGGGCCGTCCGCCGCGGACACGACGAGGATGGCTCCGTCCATCTGGGCGGCACCGGTGATCATGTTCTTGATGTAGTCCGCGTGCCCGGGGCAGTCGATGTGCGCGTAGTGCCGCGTGTCGGACTGGTATTCCACGTGGGCGATGTTGATGGTGATGCCGCGCTCACGCTCCTCCGGCGCCTTGTCGATCTGGTCGAAGGGGGTGAAGTCCGCGTATCCCTTTCTTCCCAGCGTCTTCGTGATCGCCGCCGTCAGCGTCGTCTTCCCGTGGTCGATGTGGCCGATGGTGCCAATGTTCAGATGCGGCTTCGACCGCGCAAATTTCTCCTTTGCCATCACAGAGACCTCCCCGACTGTATTGATGTCGCCCCATACAGGGCACAACGTCCGTCGATGATTGTATCACAAAGCATCCTTCATACCAAAAGAGATCCGAAACGCCTTCCGCTCCGGACCTCCAACGAAAATGGAGCCGACTTCCGGACTCGAACCGGAGACCCCATCCTTACCATGGATGTGCTCTACCTGCTGAGCTAAGTCGGCTCGTCTCGACATATCACTGGTGGGAGGAGAAGGATTCGAACCTTCGAAGACGTCCGTCGGCAGATTTACAGTCTGCTGCCTTTGACCGCTCGGCCATCCTCCCACATCTGAACAGGTGTTCTTTTATCTCTTGGTGGAGCCGGCACCCGGATTCGAACCGGGGACCTGCTGATTACAAGTCAGCTGCTCTACCTACTGAGCTACACCGGCGTGACGAGCATGTATTATAGCTTCCCTGACGGGAATGTCAACAAGAGAAATGCCTCCGTGTCTTTCCGGCCGGAGGGCATTTCGCTTCTATATCCCTCGCGACAATTTCTCCAGTTCGTGCTCTTCCAGTCCGAGGCGGTAGACCATGCGATCCAGCTCCGTGCCCAAGGGACAGTTTCGATGCTCCTCCGCAAGCTCCATGACCATGAGACGAACGGCACGAAGGCGGCGATGTGCCTCGCGAAGTCGCTCCAGGTCGCTTTCAGCAAAGGTACGGAAGGGTTTCTCCCTGGGTTCTTCCTGCTGCCATCTCGGCTTTGCCATACACTCACGCTCCGAAGGGGATTTCTTTACAAGCTCCGTGGGAACGCGACAAGAGAAGGGCCTCGGCTCTTCTCCCTATTTCGCTTTTCCCTCGAAAGCATCGAGCCCGACCGCGAAGAGAAGATCCGCATAGCCCGAGTAGGCGTCGTAGACGGCGTCCACGAGAGCCGTCCTGGCACTGTTCAGGGCGAGGCGGGAATCAAGGACGTCGATATTCGTTCCCACCTGGGCGGTATAGCGTTTCAATGCCATGCGATAATCCTCTTCGGCGCTGAGGAGCTGATCCTGAGCCACCTGGATACGTACTTGCGCGGAGGCGAGATTGAGTTGTGCCGTGGACACCTCAAGGCTGACCTGCCGCTCCATATCGGTCATGCTATGGAGCAACTCACGACTCGAAGCCTTCGCCTGTTCCACTCTGGAGCTGACCTCTCCCGAATCGTACAGGCGCCACTGTGCCACGAGCATCACTTTCCAGTCGTCGTCCTCGGGAAAAAAGGAATCTCCCGTGCGTGTCACCTCTCCCTGGAGCGACACCTGCGGCCGCGCCTGCCCCGCTGCGGCGTCGGCATAGGCAAGGGCCGCGTTACGAAGATGCGCCATGGCGAGGAGATCCGCCCGGGAAGCGAGAGCCAGCTGCTCGGGATTCTCCGGAAGGGGAGATGCGACGTAATCGCTCTCGGGATCCTCCAGTTCGTAGGGCGGGCGAAGCTGCGCCCCCGTGGCCCGTTCAAGGGCCTTCCACATGACGTCCACCGTGTTGAGGGCACTTATGCGATCCAGTTGGGCGCTGGACACCGCCACCTGGACACGAAGCACTTCGTTTTTCGCCACCACGCCATTGTTATAAAGCGCCTCCACCTGACGAAGATGCTCCTGCGCCAGAAGAAGCGCCTCTTCCGCAACCTTCAGCTTGGACACGGCGCGCTGCAGATTGAAGAAGTTTTTCCGGACACTGTTCTCGACGGACTGAAAGGTGCGAACCTCCTCGGCTCTGGCGGAATCGACTTCGAATTCCGCAGCTTTCCTGTTCGCCCGGAGAGATCCTCCCGTATAGAGAAGCTGCGTCAACCGCAGACCCGCCGCATAGGTTTTCTCGTATCCCAGGGGAACGATACCGATGGGGACACCCGTTCCGGGATCAAGCGCCTTCGTCGTAGGGATGTCCTTCACCTGAGAGTACGAAAGCACCGCATCCACTTTCGGGCCGAACCCCGCCTCCACTTCCCGCAACTTCGCCTCGACCCGAAGCACTTTCTCCCGCGCGGCGGAGAGAAGTGGGTGCTGCTCCTTCGCAATCGTCATGGCCTTATCCAGAGTCAGAACCGGCGCATCGGCAGCGAAGGCGACCGCCCTCCCCCAAACGAAAAGATAGGCGCAACACAGCGACACCATGAACACTCGTTTCACGTTCTCGCACCCTTTACCAGGCACTCTCGTTCTCCTCCTCCAAGATACTGCGGCAACACCCCGGACAGAATAGCGGACCATATGCGCTTTGCCCTGTCCATATCCTTCCGGAGAGCCAACTGGAGCACAACACCGTCGAAGACGGCGTCCACGATAAAACCCAATTCTCGGAGTTCACTTCGTTTGCCGCAGGCCTCCTCGGGGAAGCAGGACTCTATGTTGTCACAAAGACGCTCCACCGCGTTGTCAGAAAACTCTTTCAGACATGTTTCCAGTTGCTCGTTTCCCCGAAGTCCCTCACCGAGAAAATTGATCCAGAACCGCAGTGTATCCGGGTTCGTCGTCATGCACTCTTCAATGAAAGAGTCGCCCCGGCGAATGAGAAAGTTCAAAAGCCCCTCCCGTCTGTCTTCCTTCGAGGGGGTGAAAAACGCTTCTACCCTTCGCGCTTCCCGATCGGCAACATCCATGTAGATGGCAAGCTTGCTCGGGAAATGCCAATAAAGCGCGCCCTTGCTCAAGCCTGTCGCTTTTACGAGAGCCTCCATGCTCGCTCCACCAAAACCCTTTCTTGCGAAAAGTTTTCTGGCTTCCACGAGAATCAACTCTTTCGTGTCACTGCCGGTTCCCCCAACGGACCTTCCGCGTACGTCTCCATCCATTCCCGTATACCTCCGCATCTCGGAGGATTCTCCGTGGCTCAGCCTACCAAAGACCGTTCGGTCTGTCAAAGCGGAACGAGATGGCGCCGGAGAACGCGTTCAGCGGCTCCCCGCCTAAGGAGAAGAAAACGGCGCGACGAAGCGTCGCGCCGTTGAGCGAAGTACGCGGATATCCGCTGCACACGGTGTTTCCGCAAGAAAAGGCGATTACCGCTTGGAGTACTGATGCAGTCCCCGGGCGCCCTTCTGGCCGTACTTCTTGCGTTCCACCATGCGAGGATCACGAGTGAGCAATCCTGCCCGCTTGAGCGCCGGGCGCAGATCCGGGTTGAGCTTGAGGAGTGCTCTGGCGATCCCCAGACGCACCGCGCCGGACTGTCCCGTCAAACCGCCCCCGTGAGCGCGAACGAAAACATCGATTTTCCCTTCGACATTCGCGATCTTCAATGCCTCCAAGGCATGAATCCGCCATTGGCTCCTCGGGAAATAGTCGTCCATCGTCCGTTCGTTCACAAGAACCTTGCCCTCTCCGGCACGGATCCGAACCCTTGCCACAGCGGTCTTTCTTCTTCCGGTACCCCAGTGGTACGTCATCGGAACATTCATCCCCTTCTCCCCCCTTTACGCGTCCATTGTCTCGGGCTTCTGCGCCGCGTGGGGATGAGCCGTCCCACGGTAGACCTTGAGTTTCCGAAACATGCTGCGGCCGAGCACGCTCTTGGGAAGCATGCCTTTGACGACCCGTTCGAAGAGGCGTTCCGGCTGCTTCTTGAGCATTTCTCCCATGGGAACGGATTTGAGACCGCCGCTGTAGCCGGTGTACCGATGCACCATGCTCCGCTGCGCCTTCCTCCCCGTAAGCAGAACTTTGTCTGCGTTGATCACGACGACGAAGTCACCGCAATCCACATGGGATGTATAGGTCGGCTTGTGTTTGCCCATGAGAACTCTCGCCACCTTGACAGCAAGACGGCCAAGAGGTAGTTCCGCTGCGTCCACCACATACCACTTGCGCTGGACCTCCTCGCGCTTGGCCATGAAGGAACGGCTGCCGATCATCGAACCTCACTCCTTCTCGAAATCAGAACATCGCTTACGCGAACATATGTACCGTCACAAAAGCAACGGCTATTCTAGAAGAGTTCCTTCGACACTGTCAAGAAGGAGATCCGGAGTACCGTGGGGGGGGACTCCTGTCACACAACCCGCATGTCGGGAACGGCTTCTTCCGCAGGAACACTCGAAGACTCGTGGAACTCTATGGTAAAAACACGGGTTCCCACCAAGGGGGAATCCGGGTCTTCTCTTCTCCGCCATTTTGCCGGCTCCGCTCAATAAACCACTAAAGAACCCTGCGAAGTCGCGGGTTCTCCTGGCGTCCGGGGACCCGGCCCCGTTTGGCGATGGGACGACCGTCCACTTCTTTCAGATCCATGGTCATGTCCCGGGGAGTGGCATGGGTGATGTAGCTTCCAACCCCGAAAACATCGGCGCCGCAAGCCGAGAGGAGACGGATTCTCTCAGGCGTGAGTCCTCCGGAAACGATGATCTTCACATGGGGGAAACCCGCTCCGTCGAGACGTCGCCTGATCTCATCCACGAGACCCGGGGTGACACCACCCCGCTCGCCTGGCGTGTCGAGACGGATCCCGGAGAGGCGATCACCAAGGGCAGCCGCGACACGAAGCGTCTCCTCCGCCTCGTCCTTGAACGTGTCCACCAGCACGATCCGGGGTTCACCCCCGGGAAGACTTTTGTCGTAGACCTCGGCGATGCGCAGCGTATCCCCCGCCACAAGAATGGCCGCATGGGGAATGGTTCCCTTCGGAACGACGCCGGCAAGCTTTGCCCCGAGAATGCAACTGGCACCGTTACATCCTCCGGCCACGACAGCGGCACGCTCCATGACGGAGGAAACCGCCGGATGCACGTGCCTGGCGCCGAAACAGAGAACGCTCTTGCCTTCGGCGGCCTCAACGCAGCGCCGGGCAGCCGTCGCCCATCCGGTGGAACTGCACAGCATGCCGAGAATGACCGTCTCGTACATGCCGAAGGCACCGTACGAACCGGAAATCCGACAGACCGTCTCTTTCGGGCAAAAAGTCGCCCCTTCTTCAAGGGCCTCGACAACGACACCCTTGTCCCGAAGAAGGCGCACGACCTCGCCGATCCCCGCGAAAACTCCCTCTTCCCGGGCAAAGATCTCCGCCGTGACAGGGGTTTCAAGGAGGCCGCAGGCGCTAAGCACATCCCTGGTCTTTACGAAATAGACATCCGTCGTGTGCCCCGCGAAGATTTCCTCGTGGGTGGCACTGTACAGTCTTTCCGGCGTAACCTGGAGGCGCACTACATCTTCCAGAGAATCAAGACGGTCCGAGAACACGGAGGAACTCCTTTACTCCCGCCTTCAACCGGCGAGAAAGACGAGAACCAGGGAGGTCGCCATGAAAATGGCGCACAGAACGACACTCAGCTTTGTGAGCGTCGTAAAACGCTGCCACTGCCCACCGGAAGCATCGGCCTGAGTTCCCCCTCCGAAAATGCCCGAAAAACCTCCCGTTTTCCGCTGCTGCAGCAACACGGCTCCCATGAGAGCCACACAGACCACGATATGAAAAATACTCAGGAGAACCTTCACTTTCCCCTACCCCCTAGAAAAAATCACGATTGGACGCAAGAAGTTATTCTAGCACAGTCCGATTGAAAAGCATATCCTTCATGCGGAACACCGCCCGGGCTCTGTGGGAAATTCGAGCTTTCACGTCGTCCCCCAAGATGCCGAAACTCTTTTCGTACCCGTCTGGAATAAAAATCGGGTCGTAGCCGAATCCGTTTTCTCCCCGGGGAACATGTGCAATGTTCCCCGTACAAACCCCCCGAGAGAGAAAAAAACACCCTTCTTCCGGGAAAAAACAAGCCAACGCGGCGACGAATCGCGCAGTCCGCGTCGCCCGTCCGCCAAGACGCTCCAGAAGCCACGCGATACGTTCCTCGTCGGAAGGGGCGATCCGCGCCGAGAGAAGCCCCGGTTCCCAGGCAAGCGCTTCGACTTCGAGCCCGCTGTCGTCCCCAAGGGCGGGCAAACGAACCTCTTCCGCCCACGTCCGGGCTTTCAGCAGGGCGTTGGCACTGTAACTGTCCCCTGTCTCCTCCACGGCAAGAGCGGAGAAGTCTCCGCCGAAAAGGAGTTCCACGGGAAAATCCTGAAAAAGAAACCGCATCTCCTCGAATTTCTGCCTGTTCCGGCTCGCAAAAACAATGCGCCTGGTCATGAACGAAAAGGCACCCGCTCTTCCGTCGTCAAGGCGAGAGCGTTCTGCTGCAGTGCAATGAGCGACAGGATGCTCCGCTCCGTCGCGACAAGGAGTTCCTGAAGGTCGTTCTTCGAGAAAGGACCTGTCTCACCGGTTCCCTGGATCTCCACAAATTCTCCGGCCTCCGTCATCACCACATTGCAGTCCAGATCGGCGCGGCTGTCTTCAGCGTAACACAGATCCATCAACAGGGCACCGGCCACCTTCCCGGCACTCACGGCTGCGATAAAGTGACGCAGTGGAAGAGCGGCGAGCATCCCTCGATCCCGAAGAGTCCGAAGTGCATCCACAAGCGCGACGAATCCCCCCGTTATCGCCGCCGTTCGTGTTCCACCATCGGCCTGCAGGACATCGCAATCCACGACGACAGTCCTTTCGCCCATTGCGGAAAGATTCACTCCGGCGCGCAGAGAGCGTCCGATGAGACGCTGAATTTCACTGCTCCGCCCTCCAACACCGCCACGGACGGCATCACGAACAGTACGCGTCGCGGTCGCCCTGGGAAGCATGGCGTATTCGGCGGTGACCCAGCCGCTTCCGCTTCCTCGGAGAAAAGGGGGAACCTTTTCCTCCACCGAAGCCGTACAGAGAACACGTGTCTCGCCGAAGGAAATCAGCGCGGAACCCTCGGCGTAGCGGTTGACTTTCCTCTCGATCGTCACGACCCGCAGGTCGAAGGGACCTCTCCCGTCATCCCGGAACATGGAGACTCCCGGCTTGTTCTTGTCGCACACGCCCGCTCTCCTCTCTCTCCGTCACGATGATGGAGCGAGAGTCCACGGAACGGTGAGATCCACGGGCTGTCGATCCGTCACTTCCTTGCCGTTCACGAGAATACGCACCTGGGACAGGGGCGGAAAACCCTCCGTAACGGTTCGGACAAGGCCGGTCATGACGAGAGCCCCCTGGTGGGAGGGCAACGCCTTCACGGCTGTGAGAAATGCATCGTTCACGTCGAGATACAACATGTCTCCGGCGCGAAAAACATGCAGGACACGCAGCGTGTCCCCCGCTCCGTTTTGCCCGCGAAGCGGTTCGAGCGCCACGTCGAGAACCTGTCGCAGGTCTTCCTCCAGAACACCGGGAACCAGGGGCACTTCCTTCTGCGTAAGCCCTTCCACCCCCATCACGTACGCTTTATAGACCGTTCTGCGCACGGCCACGTCCTTGCTCGTCACATCCTGCTCCATGAGTGCCTTCACTTCCGCGGGAGTCTGCACGACATCACGCTGTGCCAGGAGGCCTTTCTTGTCGATCCATTTCAGCCCCCCGCTGGCCACGAGATATCCCACACCGAAGCAAATGACCGCAAGAGATGTCCATGCGAGAAAACGAAGCGGCCAAGGGGCTTTCCGCGGCGCCTCCTCGCGATGGTCTGTTCCTCCCGAAGCCCGACGGGGCGGGGGTGGGAGCAGGATTCCCTCTTCGTCCTCCTCTTGCCATTTCTCTTCTCTGTCGTTCATGACGCTCCCTCCGATTCCATCAAGACCCTTCGTCACCTTTTCCAAAAGGTCTCCCGTCGATTCCACCGCATCATTTCCGTAGTGCGGACATCATTTGGGAGGAATGTAGGCGACGATTCCCGACACGAGCGAATCCGCGATTTTCTCCTGATAGGCGTCCGTGGCGAGACGTTTCGCTTCGCTGCGCTCGGTGAGAAATCCCATTTCCACCAAGACCGAGGGCATCCCCGCACCCCGAAGAACGAAAAACGGGGCCTGCGCCACGCGGCGCATGGGAAGTCCCCATTTTTCTCCGTGGCGGAAGAGCACCTCGGCGAAGGACATACTCTCGGAGATTTTCGCGTTCTGCTGCATGTCTCCGAGGATATGGAGCAACATCTGCGTCTTTTTATCTACCGTTTCCTTGCTCTGCATACCCTCGCCGCCCAGCTCGCGGTTCTCGAAAAGCGCCAGCTTCATTGCGTCTTCGTCAGTGGGAAGAGCCATGATGTAGATTTCCATTCCCGTGGCATGGCGCCCGGGAGGAAGAGCGTTCACGTGAAGACTCACAAAGAGATCCGCATCGGCGTTGTTTGCGATGTCCGTCCGCTCCTGGAGTTTGAGATACACGTCCGTTTCCCGGGTGAAACGCACGTCGTATCCTTTATCCCGCAGTTTTCGACCCAATTTGAGAGCCACTTTGAGATTGATGTCCTTCTCCCGCAGCGCATTGGCCACCGCACCGGGGTCCTTCCCTCCATGGCCGGCGTCAATGACGACAAGAGGCCTGGATCTGGTCATACGCCGGGGTGGCTCCGGCGATGCGGGATCGGCAACGGGAAGAGGTGACCGTACCTGGGACTCCGTCTCCGATGGCACCGGCGGAACCGGCGTGGCAGGCGAAGGCGGTCGTGTCACACCGGCACCCCCCATGCCGAAATCCAGGACAAAGCGAGGCGGGTTCGAGAGGGGAAAGGACTTCACCTCGGAAAACGTCCCCGCTCCGGAAGGTCGTGAAAAAACGCAGAGAAGATCCTTGCCGCTCCGGGAGAGCGCGAGGGAAAGCTCCTCTCCGTAGGGGGACGTCCCGCCCTGGATCTTCCCGGCGACGATTCCTGGAAAACAGACTTCCACCGTATCCCCCTTGCGGGAAACCAGGGGAGCGATGTCCGAAGCGAGATCGAAGACAACCCGAACGCTGTCTCCCTCCCGCCACCAGCGGATGCGCTCCACTCCGCCACCGGCGGAGGGGGCCTCTCCCTCCGCCGGTGATTCCGAAGGGGAAGGCGTCTTCATACCCAATTCTTTTCTCCATTCCTCCAAAACCTGGGAAGGCGCTCCTTCCGACGAAGCCTCAGGCTGTACAACCGGAGACGGGGCAAGGGGCTTTTCCTCCTCCACCGTCCCCGTTCCGGCCCAACGAAGCCCCGTCGCTCCTCCGGGAAGACCGAGGAGCCTGTTCAAAAGGGGCAGCGCTCCCTGGGCCTCTCCCCACCACGTTCCGTCCCGAACCAGTGGAGTATGGCGTAACGGCTGTATCTGCCCGTTCAATCTCGCCACGGCCGCATCGGAGACAAATTCCAGAATCTTCCCGTCTTTGGAGAGGAAGAGACTGTCTCCTTTGACCGACACAGAGCACTCTATCAATTTTGCCACGCTCTCCAGTGAGACGAAATAACCGGACTTCTCGGCACGCACAGGCACAACACCCAGAAGGACGTTCCCCTTCCAGAGCTTTCGTCCCTCCTGCGCCGAGGCGATATCCGACGACATGCCTCCGGAAATCACGCCGAGACAGCAAAACAGCACCCAGAAAAAAACGCCTTTACGAACCTGCGACCGAAACATCCCGCACCACCAGAGAACACGCTCCCGTACTCCCGAAAAACTTGAGATCCTCCCCTACGGCAACGATTCGCTCAAGGAATTCCAACAGATTGCCCGCCATGGTCACACCCGCGAAAGGTTCGGCGAGAGAACCTTCCCGAATCACCACACCTTTTGCCCCCAGGGAGAATTCGCCGCTCACCGTATCCACCGTATGCAGCCCGAGCAGTTCCGTCACATAGAGACCCTGCCGCGCATCCCGAAGGAGCGACTCCAGGGACGCCGCACCGGGGAGGAGAAAGAGATTTGTCGCTCCCACATCGGGCACGGAGGAGATGCCTCTTGTCCCGTTGCCGGTACTCCGGGCACCGTCTATTCGGGCACTTCGCAGGTCGTAGAGAAAGGCGGCAACACGTCCCCGGTCCAAAAGAAGCGTGCGCCCCGTGGGCACACCCTCCCCGTCGAAGGGAGCCGTCCCCAGCTGCCGCGGAAGGCGTCCGTCGTCCACGATGGAAAGGCAGGGAGGCGCCATCACCGATCCCATCTTCCCCTTGAGGAGGGATCTTCCCTTCTGAACATTCGAGGCGAGGAAAAGCTCCCCCAGTTCGTCCAGGAGAGCGGCCGTCACCTCCCGGGAAAGCACCAGCGTGTATTTTCCCGTCGGCACCGGACGTCCGCCGAGGGTCCTCGCGGTATGTTCCACCGCGAGAGCCGCCACTGTTTCACTCCGGAGATCCTCCAGAAAACGGAGTTCTTCTCCGGAACCGCCCATCTCCATGTCATCTCCGTCCTGCATGACCAGAGTCACACCGCATCCCACGCCAGTGCCCCGATGCCACAAATGGGAGCCGTTGGTGTTCGCGTAGAAGGATTCTCCCCAGCCGTCGTGCCAGAAAGCACTGCGAACCGAAACGATCCTGGGGTCCTTTTCCGCCACCATGGCATGAAGTCGATGTGCCTCCCGAAGCCGATCCTCTCTTTTCAGCGCGTAGACCGCTTCATCCTCCACGTCCAGATTCGGCGCGTCGCATCGGTCGGGAAGATCACTCAGGCCCACATGAGGATCCGCAACGGAGGTACGGGCATTGTGGACACTCCATTCCGCAAGGGATTCCATCATCCTCCGGTCAAGACCGTTCACGAAGGCGACGCCCTGGCGTCCGTCGGAGAGGAGCGACCGCAATCCTATGCCGCAGGACAGCCCCGAAGAGTCTTCCTCGATTTCCCCGTCACGGAGAGAAAGGCTGCTTCCCACACCAGCGACATAGAACACATCCGCTCCCCCTACATCGGGATAACGCTTGGCCTCGCCAAGAAGCCATCCGGCTATCGACTCCACGTCCTGACGACGAGCGATCTCTCTCACGAAGGACGAGCCTCCTCGAGAATAACTGCCGCTGCCTTTCGCACATCCGCCTCGTCGACGTCGAAATGTGTGACGAGCCGGAAACGTCGGGGCGAGGTGGGATTGAAAACGACTCCCCGCTTCCCGCACCGCTCGGCGATTTCTTTAGCCCCGGGAAGGGAAGGCGAAAGCGACACGTACACCATGTTCGTGGGCTTGGCACAGGATTCCACGTCCATTCCCCCCTCGCGGAGCAATGTCGCGAGGAGAGCGGCGTTCCCATGATCCTCGGCAAGCCGAGAAACCATGCGCTCCAAGGCCACGATTCCGGCGGAAGCGATTACACCCGCCTGGCGGAGACCGCCGCCCAGGCGTTTTCTCCAGTGCCTTGCCTGGCGAATAAATTCCTTCGAACCGCAAACCACGGAACCGACGGGAGCACCCAATCCCTTGGAAAGGCAGAGTTGCACCGAATCCACGGCGGCGGTGAATTCCTTGACGTTCACCTTCCAGGCCACTGCGGCGTTGAAAACCCGGGCGCCATCGAGATGAACAGCCAGACCGGCATCGATGGCACAGCGCACGAGTTCGCCATAGGCAACCGAATCCACCGCGTTCCCTCCCTCGCGGTTGTGGGTGTTCTCCAGACAGAGGAGTCGGGCCGGTGCGAAATGGACATTTTCGTCCCGACATAGCGCCCGAACGCATTCCGTCGAGGGAAGGCCTCCCGTATCGTCCACGACAAGAGGCATCACACCTCCCAGAACAGCAAGACCCCCTCCCTCGTAATTGTAAATATGGCATTCCTTGCCCACGATGGCGCCGTCACCCCGGGCACAGTGGGAAAGGAGAGCCACCAGATTTCCCTGGGTACCGGACGTGACGAAAAGCGCCGCTTCATGTCCCGTGAGACCCGCTGCAAGTTCCTCGAGTCGCCGGACCGTCGGGTCCTCTCCGTACACATCGTCTCCGACTTCGGCGGCACTCATGACCTTGCGCATTTCCTCGGTAGGGCGGGTAATCGTGTCACTCCGCAAATCTATCATCATACGTCGCTTCCTCCTCTCGAAGAGCCCGGAAACGGGGGCTCCTCTTGCCTTTCGTCCCAACCCGCTCCGATGCCCCCGCACGTCGCCGTTTTTGCGAACAACACGACAAGGCGAAGTACAGCACAGGAACGGGCGATTTTCTTACATCACGATGCCAAGTCTTGCCCAGGGAAGCAGCGCATCCTCGACCGTCACTCCCAGGGAAACTCCGGGACGGTTCGCGCCGTGAAAATCGGACCCGGCAGTGACAAACAATCCGTATTTCGCGGCCAGGCGCATAAAATCATACATCTCCCGGGCTGTATGGTGCGGAGAAACGCATTCAAGCCCCCAAAGCCCCAGGTTCGTCAGATCCCTCAGCAGGCATTCGAACTGATCCTCCGGCAATCCGGTCTGCCCGGGATGGGCCAGCACCGCCACACCGTTACATTTTCGAATCATGGCAATACAGGCCTCGGGCGAGAACTTCTCCCGGGGAACATAGGCCGGCGCCCCCCTTCCCAAAAAACGGCCGAAGCTGGAGCGCATGTCCTGCGCATACCCTTTCCGTATCAAGACTCGGGCGATGTGGGGACGCGCCACAACTTCCCCACCCGCCTCGCGCTCAGCCTCCTCCAGGGAGACGTCCATGCCTAATTTCTGCAGCACCTCGCAGATACGACGATTCCTCACGCCCCTCTGTGCGCGCAGGTTTTGCAGCGCCTGCTCCAGAAAGGAACAGGAGGGATCGAACCGGTATCCGAGGATATGCAGCGTAAACGGCGCCTCCGCGGAAAGTTCCACCCCGGTGACACCCCGGACATTGTACTTTTTACAGCCCCGGAGAAACGATGAAAGTCCCTGGGTCGTGTCGTGGTCCGTCAAGGAAAGCACCGCCACGCCGTGGTTCTTCGCCCTGCGAACGAGTTCTTCCGGCGTCAGTGTCCCGTCCGACGCCGTACTGTGCGTGTGCAGATCAATCTTCACCATCCCGCAGGGACACCTCCGCCTTTCCCCCATACGGTTCAAGAGATTCCCGAACAAGAGACATGGAAAAACCCCTTCCCGGCATGCAGCGGCCCTTCGGAAGGGGAGGAAACTTCTCGTCGGCGTCAACACCTACATCCCGCCGTTTTCCCGGGAACGGAAAAACTACTTGGCCTTTCCATCCTCCTCGGAAATTTCCGAAACCTCAAAAAGTGCTCCGAGGTCGAGAAGCACGATAAGTCTGCCATCTCCGGCCTTTGCGACACCGAGAAGATACTTTTTGTCCACGCTCGATTCCACCGAATCGGCGGACTCCACCTGTGCATCCGTGATATTGCTCACTTCACGAACGGCATCCACGAGGAATCCGAAAAGAATGTCCTCAAGTTCCACCACGACAATACGGGATTCACTGTTGATACCTTGGGGTTCCCCTCCCATTTTCTGGGAGATATCCATCACGGGAATGACCGTCCCCCGGAGGTTGATGACACCGCGGACGAAATGAGGTGCTTTCGGAACTCGTGTGATGGTTGGGGGCACTCGGACGATTTCCCGCACCTTGTTCACGTCAAGGCCGTAGTTTTCCTTGAACAGTTCAAAAACGAGGATGATCCGCTCGCGGCCGGAGGATTCCCCCTGTTCCCTGCCTCTTTTCTTCACATCCATGTCCACCACTGCAGCCATGCCGTTCCCCTCCCTTATGGGCCGACTTTCTTCTTGCAGAAAGATCCGACGCCCGCTGCTTTTCAATCCTATTGTACTATAGGTCCCTATTGTACTATAGGTCGCGTGAAACGTCCTCGAAAAAACACTCCGCGGTCGGAATGGCTATCATGCTTCCCCGTCTTTCTAGGCCATCCTTCTGGTTTTTCCCTTGCCCTCTCTTTTTATCATTCTATTTTAATGGACAAAACGTGCTTTTTCCTGTATTTTTGAATTCCACTAATAAGGAAGGTGAGAGCAAATGGAGGAACAGAGAGGCAGCGGAACCGAGCAGTTTCTCGATTCCTGCAGCAAAGTTACGGCACGGCTCGTCGAGTCGGTCTTTCAGACAGCGCAACTCGCCGGGGGCAACACTCCTGAAATTCGGGAACTTTTTCAGCAGTGGCTCGATTTTCTCTCCTCCGACATCCTGCACAACCTGGAAAAAAATTCGGAGATCGACGTGAACAAAGAGGCACAGCGTATCGGCATTACGTCCTCCTCACTCTTGACCCTGCTCGTCTCCCTGCATCGGCAGGGGAAAATCCGCATTTCTTCGGTCAAAGCCCTTCGGGACGATGCCGCAAACAGAGAACTCTGCCATTGTCTCATCGAAAAGGCCAAGGAGGAATAGCACACCATGACGGATATCGAACTGCTCGAACAAAAGGCCCGACAGAACGCGGCAAAAGCCGAGGCAGGGATGTTCCCGTCCCCGGAAGCGTCTTCCGTGCCAGGATCCATTGCCTATCCGCTTCTTACTCCTGGAGCGACACCGGAGGACATCTCCCGACACTGCGACGAGGCGATCCAGAATGGTTTTGCCTCCATCACTGTCCCGTTGAACTCCATTCCTCTCGCAGTGGAACTCTTGAGTGATTCCCCGATCACCGTGGGAACCATGGTGGGATTTCCCTTCGGATCAGTTCCGCTGCACATCAAGGAACGGGAGATTTTCTCCGCCATCGCTTCCGGAGCCCAGGAAATCAATGTCGTTGTCGACATCGCACCGCTGCGTCAGGGAAAGAAACAACTCTTGTTCGAGGAAATGAAGACCCTTCGTGAGATCACGGAAAAGAAACGGCTCGCCTTCGTTCTGGAGGTCCCTTTCCTGAACGCTCTTGAGACGATCACTGCGGTCCGCCTTGCATCTATGGTACACGCTGATTTCGTCAGCACATCCTCGGGTTTTTTCGGCACCGCATCCATCGCCCACGCATCCATCCTCGCCTCGGCATCACCGGAAGGGCTTCTCGTGAAGACCGTCGGAGAAATCCGAACGCTCAGACACGCACAGGCGCTTCTCTCCCTGGGAATAGCCCGTATCGAAACACCCAAGGCGCCGGACCTGTTCCACACGGTTGCGGTTCGCTGAAAGCCCCGGCATTTTCTGAAGGAACTGGAGACGTCCCTGGCGTCTCTGGACTCCTGAGGGATGTGCCGTCAGGGCGGGACGGCGCCGGGAAGAAAAGGGACGAAAAAAGAGGTCCCGGAGATTTCTCTCCGGGACCTCTTTCGATATTAGGTTT